>Ga0181537_10002642_pt1 | contig 15682 bp, 15 predicted proteins | sample PEATcosm2014_Bin_39_FD_119765 | JGI IMG/M metagenome (GOLD analysis project Ga0181537, IMG submission 119765) | Peatland microbial communities from MTU Mesocosm Facility, Houghton, MI, USA - PEATcosm2014_Bin23_10_metaG | ecosystem: Environmental > Terrestrial > Soil > Wetlands > Peat | place... | reverse complement strand
TCGAGCGCCACGCTCAAATCCTGGGTCAAGGAGACGCTCGACCGGGTCGACCCGCGCTACCAGCTCGTCTGGGAGATCAGCGGCGAGAGTTTCCTGGTGCCGCCCGGCAAGGTCAGCGATTGCCTCACGAGCGCGATCGGCGAGGTGACCGGGCTGGTGCCCGAGCTCAGCACGACCGGCGGCACCTCGGACGCGCGCTTTATCCAGGCCTATTGCCCGGTCGCCGAATTCGGCCTCGTCGGCCAGACGATGCACAAGATCGATGAGCGCGTGGAGCTTGGAGACATCACGCGGTTGGTCGCGATCTATGGTGGCTTTCTCGACCGCTTCTTCGGCAATTCCTGAGCCGCGATGGCAAATGCGGTATGGGCGGAAGTCTGGCTGGCCCTTACCGGCGCGCTCCGGTTGGCGCGCGGCGATCCTCGCGGGCTGCTCTGCTTCGACGCCTCGGAAGACGGGTTCTGGCGCTCGTTCCGAGCGGCGGTGCTATGCTACCCGTTCTATCTGATCCTTTTGGCCTTTCCGATTGAACTCGGCGATGCTCCCGACCTCGACGCATGGCGTGTACTGGCGGTTGAGACGATCCATTTCGTGATTTCGTGGGTCGCCTTTCCGCTGCTGATGCTGCCGATCACCGATTGGCTCCAGCGCAGCGACAGGTTTTACGGGTTCATGGTCGCGTATAATTGGTGCCAGGTGCCGCAAACCGCGGCTGTCGCGGTGGTGGCGCTCGCCGGTGGCAGCGGCCTTCTTTCGGCGGAAGGGATGCTAATCGCGGATCTGATCGCCGGGCTCGCGGGGCTTGTCTATGAGTGGTACATCGCCCGCGTCTCCCTCGCCGTGAGCCGGCCGCGAGCGGCGCTCGTCATCATTGCCGATATCGTGCTCGCGATCGTGCTGGGCCATGTCAGCGCGGCCCTCTATTGATGGGGCGGGCGAGACATAACCCTCGCTGACTTAGAGGGTCGCGAACGCGAAAAAGCTCGTATCGATATGCGCGACTCCGACCAGCGTCATCGTCGAACCGTCCGCAAAGCCAATGGTCGTGTTGCCACCAGCGACGGTCGCCGCGCCAATGATCGAGTGGAAGGCGGCAAATGATTCGTTCGGGAAAAAGATCCTGTCGCCCGCCGCTTGATTAAAGCCGACGACCGTATCGGCGCCGCCGGCAATGCCGTTGTCGCCAACCTCTTCCGCTCCCGTCCCCATGCCGATCAGGGCGTTTCCAGATCCCCCGATCATGATGTCGAGCTGTCCGCCCCATATCGTGTCGGCGCCGCTTCCAGCATTAATGGTCTGGTAACCAGCGGACCCATCGACGAATTCGTTCCCCGAGCCGCCGGTGATGGTGTCGCCCTTGACGCCACCGATCGTGTCGGTGGAGGCGCCACCATTGATCGTGTCGCCAAAGCCGCCCCAGATCGTCTCGGCGCCCGTGCTGCCACCGGTGATCGATTGGTTCCCGGCCGAGCCGTCGATAAAGGCTGTCCCGGCGCCTCCGGTTATCGTATCGCCTTGAGCGCCGCCGATCGTGACATTGGCGCCACCGCCGCTGATCGTGTCGCCCGCGCCGCCCCAGATCGTGTCGTTGCCGGCGCTGCCGGCGGTAATCGACTGATTTCCCGCGGTGCCGTCGATAAAATCATTGCCGGTGCCGCCGGTGATCGTGTCGCCCTGCGCACCGCCGACCGTGGCATTTCCCGCGCCGAGCGTGATCGTGTGCGACGAGCCGGTGTCGACAACGCCGATATTGCCGGAAAGCACGTCGAGTTCCGAGCCGGAGCCTCCTGGCAGCAGCGCGACACCCTGATATCCCGCTGGAAGCGGATATGAAGCATTGCCGGGCGCGGTAATGACTTCGAAATTGTAATAGCCGGCGACGGGCGGCGGCGGATTTCCACCGTCGGTCGTATAAACGAGGTTTAGTGGGTCGCCCGTGGGCAAGAAAAAATTGAACGAAGACCCGGCTGCCGGATTGGCCATCATAGACCTTTCTTCCACCGTCTAAGGAGGTCGGGCTGGCCAAGATGTATGAGAATCCGACCTAAAATCAATTCAAAAGCAGATAGTATTTCGATAAAATATGCTTAAATATGATGCCGAAGACATAATCGAAATGTTAATCGTAAAGTAATCATAGAGAACTATAGTTAACGCCCGTACCGCACCGCGACTAAATAGAGTCCTTCGGCTGGCGCGGTGGGGCCGCCGGCGCGGCGGTCGCGGCGCGCGAGCGCGGCGGCGACATCATCGGGTTGCCATTGGCCGAGCCCGACCAGCTTTAGCGTGCCGGCCATGTTGCGTACCTGGTGGTGCAGGAAAGAGCGGGCCCGCGCCGCGATGTGGATTTCCTCGCCGGCGCGGCTGACATCCAAAACATCCAACGTGCGGATCGGCGATTTCGCCTGACACAGCGAGTCGCGGAAGGTCGAAAAATCGTGACGGCCGACCAGATGCTGCGCACCCGCCTGCATCGCTCCGAGATCGAGCGGTGGCGCGACATGCCATACCCGCATCCGGTCGAGCATCGGCGGCGGCCGGCGGTTGAGGATGCGGTAGCGATAGACCCGCTCGATCGCCGACAGCCGCGCGTGAAAATCGTCCGCCACCGCCTCCACCCCCAGCACACTGACCGTCGCCGGCCGCAGATGGTGGTTCAGCGCGCTACGGATCGTCTCCACCGGCGCCTCACGCGCGAGATCGACATGCGCGACCTGCGCCAGCGCGTGCACCCCGGCGTCGGTGCGGCCGGCGCCGTGCACCGTCACCCTGTCGCCGCAGAATTTCGCCACCGCCGTTTCGAGCGCTTCCTGCACCGAGAGGCCGTTTGGCTGGCGCTGCCAACCCACAAGCCCGGTGCCGTCATATTCGATCGTCAGCCGGTAGCGGGGCATGGCAGCACTGTTCCGGGCGGTAGCGCGAAGCCGCGCAGCAACGCGGCGGTATTCATCGCGGCGCGGCCGGCACGCTGCACCCGCAGCGGTCGCAGCACGCCCATTCCGCACGCGATCGACAGGCGCTCATCGAGCACCGTGCCGGACGCGGCGACAGCGCCTTCGCCGATCTCGGCGGAGAGCACGCGGATGCGTTCGTCACCGACAAGGAAATAAGCGCTGGGCCAGGGGTCGAAGGCACGCACCTGGCGCTCCAGCCGCGCCGCCGGCAGCCGCCAATCGAGCCGAGCCTCGTCGCGGCTGAGCTTTTTCGCATAAGTGACGCCGCTCTCCGGCTGCGGGGTGGGTTTCAGCTCGCCGAGCCGATCGAGTGCCGCGATGATCAGTTGGCCGCCGAGTGCGGCGAGCCGATCGGTCAGTTCGCCGGCCGTTGTCGTCGGCGTGATCGGCACCGCCTCGCGCAACAGCATCGCCCCGGTATCCAGCCCCGCGTCCATCTGCATGATCGTGACGCCGGTCTCCGTGTCGCCCTCGAGGATCGCGCGCTGGATCGGCGCCGCGCCACGCCAGCGCGGCAATAGCGAAGCATGGACATTCAGGCAGCCATAACGCGGCGCGTTGAGGATCGGTCGCGGCAGGATCAGCCCGTATGCCGCGACAATCGCGACATTGGCGTCGAGCGCGGCGAATTCGGCCTGCGCGTCGACATCGCGCAGGCTGGTCGGATACCGCACCGCGAGCCCGCGCCGCTCGGCCAGCGCCTGAACCGGCGAAGGCTGCAGCCGCTGCCCGCGCCCGGCCGGCCGCGGCGGTTGCGAATAAACGCATTTGATGTGCTGCCCGGCATCGCACAGCGCGTCGAGGATCACCGCCGCGAAATCCGGCGTCCCCATAAAGACGAGGTCGAGGATCTGCGTCAGACCCGTTCCAACACGCGGCTGCGCTTGGTTTTTTGCAGCTTGCGCAAGATCATGCCGCGCTTGAGCGCCGAGATGTGGTCGACAAACAGCACGCCGTCGAGGTGGTCGATCTCGTGCTGGATGCAGGTGGCGAGGAGGCCGTCCGCGTCCATCTCACGAATTTCGTTCTCGTGGTCGAGATAGCGCAACTTGATCTCGGCGGAGCGGCTGACATCGGCGTAATGCTCGGGAAGCGACAGGCAGCCTTCATTGGCGACGGTCGTCTCCGGCGAGCGCCAGATGATCTCCGGGTTGGCGATGCGGATCGGCTTTGCCTTTTCACCCTCGCGCGCGACGTCGATGACGATGACCCGTTGCGCCACCCCGACCTGCGGCGCGGCGAGCCCGATGCCGATCGACCCGTACATCGTGTCCAGCATGTCGTCCATCAGCCGGCGCACCTGCGCGTCGACCTTGGCGACCGGTTTGGCGATGATCTTGAGACGCGGATCGGGCGCGGTGATGATTGGAAGCGTAGCCATGGAGGCCTAGGTAAGCGGCAGACCCAAAAGCGTCAACCCGCTGCGGCGTCCGACATAACCGCCTCGCGACGCGCCACCTCCTGCCGCACGAGCGGGATCAGCTCGCGCCCGTAATCGACCGCGTCCTCGAGCGGGTCGAACCCGCGGATGAGGAAGGTGGTGATGCCGAGGTCATGGTATTCGAGCAGCGTCTCGGCGACCTGCGCCGGCGTGCCGACCAGCGCCGAGGTGTTGCCGCGGGCGCCGGTGATCGCGGCGACTTCGGTCCACAATCGTTTATCGACCACGCGCCCCTCGGCAGCGGCGGCGAGCAGGCGTTGCGAGCCGATCGCTTGCGGCGTCTTGGCGACCGTATCGCCGCGGATCGCCTTGATCGTCGCCAGGATGTCGTCGGCGCGCCGCCAGGCCTCCGTCTCGGTACGCGCTAGCACCGGCCGGAACGACAGGCTAAAGCGGATATCGTGCGGGTTGCGACCGTGGCGAATGGCGGCGGCGCGCACGCGGGCGATCGTGTCGCGCACCTCCGAATGCCGCTCACCCCACAGCGCGTAGACATCGGCGTGCTTGCCGGCGACCTCGATCGCGGCGTCGGACGAGCCGCCGAAATAGACCGGAATATGCGGCCGCGATACCGGCTTCACCTCGGAGAATGCCGCTTTCAACCAGTAATGAGCGCCTTCGTGGTCAAACGGCGCATCGCTGGTCCACACCCGTTTCAACAGCCCGACATATTCGTCGGTGCGCGCGTAGCGCTGGTCCTTGTCGAGGAAGTCGCCGTCGCGCTGCTGCTCGCTGTCGTCGCCGCCGCTGATCACATGGATCGCGATCCGCCCGCCGGTGAATTGGTCGAGCGTCGCGAATTGGCGGGCCGCCCAGGTCGGCGCGGTAAAGCCAGGGCGATAGGCCAGCATAAACCCGATCCGCTCGACGTGATGCGCCGCGTAGGCGGCAATCAGCAGCGGGTCGGGCCCGGTCGAGTTGAGCGGGATCAGGATGCGGTCGAACCCGGCATTCTCATGTGCTTGGGCGAAGCGGCGGACATAATCCTTGTCGACCACCGGCGCACGCGCTGGGTGCGTCTCCGATTGATGACGGCTGCTGATCATGCCGATGAAATCGACGCCCATCGCTTTGCTCTCCTTGCTCGTCACCCGCTACAGCGCGTCGCGCAGCCGCGCGAGGTCCTCGAGCCCTTCGGGGCGCACCATGCACAGCACATCGTCAAAGCCGACCGCGCGGATGCGCCTCAGCCGGTCGAGCGCTTCCTCGTAACCGCCCGTCGCCATCACCGTCGCCCGCCCGCCCAGCGGCATATCGGCGACATTGCCTTGCAGATCGACGATCACATTCGACAGCACGGCGCGCTTGCCGCCGGCGTCGCGGTAGAACTGGACGCCGTTTTCGAGCTCCTCGGGCTGGCTGTAGAGGCCGGAGGCGATCCAGCCGGCGCAGCGCTCGGCGGAATAGACGATCCAGCGCTTGTTGCGCCACGCGCCGAGCATCAGGTTCGGCCCGCCCTCGGTGCCCGGCCACGGTGTCAGCGTGCCGCCATCGACCGGTTCGCCGCGCCACGCCGTCCGCATGATTTCGAGCGAGGTCATCAGCGTCTTGAAGCGTGCCTCGTAATCGGCGCCGACCAGGTCGAAATCGGCCTTTGTCGAGCCGCAGCCAAGGCCGAGCATCAGCCGGTCGCCGGTCAGCGCATGAAGCGATTCGATGCGATGCGCCAATTCGACCGGATGGCGCACCGGCACTTGCAGGACGCAGGTGCCGATCTCGATCTTCTTGGTGACGGCGGCGATCACGCTCATCAGCACGATCGGGTCCATCGTCGCGCGGCCGCGCCCGAACGAATCCGTGACCCACAACCCGGTAAAGCCCTTCGCCTCGACATCGCGCGCGAAATCGGAAAATCGGTCGAGGGTATCGCCGACGACGTCAGGCGTCGGGCGCATCACATTGACGACATGAACTCGCATCGGCGTTCTCTCCTGCTATTCGGCTTTTTCGAGGAAACGCTCGGCCAAGCGCACAAAGAAGCTGACGCCATAGGGGAGCGCGGTGTCGTTGAAATCGTATTTCGCATTGTGCAGATAGCAGCCGCCTTCGCCCGTCCCGTTGCCGAGCCACACCATCGCGCCGGGCACCGCGCGCAGCATGTAGGAGAAGTCTTCTCCGCCCAGCGCCGGCGAGACATTGCGGTTGACCTTGTCGTCGCCGCAAATCTCTGCGGCGATATCGGCCGCGAACATCGCCTCGTCGGCGTGATTGACGGTCGGCGGATAGCCGCGTCGATAGGAGAACTCGGCGGTGGCGCCGGCCGCCGACGCCGTGCCGCGGATAATCTCGCCCATGCGGCGTTCGATCAGATCCTGGGTCTCCGGGCGGAAACTGCGGACTGTGCCGCCGATATGCACTTCGTCGGGGATCACGTTATAGGCGCTGCCGCCCCGCATAAAACCGATGGTGACGACCGCGGAATCGATCGGCTCGACATTGCGCGACACGATCGATTGCAGCGCGGTAACGATCTGCGCGCTGGCGACAAACGGGTCGACACCGAGATGGGGATAGGCGGCATGGACGCCTTGACCCTTGACGTGGACGTCGAAACGGTCGGTCGCGGCGAGCAGCGCTCCGGCGCGCGTCGCCATGGCGCCGACAGGGATCCCCGGCTTGTTGTGCATCGCGAACACCGCGTCGCACGGGAATTTCTCAAACAGCCCCTGCTCGACCATGACGCGGCCGCCGCCATGGCCTTCCTCGCCGGGCTGGAAGATGAAATGCACGGTGCCGTCGAAATTGCGCGTTCGGGCGAGGTATTTGGCCGCGCCGAGCAGCATCGTCGTGTGCCCGTCATGGCCGCAGGCGTGCATCTTCCCGTCATGCGTCGAGCGATGGGCAAACTCGTTCAGTTCCTGCATCGGCAGGCAATCCATATCGGCGCGAAGCCCGATCGCGCGCAGCGAGTTGCCGCGGCGGATCGTGCCGACGACACCGGTCGTCGCGAGACCGCGATGGACCTCGCAGCCAAATTCCGTGAGCTTGGCGGCGACGATGTCGGCGGTGCGCTCTTCCTCGAAGCCGAGTTCGGGATGAGCGTGGATGTCGCGACGGATCTTGGTCAGCTCATCGAGGTTATCCAACACCTCGGGAATGATCGGCATAGGCTCTCCGGCAGCGCGTAACAAAAAGCAGCCCCCACCATAGCGACTCCAAGCTGCCGCGGCCAAGGCCGGCCGCTCATCCGTCATCGGCAAAAAAGCGGGGCTTCCCGCGACGGCGACCCCACGGCGCGTGTTTAAAGTCTGATCGCTTTCTCGCTCAGAAGCTGAGACGCGTGCGGAACACCAATTCCGAATAGAAATAGAGCTCCGCGTCGAGTGCGCGCTTGATGTTCTCGGCGCGGCGGAAACCGTGCTGCTCGCCAGCGAACAGCAGGTAACCGCAGGGGATGCCACGCTGCCGCAACGCATCGACCATCATTTCGGTCTGGTTTGGCGGCACGACCCGGTCCTCGGCCCCCTGGAAAAAGATCACCGGGCAGTTGAGCCCCTCGACATGGCTGATCGGCGAGCGCTCGCGGTAAAGCTCGGCCTCGGCGGGGTAGGGGCCGATCAGCCAGTCGAGATAGCGGCTCTCGAATTTATGGGTGTCGCGGGCGAGCGCAGCGACGTCACTGACCCCGTAATAGCTGGCGCCGCCCCTGAAGACATCGCGGCAGGCGAGCGCCGCCAATACCGTATAGCCGCCCGCGCTGCCGCCGGTGATCACCGCGCGCTCGGCATCCGCCAGCCCTTCGGCGCAGACATGGCGCGCGGCGTTGACGCAATCATCGACATCGACGACGCCCCAGGCGCCCTTTAGCCGCTCGCGATAAGCGCGGCCGTAGCCGGTGCTGCCGCCGTAATCGACATCGATCACGGCGATGCCGCGGCTCGTCCAATACTGGATGCCCATGCTGAGGCTCGACGACGCCGACGAGGTCGGCCCGCCATGGCATTTGACGACCAGCGGCGGTTTCTCGCCGGCGAGCGCGGCGAAATCCGGATTGTGCGGCGCGTAATAATTCGCGAAGGCGGTGAGGCCGTTTTCGGTCGGGAATTCGATATGCCGCGCGACGGTGAAATAGCGCTGCAATTCCGGGTCGGCGGCGGCAGTCGAGGATTGCCGTAAGGTCTCCGTGGCGCCGGTTTCGGGATCGATGATCACGATCGCGCCGGGCCCGGTCGGCGATCCGGCGCCGCAGACGATGCGACCGTCGGATGCGACGTGTATCGACCCGAAACCGGTATACGGCAGGTCGAGCGGCGCAAGCTTGCCGGCAGCGATATCGAGCGTGGCGAGCCGTGTGCCCGCGCCTTCGCCATAGCTGCAGATCATGCGCTCAGCAGAGAGGAACGCGTAACTCGACTGGCCGAATACCCATTGCGCCCCGGCGAACTCGGCCGGGTAGGGGCAGATTGGCCGCACCGTGCCGCCGGCTGCCACATCGCAGCGGTAGAGGTTCCACCAGCCATTGCGGTCGGAGATCAGATAGAGCACCCCGTCGGGCGCCCAGTTCGGCTGGGCGATCGACTCGTTGTCGCCGCCTGCAATCATTCTACGCGGGCCAAGCGAGCCGTCCTTCGCGATCTCGGCGACCCATAATTCGGTGCCCACCCACGGCATGTTCGGGTGGTTCCACGACAGCCAGGCAAGCATCTTGCCGTTCGGCGACAGGCGCGGCGCGGCGTAGAAATCGCTGCCTTCGAGCAGCACGTGGCCGGAGCCGAGCGCGGCGAGATCAACCGCCACGATCGTATTGTCGACCCGCCCGTCGGCATGCGCCTCGCGCACCCCGATCCAGCGTTGTCGCGCGGCGTCGATAACACCGTCGGCATAACGCCAGCGCGCGGCGTCCGTTGGCTCCGGTGTCAGCGGCTCGGGCGCGTTTCCGGCGGCGAGGCGATAGAGCCGCTGGTCGGTGAAATTGCTGAAATAGGCGGTGCCGTGCTGCACCGTCACCGAACCGCCGCCATATTCGTGGACGCGGGTGCGGACGTTGAACGGCGCCGGTGTCACGTCCTCGCGCCCGACGTCGCCGGTGCGACGCACCAGCACATTGCGCCCGCCCTCGCCGGGGCGGCTCTCGGTCCAGTAGATGTCGCCGCCATCGACAATGACGCCGCCGAGCCCGATCGTCTCGGCGACGATCAAATCCGAGGTGATCGGCGAGCGCCACGCGCCATAGGGCAAGGTTTCGATCATGCTCGGTTACCTCTCCAAACCCCGTGGCCGGACCTGATCCGGCCATCCACGTCTTCCGGCCTCGGCCGAAAGACGTGGACCCGCGGGTCAAGCCCGCGGGAGGGGCGCTTTTGAGTGACGAAAGTAACGCTACACCTGCTGTGTCACTACGCCAGTACGGATGGCGTCGGCGATCGCGACAAAGGTGTTGGTGACCGCGGCGATCTCGTCGGGCGATACCGGGTAGGGGGCGACACCGGAAACCGCATCGGCAAACGCCTCCAAATTGACCCGCACCGAGTCGTTGACCGGGAACTTCAGCCGGATCGGCTCGGCGCCGCTCTTGCGGATGATGATGTCGTGGCGGCTCACCGCCTCGGCCGAGCCGTTGCGGCCAAAGGCGTGGAGGCGCAGGAACATCGGCGTCGAGCGCACGCAGGCCAGTGTGCCGCCGATCCCGGAAGCGAATTCGAGCAGCACCGACAGGCTGTCCCACGGGTCGGGCCCGGGCTTGAGCGACAGCAGCCGCGCGTGCACCCGCTCGACCGGCCCGGCGATGCGCATCATCGCGTCGAGCACGTGGATGCCGGTGCCGGTCATGCCGCCGGCCGGCGTTTCCTCGAACGACTCGCGCCACGCGGTGAAACCGGCCGCGACCTCGTTCGAGAAATTACCCTCGACATGGATCAACTGGCCCAGTTCGCCGGTATCGGCCAGGCGGATCACCTCGGCGATCGCCGGGAAATAGCGCTTGTCGGTGCCGATCCCGAGCACCACGCCCGCGCCGCGGCAGGAAGCCAACGCGCGTGCCGTGTCTTCCTTGGTCAAGGCGAGCGGTTTTTCGCAAAACACCGCCTTGCCGGCTTTGGCGGCGACGATCACCTCGTCGACATGCTGCGTGTGCGGTGTCGCCAGCACCACCGCGTCGATCGATTTGTCGGCCAGCACCTCATTGAAGCTGCTGCCGGCCAGCAGATGGTGCGTTTCAAGAAAAGCCCGGTGCTGCGCCGGGTCGCGGCTGACCGCGCGGGTAAAGCGGATTTTGTCGCTCTTGCCTTGCACCGCCTCGACCAGGGTCTTGCCCCAGCGGCCCAGCCCGACGATTGCCGCGTCGATCATCTGCTGTCATCCTTTGACATCACGACCCGCTCCCGGAGACTTACATGACCTACCACAAGATTTCGATAAACCCGATTTCCGGGGCGCTCGGCGCCGAAATCTCGGGTGTCGACCTGTCGCGCGATCTGGACGACGACGCGATCGGCGAAATCCGCCGCGCGCTCGTCGAGAACCTGGTGATTTTCTTTCGCGACCAGAAATTGACGCCCGATCAGCATCTTGCCTTTGGCCGGCGGTTTGGCGATCTGCAGATCCACGATTTTGTCGAGGGCACCGCGAATAACGAGGAAATCCTTGAGGTCCGCAAGGAAGAATACGAGACCAAGAATTTTGGCGGCGGCTGGCACACCGATGTCAGCTATCTGGAGCGGCCGTCCTTGGGCTCCGTGCTCTATGCCCACGAGGTGCCCGCCTATGGCGGCGACACGATGTTTTCCAATCAATACCTTGCCTATGAGACTCTGTCGGATGGCATGAAGGCGCTGCTCGGCGGCATGACGGCGGTGCATAGCGCACGCCGCTCCTACGGGCTCAACGCGCGGCGGATCGCCGACCCCGAGAAGCCGTCGATGACCTTTCGCTTTTCCGAGGCGGCGCATGCCGAGATCGAGCACCCGGTGATCCGCAATCATGTCGAGAGCGGCCGCAAGGCGCTTTATGTCAACGGCAACTTCACGGTCCGGTTCAGCGAGATGACCGAGGAGGAAAGCAACCCGCTGCTCAACTACCTCTACCAGCATGCGGTGCGGCCGGAATTCACCTGCCGTTTCCGCTGGGAGAAAGGCTCGATCGCATTCTGGGACAACCGCGCCGTCCAGCACAGCGCGATCAACGACTACCATGGTCAGCGCCGCGTGATGCACCGCGTGACGATCGAGGGCGAACGCCCGGTGTAAGCGATACTGCCGATGCGTTGCGAGCGCGTGGACTGCTCCCTCTCCCCCAATGGGCGGAGAGGGGATAAGCAATGACCCTCTCGTTTCGTGCCGCGGTGCTGCATGCGCCGCGGACGCCGCTCACGGTCGAAACTATCGTTGCCGGTGCGCTGAAACCGGGCGATGTGCTGGTGCGGATCAAGGCGGCGGGGTTGTGCCACACCGACCTCGAAGTCATCGAAGGTTCGCTGCGTTATCCGATGCCGATCGTGCTCGGTCACGAGGCGGCGGGTGTCGTCGAAGAGATCGGGACGCAGGTAAAAGGTGTCGGGGTCGGCGACCACGTGATCCTGTCGTGGAACCCGCATTGCGGGCATTGCTTCTACTGCGACCGCGACCTGCCGATCCTCTGCGAAACCTACCTCGCCGAGGGTCCGAAAGCCGTTGCTTTTGACGGCGAGAGCCGCGTCAGCCTCGGCAACGGCGGTGACCTTCGCCAGCTGATGTTTCTCGGGGCGTTTAGCGAATACTGCGTTGTGCCGGCCGAGCAGGCGATCGTCGTGCCGAAAGAACTGCCGTTCGACCGTGCTTGCCTGATCGGCTGCGGGGTGATGACCGGGGTCGGCGCCGCGCTTAATATCGCCGCGATCGAATACGGTGGCGTCGCAATGGTGATCGGCTGCGGTGCGGTCGGGCTCTCGGCGGTGCAGGGCGCACGGCTCGCCGGGGCCGGCGAGATCATCGCCGTCGATCTCGACGACGTGAAGCTGGCGCTTGCCGCGAAAATGGGCGCGACGGTCCTCGTCAATGCCAGGCGGGAGGATGCCGTCGCCATCGCCAAGGAGAAGACCGGCGGGCGCGGTGCCGATACCGTGCTTGAATCGGCCGGCAGTCCAGCCGGTTTCGCGCTCAGCGTCGAGGCGGTGCGCCCGGGCGGTGAGGTGATCTGGCTTGGCAAGACCGATGTCGCCGCCGATGTCGCGTTCCGCTGGGGCGCGCTGATGGGCGAGAAGCGCATCCGCCGTTCGAGCTATGGCGGCGCGCGGCCGGCACGCGATTTTCCGTTGCTGGCGCGCGCCTATCTCGACGGCAAGCTGCTCCTCGATGAGCTGATCACCCGGCACATCACGCTCGACGAGATCAATGCCGGCTTCGCCGCGCTCAAAGCCGGCGAAGCGATCCGCAGCGTGGTGATGTTCTGAATCCCGCTGTCATTGCGAGGCGCCGTGAAGGCACCGTGGCAATCACAGTGACGTGTGGCCTTGTTGGATCGAGATTGCTTCGCTGCGCTCGCAATGACGAAATGATGCGATGATCACCGCCCTCAGCGCGCTTACCCTCGCGACGCACGACATGCTGGCCGCCGTCCGTTTTTACCGGCTTGTCGGGTTTGAGATGCTATATGGCGGCGAGACCGCGAGCTTTACCAGCTTTCGAGCCGGCGCGTCTTACCTGAACCTGATCGCCCAGCCCGCCCATAAGAAATGGTCATGGTGGGGCCGCGCGATCTTTTACGAGAGCGAGATCGACGCGCTCTACCAGCGCCTGGTCGCCGCCGGGGTCAAGCCACAGGCGCCGCCGCGCGATGCCTCATGGGGCGAGCGTTTCTTTCATGTCACCGACCCGGACGGCCACGAAATCAGCTTTGCCTGGCCGCTCAAACGCTAATTTCCCAGATACTGCGCGAGAAACGCCGGCACGCGCTGCAACGCGTCGGCCCGCGCCGCCGGGTCCATGCCGGTGATCGGCACCACCCCGTTGCGGGTGGTGAACTCCGGCCGCTTGCGTACGGTCTCGCCGGGCCAGTCGAAATCGTGATAGGCGCCCGGGTAGATCTGCATCTGGACCGTCGCGCCGCGCGCCATCGCGGCATTCAAAAAGCTCTGACACGGAGCGGGCGGTATCCAGACATCTTCGGCGCCGGTCAGCACCAGTGTCGGGATCGCCGTCGTCCAGTTGCCAACCTGGGCCTTGTCGTTGCAGGAGCCGGGGTAGAATGCCACCGCCGCGCGGAAATCGCGTTCGCGCGTCAGCCCCGCCGGACGGGCGAAAGAGCTCGTGGCCGCGGCGAACAGCACCCCGCCGCCGCCCTGCGACCAGCCGATCAGCGCGATGCGGTCGGGCCGGACAAAATCCTGAAGCTGTAGCCAGCCGAGCGCGGCATAAGCGTCTTTTGGTCGGGCGCGGACGATTTCGGGATCGGCGCCGCTGACCGAGCAGGTTTCGCCGTGATGCCGGGGTGTCAGGCTGTTGACCATCAGCACGATATAGCCGAGCGCATTGAGCCGCGCGGCCCAATCGGTTTCGCGGGCATTGATTTGACCGGTACTGCTAAGCACCCCGCCGCAGCCGTGCAGAAACACCACCGCGGGGCGCCGCGCATTACCCTCCGGACGGAACAGATAGGCGTCGAGCATCGTGTGCTGCTCGTCGAGCGAGGGGAAATGCACGGTCTCGAACGCCGCGCCGCCATTGCCGCTGCGTGGCGTTGCGGCCACCGCGCTCGCGGACAGCGCCAGCCCGGCCGCCAGCATCAGCAGGAGAATGCGCATAACGCGATCGCGCCTGCGTTTTATTGGCCCGGCGGGCCGCGCAGATTGCCTTCGGCGTCGTATTGGCGCAGTTGCAGCGTCGCAAACACCACGTCGATATCGGCATTTTGCAGCGGTGCCGGTGTCGCCGGGCAGATGCTTGCATGCACCACCCAGACATAGCCGCCGTGCCAGGGCGGTCCCAGCCTCTCGACCGCGAGGCAATTGCGGGCTCCGTCCGAGTACTCGGCGACACTCTGCGGCACACCCTTGGTGAAATTGCGCCAGCCCGTACCGCGCCGGGTCATCTGGTTCATGTCCTTGAAGTCGTCGGGCATATTGGTGAAGCCGGTCCAAACGGTGCAATTTTTGAGTTGGTGGCCGGTCGCGGTGACTTTGAGCGGGTCGAAGATCATGACATCGGCTTCGACCTGATAGCGGGCATTGTTGATCATCGCGACCTGACGGGCGATGTCGCAGCGGCCGCCCTGCGACATCGTCAAAAACGTCTCGACCTGCGTTCCGGTCTGGCATTTGGCGCCGGGGCCGAAATCGATACGGGCGCTCGCGCAGGGGATAACTGGCCAGCGAGCTTCGTCGACCCTGGTGTCACCCGTAAACGGATTGAAAGGATTGACCCGCTGAATCGGCGCCGGGGCGGTGACGCTGACGTCCGGCAACGGCGTCTGTGGCGTTTGGGCGCGGACCGCGGCTGTCGACAGAGCGAGCAACAGCGATGCAGCCGCGATCGTGCGCACGATCATCAACAACTCCGGCTCGGGACACCGCAATCTTACGTTGATCGGATTCGCCTGGCAATATCCGCAAAATGTGCGTTGTCGGCCACTGGATGCCTGTGAGGGATCACCCCAGCCCATCGAAGAATTGGACCATCTGCCGGCGTTGCGCGGCATCGGGCAAGCGACCTCGGCCGGCGGCGAGATTGTCGGCCATGTGTTCGGGATTGCGCGTGCCTGGGATCACCACGGTAACCGCCGGGTTGCCGAGCACATATTTGAGCAGGAACTGGCCCCAACTCGCGGCGTCGAAATCGCTCGCCCACGCGGGCAGCGGCTTCCCTTGCACCGAACGCAGCAGGTTGCGGCCGCCGGGACCGCCAAACGGGACGTCGATCAGCGTCGCCACGCCCAGTTCCGCCGCGGCCGGCAACAGCCGCTGTTCCGCGTCGCGCTCGCCCAGCGAATAGTTGAGCTCGATAAAATCCGGCTTCTCGCGCCGCATCACCGTCTCGATCGCGTCGTGGGCGTAGGTGACCGACGTGGTGATGCCGATGTAGCGGACGAGGCCCTGCGCCTTCCACTCACGCAGCGGCGCGAGACTTTGGTCGGCGCTCGATACGTTGTGGATTTGCATCAGGTCGATCTTGTCGACCTCCAGCCGCTTTAGCGACGCCTCGATGTCCGCTCGCGCCAGCGCGCCGCGTTCGAGCTTGGTGGCGAGAAAGACCCGCGGGCGCAAGCCACCCGATGAAAGCACCGCGCTCAGCATCGTCTCGGACGCGCCATAATCGGACGACGTGTCGACCACGCTGCCGCCGCCCGCGACTAGCGTGCGCACGACATCGGCGAATGC
>Ga0181537_10002641_pt1 | contig 15683 bp, 13 predicted proteins | sample PEATcosm2014_Bin_39_FD_119765 | JGI IMG/M metagenome (GOLD analysis project Ga0181537, IMG submission 119765) | Peatland microbial communities from MTU Mesocosm Facility, Houghton, MI, USA - PEATcosm2014_Bin23_10_metaG | ecosystem: Environmental > Terrestrial > Soil > Wetlands > Peat | place... | reverse complement strand
GTGGGCTACGCGCCGGTGATGCAGATCTCGTGCCGCGACAAGAACCGCATCATCATTCAGGGCGACATACTGGGCGGCGCGGCCATGGGCGTGTGCAACATCCTGTGCCTCACCGGGGATGGCGTGCAGGCGGGGGACCACCCGCAGGCCCTGCCGGTGTTCGACCTCGACTCGATGTCGCTTTTGGAGACGGCGCGGACGCTGCGCGACGAGCATCACTTTCTCTCCGGGCGCAAGATCACCTTCGCGCCGCGGGTGCTGCTCGGGGCCGCGGAGAACCCGTTCGCGCGCCCGATGGACTGGCGCGCCACGCGGCTCGCCAAGAAGGTGGCAGCCGGCGCGCAGTTCATCCAGACCCAGTACTGCTACGACGTGCCGGTACTGAAGGAATTCATGCGCCAAGTGGAACAGCTCGGGCTCCTCGACAAGGTGTTCATCCTGGTCGGGGTCGGGCCCTTCAAGTCCGCCAAGGCAGCCGACTGGATGCGCACGCACGTGCCGGGCGTGCACGTGCCGGATGCCGTGATCGAGCGCCTGAAGGGCGCCAAGGATCAGGCACTCGAGGGGCGCCGCTTCTGCACCGAGATGATCCAGGAGATCCGTACCATCAAGGGTGTGCACGGCGTGCACCTGATGGCGTACCGCCAGGAAGAGACCGTCGCCGAGATCATCGAGCGCTCAGGGGTGCTCGCCGGGCGCGTGCCCTGGCACCCCGCGCGCGACAGCCAAGCGAATTCAGACAGGAAAGCCTCATGACCGACACCGTACTCAGCTCCGCCACCCGTGAAGTCGTGATCGGCTTCGACCGGCCGTTCGTCATGATCGGGGAGCGCATCAATCCCACGGGTCGCAAGATCCTCGCCGCCGAGATGACCGCCGGCAACTTCAGCCGGGTCGAGTCCGACACGCTGGCGCAGCTCGCCGCCGGGGCGCAGATGCTCGACGTGAACGCCGGCATCCCGCTGGCGGACGAGCCGGCGATCCTCGCCAAGACCATCCAGCTGGTGCAGTCGATCACCGACGTGCCGCTGTCGATCGATTCCTCGATCGTTGCCGCGCTCGAGGCCGGCCTCGCCGTCTACAAGGGCAAGCCGCTGGTCAACTCGGTGACCGGCGAGGAGGAGCGCCTGGAGACGGTGCTGCCGCTGGTGAAGAAGTACGGCGCCGCGGTGGTCGCGATCTCCAATGACGAGACCGGCATCTCCGAGGACCCGGACGTGCGCTTCGAGGTCGCCAAAAAAATTGTGAACCGCGCGCAGGACTACGGCATCCCGGTGAGCGACATCGTCGTCGACCCGCTCGTCATGCCGATCGGCGCCATCAACCAGGCGGGCGTGCAGGTGATGCGCCTGCTCGGGCGCCTGAAGAACGAGCTGAAGGTGAACACCACCTGCGGCGCCTCCAACGTGAGCTTCGGGCTTCCCGCGCGCGAGGGCATCAGCGCGGTGTTCCTCAGCATGGCGATCGGGGCCGGGCTCACCTCAGCGATCATGAACCCGATGCACCTGGAGATCGTGAAGGCCTGCATGGGCGCGGACGTCATGATGGGTCACGACCCGGACTGCGCGCGCTGGATCAAGCGCTTCCGCGAGGCCCCGACGCTCGGTGCCGGCGGCGCCGCGGTGGCCGCCCCCGAGGGCGCGGCCCGCGGCCGGCGCGAGGGCGGACACCGGAGGCGCGCCCAGACTCCGACATGAGCGAATCGGACGCACTGGTCGTCTTCACGCCCTCGGGCAAGCGCGGGCGCTTCGCACTCGGTACCCCACTGCTGCAGGCGGCGCGCAGCCTCGGCGTGGACGTGGACTCGGTGTGCGGCGGCCGCGCCCTGTGCGGGCGCTGCCAGGTGCTGGTGATGGAGGGTGACTTCGCCAAGCACGGCGTGACCTCGAGCGCCACGCACCTCTCGCCCATCAGCGCCACGGAACAGAACTTCTCGCGGCGCCGGCCGCTCGCCCCGGGGCGCCGCCTCTCCTGCCAGGCCCTGATCGAGGGCAACCTGGTCATCGACGTGCCCGCCGACAGCCAGGTACACCGCCAGGTGGTGCGCAAGGCCGCCGAGGCCCGCGAGATCACCCTCGATCCGATCACGCGCCTGTATTACGTGGAAGTGCGCGAGCCGGACATGCACGACCCGTCCGGCGACCTGCAGCGCCTCATCCAGGCGCTCGAGAAGGAGTGGCAGCTGAAGGACCTCAGCTGCGACCTTGCGGTGCTGCAGACGCTGCAGCCGCTGCTGCGCAAGGGCGAGTGGAAGGTGACGGCCGCGGTGCGTGCAGGGCGGCAGATCGTCGGGGTGTGGCCGGGACTGCATGAGCACATTTATGGACTGGCGGTGGATGTTGGCTCCACCACCATCGCCGGTCACCTGTGCGACCTTGAGTCCGGGGAGATCGTCGCCGCCGGCGGCCTCATGAACCCGCAGATCCGCTTCGGCGAGGACCTCATGAGCCGCGTCTCGTACTCGATGATGCACCCGGGCGGCGCCGCACAGATGACCGAGGCGGTACGCGGGGCGCTCAACGGCATCGCTGCCGAGGTCGCGCGCGAAGCCAAGGTACCGGTCACCGACATCCTCGAGTTCACCCTGGTCGGCAACCCGATCATGCACCACCTGGTGCTCGGCATCGACCCGGTGGAACTCGGGGGTGCGCCCTTCGCGCTGTCGACCGACGAGGCGCTGACGCTGCGTGCCACGGAGATTGACCTCAAGGTCAATCCCGGCGCCCGCGTCTATACGCTGCCCTGCATCGCCGGACATGTCGGTGCAGACGCGGCGGGCGTCATTCTCGCCGAGCGCCCGGATCTCTCCGAGAAACTGACACTGCTCGTCGACGTCGGCACCAACGCCGAGATCGTGCTCGGCAACCGCGAGCGGCTGCTCGCCTGCTCCAGCCCGACCGGGCCTGCGTTCGAAGGCGCGCAGATCAGCTGCGGCCAGCGCGCCGCCCCGGGGGCGATCGAGCGGGTGCGCATCGATCCTGCAACTCTCGAGGCGCGCTTCAAGGTGATCGGCTCGGACCTGTGGTCGGATGAGCCGGGCTTCGAGGCGGCCGTGGCACGCACGGGCGTCACCGGCATCTGCGGCTCGGGCATCATCGAGGTGATCGCCGAGATGTACCTCGCCGGCATCATCAGCCAGGACGGGGTCGTCGATGGCGAGCTCGCCGCGCGCAGTGACCGCATCGTGGCCACCGGGCGCACCTTTGCCTACACGGTCTATCGTGGCGCGGTACCGCTGCAGATCACGCAGAACGACGTGCGGGCGATCCAGCTCGCCAAGGCCGCCCTCTACGCCGGCATCAAGCTGCTGATGGACCACCTCGGGGCAAGCCAGGTGGACCGCATCCGCCTGGCAGGCGCCTTTGGCAGCCACATCGACGTGAAGTACGCCATGGTGCTCGGCATGATCCCGGACTGCGATCTCTCACAGGTATCTTCCGCCGGGAATGCCGCCGGCACCGGTGCGCGCATCGCGCTGCTCGACCAGTCCTCGCGCCGGACCATCGAGGAACTCGTGCGCCGCGTGGAGAAGATCGAGACCGCGATCGAGCCGAAGTTCCAGGCGCACTTCGTGGAAGCGATGGGTATCCCTCACTCCACGGCCCCGAGCCCCTGCCTGAGCCAGGTCGTGACACTTCCGCAGCCCAAGGCCGCAGTGCCCCGCGGCGGCGCGCGCACGCGGCGCCGCCCGCTCTCCTGAAGCGCCCGCCGTCCTGTCCCACGGTGCGCCCAGCGCCTCGGCTGCGCCCCGCACGCCCGTGCTGCTCGGCTTTCTCTCAGCGCAACGGTAAACTGGCCGGCATGCTGCGCACGGGGCCCGGTAGGATGATCCGGACTCTGACCGTGGCCGGCCTTGCCTGTTGTGCCCTCTGATGGATCAGCCCACGCAAAGTGACCTACGCCTGACGAAGAGCCCGTACCCGCAGACCGAGCCGGCGGCCGGGGCGGTTGCGGTGGCGGATTCGCATCAGGCCTACGTCACGCAGCTGTTCCAGAAGTACCGCACCGCCCTGCAGCGTTACCTGCGGCGCTTCGTCTCCGCCGAGGATGCCGCTGACCTGGTGCAGGAGTCGTATTTCCGGCTGCTGCGGCGCGGGGAACTGGTGCACGTCGAGGCCATGGCACGCGCCTTTCTCTTCGAGACTGCCACCAACCTCGCCCGTGACCTGCGGCGCCGCCGCGTTACGCGCCATGCGGACCAGCACGTCGACCTCGACTCGGTCGAGGTGATCGACGGGCGCACGCGCCCGGATGAGCATCTCGCCGGGGAACAGGTCCGCGCGCTACTGGAGCGTGCCATCGCGCAACTGCCGCAGGAGACGCGCACCGTCTTCCTGCTGCACCGCTACCGCGACCTGAGTTACCCGGAGATCGCCGCCCTCACCCGCCTCAGCGCGCGCACGGTGGCGCGCAAGATGGCACAGGCGATCGAGCAGCTGAGCGCCGCGCTCGGGGAGGGCGCATGAAGGTGCAGCCCCTGCTGCAGCCCGGCGAGGCCTCCGAGTGGTTTGCCCGCATCCGCGCGGGCGAACTCGATGCCACGAGCGAGCAGGAATGGGCGGCCTTTGCGTCCGAGCCGCGCAATGAGGCCGCGCTCGAGAAGCGCGAGGCAGCCTGGGCGCTCAGCGCAGACCTTGCAGAGCGCCCGGCGATCGGCGCCATGCTGGCCGAAGTCGATGGCCTGCTGGCCGGCACGCTCCCGGCTGCCGCGGCCCGGCGTACCGGGATGCGCAGGATCTGGCCGCTGGCGGCCGCCGCATCCCTCGCCCTGCTCGCCGTTGGCCTCGTGCTCCTGCAGCGCGGCCGGGCAAGCGTCGAGGACTACAGCACCGGGGTCGGCGAGCAACGCGTCGTGACGCTCACCGACCAGTCAGCCGTCACGCTCAACACCGGCACCAGCGTGCGCGTCACTTACTCACGCGGCCTGCGGCGCGTGGACCTCATGCGCGGTGAGGCGCTGTTTGCGGTGGCGAAGAACCCCGCGCGCCCATTCGAGGTGCATGCACGTGAGGGTGTGACCACGGCGGTGGGTACCCAGTTCGACGTGCGCATCGGGACGGGCGCGACGACGGTCTCGGTGCTGGAAGGCGCGGTCACCGTGGCCGCCGCCTCCGGCCCGACACCGGTAAGCGCTGGTGAAGTCGTCAACTACGGGGCCGACGGCAGGGTGTCCGCGCCGCAGCCTGCGAACGTCACGCAGATCCGCGGCTGGGTGGCGCAGCGCATCGTGTTCAGCGATGAGCCGCTGGCGCAGGCGCTGGAGGACTACAACCGCTACCGCACCTCCCCGATCGTGCTCTCGGACCCGGCGCTCGGCTCACGCCACATCAACGGCGTGTTCCGCATCGGGGATGAGCCCGCCTTCCTGGGCGCGCTCGAGCAGGCACTGCACCTGAAGGCGAACCGTCAGGACGGCCAGATCGTGCTCGAGCCGCAGTAGCCCCGCTCGCGCTGTAACACCGCCGCTAGCGAAGCGCTCCCCGCGCCTCGGCCGCCATCCGTTCAGCGTGCAGCTGCAGCTGCTGGCAGGCGCCCTGGTCTTGCGGGTGGCGCACGTGGCGCTCCGAGGCCGCGAGCCACTCGGTGAGCCGGCCGAGAACGTGTGGCGGTACGCCGCGCCCTGCATGCAAAAGACCGAGACTCTCGGTGGCTCGCTGGCACATCTGCCCGTAGGCGGCGAGCCCCACGGCGCGGGTCGCCGCGTGCAGGCCGCGCAGCCCCTGGAGCAGCTCTTCGGTGCGCCCGCGCTCATGGCACGCCGGGACGCGCCTCCAGGCCTGCAGCAGCGTACGCAGGTACTGCAGCCGGATCAGCACCTGGAAGGCACCCTGCACCGTCGCAAAGCGCGCCGCGCATGATTTTCCAGCCGTGCCCGAGGAAGAGTCCCTTCGCCTCGGCACGCGCCGGCCACCCGTCACTGGGGGCGCGGACCGGCATACGCCGGCCCGCTCCACACCGTCGGCCACACGCGGCTCGCAGGATCCGTCCCTGTCCGTTCGCACGCGCTTCGCCTCCGTCTGCCAGCTCTGGTTGCCCCCACCTCAGTGGGCAACCGGACGGGAAAACTGCACGGTCACGCGGCGGTTCTCGGCGCGCCCGGCCTCGGTATCGTTGGTCGCAATGGGGTTGGCCTTGCCGAGGCCCGCAGAGCTGAGCGCCTCGCGCGCGATGCCGTGTGCCGTGAGGTAGTCCACCACTGCGGCTGCGCGGCGCTCGGAGAGCTTCAGGTTGTAGGCATCCGCGCCGCGCGCGTCGGTGTAGCCGCGCACCTCGGCCCGCGCGGCCGGCCGCGCGCGCAGCACCGTGAGCACCGCGTCCAGCACCGCGAAGGAGTCCGGAGTGAGCTGCGCGGAATTGGTGCTGAAGTTCACTCCGCGCAGCACCAGCTCCTCGATCTCGCAGCCGTCCGCATCGACCTTCAGGCCCGGGGGCGTGCCGGGGCACTTGTCGAGGTAGTCCGGGACGCCGTCGTGGTCGGAGTCAAGCGGACAGCCATCGGCGTCGACCGCCACACCGTGCGGGGTGTTGGGACATTTGTCGCGGCTGTCGGGTACGCCATCCCCGTCGCTGTCCACTTGCGGTGGGAGTGGCGCTGGCGGCGCTGCTGCCGGTGCAGGCGCGGGGGGCGGCGAGCCGCCGAAGCGGTAGCCGACGCCGATGCCATACAGCAGCGGGTCGAGGTGCAGCTGTCCAAGGGGTGCCCCCTCGCCGCTTAACGCCGGACGCATCCGCGCCCATTTCACGTCCACGTTCAGGAGCCAGTGCTCGGAGAGTTTTACGTCGAACCCAGCTTGCGCAGCCGGGCCCGCCGTCGTGCGCGTCAGTGACAGGGCGGGCGCGGCGCCCTGATCGTAGAAGCTAGAGACGTTGAGCCCGGCGCCCAGGTAGGGACGCCAGGTCCCCTCGGGATTGAAGTTGTACTTTGCGGTCAGGTAAGCGGGCAGCAGGCGGAAGGTTCCGGCGCGGCTGCCGCCGATGCTCAGGTCGTGCGAGCGCGGCAGGTCGAGCGCGAGCTCCGCGGACCAGCGCGAGGTGAGGAAGTATTCGAGGTCGAGCTCCGGCGCCCAGGCAGAATTGGTGCGGCTCTGGTCCGCCGGCACCACTTCCTGCGCCGGATCTGCGAGGGTCAGGGCGTCCGAGCGCGTTCGGGGCACGAGGTCCGTGGCCCGCAGGCGCACGATCCAGGGTCCTTCCGCGTCGCGCGCCGTGCGCGGCACTACAGGGGCCGGCGCGGCCAGGGGGGCGGCGACCACGGGTGCTGCCGCCACGGCCGGCGCGGGTCGCGGCACCCGCGCGGCCACCGCGGCCCGTGGCCGCACCACGAAGACACCTTGCGTGTTTTGCGTGTATTCGAGTCTGGAGTTCGCCAGCAGTTGCCTGAGGGCCTGCTTCGGCGCCAGGCTCCCCGACACGGGCGGCGCCATGAGGCCCTGCACGGGCCCCTGCTCGAAGAACACCTGCAGGTTCGCCTGCACGGCCCAGCTGTTGAGCGCGCTCGCCATGGGCTGGGCAGGGATGTCGAAGGCAACCGGCTCGCCATCGGCCTGGGCATGGGCGCACGGCGCTGCGCCGCTCAGGCACAGCAGGGCGAGCAGCAGCGCCACCGGTGCGAGAACGCTGCGAGGCAGAGCCTTCATGAATCCCCTTTGCGTGCCCGCAACCATGTGATCCGAGGGGCAGCGCGCATTCAGCCACCCTCTGCGTCGCGGGCGCCCGCGGGTGCGCGCTTGAGCGCGATCAGGCGGCGATTGAGGTCGCGGGCGACGAACACGTGGTGGCGTGCCAGCGCCCGGTGCATGCGCCTGAGCACGGTGGCCGTCGGCATGGCATGACCGTCCCGGGCGGCCTCCACGTGACGCCGCGCCGCGCTGATCAGCGCGTCGCGGTCCTGACGCACGCGCGCCAGGCGATAGGCTTGCTCCATGCGGATCGTGGTCCTCTCCCCCTGTTATGTCTCTACGCAGGGCGACGGACAACATGACACGCAGGCCCGGCGCGGGGTGCGCGGCCGGGGCACTCAGGCCCTCACGGACACTACACGTTGGAGTCGGGGAAGGAGGCCTTGCGGCGGGTCATGTACTCGTTGAGCGCCTCGTCGACCGCCACGTCGAGGGCCGGGGCCTCGTACTCGGCGAGCTGCTTTTTCCACAGTGCGTTGGCGCGCTGTGTCATGTCCTTCGCGCCCTCGGCCTCCCACTGCTCGACGCTGTTGTTGTCGGCGAGCGGGGAGCGGTAGAAGGCGGTCTGGAAGTTCGCCTGCGTGTGGGCGCAGCCGAGGAAGTGCTTGCCCGGGCCGACCTCGCGGATGGCATCGAGGGCCTGACCATTGTCGGACAAATCCACGCCCGCCAGCAGCGTGTGCATCATGCCGGCCTGATCGGCGTCCATGACGAATTTCTCGTAGCCCATCGACAGCCCGCCCTCGAGCCAGCCGGCCGTGTGCAGCACGAAGTTCACGCCGCCGAGGCATGTCGGGATGAGCGTGTTGGCCGACTCGTAGGCGGCCTGCGCGTCGGAGATCTTCGAGGCGCACAGCGAGCCGCCGGAGCGGAACGGCACGCCCAGCCGCCGCGCGAGGGCGGCCATGCAGTAGAGCACCAGGGCCGGCTCCGGGGTGCCGAAGGTCGGCGCACCGGACTGCATCGACAGCGAGGACGCGAAGCTCCCCATGACCACCGGTGCCCCCGGGTTCACCAGCTGCGCAAGCGCCATGCCGGCCAGGGACTCGGCCAGCGTCTGTGCGACGGTGCCCGCGACCGTCACCGGGGACATGGCGCCGGCGAGGATGAAGGGGGTGACGATGGTTGCCTGGTTGGCGCGCGCGTAGGTCTTGAGCGCCCCGAGCATGGTGGCGTCCCAGGTGAGCGGGGAGTTGGCGTTGATGAGGCTGATCACGCAGGTGCGCGGCTTGCCGCTCAGCGGGTCGAGAAACTCATCACCGAACAGGATCCGCGTCATCTCCACGGTGTCGGTGGCGCGCTCGGGGGCGGTGACCGAGCCCATGTACGGCTTGTCGCTGTACTTCATGTGCGCGTAGACCATGTCGAAGTGCCGCTTGTTGACGGGCAGATCGACCGGCTCGCAGATGGTGCCGCCGGAGTGGTGCAGCGAGGTGGAGACGTAGGCGAGCTTCACGAAGTTGCGGAAGTCCTCGATCTTCGCGTAGCGGCGGCCTTCATCGAGGTTGCGCACGAAGGGGGAGCCGTAGGCAGGGGCGAACACCGTGCGGTTGCCGCCGATGATCACGTTGCGCGCCGGGTTGCGGGCGTACTGGGTGAACTCGCGCGGTGCGCTGGCCTGCACGAGCTTGCGGCACATGCCGCGCGGGAAGCGCACGCGCTCTCCCGCCACGTCCGCACCCGCCGCCTTCCAGATCTGGAGCGACTCGGGGTCGTCGCGGAAGTCGATGCCGATCTCCTGCAGGATGGTGTCGGCGTTGTGCTCCAACAGCTCGAGCCCCTCGGCACCGAGCACCTCGTAGTACGGGATATTGCGCGTGATGTAGGGGACGAAGGCGTGGCTGCGCGCTGTGCGGGCGGCGATCTTGGCGTCACGGCCGCTCGGGCGACGGGAGCGGGCGCCGGGGCTCGACTGTTGCGCGTCCATTTTGTGTGTCCTGACCGTAAGTTACGGCTGTTTTGCGGTGCCGGCGGCCATTATGGGTCAGCGCCGGCGCCCGCAACTGACCGATTTGCGGCATGAACTTCTCCGGCAGCGCCACACCCCGGGCACGCCGCCCCGCGGCACGCAGTTTTACCCAGGCCCCTGGGGCCGCAGGTCTCAGGGGGCGCTGACCACCGGCAGGTCGAGGAAGGTGGCCGCCTCGGGGGCGTGGAACACCCGCTGGGTCGCCTTGCGGTAGTCCTGGGGCTTCGCGAGGAAGACGTTGTCCACGTAGGTCTGGGGATTGCGGTCGTAGAGCGGGAACCAGCTCGACTGCACCTGCACCATCACCCGGTGACCGGGCAGGAACACGTGATCCACCATCGGCAGCGCAAAGCGGTATTGCTGCACCTTGTTGGCGGGGATGGCGCTCGGATGCTCGATGCTGTCCCGGTAGCGGCCACGGAAGATGTCCATGCCGATGGGCAGCTGGTAACCGGACATGGGGAGGTCTGAGGGCACCTCATCCGGGTAGACATCGATCAGCTTCACCACCCAGTCGCTGTCGGTGCCGCTGGTGGAGGCGTAGAGGTTCACCTGCGGCGCCCCGCCGATATGCAGCGGCGCACTCAGCGGTGCGCTCACGTAGACGAGCACGTCCGGACGGTCGGCGACGAAGCGCTGGTCGTTGAGCAGCCAGCGCTGCCACGCCGGACCATCGGCGAAGTGCACCGGCCGCGGGGTGTAGGGCACGGGCTTCTGCGGATCCGAGACGTATTCATCGTAAGGCTGGGCAGCCTTCGGGGGCGCCGCGAAGCTGAGCACACCGCCGGGCTGCAGGTACAGACGCTGCGGTTTCGAGCTACAGCCCGACTCGCACGACAGCGGCCACGCCTTGAGGCGCCGCCAGGTATTCGTGCCCGTCTCATAGACGAACGCCGGGGGAGTGTCGGCCTTGGGCGCACCGTCCTTCAGGTGTTCATCGAGAAAGGGCTGCATGACGTCGCGCCGGAACTGCAGCGCGGTGTTGCCCTCGAGCTTCAGTGGCCCGAGCACCGAGCCGTCGTAGTTCACCCCGCTGTGGCGCCAGGGGCCGAGCACCAGGAAGTTCATGTCGTTGGCCGTGTCCTTCGGCTCGGTGGCCGCGTAGGCGTGCACGCCGCCGTACATGTCCTCCTGGTCATAGATCGAGGTCACGTACATCGTCGGGGTCTTCAGCGGTTCGCGCGCCAGGATCTGATCGAGCGCCTGCGCACTCCAGAACAGGTCATAGGCCGGGTGCTCGACGATCTTCTTCCAGAAGGGCAGCTGCTCGATGCCGAAGCGCCGCGCGAAGTCCTGGGCGGAGCCGGACTCGAGGAACAGCTGGTAGTCATCGTAGACGCCGCCGGCAATCTCCACCCCTTCCGCGCGTGCGGTGGTCTGTAGCGTCAGGTAGCGGAAGTTCGACTGGCGGAAGGCGCCGTTGTGGAACCAGTCATCACCCTTCCAGCCATCGACCATCGGGCACATCGGCACGGCGGCGCGCAGCGCCGGGTGCGGATTGATGAGGGCCATCAGCACCGTGAAGCCCTCGTAGGAGGAGCCGATCATGCCGACGCGGCCGTTGCTTTCCGGCACATTCTTCACCAGCCAGTCGATGGTGTCGTAGGCGTCGGTGGAGTGATCCACGGGGGTGGAATTCAGCGGCCCGCGCAGCGGGCGCGTCATGACGTAGTCGCCCTCGGAATCGTACTTGCCGCGCACGTCCTGGAACACGCGGATGTAGCCCTGCGACACGAGTACCTCATCCCCCATCTGCAGGCTCGAGAGCAGGTGCGGGCTCACGAAGCGCCGGGCGCGGTTGGCGGCGTGATAGGGGGTGCGCGTCAGGATGATGGGAGCGCGCTTCGCGCCCTTCGGAATCATGATCACGGTGAAGAGCTTGACGCCGTCGCGCATCGGCACCATCACCTCGCGGCGCTCATAGTCGTATTCGCCGGTCGGGGCGCTGTAGGTGGGGATGTCGGGCTGCATGGGCGGCGTCGGCGCCGCCGCGGCGGCGGCAATCAGCGCGGTGCAGAGGGCGGCCGGTAGGTATCGCCTGCGCATGGGTGCTCCCGTTCCAGTCATGGCGCGCGCAGCGCGAGCGCCGCCTGCGCAGCCGAAAGCCTAGCAGATTCTCACCCGTCATCTTCGCGCAGGAGGGGGATGACGTAACGCGCGACGCATTATATAAGGACGTCAGGCGTGACCTGACACGCGTGCCAGTGGGAGCGGCAAATGGACGAGGCATTCAAGCGGTGGCTGTGCTTGGGATGCGGGTTTCTTTATGACGAGGCCCTGGGAGCTCCCGAGCATGGACTGGCACCTGGGACACGCTGGGCGGACATCCCGGATGACTGGCGCTGTCCGGACTGCGGCACACCCAAACGCCTCTTCGAGATGGTGGAGCTTCCTTACGCGGTCGGGCAGCCCGTCCCGCGCACCAGCGCCGGGGGTTCAGCGCCATGAACGCGAACTTCGTGCTGCGCGCGCACGCGCGTGGCTTCAACAGGTTTCTCTCGACCGGCGAGAGCTCCTCCTATATCGGCGGTCATCCGGATGCCACCCTCACACGCCACTCAAGCTTCAACTTTGGTCCTTACCAAAGCGGCCTGCGGGGCTTCGGCCGGCTGCGGGTGTTCGGGGATGAGACCTTCAGCGGCACCGGCTGTGGCTACAACATTCACCCACATCACAATTTCATCATCTGCGCCTTTGTGCTCAAAGGACAGCTCACGCACGTCAACACCGTGGGCAACATCGATCAGCTGACGGAAGGGGACTACTACGCCTTCTCCGCCGGGTCGGGGGGCAAACACTGCGAGCTGAACCTGCGGCACGAGGATGCCAACATCCTGTACGTGTGGATGCTCCCCGACCAGCTGCTGCTGCCGCCCTCCTATGGCCGGGCGCACTTCGATGCGATCGCGGGCCGCAACCGCCTCGTGCCGCTGGTCGGCAATGCCGACGGCGCAATACGCGTCTCGCAGGACGTCAGGATCTCGCGCCTGAGCGCCGATCGCGCCCTCGGGCTCGATTACCAGCCCGGCGCCGCCGAGCACGGCGTCTACGTGTTCGTGGTCGGCGGGGAAGCGCGGGTGAATGAGGAAACCCTGCAGGCCCGCGACAGCGCCGGGATCTGGGGCGCCGCACCCGTGAGGATCCAGACCGATGCCCAGGGCAGCGACCTGTTGATCATCGAGACCGCCCCCTGAGCCCGCGCCGCGCACTTCCCGGAGAGCCAAATGCCCGTAATGCAGATTTACCATCCCGAGGACACCCTGACGGCGCCGCAGAAGCAGGCGCTCGCCGGCCGCCTGACCGACGTGCTGCTGCGCATGGAAGGCGGCGCCAAGACTCCGGGCGGACTTGCCTTTGCGACGGTGCTGTTCACGCCGGTCGCGCACGGCGACTGGTGGGTCGGCGGCAGCACCGACGCCACTTACGTGCAGGCGCCGGGAAAGTTCCTGGTGCGGGTGAGCATTCCCGAGGGTTACATGAACCAGGTGCACAAGAGTGAAGTGCACGCCTCGGTCAACGCGGCATTTCTCGAGGTTTTCAAGATCGCCCCATCCGCGGGTGCCGGTGCCAACATTCTCGTGACGATCGAGGAGATCACGGAAGGCAACTGGGGTAGTCGAGGGCAGACCATCAGTCTTGCGGACATTGCCCAGAGCGTAGGCCTGTCCAAGGCCGGCACGCGCTTCCAATGGGTGCTCAACTACTTTGCCGCGAAGGCGCGCCAGTTCGCAGCGGCCGGCTATCCGGCGGATACCGGCGGCCTGCTGACTGAGGACCGCACCAAGGGCGCCTAGCGCCGGGCCGCCGCGTCGCTCCTCGTGCGTGGCGCCTGCGTCTCAGGCGCTGTCGCGCTAGGATGAGCGCATGAGCGTCCCGGATCTCCTCAGGTCTTTGCGCAGCGTGCTGCCGGCAGACGCGCTGCTGGTGAGCGCGGAAGACCGCCGGCCGTTCGAATGTGACGGACTAACCGTGTTCCGCGAACTGCCCGCGCTCGTGGCGCTGCCGCGCACCGAGGCCGAGGTGCGCGACGTGCTCGTCAGCTGCCATCGCCACGGCGTGCCCGTAGTCGCACGCGGCTCCGGTACCGGGCTGTCCGGCGGCGCAACCCCGCACCCTGGCGGGGTGCTGCTGTCGCTCGCGCGCATGAACCGCATCCTGCACGTCGATCCTCTGTCGCGCACCGCGCGCCTGGAACCCGGGGTGCCCAACCAGCGCATCTCCGAGGCGGCCGCCGCCTTCGGCCTCTACTACGCGCCAGACCCCTCCTCGCAGGTGGCGTGCTCCATTGGTGGCAACGTCGCGGAGAACTCCGGCGGCGTGCACTGCCTTAAGTACGGGCTCACCGTCCACAACGTTCTCGGGGTGCGCGGCTTCGGCATCGACGGGGAGCGCCTCGAGCTGGGTGGGATGGCGGCCGATGGCCCGGGACTGGACCTCCTCGCCCTCACCATCGGCTCCGAGGGCCTGCTCATGGTGGTGACCGAGGTGCTCGTGAAGCTCATCCCGCGGCCGCCGTGCGCACAGCTCGTCATGGCCTCCTTCGCGGACGTGCACCGCGCCGGGGATGCGGTGGCCGCCATCATCGGCGCCGGCATCATCCCGGCGGGGCTGGAGATGATGGACCGCAAGGCCACCGCCGCCGTGGAGCCGTTCGTGCACGCCGGCTACGACCTCGAGGCAGCCGCGATCCTGCTGGTGGAGGCCGACGGCACGCCCGAGGAGGTCGCCGACCAGGTGGCCGAGATCGAGCGCGTACTGCGGGTTGCCGGCGCCAGCTCGCTGCGCGTCTCGGGTTCGGAGGCCGAGCGGGTACGCCTGTGGTCGGGGCGCAAGAACGCCTTCCCGGCCGCCGGGCGCATCTCGCCCGATTACTACTGCATGGACGGCACCATCCCGCGCAAGCACGTCGGGCGGGTGCTGGAGGCGATCGAGGCCATGGAGGCGCGCTACCGGCTGCGCTGCATGAACGTCTTCCACGCCGGCGACGGCAATCTGCACCCGGTGATCCTGTTCGATGCCAACGAGGCGGGCTCCTGGGAGCGCGCCGAGCGTTTCGGCGCGGAGATCCTGGAGCTGTGCGTGGAACTCGGGGGCACCATCACCGGGGAGCACGGCGTCGGGATCGAGAAGATCAACTCGATGTGCGTGCAGTTCTCGCCTGCCGAGCGCGCCGCGTTCTTCGCGGTCAAGGAGGCCTTCGATCCGGGGGCGCTGCTGAACCCCGGCAAGCTGATCCCGACGCTGGCACGCTGCGCCGAGTACGGCGGGATGCGCGTCCAGGGCGGCGCCCTGCCCCATCCTTCGCTGCCTCGCTTCTAGCAACGCCCATGCAGGGGGGTACCGGGGTGCTGGATGAGCTGCGCGAACGCATCCTCGCGGCGGCGGCCAGCGGCACGGCATTGCGGCTGCGGGGCGCAGGCACCAAGGATTTTTACGGCGAGCAGCTCGAGGGCGAAGTTCTCGAGCTGTCCGGTTACCAGGGCATCGTGCACTACGAACCCTCCGAGCTCGTGCTCACGGCGCACTGCGGCACGCCGCTGTCGCAGGTCGAGGCGGCACTTGCGTCACAGGGACAGTTCCTGGCCTTCGAGCCGCCCCGCTTCGGCGCCGACCCAACCCTCGGCGGCACCATCGCCGCGGGACTCTCGGGCCCCGCTCGCACCTACCTCGGTGCCGCGCGTGACTTCGTGCTCGGCGCACACCTGCTCAACGCGCAAGGAGAAACGCTGCGCTTCGGCGGCGAGGTGATGAAGAATGTTGCCGGCTTCGACGTCGCACGACTGCTGTGCGGCTCGCTCGGGATCCTCGGCATCATCACGCAGGTGTCGCTGAAGGTTCTGCCGCTACCCCGAAGCGTGGCCACCCTGCGCCTGGAATGGCCTGTCGCGGAGGCCCTGCGGCAGTTCAACCGTCTGGCGGGGGAGCCGCTGCCTCTTTCGGGCGCGGCCTGGCATGAGGGTGCGGCCTGGCTGCGCCTGGCGGGAGCCGCGCCTGCGGTCGAGGCGGCCTGCGCGCGCATCGGCGGCGAGCGGGTC
>Ga0181537_10002639_pt1 | contig 15694 bp, 15 predicted proteins | sample PEATcosm2014_Bin_39_FD_119765 | JGI IMG/M metagenome (GOLD analysis project Ga0181537, IMG submission 119765) | Peatland microbial communities from MTU Mesocosm Facility, Houghton, MI, USA - PEATcosm2014_Bin23_10_metaG | ecosystem: Environmental > Terrestrial > Soil > Wetlands > Peat | place... | reverse complement strand
GCGGCATTTGCCCCGGCGGCATTGACCCCGGCGGCATTGGTGCCTGCGCCAGCCGCGGCCCCGGTGCGCGATCCGCTGCCCTCGGCGCCGGAGCTGCCACCGACGCTGCCCGGCTTTGAACGACTGGTATACATCGACGGTGTGCGCTACCAGCACGCGGCGACGGCCGCGGCCGGCGTGGCCGGCGCGCAGTGGCCGGCGGAACAACGCCTCGGGCTGCTGTGCGACATGTTCGCCAGCGATGTCGCCGGGCTGCGAATCCGCGGCACGGCCGCAATCGAGGTGCTGTTCCTGACCAGCGCCGCCGCCGCCGGAGCGTCCTGCTATCCGCGGCTGCAGGTGGCGCTCGAGCCTGGCAGCGAGCTGCAGCTGGTCGAACGCCACCTCGGCAGCACGGATGCGCCGACCCTGGTGTGCGCCAATATCGAGGTAGAACTCGCTCGCGGCGCAAGGCTTGTGCATTACCGGCTGCAGCAATGCGGCCTGCACACCGCGTTCGCCGACACGCTGTGCGCGCGGCTGGCCGAGCAGTCGAGCTACCGTGTACGCCAGGTGGCAATTGGCGCCGCCTGCGCGCGCACCAGCGCCCAGGTGCGCCTCGCCGGCCGCGGTGCGGCGCTCAGCTGGCAGGCGATCGCCGTCGGCCGCGGGCAGCAGGTGCACGACACTGCGCTCAAGGTCGAGCACCTGGCTGCCGACACGCGCACCGAAGAGGTGTTTCGCGGCATTGCCGATGAGCGCGCACGCATCGCCTTCAGCGGCCACATACATATTGCAGCGTCCGCCCCGGGTTCCGACACCCGCCAGTCGCTGCGCGGCCTGATCGAGGGTGCCGGCGCCGAGGTCGATCTGCGGCCGCGGCTGGAAATCAACACCGATGAGGTCAAGGCGCAGCACGGCGCCACCACCGGGGCGCTGGATGAGAATCTGATGTTCTACCTGCTGGCGCGTGGCATCGACCGTGATAGCGCCCGGGCGCTGCTCAAATGGGCGTTTCTCGGTGACGTGCTGCGCGCGATCGAGCTGCCGGAAGTGCGCCGCGCCGCCGAGCACGGCGCGGCGGGTCAGCTGCCGGACGTGATGGCTGTGGGAGCGCTGTCATGAGCGTCAAGGCAGCCGCGGCGCGCGAGGCGTCGATTGCGATGCCGGGGTTCGATGCGGCTGCGGTACGCGCCCAGTTTCCGATCCTGGCGCGCCAGATCAATGGCAAGCCGCTGGTATACCTGGACAGCGCTGCCTCATCGCAGCGGCCGCTGGCTGTGCTGCGTGCGGTCGAGCACTATGAGACCGCACTGCACGCCAATGTGCATCGCGGCGTACATTCGCTCAGCCAATGGGCCACCGACGCCTTCGAGCAGGCGCGCGACATCGTGCGCCGTCACCTGCACGCGCGCTCGACGCGCGAGATCGTGTTCGTGCGCGGCACCACTGAGGCCATCAACCTGGTGGCCAACAGCTGGGGCCACAGCAACCTTGCGGCCGGCGACGAAATCCTGATCAGCTACCTTGAGCACCACGCCAACATCGTACCGTGGCAGATGCTGTGCCAGGCGACCGGCGCGCGGCTGCGCGCCGCCCCGGTCAGGCCGAACGGCGAGCTCGACCTGGACGCGTTCCGCACCATGCTCTCCGCCAGCACGCGGCTGGTCGCGGTGGCGCACGTTTCCAATGCGCTCGGCACCATCCTGCCGGTCCAGGAGATCGTGCATCTGGCGCATGCGCGCGGCATTCCGGTGCTGCTCGATGGCGCGCAGGCGCTACCGCACCTGAGCGTGGATGTGCAGGCGCTGGATTGCGACTTCTATGCCTTCTCCGGGCACAAGGTCTATGGCCCTACCGGCATCGGCGTGCTCTATGCACGCGAGTCGCTGCTGGCGGCGATGCCGCCGTGGCAGGGCGGCGGCGATATGATCCTGTCGGTCGGCATCGAGCACAGCACGTATAACGAGCTGCCATGGAGATTCGAGGCCGGCACTCCCAATATATCCGGAGCTGTCGGCCTTGGCGCGGCGCTCGAGTATCTGCAATCGCTGGGTGTGGAGGCGGTCGCGGCCCATGAGCACGCGCTGCTGCAGCTCGCGACCGAGCGCGTGGCGGCGCTGCCGGGCGTCACATTGATCGGGACCGCCAGCCACAAGGCCGCGGTGCTCTCGTTCACCATGGACGGCGTGCATCCGCATGATATCGGCACGGTGCTCGACAGCGAAGGTATCGCGATCCGCACCGGACATCACTGCGCGATGCCGATCATGGAACGGTTCGGGCTGGCGGCGACCGCGCGCGCATCCTTTGGCTGCTACAACAACGCCGAGGATGTCGAGCGGCTGGTCGAGGGCCTGAAGAAAGTGCGCCAGGTCTTTGGCTGAGCGCGCAGGTGACGCCGCCATGGAAATTTAACAATGGAACTGAAAGAGCTGTACCGCGATGTGATCCTCGATCACAACCGCAGCCCGCGCAATTTCGGGCGCCTCGAGCCGTCCGATGCCCAGGCGGCCGGGCACAATCCGCTGTGCGGCGACAAGCTCAACCTGACGCTGCGGCTGCAGGGCGACCGGGTCGAGGACCTGCGATTCGAGGGCCAGGGATGCGCGATCTCCACCGCCTCGGCCTCGCTGATGACGGAAGCGGTCAAGGGCCGCAGCCGCACCGAGATCGCGCGGCTTTACCATGACGTGCACACGCTATTGACCGCCCACGGTGCCGACGCCAGCAGCGCAGCCGCTCCCGAGCTCGGCAAGCTCATGGCGCTGGCCGGCGTGGCCGAATTCCCGGCGCGCGTGAAATGCGCCAGCCTGTGCTGGCACACGTTGAACGCGGCCCTGGAGCGCGCACCAGCGCCGGTGTCGACCGAGTGAAGCCGCCGGGCCGGTGCATGTATCGACGGGGAAAATGATGCGGGCATATGAAAACGAACCAGTGGTGATCCAGCGCGACGTCGAGGCCGTCATGGTGCCCTCCGGCCAGGCTATCACGCTGAAACTTGGGCTCGCCGGCTATATCACGCAGGCCCTCGGCGGCAGCTTCACCCTGTATGTCGAGGGCAACCTGTACCGCATCCCCGGTGAGCAGGCCGATGCGATCGGCAAGGAAGTCGCGCGCCGGCCCGAGCTGCCGCCCAACGCCACCGCGGAGGATGTGCGCGAGCTGGCCTGGGAGCAGATGCGCGCCTGCTACGACCCGGAAATCCCCATCAATATCGTAGATCTTGGCCTGGTCTATGAATGCAAGGTGGAGCCGAACGAGGACCAGACGCGCGATATCGGGGTGACGATGACGCTGACCGCCCCGGGCTGCGGCATGGGCGACGTGCTGGTGCAGGACGTGCGCGAAAAGCTCACCTCGATCCCGACGGTGCGCAACGTCAACGTGGAACTGACTTTCGATCCGCCCTGGAACCAGTCGATGATGTCGGAAGCTGCGCGCCTGCAGACCGGGATGACCTGGTAGGCAGCGCGGCGCGATGAGGCAGCTCACCCTGCTGCTGTTGCGGCATGCCGAAGCCGAAGCGGCACACCATGGGCTGGCCGACATTGATCGGCCGTTGAGCGATTACGGACGCACCGAAGCGCTCGATGCGGCCGAGTGCATGGCCGCAGCGCAGCTGCGCATCGACACCGTGCTGGTCAGTCCGGCGCTGCGCACGCGCGAGACCGCGATCATCGTCGCCGCCGAACTGGATATCGCCGATGACCTGCGGTACGAGCCGGCGCTGTATCTGGGGGATGCTGAAGCGCTGCTGCCGCCGCTGCGGCGCTGCCCGGACAGTGCGCAGACCGTCCTTATGGTCGGCCACAATCCCGGCCTGAGCACGCTGGCGCAGCAGTTCATGGGGGGAACCCAGCGCATCGAGATGCGGCCTGCGGGACTGTGCCGCGTGGAGTTCGAACACCACGCCTGGCGCCAGGTGCGCCCGGAAGTGGCGGTGTCGTTTACCGTGCTGAGATAATCGCAGCGCCACCCGCCGGGCGCATATCACTCGCTCAGTACATAGTAGGCCTGCTGCACCGGATCCAGGCCCAGCCACACGCAGGCACCGGCCGCGACACAGGCCGGATCGGTCACCGTCACCGACCACTGGCTGCCAGGATCGTAGCCAGCAGCGCCGACGACATCCGCGGAGGCGCCCGCAAGCTGCAGCTGCGGATAGCGGTAGCGCATCCACGCTCCGCGCTGCACCTCGTTGTGGTCGTCGAACATATCCAGCGGAGCCTGGTTCAACGCGTAAAAGCAATCCGGTGCGCGGTAGTCGAGCTGCGTGCCGGACGCATCGCGGCGCAGATGATAGCGCGCGGCCGGCGCCGCCCCGGGCTTGCAGCCGAGGATCGGATTGATGCTGTTGACCAGGATCACCCGGCCGCGAAAGCCGGCAAAGCGGGCGAGAAAAGCCGGCGCGGTCGCCTGTGCGACCAGGTCATCGACCAGGTAGACGTTAGCGACCGTGGGCGGCAGTCTGCCGAGCAACTGCATCAGCGCGACTCCGGAGCGCTTGACCAGCTGGTAGTTGCGGATGGAATCCGCCGACACCGCGCGCTGCATCGCGAACAGTTGCGGCACCGCCAGGCACAGGCCGAGCGCCAGCGCGATGGCCAGTGCGTGCCGGCGGTGTGCCAGCGCCGCGAATATCGCCGCCGGACCCAGGTCGAACCAGAAATAGGTGAATCTCGCGTCCGGAACCTGCAACAGCATGACCAGGCCGACGTTGCCCAGCGCAAATACCAGCCCACAGATCCAGGGCGCTGGCGGGCTGCTGAACCAGTGCCCCGCGGCTTGCCGCCAGGCGCGAACCAGCGCATAGAAAACCGCCCACCACCACGCGATATTGGCCGCCAGCTGAAATCCATGGATCAGCAGCGTGCGCGGCTCATGCGCCACGATCGCGTTCCTGGTCACCGCCAGCGGGCCGCGATACAGCGTGGACGGCAGGTACAGCAGATTGCGGATCGGCTTCAGCAGCCAGCCCCAGCGGCTGCCGGATGCCAGCACGTAGAACGAATGGCCGTGCGCAAAGACCAGCGCCCGCCCCAGGTACCACAGGGCCAGGGGCAGCACCAGCCACCCAAGATTTGCGAGCGTGCGGCCCGGGTTGCTGCGCCACCATGCCCCGACGAGCACGATCGCGGCGATCGGCACGGTCAGCGAGGTCTCCTTCAGCAGCAGCGCAACCGTGGCCAGCACGCAGAACCACAGGTAGCGGTTGGCGACGAATGCAATGAACGCGAGCATCATCAGCAACGCGCAGAAAATCTCGGTCTGGAACACCGGATACTGCAACAGCTCGGGCGCCGAGTTATACGACAACGAGTTAGAGGTGTCGTTGGCGGACCAATAGCCGGGATTCAGCACCGCGATCAGCATCGCGGTGAGTGCCAGCCAGCGATTCAGCCGGAAGACGCGCCAGGCGACGTAGCCGGTCAGGCCCACCATCGCCGCATGCATCAGGTAGCCAAATACCAGCTGACTGCCCCAGGCTGTTCCGAACAGCCGGTAGTTCAGCCAGAACAGCGCGTTGGCCAGCGGCCGGCAGAAGTCCGACTGCGCGACCACCCACTCCGGATAGTTCTGGAAATAGTAGTGGAATCCATCCGTGAACCAGCTCCACGGCTTGACTGCGCCGCCAATAGGGGTGGAGGTCACTTCCACGGCCAGCTCGCTGCCGGTCGGGTAGTAGCCCCTTATCAGTGATTGGCACCACCACAGCTGCAACACAAAGGTGAACGCGGCCGCGCCGGCACACCAGGCAAGGAAGGCGTTGTCCTGTCGGGCAGGCGCCGCGTGGGATGCCGAAGTCACGCCATCATCCTGACAACCGCCGGCGACTCATATGATCTTGTTGCGGGCATACTGCGGTTGACGTGGATCAGCGTCAAGAGGCGGCCGGCGGTCCGCGGGAGCGAGCTTACGGGCACTGAAGTGTTGCTGTTTGATGTCGGCGGGGTGCTGGTGGAATTGGGCGGAGTGGCGACGTTGCTGGGCTGGCTCGATCACCGCGTCAGCGTGCAGGAACTCTGGTCGATGTGGCTGCGCTCGCCGTCGGTGCGCGCGTTCGAGACCGGGCGCATCGACGCCGCGCAGTTCGCAGCAGGTGTGCTCGCTGAACTGCGGCTCGACGTCGACGCCGGCTATTTCATCGAGTCATTCGCCCGCTGGCCCACCGCGCTTTATCCGGGCGCGCTGCAGATGATCGGTGAGATTCCGGGGCACTACCGGCGGGCGCTGCTTTCCAACAGCAATGTGCTGCACTGGCGGCGGGTACTCGATGACATGGGCCTCGGGGCCGTCTTCGAGCACCGGTTCGCCTCGCACCTGACCGGCAGGATCAAGCCCGACGCCGAAGCTTTCGAGCACGTGCTCGAGGTGCTCGACTGCCGCGCCTCGCAGGTGCTGTTCCTGGATGACAATGCGCTCAACGTCGAGGCCGCGCGCGCTGTCGGCATGCAGGCGCAGCAGGTGCGCGGAGCGCATGAGACGCGCAGCTGGCTGCAGCACGCCGGCATTCTCACTGGCGGCTGATCTCTACCAGCCAGTCCACGCCGGAACCGACCTTGTGGGCGGCCGCGTAGTTGCCCAGGTTGAGCGCTATCGCCACATTCAGCAGGCTGTTGATGTATACCAGCGGCTCGCCTTGCGGCACCTCGCCAAACGTACGCCGATACGGCGCCAGCGTGTCATCGATCAGCTCGCCGTTATGCGAAATGCGCACCCGCACCATCTGACCGAGCTTCAGGTGCAACTGGTCGAACATCTGCTTCGGAATATTGGTCCAGACATTGCCGTACTGCACATCCAGCACCGGAATGATGCCACTGACCTTGTCGCCCAGGTACTCGGGCTTGCGATAGACGATCGACACCAGCGCCGCGGGTGGCAGCTTCGGCCCGACCTGCGCAAAGCTGATGACGCCAGCGGCAAGGCGCGCGCCGGTGTAGCCGAAGACGTCGCGGCCGTGAAACGTATGTGATTCCTCCGATCCGGGACGCCGATTGAAGGTCTCGTCGATCTGGCGCAGCTCCTCGATCCCGTCGCGCTCGGCCACCAGTGTCAGCAGCCCGTTGTTGGGGCCGACGAAATAGCGCCCGGTGCGCGTCTTCAGGACCACCGAGAGCCGCTCGGTACCCACACCCGGGTCGATCACTGCCACGAACACCGTGCCCTTGGGCCAGAATTCCTCTGCCTGGTACAAACGATAGGCGCCAGTGAAGATGTCCGGATTGTCATGGCTGAGGTCGGAGATCAGCAGCTGCTGCGATACGCTGTACGCGACCCCCTTCATGGCCGAGACCGCGCCATCGCTGGTGCCGAAATCGGTGAGCAGTACCAGTGGGGCGCGCGCCGACGCCGCAGTCGCGACCAGGGCCGCGGCAAGCAGCAGGTAACTGAGGAGATAATGGGTCCGGCGAGGCATGAGCAGACCTGTGGAGCTGGTTTACGAAGCTGGACTGTGAGATCCGCCGGCGAGTATAGCGGCGCTCGCATGGCACGCGATGCATCAGCTATTCTGCCTCGATGCTGGGCCCGATACGGACACCCTGCGACGATGGCGTGATCCGGTGCGCCGCGCCGGCGCCCGCCGCGGTAGACAGGCAGGTGCAGCGCTGGGTGCTGGCCGCCACGATCCTGGCCTCCAGCATGGTGTTCATCGATGGCTCGGTGGTCGGTGTGGCGCTGCCGTCGATCCTGGCCGCGCTAAACGCGCCGGTCAGCCAGGGGCAGTGGATCGTCAATGCCTATGTGTTGACGCTTGGCAGCCTGATGCTGGTGGGCGGCGCGGCGGGAGACCGCCTCGGTAGACGCGCGGTATTCCTGGCCGGCATCGGGCTGTTCACCGCGGCCTCGGTGTGCTGCGCGCTGGCAATGAATTCGCCGCGGCTGGTCGCGGCACGCGCACTCCAGGGCATCGGCGGCGCGCTGCTGGTACCGGGCAGCCTTGCAATCATCAGCGCCTCGTTTCCGGCACCCCAGCGCGGACGCGCCATTGGTACCTGGGCCGGCGCTTCCGCACTGACCACCGCGTTGGGCCCGGTGGCCGGCGGCTGGCTGGTCGACACGCTGTCGTGGCGGGCGATCTTCATCATCAATGTGCCGCTGGCAGTCGTGGCGCTGCTGCTCACCGTGCGCTGGGTGCCCGCGGGCCGCAACCCGGCGGCCGCCGGCGTGGACTTAAGCGGCGGCGCGCTGGCAGTGACGGGGCTCGGGCTGCTGGCCTATGGACTCACGGCGGCCTCCAGCGCGGGCTGGACGCACCCCTCGGTCGTGGGTGCATTCGCCGGCAGTGCGCTGCTGCTCTCTGGCCTGCTGTGGTGGGAAGCACGCGCCGCGTCGCCGATGCTGCCGCTGGCACTGTTTCGCTCCACCACCTTCAGCGGCGCCAACGTGATCACGCTGCTGCTGTATTTCGCCGTGAGCGGCCAGATGTTCTTCCTGCCGTTCGAACTGATCGACACCCAGGGCTACTCCGCCACCAGCGCCGGAGCCGCGTTCCTGCCGTTCAGCCTGATCGTGGCGGGACTGTCGCGCTGGACCGGTGGCTTGAACGAGCGCTATGGCGCGCGCGTGCTGCTGTTTGCCGGATCGCTGGTGGTCGCGGCAGGCCTGGCACTGTTTGCGATCCCGGTGCCCGGCGGCGGCTACTGGACCAGCGTTTTCCCGGCGATGACCCTCTGGGGTGTGGGCATGGCATTGAGCATCGCCCCGTTGACCACGACCGTGATGGGCGCGGCCGGAGATCAATACGGTGGCGCGGCATCCGGCATCAACAACGCGGTCTCGCGCATCGCCGGGATGCTGGCGGTGGCGCTGCTGGGCGCGGTCGCAGTGGGCGCCTTCGGCGGCGCACTCGATCGGCGGCTCGAGCGCCTGCACGCTGCACCCGCTATCCGCCAGGCGCTGCAGCCGCAACTGCAGAAGCTGGCTGAAGCGCAGCTGCCGGCGGGCATCGATGGCGCGATGCGCCAGCAACTGCGGCGCGCACTGGATGATGCTTTCGTCTACAGCTTCAGGATCACGACGCTGATATCAGCGGCAGCCGCGCTGCTGAGCGCGCTGTGCGCCTGGCTGACCATCGATCGGCCAAAGGCCGGCGCCGATATGGCGCGCCGCTACTCGATGCTGCAGAAGCAATAGGCGTAGATCGAATTCGGCGCTGACAGCTGTGCCCACCGCGCCAGCTCCTGCTGCAGCGGCTGCAGCCGTTGCAGCAGCTGCACCGCGCCGCCACGTGCCAGTCCGATGCGGAGCAGCCAGCGCTCGCCGCTCGAGCGCACCTGAAACAGCAGCTGCTGCGCCCAGCTCAGCTCCGGCTCGATGCGGCGCACGCCATAGCCACCCTTGAGTCCGGCGCGCGTCGCCGCCTCCATGACCGCGTCGTCATAGCCGCCCAGTCGATCCACCAGCCCCTGCTGCCTCGCGTCCATTCCTGACCAGACGCGGCCCTGGGCAATCGCGTCGATCGCCTCGCGCGTCTTGCCGCGGCCCTTGGCCACGCGCGCCAGAAATTCCTCATAGGCATGATCCACCGTGACCTGGATGAGTCGGCCGGCGTCGGCTGACAGCGGCCGATCCAGCTGTGACGCCCCCGACAGCGGCGTGGTGCCCAGGCCATCCACATTGATGCCAAGTTTCGCCAGGCTGCGATTGAAGGTCGGCACGCCGGCGAACACGCCGATCGAGCCGGTGATCGTATTCGGGCTGGCGATGATCTGGTCGGCGGCCGCGGCGATGTAGTAGCCGCCGGAGGCCGCGACGTCGCCCATCGACACCACCACCGGCTTGCCGTCTTTCTTCAGCGCCTGCACCTCGCGGTAGATCTGTTCGGACGCCAGCACGCTGCCGCCCGGGCTGTCGATACGCAGCACCACGGCGCGAATCTCATCGTCCTGGCGCGCTTCGCGCAGCAGTTGCGAGGTTGAATCGCCGCCCACCGTGCCCGGAGGCTGCTTGCCGTCCAGGATCTCGCCACTGGCGATCACCACGCCGACCGCCTGGCCCTTGCCGCGCTGCTTGTCCTCGGCATGCGTGGCGTGCAGGTAATCCGCGACGCTCACCTGGCGGTAGGATTTTCCGGCGCTATCGGTGCCTGCCAGATCGATCAGCTGGTCTTCGACCTCCTGGCGCGTCGCAAGGCCCGTGACCAGGCCGCTGTCCCTGGCCACCTTGGCGGTGTCGCCACCGGCGGCGGCCACTGCGTTGACGTAACTATTGGCGTACTGTGCTATCGCTTCCGCCTTCATATTGCGCGCGCTCGATACCGAGGTACGGTAGCCGCGCCACAGCGCCTGCAGATAGGTATCGCTCTCCTCGCGATCCTCCGGCGACATGTCGCGTCGGGTAAAGGTCTCAGCGGCGCTCTTGAACTTGCCGGCGCGAAACAGGTGCATGTCGATGTTGAGCTTGTCGAGTGCATCCTTGAAAAACATCCGATAGCGGTCATAGCCGTCCAGCAGCACGAAGCCGAACGGATCCAGGTACACCTCGTCGGCCTGCGCCGCGAGGTAATACTGGCTCTGCAGGAAATAGGTTCCGTGGGCAATGATCTTCTTGCCGCTATGGCGGAATGCGGCGATCGCGGCGGCCAGCTCCTCCAGCTTGGCTTGCCCGGCACTGCCCATGTCATCGGTATCAATGACCAGCACCACGATGCGCGCATCGCTGGCGGCGGCGCGAATCGCCGTGGTCAGATCCCACAGCAGCGTCTGCGGCTGCCCCTGCCCCTGTGCCTCGTTGAGCGCGCGCTCGATCGGTTCGCCGCTGAGCTGCTCGACGATGTCGCCCGACGGGTGCACAACCAGCGCCGCCTTCTCCGGCAGCCGCGGCGTCGACTGGCGCAGCGCCCCGATGACAATGCCGAGCAACGCCAGCAGCAGCAGCAACTCCAGGCTGCGGCGCAGCACATCGAGGCCGCGCCAAATCCCGTACAGGAATCTGCCAAGGGTGTGCATGACGCCTGGACCCTAGACTTTCTCCTCGATACGCGCGGCTTTGCCAGCCAGGTCGCGCAGGTAATACAGCTTCGCGCGCCGTACGCTGCCGCGGCGCTTGACCGCGATCTCGGTGATGCTCGGGCTGTAGATCGGGAAGGTGCGCTCGACGCCCTCGCCGTGGGAGATCTTGCGCACCGTGAACGAGGAGTTGAAGCCGCGATTGCTGCGCGCGATCACGACGCCTTCATACGCCTGCACGCGCTCGCGATCGCCTTCGATCACCTTGATCTGCACCACGACCGTATCGCCGGGCTTGAACGCGGGCACCTTGCGGGTCATGCGCTCGGCTTCGAGTGTCTGGATGATGTTCATCGTCGTCTCCTCAAGTCTGGCCAGCGCGGTCGCGCTGCTGCTGCAAAAATTCTTCCAACAAAGTCCTGCGCTCGGCATCGAGCGGCATGCGTCCAATCAGTTCCGGCCGCCGCAGCCAGGTGCGGCCCAGGCTCTGCGTCCTGCGCCAGCGCCGGATCGCGCCGTGATCGCCGCCACTCAGCACCCCCGGCACCGGCCGGCCCTGGAACACCTCCGGCCGTGTGTAGTGCGGCCAGTCGAGTAACCCGTCCGCGAACGATTCCTCCACGCTCGAGCGCTCATCGCCCAGCGCTCCGGGCTGCAGGCGCGCCAGCGCATCGATCAATACCAGCGCCGGCAGTTCGCCTCCGGACACGACATAATCGCCGATCGACAGTTCCTGGTCGACCGCCAGCTCGAGCACCCGCTCGTCGATGCCCTCGTAGCGCCCGGCAACCAGCACCAGGCCGGGCAGCAGCGCGAGCTGCGCCACGCGCGCCTGCGTCAGCGGTTGCCCGGCCGGCGACAGCGCGATGCGCGCACTGCCGGCCGGCAGGCGCGCCCGCGCCGCCTCGATCGCCGCACACAACGGCTCGGGCTTCAGCACCATGCCGGGACCGCCGCCGTACGGCCGGTCGTCTACCGTGCGGTGCGCATCCTGCGTGTGCACGCGCGGGTCCTGCGTGCCCACGCTGAGCAGGCCGCGCTCGATCGCCCGGCCGAGCACCCCGTGGCGCAGCGCGTCCTCGATCAGCGCCGGAAACAGCGTGACAACTTCGATCCGCAGGCTCAAAAATCCACCGGCCAGTCAATCTCGATTTCGCGCGCTGCAAGGTCCACGCGCTTCAGGTGCGGCGCAGTGCCCGGCAGCCAGCGCTCGCTGCCGTCCGTGGCCTTCACCACCATCAGCGCACCCGCCGGCGCCTCAAGAAAGTGCTGCAGTATCCCCAGCACCGCGCCCTCGGTGTTGCGCACCGCAAAGCCCACCAGGTCCTCGCGGAAATACTCGCCCGGCCCGGCTGCCGGCCGCTCCACCAGGATCTGGCAATCCCGCAGCCCGGCGGCAGCATCGCGATCGGCCACGCCGGCAAGCTCGACGCGCATCGCGTGCCCATCCCAGTGCGCCTGCAACACCTCGTACATGTCCTCGCTACCATCGCGCCGGCGCAGTCGCCATTGGCGATGCTGCAGCAGCGACTGCGGCGGATCGGCATAGGACCAGACCGAAACCCACCCGCGCACGCCGTGCGGCGCGAGGATGCGGCCGAGGACGAAATACCGGCTCAGGCAGCCGCGGCCTGCTTGCCAAGGTCCTTGCGGTAGACGGTGACCAGCTGATGCACGCGCTCGGACTCGTGTGCCCCGACCTTGAGCCAATGATCGATGCGCGCAAGGTCGAGCTTGAGTCGCGTGTCCTTGCCGCGCGCCACCGGATTGAAATAGCCCACCTGCTCAAGGCTCGAGCCACCCTGGCGCTTGCGGCTGTCAGTCACCACGACGTGATAAAAAGGCTGATTCTTGGCGCCGCGGCGCGTCAAACGGATTGTGACCATAATCGAACTTCGGTAGGCCCAAAAAAGAGCGCGGATTCTACGCAAATTGGCCGCAGTAAGAAAGGCTTATGGCGCCGACCCCGGGCCGGCGCCCAGACCCGGCACCCAGAGCCGGCGCCCAGGGCGCTAACGCCGGCGCGGCGGTACGCCCGGGGGCTGGCCGCCTTTGAGCCCCGCCATCATGCGGCCGAGCTTGCCGCCCTTCATGCCCTTCATCAGGCGCTGCATGTCCATGAATTGCTTGAGCAGCCGGTTGACGTCCTGGACCTGCACCCCGGCACCGGCGGCAATGCGGCGACGGCGCGAACCGTCGATGAGGCCCGACTGGCGACGCTCCTGGGCAGTCATCGAATCGATGATGGCCATTTGCCGTCGCAGCTCGCGATCGGCCTGATCCCCTTTCATGGCCGCGCGACCGGCCAGCTGCGTCGGCAGCTTGTCCATCACTGCCGACAGGCCGCCGAGCTTGCGCACCTGCTCGAGCTGGGAGCGCAGGTCGAGCAGGCTGAAGCCCTTGCCCTGCACCACCTTGCGGGCGAGCTTCTCGGCCTGCTCGACATCGACTTTGCGCTGGACTTCCTCTACCAGCGCCACCACGTCGCCCATGCCGAGGATGCGCGACGCCATGCGTTCCGGATCGAACGGCTGCAGCGCCTCGACCTTCTCGCCGACGCCAAGGAACACAATCGGCTTGCCGGTGACAAAGCGCACCGACAGCGCGGCGCCGCCACGCGCGTCGCCGTCGGCCTTGGTGAGGATGATGCCGGTCAGATCGAGCGCACTGCCGAAGGCACGCGCCGCATTGACGGCATCCTGACCCGCCATCGCATCGACCACGAACAGGCGCTGGTGGGCCGGCACCGCCTGGTCGATCGCCTGCATTTCCTGCATCAGCTCGGCATCGATATGCAGCCGGCCGGCGGTATCGATGATCAGCGTGTCATACACGCCGCGGCGTGCCGCCTCGAGCGCCGCCAGGGCGATCGCCGCCGGCTGCTGGCCGCTGGCGCTCGGAAAGAAATCCGCGCCGACGCTCTCGGCCAGCCGCTGCAGCTGCAGGATGGCCGCCGGTCGCCGCACGTCGGTGCTCACCAGCAGCACGCGCCGCTGCTGCTCCTGCATCAGCCAGCGCGCCAGTTTCGCGGCACTGGTGGTCTTGCCGGCACCCTGCAGCCCCGCGAGCAGCACCACCTGCGGCGGCTGCACGTTGAACGCAAAACCGCTGCGGGATTCTCCCAGTACCGCGGTCAGCTGGCGATGCAGGATGCCGATGAACGCCTGGCCCGGCGTCAGGCTGCCGGCCACTTCGGCACCCAGCGCTCGGGTCCTGACGCCGTCGATGAAACTCTTCACCACCGGCAGCGCCACGTCGGCTTCCAGCAGCGCCACGCGCACGTCGCGCAGCGTCTGCGCCACGTTCTCTTCGGTCACGCGGCCGCGGCCGCGCAGGGTCTGCACGGCATGGCCGAGGCGTTCGGTCAGCTTGTCGAACATGGTGCGAGTACCGCTGGAACCGACCTATACAGCTGTCAGGCTACCGATTATAAGAGACCGTGTGGATAAAGCGCCGACGATCGTCCTGATCCTGGTCCTGCTCGCGCTGCTGCTGGTGATCGCCTTTTCCTCGGGCACCGAAGTGGCGATGCTGTCGGTGAACCGCTACCGCATTCGCCATCGCGCCAGCCTCGGGGAGCGCCGTGCGCGGCTGCTGGAGAAACTGCTGGCGCAGCCGGATCGCTGGCTGGGCGCCAACCTGGTGATCCTCGGGCTGGCCAGCGTCGCTGCGTCCACCGTGGCGACGCTGCTGGCGCTGCGTACCGGCGAGCAGCATGCGATCACAGTGATGATCGCGCTGCTGACGCTGGTGGTGATCGTGTTCTGCGAACTGGCGCCGAAGATCTTCGCCGCCACCCACCCGGAGAGCGTTGCACTCAACTGCGCGCTGGTCTACCGCCTGCTGCTATGGGCGACCTGGCCGATCATCTGGCTCGCCAACAATGCCGCGCGCGGCTTCCTGCGGCTATTCGGCGTGCAGCGCGCCGGCTCCTCCAGCAACGCGCTGTCCGCCGACGAACTGCGCACCGTGGTCACCGAGGCGGGTGCGCTGATTCCGCAGCGCCACCGGCAGATGCTGCTGTCGATCCTTGACCTTGAGCGCGTGACCGTCAACGACATCATGATCCCGCGACAGGAGATCTCGGCGATCGACATCTCGGTGAGCTGGGACGACATCCTCGATCGCCTGCGGCAGACACCACACTCGCGCCTGCCGGTGTACGACGGCGAACTCGACAACCTGATCGGCATCCTGCACATGAAGCGCGTTGCCCAGGAGCTGGCGCGCGGCACGCTGGCGCGCGAGCGGCTGATGGAGATCTCGGCCGCGCGCGAGCCCTACTTCGTGCCTGAGGGCACGCCGCTGACGCAGCAACTGGCTCAGTTCCAGCGCACTCGCAGGCGGCTGGCGTTCGTCGTCAACGAGTACGGCGACATTGCCGGACTGGTGACGCTGGAGGACATCCTGGAGGAGATCGTCGGCGAGTTCACCAGCGATCCGGCCACGGTGACGCACAAGGATGTACAGCGCGACGCCGCCGGTAACTGGCTGATCAATGCCAGCGCCACCATCCGCGCACTCAATCGCGCGCTCGGCTGGTCGCTGCCTGAGCTCGGTCCGCGCACGCTCAACGGCTTGCTGCTCGAGAAGCTCGAGACCATACCGACACCAGGCACGGCGCTGCGTATCGGCAACCATGACTTCGAGGTGCTGCAGATAGCGGACAACGCCATTCGCACGGTGCGCGTGCGCTCGATACCGGCAGCCGAACCGGCCGACGGCTGAGCGCGCGGCCGCCGCTGCGCCGCGGCCGCGGC
>Ga0181537_10002638_pt1 | contig 15707 bp, 15 predicted proteins | sample PEATcosm2014_Bin_39_FD_119765 | JGI IMG/M metagenome (GOLD analysis project Ga0181537, IMG submission 119765) | Peatland microbial communities from MTU Mesocosm Facility, Houghton, MI, USA - PEATcosm2014_Bin23_10_metaG | ecosystem: Environmental > Terrestrial > Soil > Wetlands > Peat | place... | reverse complement strand
GATCCCCGCGCCCGACGCCAGGTGGGGAGTGGTCGCATGCACCGCATCGCCGATGAGAAGCACCCGGCCCCGGTGCCAGGGGCGCGGCAGCAAGATCGCCTCGAGCGGCCGGCAAATGATCGCAGAGCTCGCCGACAGGCCATCGCGCAACGTGCCCATCAATCCTGAGAACGGCGCCATCAATTCCTGGAGACGCCGCCACTGAGTGGCTTCATCCACGCGCTCCTTGGCGGCGAGCGGGTGCAGCAAGAACATGTACATCTGAGTGGCCGAGGCCGGCGTCAATCCGGCGGTGATGGGCCCGGCCATGTAGATATGCACGCCGTCGATCTCGGGTGGCCGATGGGCCACCAGGCGCCAACAATACTGGCCCGTGTACTTGGGCTTTGCAGCGCCGGGAAACAGCAGAGTGCGCACGCTCGAAAACGCGCCGTCTGCGCCGACGACCAAAGTGTAATCCCGGACCTCGCCGTCGCTGGTCACGGCCCGCACGCCGTCGTCATCTTCGGTGAAACTTTGCAGTGTCACTCCCAATCGCACGTCGGCGCCTGACGCGCGCGTGCGGCGCGACAAGATATCCTGCATCACGGGACGCATGATGCCGCCGTTGGTCGGCAGCCCGGGCTCGATAGGCCGCGGCGGCATTTGCACGATCACATGACCGTCGGGTGCACAGATGCGCACGCCGGCATGGCTGCCGTATCCCAAGGCCACCAACTCGTCGATGATGCCGAGCCGCTTGCTGGCGCGATAGGTGGGGCCGGTGATGGTGATTCCGGCGCCATAGACGCGCCACTGCGGATCGAGCTCGACCAGATCGACGGCCCAACCCAGCGCGCGCATGCGAATGGCGAGCGACATGCCCGCGAAGCCGCCACCCACGATCAATAGCTTTCGATCACTCATGAGTTTCCCTGGTGAAGTCGCTCGCGATCGAGGAGCTCGATCAGCGTGCCGAATGGATCGCGTATGGACAGCGCAAACACCGGTGGTTGATCGCGCGCCAGCGGATCCGAATCCACCACCATGGGCTCCTTCGGATCGCGCTGAATGGGCGCCGCACCGGCCGCGCACCACAGTTCGAGGCGCAACTCCGGTCCCTTGAGAAAGGCTCCTTCGGCCGGAATCGCGGCAACATGAAACCGGAATTCCGTCTCGAACCCCAGTACCGACGCATACCACTCAATGGCCCGGTCCATGTCGGTCACCGCAATGCTGACATGATGTGGCGCAAGGTCGTCGAGCAACGCGGTTCCCACGTGCGACTTTTCAGACCACGATGATTTCATCGCCGGTCCGATGGATGGGCTCCGCGCCGCTCGCGGTGATGAGCACCAAGTCCTCCAAGTGGGTGGTGCCGTTGACGCCCGCGTTGAGCAGCGGGCAATCCACGCTCAGGACCATGCCGGCTTCGAGGGTCAGATCGAGCGGTTGGCCCTCGATCGTCATGCGCGGTTGATCCCAATGCTGCAAGCCAACGGTGTGGGGATTGAATGCGTAGGTGAAGGGTGCCCCCAATTTCTTGACCGTGTCATTGCCGATGCGGCGGATTTCCGAAAAGCGCAGTCCGGGCCGGAGGCGGCTGCGGATTTCGGCCCATGCGGCGATGCCCACCTCCGTGGCCTTGCGCATCTGCGAATCGGGATCACCATAGAACACGGTGCGGCCGTAGTCCCCCTGATAGAAGGCATGATGGCTCACGAAATCGATCATGAACGTCTGACCCTCCCGCAGTTCGCCCTCGGTCCGCTCGTCCATCACCATATCCACATTGCCGTAGACGGCGACGTTGCCGCGCCGGGCGGCTTCGGCAAAAAACCGCTGCCGGATGTTCTTAAGTGTGCGCTCGGACCGTGCCGCCGTCGCCGTGGCAAGAGCGGCTTCGACGTTGATCGCCGCGGCACTTTGCATCAGCTTGAGTTCGCCGGCCGTTTTCACCAGACGGACATGCAGCATGAAATCATCCGCCGGCCGCACCGCGCCCTGCCAATTTGCCGCGGCAATGAGCGCCTTCGCATCCGACGTGTCGATCCCGATCACTCCCTTGCGCAGCGACCGATCGAGCAGCGCCTTCGCCAATGCGGTGGCCATCGACTGCTGAAACGGCGCCGCTTGATTCAACAGCGCGCGGCGGTGTTGTTCTCGGGCATCGAATTGATAGGATCCCACGATCGCAAAGGCGGGGTTGGAGCGCGAATCCGGATCCCCGAGCGAGCCCCCTGTCAGGTACGGCTGCACTCCCTCATCCAACCCGCTATCCGAAACCCCTGCGTAGAATTCAAAGCCGCCGCCGAGGTAGGCAATCGACCGCTGCGGGTCCGCGGGCACGAGCGCGGCGGTCATGTTGACCTGGGTGAAGCGGCTCATCACGGGGGAGGCGCCGGTCGCGTAGTAGACGTTCATCGGCACGGTGAGGACGAGCGCATCGATGCCGGCTCGTTGCATGAGGTCGGTCGCGCGCGCTCGATTCACGAGAGGACTCAAGGCCGGCGTGCCGGTCATAAGACGCGACTCGACGCCGTGCGAAGGGGCGGCGAGCGCCGAACCCAATACACCTCCGGTGATCAGAAAGCTGCGTCGATCCATGGTAATGAATGTCTTGGGCGTTCTCTCAGGCCGGCGCCATTTCGAGGTAGAGTGCGCCGCTCATCGAAGTGATTTTGAGCGGCTCCAGGCTTTGCCCGATGCAGGGGCCCAGTACGCACAGACCGGTCTCGATGTCGAATTGTGCGCCATGAGCGCTGCACACGATCCGGTCGCGCCCGGCGTTGAGGTAGGCGTCCTTGCGCCACGCCATCGGCGCGCCGTTGATGTGCGGGCACGCGTCGCGCCACGCGCGCACGCGATCGGCCCGGCGCACCACGAACATCGTATCGTGGCCCGCGCGCAGCGGATCGAAGCCTCGCGATTCCCCGTCAACCAATTCGTCGATATGGCATAAATGCACGCTGCGCGTGATGGTCATCGGGATTCGCCCGGCGGCGGGCCGCCCGGGGACCACTTCTCGCGGTGCGCGAAGAGAAACAACTGCGAGGCGTCGGCGCTGATGGGCACTGCGCGCGCCGTCCAGGACTCATCGTGCAGATCCATGTCAGCGTCATATTCGACATGGCAGCTCAATGGACTATTGAAATACCAGAACCAATTCGAGCCGAACTTGTGGCGGCCCGGACCCCAGAAGGACTGGTAGCCGCGATTGACGAATCGGGTCCCGGCTTGCATGAGCTCGGTGGGGCCACCCAGATGAAACGTGAAATGCTCACACCCCTTCATGAACGGCGGCGTTTGAATCAGGAACAAACAGTGATGATCGAGCGAGCCGGCGGGCTGAAGAAAAGGCCCGACGCCTACGAACCGGTCCGTGCAGCGAAAGCCCAGGCGGACATAAAAGGCTTCGGCGGCCGCCGCATCGGGCACGAAATACACCACATGCGAGAGCGTGCGCGGACGGATGACCGCGTTCTCATCAACCGCCACGTGATTGGCAGGCCGCTGAGCCGGAGCGCCCGGCGCATTGATGCGTTCTCCCGGCAGATCAAGCGTGCGCCTCACGGTCACCTGAAAGCCGATCACGAAGCCCATGTCATCGACGCTCTCGAGCGATCCGTCCGCCAGAGTACGAACGTCTCGATCACGGCGGAGTTCCGCACCGACCGCGGCGAGCGTCGCGGTGTCCGCCACGCCGTAGGTGGTCTTGCGCAGCATGCTGGCGGTGCCCAACGCAGGCGGCAACCCGGCATCGTCCTTGTGCCGGATGATCACCGAAGTGCCATCCAAGGCTTCGAACGCACCCCCCGCGGCGCTGACGCCGGCCGGCTCCAGCCCGTAGTCGCGCAGGTAGTCAGTGCAAGCAGCCACGTCGTCCACGCCGAAGAGCAGCGAATCCGGACCAATGATGTTCATGCGGCTCCCATGGGGGCGGTGCGTCCGCCCAAGGTTTCGGCGACCCAGTCGGCGATGTAGGCACCCGCATTGGCCGAGTTGTCGAAGCTCGAATGCTGCACTCCGCCCTCGCGGGCGGTGAAGATTTTCAGTTCGCGCTTCGGACTGTTGACCAATTGTTGGTACGTGCGTTCTGCCCAGTGCAATGGAATCTGGGAATCTTTTTCACCGTGAGTCACCAGGAACGGCACTTTGATGCGATCCAGGATGCCGTCGAGGTGAACGTTTTCGGCAATTTTCATGAATTCCTCGACGTCGCTGCCGCCCCATACCCAGCGCACGTGATCCCAGTAATGCGGCACCGGGAAGCTGCCCTCGCGCTGCAGGCGCTTGCGTTGAACATCGCGCCAGTCGTGGTTGGCCCCCCAGACGACGCCCATGGCGAAACGCGGCTCGAACGCCACCGCCCGCGGACAGTAGTAGCCGCCGAGCGAGACGCCTTCGAGTCCGATGCGCTTCGAGTCGACGTCCGGGCGTGTCTCCAGGTAATCGACGATCTTGCCGGCCCAGACTTCCGCGTTATAGACCGCTTTCATCGCGTGCAATCGCAACGCCTCGCCGGTGCCGGGCTGATCGATCACGAGCGACGACACCCCGCGTTGCGCGAGCCAACGGGGCAGCCCGACGAAATACTTCATCTCCTTGGTGCTGTCGAGGCCGTTGAGTTGCACGAGAATCGGCGCGCGCGTCCCGCCTCCCTCGGCACGCACATACAGACCGGCCAAATGGGCATCGCCGTAGGGAATTTCGATGCGTTCGCAATTGGCGCCCGACAGCGCTAGCCCCTCGTTGAACACTCGTTGCAGGCGCGCATAGAGCTCCACGCGCCCCGCGCTGCCGTGCCCTTGCATGCGTTCAGCGGTGAGGTAGTAGATGGCCGCCCGCTGCAGCTTGTCGCCCGCCGAAATCAGTCGGCCGCCCTTTTCATCGTCATCCGCCAGGCTCACGAGCTTGTCGCCCATGCTGACCCAGCTCTCCGCGAACGCGCGCGTTCCCGGCGCGTCAGGTTGTTTGGACGCCTCCATCAGCGGCGCGCACATCTCCTCGATCTCCCCAATGCGGGCGCCCATTTCGATGGCCAGATCGACCGACAGGTTCCAGACATAATTGGTGGGAAAATAACGAAACATGGTCCCCGCAGTATGCAGCCATCCAACCGCACCAATCTAGGGGTCGGAGCGCCGTCTGTAAAATGAATTGTGGCGATGCGAGGTATCATGCGTGACAATCGCAGCATGGAATACACAATCTCTCACGACGCCAGGGGTACTCACATCGACTGGCGGCACGACGGCGTGACACCGCGGATGATCGACTGGTTTTGGAGCAACATGGAGAAGGGGTTCATGCTGTGGCACCCCGAACAGCACGAACCGTTGGTCTGGGCGGTGCCCCCAAAGCATGGCAATCCGCTGGGCGCCATTCACATTGCGCCGCAAACGTGGAATGACGGCCGCCGCCAAAATCTATATATCCGGTTCGAAAGGCTTGAGGATGTGGCCGCGGACATTCGCGACTACATCATTTACGAGCACGTGGTCATCGTCGCGGGCCTGGGATTGGGCGAGGAGTGTCTCGCCCGTCCCGACCCCATGGGGTACCGCCTCCATCAATGGCAGAAAGACGACTGCGGCGTGATCGGCAAGTCGACCGCCATCGGAACGCGAAAGAAGGAAACGGCCGCGGACGGCAGAATTTGGGCCGATCACTGTGCGGAAGAGGTCGGCAATTGGGGCGTATTTCTGCCGCAGCTGTATTCCCTTTACAAGGTGGTCACCGACACCACGCGCAACCCGTTCACGGATCTATCGGTCACCGGCACCGGTCGCGAGGCGCATTACCGTCACATAGAGGAATCGCCCGGAATCTCGAGCGCGGCATGACCCTCGGGCGGTCTCACCGCCTGCACGAATTCGATCAGGTTGCCGACGTTGTCGCGAATGAAAATATTGGCGCCCTGGGGCATTTCCTTGACCCACACGATGTCGGCGCCGCGGCGCTTCAATTCGGCCGCAAACTCGTGCACGTTCTCGACCGCGAAGGACACGTGTTTGTTGCCGTGAGTGAAGACATCCGTGTTCGGTTCGCGCCGTTCGGCCGGCAGCGCCTGGGCGCCGGGCACACGGAATAATTCGATGTGAAGGGGACCGTTGCGCAGCATGGCGACGTCGGCGGGAATGGCCGGAATCGGAAAGCGCGCCAGGACTTCAAAATCGAGCACGGCGCGCCACCAGGCAATCGCCTCATCGAGATCGGGCACGCTCAAACCGCCGTGGTGATGCCAAAATTCCAAGGATTTGTTCAAGGCGTCAATCCGGTCGTGAACGGCGGAACAAGAAGCTCACCAAGAAGGGCACGAGCGGCCACTTCACCAGGGTGAAGAGACGCCGGGCCTCCTCCGGGCGCAGCGCCGCCGACAAAGGCATGGTGCCGAAGGCCTGGCCCTTGACGACCAAGGCGTTGCCGTCGCGCTCGATGCTGCTGATCACGAGCAGGTCCTCGTTGGACGGGCCATACAGCGTGACGGTATCGGGCTCGGAGGCGCGCCGAACTCCTGCGCCGGCGCCCAGCGTCGTCGTGCGCGCGACGCGATCGGCCGTGTCGTTCCCGACCAAACGGTCGAAATCCATCCCCAAGTGCTCGAACATGCGCATCGCCGTGGCGCGGCCGGCTCCGTACACCCCGCCTCCCGGATGCTGGAAGGGTCCCACCAGATAGAATCGGTCGATGCCGGGAACCGTGTATTGCGCGAGATCCGGTGTCGGCCGGTGGCCGCCGGTCTGATAAAAATACGGTGCGACGCCATGCACGTCTCCGCCGACCATGCTGTTCGGCATGTGGCGCGCATGATCCAGCGGCGTGACAATGCTGCGCGCGACGATGTTGTCGCTGGTCAGATTTTTGACGAAGCGGCGGTAGGCGGCGAGGCTGCGGTCGCCCATTTGCTCGGCGATCTCGTCCCAGCGCGCCGCGCCGCCCTCCTCCAAGGCGTACGGCGCAAAGGTGATGCCGTGGAACATGCCGCGCCCGGGCGGCACCCGGCTCGGATCGTTGATGCTCTCATCGCCGCCGGCGATCAGCACCCTCTCGGAGATCCTGCCGCGTTTGAGTGCATCGAAATCATCGAGCATCTCGCTCAAGGTATGCGCGCTCATCAATTCCAGCATGATGGCGTGGCTTACCTCCTCCCCGGCGTAGAACTGCGCCTGCTCCTTCAGGTCGTAGTGGCTGACCATGATGCTGAACGCCGCGAGCGAGGTCCGCTCCGCGCGATTCAGCACCGGCTCCGGTACTCCGTCCATGAACGCCCGCAGACGATGCGGATGGATCGCGCCGATCACCCCGTCCTTCGCCGCAATTTCCTCGCCGGTGGACAGCCGTACGCCGGTGGCGCGTCCGCCGCTCGAGAGGATCTTGGTCACCTCGCTATTGCAGCGGACTTCGCCGCCGTAGTGCTCGATGCAGCGCACCAGCGACTCGGACAATTTCCCGCTGCCGCCGGTGGGCTGCGATACGCCGTACCCATGCATCAAGCCCGGCATCAGGTACAGCCCGAAGCCGGTGCCCAGCTCATCGGGGAGTTGCAGATTTTCCGACACCAGCCGCAACAACCAGATCTTGACCTTCTCGCTCTCGAACGATTGATTGGCAATTTCCAGCGAGCTGCGCTGCATGGCATCGAGCACTTCGCGTCCCTGCTCGCTGCCGTCCATCATGGAATAGAACGCGCCCATGGGCGTCGGCGGCACATACAGGCCCGCGGCGAACATCGGCAGCATGGCCATTGCCCGCTCGGCGAAATGCCGATAGGTCTCGGCGTCCCTGGCGGAGACCTTGGCGATGCCTTCGCAGGTCTTGTCGAGATCCTGATACGCGATCAGGGTGCTCTGATCGGGAAAGATCATCGCGTAGGGAATTCCGTACTGATACTTCAAGCCGAATCGCGACATCAAGCCGAGTTCATCGTTGCGGATCATCGGATTGCCCTGAATCATGATGTGCACGCTCGAGTGCTCGTCATGCCAATAGCCGGGCGTGTTGATCTCGCGGGTGACGACGCCGCCGCCGGGCCAGGGCTTGCGTTCGAGCACGAGCACTTTCTTGCCGGCCTTGGCGAGGTAGGCGGCCGCGACCAGTCCGTTGTGCCCCGCTCCCATTGCCACCACGTCATACGAGTTCGCCATAGTACCGTCTCAACTGATTTTCAAGGGGGGCGGATGCGCGGTGCGCCACATCGCACCGGCAGCGGCGGCAATCACCGCAAACCCGAGGATCGCATTGCCCATCACGGACAACGTCGGCAGCAGACCGCCGAGTTGCTTGCTCAAGAACGTGACCACCATGCCGCTCAGGAATTGCCCGATGGCGAAGGACGCCTGCCACAGGCCGCTGACGCGGCCGCGGATCGCGTAGGCCAGGCCGCGGGTTGCCCACACGAGCATGGTGGGCAGCACCAGCCCGCAACCAATCTGGTTGACGAAGGACCCCCACGTGTACGCCGTGGTATCCGTGGCGCGTCCCATGAGGACGAATCCCCCGCCCACCAAGGCAAAATCGATGAACAGTAGCCAGCCGATCTCGAGGCGCGAGAGCTTCCAGTAGGCGAAGGTGCCGAGAGGCACCCCGATGCTCGCCAGCATGGTGAGCTTGCCGATCGCCGCCGCATTGGTCAGCCCCAGCGAATACAAGGCCTCGCCATTCTTGGTGATGACGGTGTAGAAACTGATCGAGGCCAGCAAGGTGATCGCACAAATGCCGAGCAATCTGCGCGGAAAACCGGTGGTACGAACCTCGTCCGTCGCGGCGGAGTCGGCGGGCGCGGCGCCTCGCGCCGGCTCCCAGATCGAGGCAAACACGGCGAGCGCCAAAGGCAGGCTGTAGAGATACAAATAGAACGGGCCGCGCCAGCCGAAGGCCGCCCCCAATTCTCCGCCCAGATAAATAATTCCGAGCGCCGACACCGAGGCGAGTGCGGTCTGCCCGGCCAGCCAGCGCTCGCGGTCGCGGCCCGCGTAATAGTCGCAGATCAGCGTCGTCGACACCGTCATGACGATGGATTCGCAGATGCCGACGGCAATTCGCGACGCGACGATGGCGTAGAGGTTCTGCAGGAACACCGGCGCCGTTCCGACGAACGCATACACGATCATCGCCGCGAGCAGCAGGTTGCGCCGTCCGAATCGATCGGCCATCCAGCCCGCGACCGGCGAGAACAGCATCACCCAGATCGAGGGCATCGTGAGAATGCCGCCCATGACCCAGTACTCGTGATGCGGCGTGTCCTTGAACTCGGCGAGCAGCAGCGGCACGATGGGCGTGAGCACGGTCACGCCCATCACCGCCATGGTCATCGGCAACAGCAGCATGATCCCCTGCAATGGTCCCGGCTTGCGCGGTGTCATCGTCCAGCCCCGACTTGTTTGCTAATTCAGTGGTCTGCCGCCATCGACGGCCAGCACGCAACCCGTCGTGAAGGTCAAATCGCGCACCACCGCGACGACGGCCGCGGCGATCTCTGCGGGGGCGGCCAGACGCCCCAAGGGAGTCCGCGCCTCCTGCTCATCGCGCCAGCGCGTATCGAGCGACTTCACGAATTCCGTATCGACCAGCCCCGGCGACACCGACACCACGCGGACCGCCGGCGCGAGCGCCCGCGCCAGCGAGAGCGTGAGGCTGTCGAGGGCTGCCTTCGATGCACAGTACATCACGTTGCTGCCGATCGCGGTGCGCGCGGCGAGCGAGGAAATGTTGACGACCACGGCGCCACCGGCCTGAGTACTGGCGCGCAGCAGTGGCGCGAGCGCGCGGACCGCGGCAAAGCTGCCGCGCACATTGGTGGCGAGTATCGCGTCGATCAACGCATCGTCGAGCCCGTCGAGGTCGTGGTGCGCGACGAACCGCGTGGTGCCGGCGCAATTCACGAGCACATCACAGCGCGCATAGCGTTCGCGCACGGCGATCGCCAGGGACTGTAACGCGCCGCTATCCGTCACCGGAGCGCGCATCGCCGCATGACCTGTGCCCGCGAGTGTCGGAATCATCGCCTCGGCACGCTCCGGCGTCTCGCGGTATCCGATGACCACGGCGAAACCGACCGCGGCGAGCGCGCGGCATACCGCCGCACCGATCGCGCCGGCGCCGCCGGTGACGACCGCGACGGGTTCAATTGACCGCATCGATCGCCGGCTTGCCGTAGCGGCGCACGCGCAAGTCCGCCTGCTCCTTGTGGCCCGCGAACCCTTCCAGTTCGCACAAACGCGAACCGTAGCGCCCGACCAGCGCGCTGGCGGCATCGCTGGTCACCCGTTGATAGGTGCACGTCTTGATGAATTTCCCGACCCACAGGCCGCCGGTGTAGCGCGCCGCGCGCATGGTCGGCAACGTGTGATTGGTGCCGATCACCTTGTCGCCGAACGACACGTTGGTGCGCGCGCCGAGGAACAAGGCCCCGAAGTTCGTCAAGTGCTCGAGAAAATAATCCGGATCGCGCGTCAGCACCTGCACGTGTTCGGAGGCGATGCGATCGCCCTCCTCCACCAACTCCTCGAGCGTGTCGACGAGAATGATCTCGCCGCAATTCTCCCACGCCTGACGAGCCACGTCCGCGGTCGGCAACCAGGCGAGCAAGCGCTCGACGGCGCCCGGCACTTCGCCGGCGAGTCGCGCCGAACTGGTCAACAGGATCGCTGGGCTTCCCGGCCCATGCTCAGCCTGGCCGATGAGATCCACGGCCGCCATCTCGGCATCGCAGCTGTCATCCGCGATGATCAGCGTCTCGGTCGGCCCCGCCAGCAAGTCGATACCGACCCGACCGAACAATTGCCGTTTCGCTTCTGCCACATAGGCGTTGCCGGGACCCACGATCATGTCCACGGCCGGCAATTCATCGATGCCGAGCGCCATCGCGCCGATGGCCTGAACCCCGCCGAACGCGTAGATCTCATCCGCGCCCCCCAGATGCATGGCGGCGACGATGGCGGGGTGCGGCCTGCCGCCGAACGGCGGAGCGCAAGCCACGACACGCGGCACACCGGCCGCCTTGGCCGTCACGACGCTCATGTGCGCGGAGGCCACCATCGGATAGCGGCCGCCGGGAACGTAGCAACCCACACTGCTGACCGGAATGTTGCGATGTCCGAGCACCACGCCCGGGAGCGTCTCGATCTCGAGGTCCTGAAGGCAGCGGCGCTGCGCGAGAGCAAAATTGCGGATCTGGGTCTGAGCGAATTGAATGTCCTCGAGGGTGCCGGCCGGCAGGCCGCGCACGCAGTCGGCAATCTCCTCCGGCGTCAACCTGAAGCGCGCCGGCGACCACTTGTCGAACTTCCGGGAGTATTCGCGCACGGCCTCCCCGCCGCGCGCGCCGATGTCGTTCAAGATGCCTTCCACGGTGCTGCGCACCAGCGTGGTATTTTCAGCCTTCACGGCGGCGCTCAGGCCGGTCTTGATCCTACGAATCATATTTTATGTCCCCCCCCGTTTCACGTAGCGTTGATCGATGGCGCCGAAGATCGACCGCCCCGCGGTATCCGACATCTCGATGCGCACCCGCTCGCCGAACCTCAGAAACGGCGTTTTTGCGCCGCCCTGATCCAGAGTCTCGATGGCCCGCCGCTCGGCGATGCAGGCGGAGCCGGCGCTGCGCGCGGCATTCGACACCGTGCCCGACCCCACGATGGTGCCGGCGCGCAGCCGCCGCGAATACGCCACATGCTCGATGAGGCGATAGAAGTTGAACGTCATCTCGCGCCCGTTCGGATGTCCGAACCAGCCTCCGTCGCGCGTGACTTGCAGCGGCAGTTGCACGCGCCCGTCCACCCAGGCGTCGCCCAATTCATCGGGGGTCACGGCCACGGGCGAAAAGCTGGTCGAGGGCTTCGCCTGGACCCAGCCGAATCCGGTTTTCATTTCACGGCCGGCGAGCGCGCGCAAACTGACGTCATTGACCAGCATGATCAATTTGATGTGAGCAGCGGCGCGTTCCTTCGGCGTCCCCATCGGTACTTCATCGACCACCACGGCGACCTCGCCCTCGAAGTCCATGTTGTCCGATTCGCTGGTCAATTCGACATCATCACACGGCCCGATGAAGTCGTCCGAGGCGCCTTGATACACCAGAGGGAACTTCTCGTACTCGTTGGTGATGCCGAGATCGAACGCGCGCTCCATCAACGCGCCGTGATTGGCGAACGTGGAGCCGTCGAGCCACTGATAACAGCGCGGCAGCGGCGCCATGGCCTGAACAGGGTCGAAGGCGAAGACGCCCCCGGCCGTGCCCGCCTCGAGCCGTGCGGCGAGTGCGCGCAATGACACCTCCGCGGCGCTCCAATTCTCGAGCGCTTCGAGGAGGTGCGCCACGCCCTCGGCATACACCGCCTTGCTCAAATCGGTCGAGACGACGGCCAGCCGGCCGTCGCGCGTTCCGTTCTTCATAGTCGCGAGTTTCACAAAGGAGTTCCTGTTTGAGGTTGAGGCTTCCAGTGCGCCATGGGTAAGCCGGCCACCGGCGCGCGAAAGAATGGAATCGTCGTGCCGCGCAGACTGCCGAGATACACGGTTCGCAGGTCCGGTCCGCCGAAGGTCACACTCGCCATCCAGGGAGCGATGCTCCCGTGGGTCCTTGCCATGACCTCGGGCGTCATGGTGCCCGCATAGAAATGCCGATCATACTCGGCCGCCACCTCGGCGTCGCAGTCGTCGAGCAGGGTCAATACCTCCCCTTGCGGGGTGAGTGCGATCAGACGATCGGTCTGCACGATGGTGATCCACAGATTCCCGTACGCGTCGAACGCGAAACCATCGGGCGTGCCGCGCAAATCGGCGGGACCGAAGGTTTCACGCCCGCCCAGCGAACCGTCCGGACGCACTTTGAGACGCGAGATGCGCCGGGCATTCGATTCGACCACGTACAGCCACTCCTCACGCGCGTCGAAACGGATCTCGTTGGTCCCCACGAACCCCTCGGCGACGATGCGAATGCCGTGCTCATCGATGAGCCCGACGTAGCCATCCGCGACTTTTTCGTTGATGGAGCGCGTCCATGGGGCCAATCGTGTGGTGACCGTGAACCAGATCCGGTCGAGCGAATCGCACAACACGAAATTCACCTTGCCCAGCGGCTGTCCGTCGAGATGCGTGAACAGAGTCCGCGAACTGCCGTCGCGGTGCATCAACTCGATCGCGTCGGTGCCGAAATTGGCGATCAAGAAGTCGCCGGCGCGATTGATGGCAAGGCCGTTCGGCAACGTCGCGCCCCCCAAGATCAACGACGTCGGATTGTCGGCGTCGACTCCGTGATGGAGGTTCTGTGCGATGAGGGTCTGAGTACCGTCCGGCCGGATGCACATGACGCCGCCCCGGGCATCGGCACTCCACAACGTGCCGTCGCTTTCGGCCAGGATGCATTCGGGACGTTGCAAGTCCGTCCCGATGGTGCGAATCGCCGAGCGGTGCACCGTCCAGCCGATGAGCGGGTTGGTGTTCATGTCAGGTGAGCGGCTCCAGCGCCCGCCGCACCAAGTTCGGAAGATCGCCGTCGTGCGCAAAACCCGCGGCATCCGCCGCGGGGGTGCGCAGCGGCGGATAACGACCGAAGTTCGCTTCGAGCGACGGATTGGAACCGTACGACACGCGGCCGAGTACCTCGCTGCCGTGGACCTCCGCGATCGCCGCGACCAACTGCGCCATGGAAGAATGCAGCGCCGGTAAAGTCCACACCCGCGTCTCGCCGCATGCCGACGCGGGCATCAGCGCCGCATGCAAGAAATTGTCCACGACCCGCGGGACCGACATCAACCAGGTGGTCGAGTCGGCGGCCACCGGGCAGGCGAACGGGCGCCCCGCCGACAGCTCGCGGATGATGTCGCTCATGAACGCCGACAGCTGTCCGGTGCGCTGCGGCGGGCGCGCGACGATGCCCGGCAATCGCACGCTGCGCAACCGGATCCACCCACGTCGATGGTAGTCCTCGGCCATGACCTCGCCGATCAGTTTTTGAGCGCCGTAGCTCAAGGTTGGGCGCAGCGGCGTCGCGTCATCGACCCACGCCGGCAGGGGTGATCCGAGCACGGCGATCGAACTGGCGAACACGAAGGTCACCGGCCGCTCACTGCCCACCGCTTGGGCACGCGATGCCTCGAGCAGATCGAACGTCGCATTCAAGTTGATTTGCCGGCCCAAATCGAAATTCTGCTCGGCTGCGCCGCCCGGAATGCTCGCCAGGTGAAACAGCACATCGACCGGCGTGTCGAATGCCCGCGCCACGACCGCCGGGTCGCCGATGCTGCCCGACAGACGGCGCACCCGCGGGATGTCAGGTCCCTCAAAGTTCAAGTCCACCAGCGTCAGACGGTCGATGGGCGCCAACCCTCCGGGTTTCACCGCATCGTTCAACAGACGGCGGGTCAGCGCCCTGCCGATAAAACCGTTCGCACCCGTGACGAGCACATGCATGGGACGATGGTGGCGCAAACGCGAACGCGGCGGAAATCGAACCTTTCGATATCCCCCATCACAACCCGCCATGCAGAACGCCGCAGGCGCGCGGCTGCCGTACAATGGGCTCGGATGCGCTACCACAAGCTCGACCTTAACTTATTGACGGCGCTGAAAGCGCTGCTCACCGAAAAGAACGTCACCCGCGCCGGGGAAAGCGTACACGTCACGCAATCGGCGATGAGCGGCATCCTCGCCCGCCTGCGCGACTATTTCGGCGATCCCTTGATCGTGCAAATCGGTCGCAAGATGGAATTGACCCCGCTCGCCGAAAGTCTCGTTGAACCGGTGAACGACGTGCTGCTGCGAATCGACGCGGCGATCGCCACCCGGCCGGCATTCGATCCGGCGACGACTCGCCGGCATTTTTCATTGGTCGCCTCCGATTACGCCTGCAAGGTTTTGCTGCTCGACGTACTGCGCCGGATCCACCGCGAAGCCCCGGGCATCAGTCTGGAGTTTCTCAACCCGAGCGAAAGCGCGGCGGCCGACCTCGAGGCCGGTGAAGTGGATTTCATCATCAATCCGGAGAGCCAGCATTCACCGGTGCAATCCGGCGTGGTGCTGTTCGAGGATTCTTATACCATCGTGGTGGATGCGGCGAACAGCGAGCTGGGCGACACGATCGGGATGGGTCAGTATTTGGCGCTTCGCCACGTGGCCTACAAGAGCGGCAGGCATGGCCTGCCGCATTTCGAGACCTGGATGGCGAACCGTCACCCCGACGAGCGGCGTATCGAAGTGAACGCCCACAGTTTTCACCTGCTGCCTCAACTGGTGATCGGGACCTCGCGCGTGGCCACCATGCATACACGCCTGGCCATGATGCTGGCGAAAGACCTTCCTGTTCGTCTGGTCAAACCGGACTTCGAGATTCCGCGGCTCGTGGAACTGCTGCAATGGCACAAGTATCGCGACCTGGACCCGGGCAGCATGTGGCTGCGGGACGCGATCGTGGCGGGCGCTCGTCGGCTGCCCCCGCTCGCCGAGCTCGAGGCAGCGGCGAGCGTCTGAGTCTTACCAGGCGGTCGACCCGCCGTCCACGCGAAAGTCCGCGGCGGTGACCCAGCTTGATTCCTCGGACGCGAGATAGGTGGCGCACCACGCGATGTCCTCGGGCTTCCCCAGGCGCTTCAGCATGAGCTTCTGCATCACGGTGTCGCGAAATCCCGGCACGTCATCGAGCACCGGCTGGGTGGCGGAGGTCACCACCAGTGCCGGCGATATGGTGTTGGCGCGGATGTTATGCGGAGCTCCCTCCATCGCCAGCT
>Ga0181537_10002637_pt1 | contig 15710 bp, 7 predicted proteins | sample PEATcosm2014_Bin_39_FD_119765 | JGI IMG/M metagenome (GOLD analysis project Ga0181537, IMG submission 119765) | Peatland microbial communities from MTU Mesocosm Facility, Houghton, MI, USA - PEATcosm2014_Bin23_10_metaG | ecosystem: Environmental > Terrestrial > Soil > Wetlands > Peat | place... | reverse complement strand
CGTATGGACCGGAATATGGGCAAGCGGCGGGCGCGATCATCAGCATCACCACGCGGTCCGGCGAAAACCAATTTCACGGCGGCTTTTTTTATGCGGGCCGTAACGACAAACTGGACGCGAACGACTGGTTCTCAAACTTTAACGGCACGGGAAAGGCGGAGCTGAGACGCAATGACTGGGGCTATCACGTAGCGGGGCCGGTCTGGAAGGATCACCTGTTCTTCTTCTGGAACCAGGAATGGAACCGCGAAATCCGCGGGCAGTCGGTGGCGGCGTGCGAGCCGACGGCGGCTGAGTTGGGGGGAGACTTTAGTCAAAACTTTTCCGGTGCCGTGGCCCCTACCGTGGCGAATCCCTCCGGGACGGTGGCCACGGATCAATGCGGTGCGCAGCAGCCGGCCGAGTGGGTCGGGCCAGTGGGTTCGGCGACATATCAGTCGCTGATTCCGGTGGCGCAGCAAGGGGCGAATCCGTTCATCATTGCCAATCCGGATCCGGCAGGATTGTTGATCTCAAAGTTCTATCCTCTGCCGAACGAAGCGCTGCGCAACGGCGACAACTGGGTAGCCTCGGAGAACCTGAAGCCGAAATGGAGCGAGTGGAATATCCGTACGGACTACGACGTGACGAAGAAGAATCGCATTACGTTCCGCTACACGAACGATTCATGGGTGAGTCCGGGACCGGACAACACGTCGTTCTGGGGCGTTTCGCAATTCCCGACGATCAACTCGGACTGGAGCCAGCCGTCGAAGAGCGTAATGGGGAAACTGACGACGCAGATCAGCAATACGCTAATCAATGACGTGGAGTTCGGTTATGGTCACAACGCGATTATCACGACGCTCTCCGGTACGGAAGCCAGCGTGGTACCGCAAATCAACGCGGCGGTGCCGACGGCGTGGCCGTCGTCCCTAAAGCAAAGCGATACGTTTGGTAGCGGTGGCGCAGTATGGGGCGGTTTGTCGCCGTACGGCAGCGGCCAGACGATGTGGAACATCGCCCCGTATGCAAACCACGAGGATCTATATGCGATACAAGACAACGTATCCAAAGTACAGGGGAACCACATATTCAAGGTGGGAGCGTATTACAGTACAAACGCCAAGATTGAAGACGGCGCAGGGGGATCCGACCAGCCGGCATTTAACTACTCGAACGGCGGTCTGAACCTGTGCCCCAACACGAATCCGGGCTGTACAACGAACCAGGGACAGCCGGTTGGTGTTGCACTGGGCAATCAGTTGGCTAACCTGCTCTATCCGGGACAGGAATATGTGACCACGGAAAAGAACGTAAACGCTACGGCGCGCGTCCACTGGCATGATTTCGAGTGGTACATGGGCGATAGCTGGAAGATCCGGCGGAACGTCACCCTCAACTATGGGTTTCGGTGGTCGTTTCTGCGCGAACCATATTCGAGCGACGATAACTGGGCGTCTTGGAGCCTTGCGGACTATAGCGCAACGCAGGCGGCGGCGAATCCGTCCGATGCGTGCAACGGCGTGATCATTGTGCCGGGGACGTCACCTTGCGCGGCCGCCGCGGCGCAGCTAGCGAGTCTGGGCATTACCCTGCCGTTATCCAACGGCACACCGGGTCCGAACCGCGCCCTGGTGAATAACAATAACCACGCAATTGCGCCGCGGTTGGGCGTGGCGTGGGATGTAAAAGGCGACGGTAAGACGGCGGTGCGAGCCGGAGCGGGGCAGTTTTTCCAACGCGAACCTGTAGGCTTGCTGGAACAACTGGCGTTCACCGCGCCCTTCGAAATCACGGCGACGGACATCCGGACGCTGGAGACCGCGACACCGCTTTCCAGCCCGCAAGTATCACCGAGCGGCGCGGAAAATCCGCGAGCGGTGATCCCCAACAGCTGGCAGTGGAACCTCTCCGTGGAGAGAGAGCTCTTCCACAACACTGCACTGCAGGTCGGTTATGTGGGCAACAGCGGCATCCACCTGACTTCTGGCATCGACGCCAACGCGGTGCCGTCGTCGCTGTGGGATCAATCGGCGTTTGCGAGCGGCAATACACTGAACGCTTTCCGTCCGGCAGGCAATTTCGGGGACATCCTAGAGTTCGAGCACAACGGAAAGGCGTCCTATCACTCTTTGCAGGCGCTGTTCCGGTCACGGCTAAGCAATTTTTCAAGCTTCCAGATTGCTTATACGTATTCACACTCGATCGGCAACGTGCAACTGGATAACTCCTCAGGCAGCGTGAACTCGCAGGCCGTGACAGACCAGTCCGACTACAACCTAGACAAGGGAAATACGAACATCAACCGGCCGAACGTGCTGGTGGCCAACGAAGTGTTCTATCTGCCCAAGCTGGCGAACCACAGTAATCTGGTGCAGCAGATCCTAGGCGGGTGGGAACTTAACAGCATCATTAACATAGCCAGCGGCGCATCGGCGACGGTGTTTGCGAACGGCGCAAGCAGCGGTTCGGTGAACAACATCACGGGGCCTCTTAGCTCGCTACAAGGTTCGGGATTCAACCAAAACAACCGGCCGAACATCGTGCCAGGAGTGGGTTGCAACTCGGGAGAAAATGGCCGGCAAATTCTGAATCCAAACGCGTTCACACTGGTGGGATACACCATCGGAACCGTGGGCGACGAACCGCGCGGCTATTGCTTCGGTCCCGATTTCCGCAACGTGGACATGCAATTGGCGAAGAACTGGACATTCCGCGAGCGCTTCCGCATCAAGTTCAGCCTGGACTTCTTCAATCTGTTCAACCACGCGAACTTTATCGGCACCGGCGTCGAGACGCAAGGGTTTACCGCCAATGGCATACTATGCGGCGCTACGCAACAACTCTGCAGTCCGACGAATAACGTCATCTCCATGTACAACGCGGGTGCGAATGCCGAGAGTTCGGGATTCGGCCAAGCCACGTCGGTACAACCAGGGCGCGAAATTCAGTACACGCTGCGGTTCACGTTCTAAGCAACGCTGGACTATAGAAACGACAGACAACCTGCGGCGGAGCTTGAAAACTCAAGCTCCGCCGTTTATCTTTGAATGGAAGTGTATTTAACGAGCTTCACGATTGCCCTCCGGAAACCGAATTTCTTGTCAGCCCGTTGCAAAGTTCGCGCTTTGTCGTTCCTAAGGTTAGGTCTACTGATTTGCTCTGTTGCGGCGTGCGTGGTGGACGCTGCGCGGTCACAAACTGCCGAGTCGCCGCGCGCGCCGGGCAAATCCCAAGCGAATGCGAAGAAAGCGACGCCAGCGGAGGCGGAGCTACGCAAACGACTGGACGCCGCCGAGGCGGCAAAGCGGGGCGGAAATCCATCGGCTGTGGCGGAGGCCAACGCACGTTTGATTGCGCTAACGCTGCGAGAACTTGGGCAGTTGCGTCTGATCGAAGGGGCATTCCCGCAGGCCAGCGAAATCTACCGGCGTTCGCTGGACTTCGAGGATGTGCCGGACACGAGTGTGGACCTGGCGATCGCCGAACTAGAGGGGAACCGGCCGACGGAGGCGATTACAGAAGCCGAGAAGGCGCTGGCGAAGGATCCGAACAATGTGCGGGCGCTGAAGGTGGAAGGACTGGCGTTAGTGAAAAAGCAGGAATTTGCGCGAGCGGCGGCGATGCTGTCGCGGGCCGTCGATTTGGACGGCACCGCGGACCTGGAAACGGAATATTCGCTGGGGATGTGCTACCTGCAGTCGGGCGATGCGGCAGAGAAACAAAAGGCCGACGCGGTGTTCGCGCGGATGGTGCGGACGGAGGGAGACAGCGGATCGCTGCACGTGCTGTTTGGAAGGGCATATCGCGACGGCGGCGAGATGCCGAAGGCGGCGGGTGAGTTTCGGCGTGCGATTGCACTGGATCCACGGACGCCGCACGCACATTATTTTCTTGGGCTGGTACAGCTGGCGATCAATGAGTGGAAGGCTACGCCGGAGGTGCGGGCGGAATTTACCAAGGAACTGGAAATTTATCCCAAGGACTATCTGGCCAATTATTTGATGGGCTTTCTGGCGTCGGGGGACCGCGACTATGTGGTTTCCGACAGGTATCTGAGGACAGCAGCAAGCCTAAATCCCGATGCGCCGGAGCCGTGGTTGTATCTAGGACTGAATGCGTATGCACGCGAGGATACGAAGGCTGCGGAAGAGTACTTCCGCAAAGCGGTGGTGCTAACCGGCAGCGATGAGTCGCGATCGAACTACCAGATACGGCGGGCGTACGTGGATTTGGGGCGCATTTTGCTCAACTCTGGGCGGGCGGAGGAGAGCGAGGCGTTTCTTGCGAAAGCGCGCGATTTGCAGAAGAAGACCATGGAGTTGACGCAGCAGGGCGTGGCTTCCGAGATGGCGGAAGCGGGCGGGACGATGGCGGCGCTGATGCCGCTGCAGCCGCAGAACGATCTGGAGAGCGCGAGATTCTCGACGGCGGAGACCGCGGATCCTTTTGCGCCGGTGGATGCGTTGGTGACGGCTCATTCGCCGCTCAGCAAGGAACAGTTGGTGGCGGCCGGGGCACAAGAGAAGACGTTTCGCGCGATTCTTGGGCTGGCGTTCAATGACCTGGCGACCTCGGAAGCCGTGAGCGGAGAGTATCTGGCGGCGCTGGGGCATTATCAGGAAGCGGAGCGGTGGGATGCACAGGCGCCGGGATTGGCGAAAAATTTGGGCCTCTCGGCGTTTCGCGCGAAGAATTATACGGAGGCAATTCGCGGGTTTTCCAAGGACTTGGAGGAGAAACCCGGGGATAGCCCGGTGCGGGCGTTGCTGGGAATGGCGTATTTTGGCGCGGAGAAGTTTGCGGATGCCGCGAAGGCTTTCGCGCCGCTGGGAGTGCGCGGGATGCAGGATTCCAGTGTGGGTTATGCGTGGGCAACATCGTTGGCGCGCAGTAACGAGCCGAAGAAAGCGGCGGAGGTGCTGGGTGAATTTGAGAAGGCCAATCACTCCGCCGACGCGCTCCTGCAGATTGGACAACTGTGGATTGAGATTAGCGACTACGCGCGAGCGGTAGAGGCGCTGCACAGCGCATTGCAGGCGGACGCGACACTGCGTAAGGCACATTATTTTGCGGGGCAGGCGGATGTGCGATGGGGTCACTGGGCGGACGCGGCGGTGGAGTTTCAGGCGGAGCTGGCGCTGACGCCGGACGATTTGGATGCGCGGTACAATTTGGGATTCGTGTATTTGCAACAGTCGAAGGTGGATGATGCGGTGGGCCTGTTTCAACAGGTGATCGCGGCGCGGCCAGAGTACGCCAACGCGCAATATCAGATCGGCAAGATCCTGCTGGACCGCGGGCAGGTGGAGGAAGCGGTGACGCACCTGGAGGCCGCGACGCGGCTCAGCCCACAGACGGATTATATGCACTATCAACTGCAGGCGGCGTACCGGAAAGAGTCGCGCGATGCGGACGCAAATCGCGAGCTGGAGATTTACAAAGAGCTGAAAGCGAAACAGCGGGCGCACGATCGCGAGAGCATTCCACGGGTGCAAAGTCCATGAGCGAGTCGGGAAGGGGATTACGTTGAAGGCCAGGGTGTGGGGACTGCGCGTGTTGTGGGGTGAGGCGTTGGCGCTGCTGTTTTTCGGGATGGGGGCGGCGTACGGTCAGGGAGGACATCCGGTGCCGGTGGCGCCGCCGCCGGGAGCGAAGAGTGCCGTGTGTGCCGGTAGGCCGGTGCCGCAACTGGAAGATATTACGGTGAAGAGCGGGATTGCGTTCAAGCACACGGCGGATCCTTCGAAGAAATATATTGTGGAGTCGATGAGCGGGGGCGTGATTATTTTCGATTACGACCGCGACGGTTGGCCGGACATTTATTTTACGAATGCGCCGACGGTAGCGATGGCGGTGAAGGGCGAGAAGAGCCGCGGGGCGTTGTATCACAACAATCATGATGGGACGTTTTCGGACGTGACGGCGAAGTCCGGATTGGATGCGAAGTGTTTTGCGATGGGCGGGGCGGTGGGCGATTACGACAATGATGGCTGGCCGGACTTGTATTTGACGTGTCTTGGCGGGAATGTGCTGTATCACAACAATGGGGACGGGACGTTCACGGATGTGACGGCGAAGGCGGGCGTGGCGGATGGGAGATGGTCGACCGGCGCGGCGTTTGGGGATTATGACGGCGATGGATTTGTGGATTTGATGGTGACGAACTACGTGGATTTTCGTTTGAACGATTTGCCGGGGTTTGGCAGCGCGCCGAACTGCAAGTATCGCGGGATCGATGTACAGTGCGGACCGCGCGGGCTGCGCGGGGCGGGCGATTCGCTGTTTCACAATAATGGCGATGGGACGTTTACGGATGTGTCGAAGGCCGCTGGCGTGGACGATCCAAATGGATATTACGGGATGAGCGTGATTTGGGCGGACTTTAATAATACGGGGCGGCCGGATATTTATGTGGCGAACGATTCGACGCCGAAATTTCTGTACAAGAATTTGGGCGGTGGAAAATTCAAGGAGATTGGGCTGGAGTCTGGCACGGCGGTGAGCGAGGACGGGTCGGAGCAGGCGTCGATGGGGATTGCGGTGGGGGATTATTTGCATACAGGAAGGCCGTCGCTGTACGTTACGAATTTTTCGGATGAGGAAGATTTGCTGTTTCGCAACGATGGCAACTGGAATTTTACGGATGTGTCGTATCCCTCGGGCGTGGCGCTGCCGTCGCTGCCGTGGGTGAAGTGGGGGACGGCGTTTTTTGATGCGGACAATGATGGGTGGCTGGATTTGATGGCGGTGAGCGGGCATGTGTATCCGCAGGTGGATACGCTGCCGTCGGGGGCGGGTTATCGCGAGCCGAAGCTGCTGCAGCTGAATGAGAAGAATGGAAAATTTTGCGATGCCAGCGCGCAGGCGGGACCGGCGTTGCTGGAGAAGCGGGTTTCGCGCGGGTTGGCGGTGGCGGATTTGTTTAACGATGGGAATGAGGACGTGGTGATAGGGGATATCGATGGTGCGCCGATGATTTTGCGGAATCATGGCGTGGTGGGGAGGCACTGGGTGAGTTTTGAGTTGGCGGGGACGGAGAGCAACCGGATGGCGCTGAATGCGCGGCTAAAAATTGTGGCGGGAGGCATGACGCAGACGGATGAAGTGCATAGTGGCGGGAGTTATTTGTCGCAGAACGATGTGCGGGTACATTTTGGGTTGGGGGCGGCGGAGAAGATTGATAGCGTGGAGATTCGGTGGCCGTCGGGAAAAGTGGAGACGCTGAAGGATTTGGCGGCGGATAAATTTTATGCGGTGCTGGAGGGGCAGGGGCTGGTGGCGGCGGAGCGGGTGCGGCCGGGGCAGAAGCAATGACGCGCATGTGCGGGCTACGGGCGAAAGGTTAAGCTTCGCGCAGGATTGCGCTTAGTTTTTGGCGCGATCTTTGATTTCTTTGGCTAGCTTCTCGATCTGCTGCGCTTTCTTGACCACGCTCACGGATAGCGTGGTGTTCCCGTTGGTTTGCTTCATCTCTTCGCGCAGCTCGAAGACCAGCGCGTACAACTTTTCAATTTCGGCTTTCACTTCCGCCTGATTTTGCTTGTCGATCACTTTGGCATCCGGGTCTTTGATCCCCGGGCCGTTCATGCCCTGCGGATAGCTCTGGTCCGGCGCGTTGGGCGACGGGATGGGCTGCGGCGTCATGCGTTGCGGAGCGGGGGAGAGCGCGGGTTGCCCCAGTAGCGTGGCGACTAGAGCCAGCGTGACGGCGCAGGAAATACGGCGGCTTCGTGACATGGAGACCTCCTGTGGCGCGGACGAACTATCCCCAAGTGCCCTCGATTTTATACCGCCTCTTCGCGAAGCGCACGCCTGAACTTTGGGCCGCCAGGCAGCGGCAAAACGCGGTCCCCGGAGCCAGCCGCTGTGTTACTATTCCCGCTCGATAACCGACCTTTTGCCGCGCCAGCCCACGCGCCGGAGGTGACCATGAACAGCAAACTTCGCATCGTTCTTATCGTCGTCGCAGCCCTGCTCCTGCTGCTGATCCTTCTGCCGTACGTAATCCCCGTGAATCAGTTCCGGCCCACCATCGAGCAACAAGCCTCGGCCGCGCTGGGCCGAAAAGTGGAGCTGGGCAATCTCAGCTTTTCGCTGCTGGGTGGTTCGCTGACCGCGGAAAATCTTTCCATCGGCGACGACGCGAAGTTCAGCCCGTCGCCTTTTCTCACGGCAAAATCTCTCAAGGTGGGGGTGGAGATTTTTCCGCTGATCTTCTCGAAATCGCTGAACGTCACGGGCGTCACCATTGTGGAGCCGGTGGTCGCGCTGTTGCGGAACCCCGCGGGCCAGTGGAACTACTCCTCGTTAGCCGGCGCCGCCACAAAATCGTCCGGCGGGAGCGCCAGCCCCGGCGCGGCCATTTCCATCGCCAAGCTGGACCTCAAAGACGGACGCATCACCATCGGCAGCACGAACTCGCAGAAGCGCAGCACGTACGACCACGTGGACGTGAAGACGTCCGATATTTCCAACAGCTCAAAATTTCCGCTCGAGGTCACCACCGATTTACCCGGCGGCGGCAAGTTCAAGCTGGACGGTACAGCCGGTCCTCTCGATGCGACGGACGCCGCGCTCACCCCGATCGACGCCAAGCTGACGATCTCATCGATGAACCTCGCGGCCTCTGGCGTGGTGGAACCCTCGGCAGGTCTGGGCGGTTTGCTGGACCTGGACGCTACCATCGTCTCGCAGCGCGGCGACGCGGTGGTGAAAGGCACCCTCAAACTTTCCAAAGCGGTTCTGGCTCCGGGAGGCTCGCCCGCCGCAGTTCCTGTCAACGTGAACTTTGATACGAACTATGATTTGCGCAAGAATTCCGGCGTTCTCAATCCCTCCACGGTGAGCGTCGGTAAGGCCACCACGAATCTCTCCGGGAGCTATAGCACGACGGGGGAAATCGCCGTGGTCAACATCAAAGCCAGCAGCCAGAATATGCCGGCCGCAGACCTCATGGCGTTCCTGCCCGCGCTGGGGATCAAGATGCCGAACGGCGCGTCGCTCGAGGGCGGCACGCTGAACACCAATCTCACTCTCGCGGGACCCACCAACCGCTTGGTCACCTCCGGCAACGTGGGCCTGTTCAGCGCCAAGCTGGCAAACTTCGACCTGGGGTCAAAAATGTCCGGCCTGGGCTCGCTGGCCGGGGTGAAGAGCGGCAAGGATCTGGAGATTGAGAAATTCACATCCAACGTGCGGATGGCGCCGGAAGGACTGAAAGCCGACGATGTGAACGCCGTTCTTCCCGCGGTGGGCACGATCACCGGCGCGGGCACCCTGGACGCCAAGAACGAACTCAATTTTAAGATGGCGGTTACGTTGACAAGCGGCATAGGCGCAGTGGGTAGCCCGGTTTCGAGCGCCGCCAATGGCCTGGGCGGCGCCATGGGCAAGGGCAATAACAGCTCTTGCAAAAGCGGCACCACGGTGCCATTCCTGATTCAAGGAACCACCGCAGACCCCAGGTTCGTGCCGGACGCAGCGGGATTAGCCGGTGGCATGATTAAATCCCAAGCGGGATGCGCGGCCGGGTTGGTAACAGGGGCAGGCAAGGCCGGAGTTGAGGCACCCGTCAAGGCCGTTACGAGCGTCGGGGGCTTGTTCGGGAAAAAGAAGCCGTAACATTTCAGCACTGCGATGTCGTTATCGGCTATATTTACCGGCTGCCTCGCACGCGGTGTTCTTGTGAAGTCGTTGCTGAAACATCGGCCGGTGGGTGAAACTTCCACCATAGTCGGTGCGTCTACACCCTTACCGTTCGGGGGCGTGGTCTGTCCGTTTTCGTGAAAGTTAAATAAGGAGTCTGGCATGCGTTCCGATGCGAACCGTAGGCATACGTTTGCGTTTCGATCCCTGGCGTTGGCGGTGCTACTGGCCTGCGCACCTACGCTGCTGCGGGCGCAAGGAGGAGAACCGCGCTACTACGCCATTCGCGGCGCGAAGGTAGTTCCGGTTTCCGGGCCGCCGATCGAGAATGCCACCATCCTGATCGCGCGCGGGGTAATTACGGCGGTGGGCAAAGACCTGACCATTCCGGACGAAGCTTGGATCATTGATGGCAAAGGGCTCACGGTTTATCCCGGCTTGTTTGACGCGTATACCGACGTGGGCCTTTCCGGCGCGACGCTGCCCCCCGCCGCTGGTGGCGGCGAATCTGGCGGCGGTCGCGGCGGCCGTGGGCAAGGCGGCGACCGCTCCATGGGGCCGGAAGACCGGCCGGGTACGACGGTGTGGCGCAATGCCGCCGACGAAGTGACGCTCTCCGACAAGCGCATCGAGACGTGGCGCAGCGCCGGCTTCACCACGGTGGTGGCGGCGCCTAAAGGCGGGCTGGTGCCCGGGCAAGCGGCGGTCTTGGATTTGGGGGGTGAACGCGCGGGCGACCTGGTAGTGAAATCGCCGGTGGCTATTCCGCTGGTATTGCAGCCGCAGGGCGGCTTTGGTGGGGGATTCCCGGATTCGCTGATGGGCGTGCTCGGCTACATCCACCAACTGGTGATTGACACGGACTGGTACACGAAGGCCGAAGCGGTGTACGAAAAAAATCCCCGCGGCGTCGAACGTCCGCACTACGACCGCAGTTCCGATGCTCTCGCCGACGCTCTGGCAGATCACGCGGTATTTCTGATTCCAGCGAATAATTCCGTGCAACTGCGCCGCTCGCTGGTCCTTGTGGACCGCTGGGGCGTTCCCGGCATTGTGTACGGCGGGCAGATGGCTTACGAGGTGGCGCCGGAAATAGCCGCGAAGAAACTTCCCGTGCTGGTGAATCTCAAATGGCCGGAAGCGGAAAAAGATGCCGATCCCGACGCGCAGACGACTCTTGAGACGCTGCGTTTCCGCGACCGCGCGCCCGGTTCGCCTGCGGCGCTGGCCAAGGCTGGAGTCAAATTTGCGTTTTATTCCGGTGGCATCGCGACGCCCAAAGACGTGCTGAAGGCCGCGAAGAAAGCGATCGACGCGGGATTGGCCCCGGAGGCCGCGCTGCGCGCGATGACGCTTTCCCCGGCGGAGATTTTCGGGGTGGCGGATCGCCTCGGGTCAATCGAACAGGGCAAAATCGCGAACCTCATCGTGACGGATGGAGACATCTTCGCGGAGAAGACCAAGATCAAAGTGGTCTTTGTGGACGGCCACAAATTCGCGCCGCGCGAACCGGACCGGCCGAAAGACCCACCCAAAGGCGACATCTCCGGAACGTGGAAGCTGGCGTACACCACGCCGCAGGGCTCGGAAGGCTCGACGGCGGATTTGGTGATGTCGCCGGATGGCACCATCAGCGGCACGGTGACCAACGTGCGCGGCACCGCGACCATAATTAGCGGCTACCTGAGCGCGGAAAAATTCAGCTTCACCATCAACTTGCCGATTCAGGGCAACGCGGCCGATGTGACCTTCAGCGGCACCTTTGAGAACGGCGCGTTGAAGGGCACGCTGAGCGTTAGCGGCTTGGGATTCTCCACCGATTTCACGGGCACGAAGCCGGAAGGAAAGTCCGCGATGCAGGCCGAACTGGACGCCGCGCAAGCCAAAGTGGGAGACCTCCGATGAACCGGTTCCGCGCAGTTACCACCGCAATGTTTGTCGCCGGGCTGTTTTCCTGTGCCGTGGCGCGCGCCGGCAATCCGCCGGATACCGTGCCGCCGGCGCCCGCGGCCATCGTGATTCAGAACGCCACGATTCTTACCGTCTCGCACGGCACCATCGAGCATGGATCGGTTCTGATCGTGAACGGAAAAATCGCGGACGTGGGCTTGTCGGTGAAAGCTCCGAAAGATGCGCTGGTCATCGATGGGGCGGGGCAGTTCGTGATGCCCGGGATTATCGACTGCCATTCGCATATTGCCGTGGATGGCAGCGTGAACGAGGGCAGCATTTCCGTTTCGTCGATTGCCAACATTGCCGAGGTGCTGAATCCCGACGACATCAATATTTATCGCGACCTGGCCGGCGGCGTGACCGTGGCCAACGTGCTGCACGGCTCGGCGAACTCGATTGGCGGGCAGACCCAGGTGATTAAGCTCCGTTGGGGGCAGCCCGCGTCCAAGCTGCCGTTTGAAGGCGCGCTGCCGGGAATTAAATTTGCTCTGGGCGAAAACCCCAAGCGTTCCAATTTTAGTTTTCCGGGACAGGCCAAGCGTTATCCGGCCACGCGCATGGGCGTGGAAGAGACCATTCGCGGAGCGTTCACCGAAGCGCGTGATTACCAGCGGACGTGGGCGGATTATCGCAAACGCGCGGCGGCCGGCGAGAAGAATCTAATCCCGCCGCGGCGCGATTTGCGGCTGGAACCGCTTGTGGAGGTCCTGGAAGGGAAGCGCTATGTCCACGCGCACTGCTACCGCGAAGATGAAATCCTGATGCTGCTGCGTGTGGCCAAGGAGTTCGGCTTCAAGGTGCGCACGCTGCAGCACGTGCTGGAAGGCTATAAGGTGGCGGACGAGATTGCCGCGGCTGGCGTGGGCGCTTCCACGTTCTCCGACTGGTGGTCGTACAAGGTGGAGGCGTACGAAGCGATTCCGTACAACGCGGCGCTCATGACGCGCCGCGGGGTGAATGTTTCCGTTAACTCCGACGATGCAGAGGAAGCTACGCACCTGAATCAGGAGGCTGCAAAGTCCATGAAATTTGGCGGGCTGACGCATGACGAGGCCCTCAAGCTGGTGACGCTGAATCCGGCGATGCAGTTGGGCATCGACCAGCGCGTGGGCTCGATCGACACCGGCAAAGACGCCGACCTGGTGATTTACAACCACGACCCGCTGAGCGCGTATGCCGTGGTGCAGAAGACGCTGATTGATGGCCGCGTGTATTTTGATCGCCAGCGCGATATCGCTGCGCGGCCGGAACGCGAGAAAGAAAAGAAAGCGCTACTAGAGAAGGAAAAGAAAGCCGGCGAGAAGAAGCCGGATGCTACCGTGGAAATCGGGAAAAAGCCTGCCGGGAAACCGGATGAGAAGAAACCCGACGCTGCCAAACCCGACGCCACAAAGCCCGACGACAAAAAACCGGATGCCGCCACGCCGGACAAACCTAAGCCGGCGCAAGACGGCTCCCTCACCGGAGGTGACCTGTGAACCGCCTCACGCGCTTCGCGCGCTTCGTGACCTTCAGTTTCTCGCTTCTGGCTTTGCCGCTTGTAACACTCGCGCAGGCGTCAGCACCTGCGGCCACCGCTTACGCCATCACGCACGCCAAAATCTTTACCTTGGCTGGACCGCCAATCGAAGATGGCTCGCTGGTGATTCGCGATGGCAAAATTGCTGCCGTTGGAGCGAACATTGAAATTCCCGCGGGCGTGCAGGTGATTGACGGCAAGGGCCTGCAAATTTATCCCGGGCTCTTTGATTCCGTCACGCAGATGGGCCTGCGCGAAATTGGCGCGGTGAGCGCCACGGTGGACGAAACGGAGACCGGCGACTTTAATCCCGACGTTGTTGCTGCGACTGCCGTATTGCCTTCCAGCGAACACATTACCGTAACGCGCGCCGCGGGAATTACAGAGGTGCTGGCGGTGCCGGCGAGCGGCGGCATGGACTCCTTTGGCTCGAGCGGGTTCATTGGCGGGCAGGCGTCCGCAATTCATATGGCGGGCTGGACCATCAACGACATGCTGCTAAAAAAGAGCGCGGCGATGGTGATCAACTGGCCTTCGATCGAGACGCGCTCGTTCGATTTCACGACGTTTTCGATTAAAGAGAAGCCGTACACCGAGGCCAAGCAGGAATACGACAAGAAGGTGGATGAGTTGGCGGATTGGCTGGACCGCGCGCGGCATTATGCGCAGGCCATGGGACACGCCGGGCCTGCGGACTACAACGCCGACGTGCGGCTGGAATCGCTGGCTCCGGTGGTGCGCGGGCAGTTACCGGTGTTGGTGTTCGCCGATGATGCGCGCGACATTCGCAACGCCGTGGAATTTTGCGATAAACAAAAGTTGAAGATGATTCTGGCCGGGGGGCTGGAGGCGTACAAGGTGAAAGACCTGCTGCGCTCGAAGGGGGTGCCGGTGATTTTGCGGCCGGTGCTCACCGAGGTGCAGCAAGAAGACGATGCTTACGATCGCCTGCTGACGCAACCTGCCGAGCTTTCCGCGGCGGGCGTGAAGTTTGCCATGGCCAGCTTTGACAATTCTTTTTCCCGGCGGCTGGGGCAGAATGCCGCAAACGCCGTGGCCAACGGTCTTTCTTATGAAGAGGCGCTGAAGGCCGTGACGATTTATCCCGCGCAGATCTTTGGCTTGGCCGATCAGGTGGGCACACTCGAGAATGGAAAGATTGCCAACTTGATTGTTACCAACGGCGACCCGCTGGAATTGACGACCGATGTGAAATACCTGTTTATCCACGGGCAGATCACTTCGTTGGACAACAAGCAGCTGCGGCTGTATGAGAAGTACAGCCATCGGCCGAGCAGCAAATAGGTTTGCCAAGCTGACGATAGTTTGAAACTTTTTGTGCGCGGCTGCGTTAGTAAGGGTGACGCCCGTGCGCAGCCGTCCTCACTGTCGCCGTATTTCCCTGTGTGTGCCGCTGCTCGTTGCGCTGGCGGCGTTCTCTACCCATGCGCAGGACGCCGATAAAATCATCGCGCAGGCCGTGAAAGCGCAGGGCGGGCGCGCTGCGCTCAGCAAAATTCGCACGCTCACGCTGCAAGGCACATTTCCGGGTGCGGCGGATGTGCCCGGCGCGTTTACGTTGTATGTCAAATCGCCTAATCGCTACTATTCGGAGCTGATCGCCGGGAATCAGCCGCTCATCGAGGCGTACAACGGGAAGTCCGCGTGGCATCAAGACGCCTCCGGGAACATCGCGACGCTGCTCGGCGCCGCGAGCGAGCAACTGGAAGCCGCCGCGCAATATTACAACTCCCATCTGCTCGACCTGAAGAAAGCCAAGGTTGCTGCCGCGTTTATTGGGCACGCTTCCGTCGAAGGACAGGATACGCTGCAAGTGGAACTGACCACGCAGGCGGGCTTTAAGCGTGAGCTATTTTTCGACGCGCAAACGCATTTGCTCCGCAAAGAATCGGCGCAACTCGATGGCGTCGCCGAAGAGATCACTTATTCCGACTACCGGCCCGAGACTGGCGTGCAATTGCCGCACGCGCTCGTTTTGCGCCGCGGCGATGCGAGTTACTCCATCACGCTTACGCACGCGGAGGTGAACGGCGCCGTCGGCGAGCGCGTATTCGATTTTCCAAGGAAGGTGCAGGTGGCTCTGCCGGACCTGAAGGCGCTGTTCAAGGAAATCGACGAGAACCAGAAGGCCATCGACAAAATTAAGGAAAATTACGCCGGGACGCGCGTCGAGGAGCAGACCGAATTTGAAAAAGATGGCCGCGTGAAAAAGCACGAGGTCAGCGAATACACGTTTTTCTATCTCGACGGCGATGAAGTGTCCACGCTGGTGAAGAAAGACGGCAAGGCGCTGAGCGAGGAAGAGCTGCGCAAGGAAAACGAGAAGACGCAGAAAGAAATCGAGAACATTCAGAAACGACAAGCGAAGAAAGACGCCAAGGAAGAGAAGGAAAAGGAAGAAGGCAAGGAGAACGACTCGGAAGAACCGGGGATCGAAGTATTTCTGCGCGCGTGCCAGTTCGTCAATCCGCGCCGCGAGCGTTTCCGCGGACAGGACGTGTTGGTGTTCGACTTTGAGCCGAACCCGGACTTTCAGGCTAAAAAGCTGGCGGAAAAAGTGGTGCAGAAGCTGGCGGGAGTGGTGTGG
>Ga0181537_10002636_pt1 | contig 15710 bp, 12 predicted proteins | sample PEATcosm2014_Bin_39_FD_119765 | JGI IMG/M metagenome (GOLD analysis project Ga0181537, IMG submission 119765) | Peatland microbial communities from MTU Mesocosm Facility, Houghton, MI, USA - PEATcosm2014_Bin23_10_metaG | ecosystem: Environmental > Terrestrial > Soil > Wetlands > Peat | place... | reverse complement strand
GACCGATGGTCGTGACCGTTTGCATGGATAGCTCCTCCGAATCGTGGGAGCCCTAACAGCACCCACATCCATGGCACTCACGTGCCGGGTGGAGGAGCCGTCCACAGCATCAAAAGCGGACATGCCGTCAGGGTCCCAGCGCATTATGAAAGAGGTTGCTCGCTCCGCTTGGAGGCGTGCGGCGGAGCCGGGTCGCGACATAAATTCGCATCCCTTATGCCCGTCTGGACACACTCCTGAATGCGTCTGTAGTTTTCTTGCAGGGGGCAGACACGGGTATCGATTTCGTTCGGCTATCAAAATAGCCGACGTACAAGCGTGTGGTTGCCCTTAACGTACTTTCGGCGCCGAAGGGCAAATGAGAAAAATACTCATAACCAATTTTCATCCGCGTGGCGGCGGCGGTCATGTAACCTACATTCAATCTTTGCTCGCCCTTCAGGACGGCGGTGATGTTCGAATTGCGGTCGCTACGCCGGAGTCATCCCGGCTTTATCGGTATTTGAAAGAGTCGGGCTACCCGGACCTCTACGCCTGCAACTTTCCCGGTAAGCTACAAAAAGAGTTGCCTAGCATTATTCGTAGCATTCGGCGGTTTCGAGCAATAGTCGCAGATTTCAAGCCCGACCTAGTCCATGTAAATGGCGGCCCGGATCTCTTCATCGCACTGTGGAGTCACCCGTTAGGAAAATATCGAATTGTGCGGACTCACCATGCAATTAATAGTCTGAGTAAAGATCTGTACCATAGATACGCATATAGTCGTCGGGTCTCTCATAACGTGTACGTTTCGTCCTCAAGCATGGAAATATCGCACGCGGGCGGGTTGATCCCCAAATCCAGTATCTCGATTGCGAATGGTGTAGACCTTGATCGGTTTCGCCCGGATTTTCCAAGGGATGAGGATTTGGCAGCGCGATTGAGCTTACCAAAGAACACCTTTGTCTTCGGAAGCTGTGCAGGAGTTGACCCTTATAAACGCGTCGATATTATTATTGAAGCCGCAGTGCGGTTAAAATCTCAAAGGCCATTTTTAATTCTCACGATCGGTGATGAGAAAGACGGTCTACAGCTCGAGGAACAAGCGAGGGCCTCGGGTGTCCTGCAGTTTAAGCATTGCGGTTTTCACAAGGATGTCAGGGGTTTTATATCGTTATTAGACGTCGGATTCGTTTTGAGCGATTCCATCGAAACCATTTCGTTTGCTGCCCGCGAGATGTTCGCGATGGGAAAACCACTGATTTCAAGTTCGTACTCCGGGTTGAAAGAGAACGTTGTGGACGGACACAACGGTATAATTGTCCGCCCGGGTAACGTCGATGATGTCGCGTCCGCAATGACCCGTTTTTTGGAGATGTCGTCTGAAGAACGGGCGCGGTTATCCGCGAACGCGCGTTCCTATTCGGAGAAGAATTTCGGTGTCAAACAACAGTTGCAGCGACACTTAGTAGTTTATCAGAGGTAGATGAAACCGGGTTGGAATGGCGATGTCCGCTCTGGGTCAAAAAGCTGCCGCGACGCTCTCAAATTGGAGTGTCCGCTTTAGACCCGAAAGCGGACGCGAGAGGCCCTGACCGGGGCGGCAGCTAAGGGCCAATAGACGACATTTCAGGGTTGTTGGCTTAAAATGAAAGAGGCCGCCAACTGAGGCGGCCTATGTCGTTCGTTTCAGCGGATGCAGATGACCATTGTCAGTGCCCGACCGGTGAGGCACGGTCTGAACCGCCGCGCCGGTCGTCCGCCATTGGGGCTCCTGACGGCCACAGACCACCATTTTGAGGGTGATATTCTTACTCATTGCAGCGAATTATGATCTGTGTCGGCGAGGGAGCTCTTCATGCTCAAGGTGTATAGCTACTTCAATTCCATCTGCACCCAGAAGGTCTTCGTCACCTTGGCCGAAAAGGGCCTCGTTTATGACACTCAGAATGTCGATCTTTTCAAGAACGAGCAATTCAAGCCCGAATATCTCAAGATCAATCCAAAGGGCGTTGTGCCGGCGCTCGATCATGACGGTCGGGTCGTCATCGAATCCTCGCTCATCTGCGAATATCTGGACGATACGTTTCCTAAACCACCGTTGATTCCCGCCGATCCGTTTCTCCGCACTCGCATGCGGCTGTGGAGCAAGGCTGTCGACGAAACCCTGTTCGAGGCGACCCGGGAACTGAGCTTTTCTGCCATGTTCCGCGAGCGGATGCGTAACATGACCGAGGAACAGCGGGAGGGGCGCTATCGAAACGTCGGCGACCCGATCAAGCGGGCGCGTCTCATTTCCACTTATGAAGAGGGAGTCGAAAGCCCCTATGTGTTCCAGGGTATCGGCTCGTTTGAGATTGCGTTCGACAAAATGGAAAAGGATTTGACGTCGCGCGGTCCTTGGCTTGTCGGACCGGAGATGACGCTTGCGGACATCAACATGATGCCCTTCATCGCACGTTTGGACTATCTTGATCTGCTCGACGTTTGGATTGCGGGGCGACCGGCTACGCAAAAGTGGTGGCGGTGCGTGCAGGCTCTGCCCAGTTTTCTCGCTGCAATTACCCACAAGACGACGGCGGAAGATGTCGCTTTCATGAAGACCTTCGGGAGCCGTATCCGTGAGCGTGTGGCTGAAAGGCTCGATGAATACCGGCATCTGTTGAGGGCCGCTGCCTAGACGCTGGACTACCGTCCCTCTCCGACGTGTCGGCGTCCGGGCACCGTCTGGTTACCGATAACTGATCGAGCATCGGAATAGCTGCACCCTGAAAATGCTGCGTTGCACCGAAGTATCGCTGCGAAGCGCCGTTCCGGGTCATTAGCTGTCGCGACGCCTTAAATCCCGGTGTCCGCTTTGCACCCAATAGCGGACCGTCTTTGCGGCAGGTTCCCGTTTCGTAAACGCGCGCCGGGCAACTGAATGGCTCGCAAGTAAGCATTTGATAGGTTGATGTTTTCAAGGGATTGATTATCGTCATTTAGATCCTCCAACGCTGTTATCCTGCCACTGTCGCCCGGCCTATCCTGAGCCACATTGATGACCGACCATGCTCTATAGTGCTTTTCCTTTGCACGATCAGGAATCTCGACTAGCCACCAAATCACTGCGATAAAGACGGCGAGCTTTGTTGCCGCATCTCCCGCCTTCACTGCGTTTTTTGCGGCTGCCGAAGCAGAAAGCCTGCGAAGGCACCCTGCGATTCCCCGTAACTCAGCCATCTGAGCTAGCCTGAATTGTCCTTTTGAATTTCTATATGTTTTAAATGCGCTACGGTTTCAGTGTGGCGCCGTCCACGCCAGATTTCAACATTGAAACCCTTAGAGATTTTTTCTTGCGGAATCGAACGACCGCCCCAACGAGGAACTGATGGTGAGTTCGCCGCGAACCAACCGTCTCCGATCGCTGGCCGGCGCGGCAACCGATAATGGAGTCAAGGCCGCACGATCGGCCTGGCCGAACCCGCCGCGCGGAGAAAGATTCTCACCTCATGCTATGGCATTCCGCCGAGCCAATGCTGTCTAAATGCAATCTTGTTTGGTCACGTCAACCGTCATCACGGGTTTGGCGTTCTTATCAACATACACGTAGCGAAATGAACCGCCGAGTTCCAGAAGGCTTCGCGGGCCCGGCGTCCCGCACGTGTTCGCGACGATGAGCCGGAGCAATTCACGTTTTCTGACGTCGTCAATTCTGGCGCCATCAATCGCAATTTGGTCTTTGTAAATTATCCTGGTTCCCTGGTTTCCCACGTCAATCATCGAAGTCAGCGCATCTATCTTCTTCGGTAAGCTCGCTCGCAGCTGAGTGACGACGCCGGCAATTCCGTCTTGCAGACTTATGGCAGCTGGAGCGGGCGGTGCCAGGGTGGCAACAGCCGGCGCTGCTCAAACTGGCGCCGCGGATTGTGGACCGGCATTAGCCGGCGCCGTCGAGTCCGGACCAACGACAGCGGGCACCTCCGTCAGCTCAGCGAATAATTCGTTTGCGCGGCTTATGATGACATCGCCATAAGCTCCGGCGCCCGCGGCGGCAGCGAGCAGGACGATGCCAAGAAGAGATTTAACGATCGACCGGTAACGCGAATCGGGTGAGCAATCCGTCGCTCGGCGCGGTGTTTGAATCGCTGCCGGGCGCAAGCTTTGCCGTTAACAGCGCGGTGGTGCCGGCCAATTCCGCGCTCGCGACTGCGGACGCAGAGCTGCATCTCAGCGCCAACTGGTCCGCGATCCGCGGCGCGGCGCCGCCGCGACAGCTAGTGATGGGGGCGACCGATTTGCTGGTACCGCATTTTTGCAGCTTTTGAGTGCGCGCGGCGACAGCAATCGTACCGGCGTCGTACTCGAAGCGTACTCGCCCGCTGGACGTCGTAGCTTAGGAGCAGCTACAGTTTTTTGCGTCCGCATTCCCCCCGAAAGCTGCAGCGGATGTCTTCCGCCGGCGCGGCAGCTAAGGGCCACAAGCAGACATCCCGTCAGCGTCCCGGCTGACCGTAAAATACATCGCAGACCGCGTGGTTAGTAGCACAGTTTCAATCGAGCGGGGGACAATTTGAAAATGCCAAGCGAGTGAGCACTTCTATACAGATTGTTAGTTCCAGCAGGCACAGACTCCGTGGCAAGGGAGAAGCCAACTAAGGCGTTCCCGTCAGGAGGCTGTCATGAGTGATGCCGACCTGTTTCGGCAGTATGCCAAAGAGGCCATACGCGGGTCCTCCAAAGCCACAGACGAAAACGAGAAGCGAAGCCTAATCGACCTTGCCTGCAACTGGGCGCAAGCAGCGTTGCTGAGTGAAAGGGTGTTGGGGTCGAGCTTTATCGCGTCATCACCCGACGTTGATGAAGCGGCCACGCAACGTCAGGCCCGGCTTTGATTTGCATCAAGGCCAAGCCTCTGATGAGCAGCGGCTAAGGATATGTCATGGCGGCACAACGCCGACCTTCATTTGATTCAAAAGCGTTTTTCGCCCGTGTCGTAAAAGGCCAAAGCGTTGGCGTGTATCGCAAAGACCAGGTCGTCTTCGCACAGGGCGACGCTGCCGATGCGGTCTTCTACATCCAAAATGGCAAGGTGAAGCTTACCGTTGTTTCGGAGCAAGGTAAGGAGGCAGTCGTCGCAATTCTTGGGGCAGACGACTTCTTCGGTGAGGGATGTCTTGCCGGGCAGGACCAGCGCATCGCGACGGTCAGGAGCATGACTGAATCGGTCATCACACGACTGGAAAAGTCGGCCATTACTCGGCTGATCCATAAGGAACCAGCATTTTCCGAGATGTTCATTGCCCATCTTCTGGGTCGCAGCATCCGCGTCGAAGCCGATCTCGTCGATCAGCTGTTCAACTCGAGCGAGAAACGTCTTGCCAGAATGCTGCTGCTGTTGGCGAACTTCGGCAAGGACACCAAACCGGAACCGATCATCGCCAAGATCAGCCAGGAAACTCTCGCCGAGATGATCGGAACGACTCGGTCTCGCGTGAGTTTCTTCATGAATAAATTTCGAGAGCTTGGTTTCATTGCCTACAACGGCAGCACCGATGGTGGCATTGAGATTCACAGTTCATTGCTGAACGCGGTGCTGCACGACCAGCCGCAGATCAAAACTTGATTTTACTCATTTCGACGTGAGCATGCGAGAGCGCGGCTTCCGCAACGGCTCCATCAGTGGAAGTCGAATTAGGCTCGACGCGACTGTTTGCCGGCCGCTTCTCCTCCACAATGACGAGATCATTTTGACCTTAGCTGCCGCGCCGACCCCACGCTTTCGTGTTCGCTTTCGGGAGTAAAGCGGACATCCCAGTTCATCCGCTCCGTGGCAGCTGGTGACCCAAACCGGAACTCGCGACCACACTTGACGCAACTTAATTGCCCCAACCGCGTTGGGCTTTCAGCGTGGCAAAATTCAAGGTCGATTTTTCAAAGAACGAGACCATTGCTGCCGAGCGCGAGATTGATTTCGCGAATGTGGAGGCGGCCGGCGAGGGCGCCAGGGAGATCGCCGAAAAGCTCCGAGCGGACGGCATGCTCCTGTTCGATTTTTCGGACTGGCAAAATGAGCATTATGAATGCGGACGGCAAGGCCGTCGCCTTTGGCGAGCAAGGCCGCGCCGCACGAATTGCCGCAAAGCAATCGATTGGCTGTTCGCTGTCTGACCTTGGTGGCCGAATCTAAGAATTTTAAGAAATCCGACCACACTTTTTGGAAAGCGGTCAATTTTGCTCAGACCCGGAGTAGCAGTTTGTTGGAGCGTGCCGTGGGCACGTTTTCTCCCGCTGTCGTCAAATTCCGAGCAGGGCGACGCCGTAAGCGCACAGTGAGCATGGTCCGGACCATCAACCAGTTCACCTGAAAGATGACAGACCATGACTTTCACGACCATTGAAAGACCGACAACTCGCGCCCGCGACGTAGCAGCAGTAATGATGAAGGCCTTCGTTTATGGGGGGCCGGGCAAGAAAGCTCTCGAACAGCGTCCAAAACCGGAAATCACGGCGCCCACTGATGCGATCGTCAAAATTGTAAAGACGACGATCTGTGGAACAGATCTACACATCCTCAAAGGTGACGTCCCGACGTGCAAGCCCGGTCGCATTCTTGGTCACGAGGGCGTGGGCATTGTCGACAAGGTCGGGCCGGCAGTCACGGCATTCAAGCCAGGCGATCGTGTCCTCATCTCTTGTGTGAGCGCCTGCGGCAAATGCGCCTATTGCCGAAAGCAGATGTACTCGCATTGCACGACCGGTGGCTGGATCCTCGGCAACACAATCGACGGCACCCAAGCTGAATTCGTCCGTACGCCTTATGCCGACACCAGCCTCTATCCGATTCCCGCAGGGGCTGATGAAGAAGCCCTGGTCATGCTCAGCGACATTCTGCCGACAGGCTTCGAATGCGGCGTGCTCAACGGCAAAGTTCAGCCAGGAAACATCATAGCGATCGTCGGCTCGGGGCCGGTCGGGCTCGCGGCTTTACTCACGGCGCAGTTCTTTTCGCCGGCCGAGATCATCATGATCGATCTGGACGACAACCGCCTTGAAATGGCGAAGCGCTTCGGCGCCACCTCGAGCGTCAACAGCAGCGACGGCAACGCCGTGGAAAAGGTCATGAAGATGACCGGCAACCGCGGTGTCGACACCGCCATTGAGGCAGTGGGCATTCCAGCCACTTTCGAGCTCTGCGAAAAAATCGTCGCGCCCGGCGGTACCATCGCCAATATCGGCGTGCACGGACAGCAAGTGGCTCTCCACCTGGAATGCCTGTGGGATCGTAACATTTCCATCACCACACGGCTGGTCGATACCGCCACCATACCGATGCTTTTCAAGACCGTGGCATCCCGCAAGATCGACCCCAAGCAATTGATTACCCACCGCTTCAAGCTCGATCGCATTCTCGATGCCTACGACACCTTCGGCAACGCGGCCAAAACAAAAGCGCTCAAGGTGATCATCGAAGCTTAGCGGTCAGAGAGACACCGCCACCGCGCACGACAACATTGAAAGAAAATAAAGCCATGACCTATCAGAGCCTCAACCCTGCCACCGGAAAGCTTCTGAAGAAGTTCGATGAGCTGACGGACAAAGAACTCGAGACCAAGATCGCCACCGCCGCAACCTGTTTTGAGAGTTGGCGGCAAAAGACCTATGCCGAGCGAGCGGTCGTTGTGGCCACGGCGGCGACGATCATGCACGCGAAGGCCGACGAGCTGGCGCACACGATGACGCTCGAAATGGGCAAGCGGATCAATGAAGCCCGTGGCGAGGTGGAGTTCAGCGCGAATATCCTCGCCTACTACGCCAAGAACGCCGAGCGCTTCCTGGCGCCAGTCAAGCTCCATCCAAGTCTCGGCGAAGGCCATATGGAGAGTAGCCCGATCGGCGTGGTCTTCTGCGTGGAGCCCTGGAACTTTCCATACTACCAGCTGGCGCGTGTCGCCGGTCCGCATTTGATGGCGGGGAACGTCGTGCTGGTGAAGCACGCGGGCATCGTGCCGCAATGCGCGATCGCCTTCGAGAAGCTTTTGATCGAGGCGGGGGCGCCAGTCGGTTTGTATACCAATTTGCTGATCTCGCATGATCAGTCGGATCGCGTCGTCGATGACCCGCGAATCAAGGGCGTGGCGCTGACCGGCAGCGTCGCCGCCGGCAGGAGCATTGCCGCGCGCGCCGGAAAAAATCTCAAGCCGTCCTCGATGGAGCTCGGCGGCAGCGACGCGTTTATTGTCCTTGAAGACGCGGACCTCGAACACACCATCAAGTGGGCGGTGTGGGGACGGATGTATAACACGGGACAAACCTGCTGCGCCGCGAAGCGATTTATTGTCGTCGACAAGCTTGCCGACAAATTTCTGGAAAAGTTTCAGGCGGCCCTTGCAGCTCTTAAACCGGGCGATCCATTGGACGAGAAGACGACACTCGGTCCTTTGTCCTCGGAACAGGCATTGGTTGACCTGTTGAAACAGGTCGATGGTGCGGTCTCACATGGGGCGAAGTTGATCATGGGTGGCAAACGTATTGATCGTCCGGGATCGTATATGGCACCGACCATCCTCACCGACATCAAGCCGAACAATCCAGCCTTCCGAGAAGAATTCTTTGGCCCAGTGGCGCTGTTTTTCCGCGTTAAGGACGAAGACCACGCTATCGAGCTCGCCAACGATTCTGATTTCGGCTTAGGCGGCTCGGTCTTCACCAAGGATATTGCCCGTGGCAGGCACGTCGCCAGCCGCGTTGATACTGGAATGATGTTCATCAACAACATTTCTTGGTCCGACGCCGAGCTGCCGTTCGGCGGCATCAAGGATTCCGGTTACGGGCGCGAACTTGGCGACATGGGTATCCATGAGTTCGTGAACAAAAAGCTGGTTCGCTACGTCGCGGCGGAAGCGCCGCTATAAGGCAACGCGGGCGGCGAAAAGGCGATGAGGAGTTCCGTTCACTCGGAATTCCTCATCGGTCGCGCTGATGCCGGCCAGGAATCGGTCAACAACCGGAGCGCCCTATGTACGTCAACGTCGCCGTTCTGAAGGAAACCCATCCGCACGAACGACGCGTGGCGTTGGTGCCTCCGGTTGTAGGCAAGCTGACCAAGCTCGGCGCAAAACTGCACATGCAGTCGGGTGCGGCAGATGCCATCAAACTGACCGAGGCTGCGTTCAAAGACGTCGTATTCATTGATGATCGCAACGAGCTGGTCCGCAACGCCGATGTAGTTCTCGCCGTGCAGCCGCCTGCGTTGGATGTAATCAACGCAATGAAGGAACGCGCGATTCTCATTTCCTTCGTCTATGCCAATAAGGAGCCGGCGTTGGTCGAGCGCCTGCTGGACAAGAAGATCACCTGTTTCGCCATGGAACGTGTGCCGCGCATCACGCGAGCGCAGGCGATGGACGCGCTGTCGAGCCAGTCCGCCTTGGCGGGATATTACGCGGTGCAACTCGGCGCAACCCGTCTCGCCCGCATCCTGCCAAAAGTAACGACAGCCGCCGGTGCGATCGGGCCGGCCAAAGTTTTAGTCATGGGCCTCGGCGTCGCCGGCCTGGAGGCCATCGCCACCGCTCACCGTCTCGGCGCCGTCGTCGAAGGCTATGACGTGCGCCCGGAAACCGCGCAGCAGGCGTTATCGCTGGGCGCCACATTCGTCGAGACCGGCGTGGATGCACGCGGCAAGGGCGGCTATGCGCGCGAACTGACCACAGCGGAGAAGACCAAGATCGACACCGTCGTGACCAAGCATATCCAGCAGTCGGACTTGATCATCACCACGGCAGCAATTCCCGGGCGGCCGTCGCCGAAGCTCATCAGCAAGTCGCAGATCGCCGGCATGAAAGCCGGCGCTGTGATTGTCGATCTATCTGCCGAGGGCGGCGGCAATTGCGAGGACACGCAACCGGGCGAGACCGCGCAGATCGACCAGGTGACGATCGTGGCGCCGCTCAACGTACCTTCGTTGCTCGCGCAGGACGCCAGCGAACTCTACGCAAAGAACGTCGCGGCGCTGCTCGCGCTGATGATGAAGGACAACATCGTTACCCTGAACTGGGATGATGAAGTGCTCGCCAAGACGGTTCTGACCCATGACGGCGAGATTCACAGCGATAAGAGCGAGCATGAGGCTTATCCCAGCAACAAGGCCGACAAGGCCGCGATCAAGACTCCCGCAGCCAAGAGACCCGCAAACAGCGCCCCCGTGAAAGCGGCTTGAGCCGAACGAGGACAACACGATGGACTTTTCAATCCAGATCACCGGCTTCGTCGCCCTGTACATCTTTATGCTCGCCGCCTTTGCCGGCTGGGTCATCATCGGCCACGTGCCGGCGATCCTGCACACACCGCTGATGTCCGGTTCCAATTTTGTGCATGGCATCGTGGTGGTGGGAGGGATGTTCGCGCTGCTCAACGCCTCGACGGTGCAGGAGCAGACGATCGGATTCTTCGCCGTATTGCTCGGCGCCGGCAACGCCGCCGGGGGCTATGCCGTCACCGATCGAATGCTGGCGATGTTCCAGACCAGCGGACACAAACCCACGAAACACAGTCACGCAAAAGGCAGTCGCCCGAAGGCGGTGTGAGGACCTGATATGACGATGACGAGCATTGCCCAACTGATCATCGGCACAACCGATCTCGCGGCGGCCTTGCTGTTTTTGTATGGCCTCAAGCGCATGTCGTCGCCAGTAACCGCGCCGTCGGGGATCTTCGTCGCCGGCCTCGGCATGCTGGTCGCCGTCCTGGCGAGTTTCTTTTACCTCTTCGACGTCGACGCGGCTGCCAAACCGCATCTGATGGTCAATGTCGGCCTCGGCGTCGTCGCGCTCATCGCGGGCGGCGGCGTCGCCTGGTGGGCCGGCAAGAAAGTCGCGATGACGGCGATGCCGCAAATGGTCGCTATCTATAACGGCATGGGCGGCGGTGCCGCCGGCGCGATCGCTGCTGTCGAGCTGTTTGGTGGCAAGACGCCGGGAACAACCCAGCTTGTGGTGACGCTGCTGGGTGCGCTGATCGGCGCGATTTCGCTGTCGGGCTCGCTGATCGCGTGGGCAAAACTTCAAGGCGTCATCAAGAAGCCGTTGCGCGTGGCGGGGCAGCAGTATTTCAATCTCGTCGTCTTGCTGGGCACGCTCGCCGTCGCGGGCTATCTCGTTTTTGTCGCACAAGGTGCGTCCAGTCAGCTCTTGCCGACGCCGCAGTTGATCTATCTGTTCTTCGGCTGCGCCTTGGTCTACGGCATTCTGATGACGCTGCCGATCGGCGGCGCGGATATGCCGGTGGTGATCTCGATCTATAACGCCGCCACTGGATTGGCGGTCGGCCTTGAAGGCTTCGTGCTGGGGAATCCGGCATTGATGATCGCCGGCATGGTTGTCGGCGCCGCCGGCACGCTTTTGACACTCCTCATGGCGCAAGCCATGAACCGCTCGGTCGCAAACGTCCTGTTCACTAATTTCGGCGGGGCGCCCACGCACAAAGCCGGCCACATCAAAGGCAGCATGAAGCCGACCGCGGCGGCCGATGCCGGTATTGCCATGCGCTATGCCAAGAGCGTCATCGTCGTCCCCGGCTATGGGCTCGCTGCCGCGCAGGGACAGCAGAAGCTCTATGAATTCGTAAAGCTGCTGCTGGCGGCGGACGTCTCGGTGAAATTCGCGATCCATCCGGTCGCCGGCCGCATGCCGGGCCAGATGGACGTCCTGCTCGCCGAAGCGGGCGTGCCCTACGACCTCATCTTCCAGCTCGACGACATCAACGATGAATTCAAGACCACCGACGTCGCACTGATCATCGGCGCCAACGACGTGGTGAACCCCGCGGCGCGCACCGACAAGGGTTCGCCGATCTACGGCATGCCCATCCTCAACGCCGACCAAGCCAAGCAGGTCTATGTCGTCAAGCGGGGCCAGGGCAAAGGCTACGCCGACATCGTCAACGCCCTTTTTTACGCGGACAATTGCAACATGGTCTACGGCGATGCCGCAGCCGTGCTGACGATGATGATCGAAGCGGTGCGCGGCTTGGGGGCGAAAGCCGCCGCCTGAGCGAAGACGAATCAACAAACAAGCAACAGGAGCGAACGATGACAACGAAAATGCAGGCCATGTTCGTCGAACATTTCGGCAAGCCGCTGGTAAGCATGGAAGTTGATGTCCCGACGCCGCGCGCCGGCCAGATTTTGGTCAAGATCGAAGCTTGTGGCGTGTGCCACACCGACCTTCATGCCGCGACCGGCGACTGGCCGCTAAAACCCAAGCTCCCCTTCACGCCAGGTCATGAGGCGATCGGCCGTGTCGTAGCGATCGGCGCCGGTGTCACGATCGTCAAAGAGGGTGATCGCGTCGGCGTGCCCTGGCTCTACTCGGCCTGCGGGCACTGCGAACATTGTCTTTCGGCCTGGGAAACTGTCTGCGCCGAGGCGGAGTTCGGCGGCTACACCAAGAATGGCGGCTTTGCCGAGTATCTCCTAGCCGATCCGGACTACGTCGCCCACATACCGGCCGGCCTTGACCCCAAGCAGGCCGCCCCGCTGATCTGCGCCGGCATCACCACCTACAAAGGCATCAAGGAAACCAAGGCCAAGGCCGGCGAATGGATCGTCATTTCCGGTGCGGGAGGGCTCGGACACCTTGCCATTCAATACGCCAAGGTCATGGGCTTCCAAGTCTGCGCCGTCGACATCGATGACGGCAAGCTGGCGCTGGCCAAGAAGGTCGGCGCCGACACTGTGGTCAATGCCAAGCACAGCGAGCCGGCGGAGGCGGTCAAAAAAGTCACCAACGGCGGTGCGCATGGCGTGCTGATCACTGCGCCCTCGCTCGGCGCCTTCAAGCAGGGCGTCGGCATGACGCGCAAGCGCGGCACCTGCGTGCTCGTTGGACTGCCGCCGGGCGATTTTCCGGTTCCGCTGTTCGACGTGGTGGCGAACTGCATCACCATCCGCGGCTCGTTCGTCGGCACGCGCGAGGATATGGCCGAGACTCTAGCCTTCGCCGCCGAGGGCAAGGTCAAGGCCGATATCGAGCTGCAGCCGCTGTCGGCGATCAACGACGTCTTCGATCGCCTCGCGCACGCCAAGGTAGCGGGCCGCGTCGTCCTCGACTTCATCGGCGCCGAGGCAGACGACCACAAGTCGAAAGCCCCAGCGGCGAAGAAAATGGAAGCAGCAATCGTCGGCTAGAGAAAAGTTGGTCCTTCGTACGTACACGACAAACTCTGACCAGTCGATGGTTGGTGGCCTCGTCTGGTGCGCGTTACGTTAGTCGCATGAAAGATCGGCGCCTGACCAAAAATGCTCGCTTGAATTTGTCATACTTACGGGCGTGCAGGGTAAACTCGGATTGGCGGCGCTAAGGAGGCCAAGATCGTGCCGGCCGACATGGTTCGAGAAGACGATCCGGCACTGGAGCGTTTCGCTCGCAAGATCACACCAGCGGCCGCGCTCGCTGCACTCGGAATCGTCTATGGCGATCTCGGAACCAGCCCGCTTTACACGCTGCAGGCGATCGTCAGGACGACCGGCGGACATCTTTCCCCAGAAGCGGCGCTCGGCAGTCTCTCGCTGATCTTCTGGGCGCTGATCATCACCATTTCCGTCAAGTATTGCCTGTTCGTCATGCGTGCCGACAATCACGGCGAGGGCGGCATCCTGGCGCTTATGTCGATGACCGGCGCGAACTGGTCCGAAGGTGGGCGCATTCTCATCGTCATGGGTCTGTTTGGGGCCGCGTTGCTCTACGGCGACGGCATCATTACGCCGGCGATCTCGGTATTGAGCGCCCTCGAAGGGCTCAATGTCGCAACCGATGTGTTCAAGCCGCATATCGTCCCAACGGCGGTAGCAATCCTTGTCGCTCTGTTCGCGATCCAGAGACGCGGCACGGCCCAAATTGCCAGGGCGTCCGGGCCGGTGATGCTGCTGTGGTTCGCGGTTATCGGCGCGCTGGGCGTTGCCGGTGTTGCCCGCCATCCCGCGGTAATCGCCGCCGTCGATCCGCGGCACGGAATCACGCTGCTGACGGGACACGGCTGGAGCGGGATCGCCGTGCTCGGCGGCGTCTTTCTGGCGATGACTGGTGCCGAAGCTATGTATGCCGACATGGGCCACATCGGTCGCAATCCGATCCGCGCCTCCTGGTACGGGATCGTGTTACCGGCGCTCCTGCTCAACTATGCTGGGCAGGTCGCACTTTTCCTCGACGATCCGACCATGGATCGTAATCCCTTCTTCCGGCTGGCGCCATCATGGTCGATCTATCCGCTCGTGGGGCTCGCCACCGTTGCCACGATCATCGCCAGTCAGGCAATCATTACCGGAGCGTTTTCGCTGACCCGTCAAGCGATGCAACTCGGCTGGTTCCCGGGGGTTCGGATCCGCCAGACCTCCTCGGAGGAATATGGGCAGATCTATGTGCCGTTCGTGAACTGGACAATGATGGTGCTGACGGTTGCGCTCACCGTCAGCTTCGGCAGTTCAGATCGCCTGGCGGGCGCCTACGGCACCGCGGTTTCGACGACCATGCTTCTAACAACAGCCCTGCTTTATAACGTGATGCGCAAGCGCTGGTGCTGGACGGCAGGACCAGCACTGATCGCGAGCGGCCTGTTTCTCGCTATCGATTTTACGTTCTTCGTGGCCAATCTGTTCAAGATACGTGAAGGCGGTTGGATTCCGCTTACGTTTGGCACGCTTGTATTTATCGTCATGATCTCATGGCACTTCGGTTTTGAGGCCATGCGCCGCCGCCACACGGTGTTGGCGGAGACGCCGGATGAGTTCTTCCGGCGCCTTAAGGAGAGCCACGTTCCACGCGTGCCTGGCACGGCCATCTTTCTGACACGGCTTGCCACGACGACACCGTTCTTGATCGTCGAACACGTCGCGCAGATGAAAGCGTTGTATGAAACGGCGATCGCGCTCACCGTGAAATTTGAGGATATCCCGCGCGTTGCTCTTCGCGACCGCATCGAGTTGCGGAAGCTCACCGAGGGACTTTGGCACATCGTCGTGCACTTTGGCTTCGTCCAGATACCTGACATTCCCGCCGCCTTAAGGCAGGCGAAAGAGCGTGGGTGTCCTATCGACCTCGAAGACGCAATCTATTTCGGCGCCCGGGACGCCGTGGCGTGCTCAAAACGGCGAAGCTGGCTGGCACGCGCCGGCCTGCGTCTGTTCACGCTGATGTTCCGAAATTCGGTGCGAGCAGTCGACCTGTTCAACCTTCCGCCGAAGAATTTCGTGGAAGTCGGCCGGCAGATCGAGATTTAGAAGGCAGATCGATTTGTCAGTACTGCGATGCCAGTGCGATATATAACCCGTTAAATCGCCGCCATGCGGCTTGCTGTCGGTGAGCCTCTGCCGCCTTCCGTTCCGTCACCGACACAGCTTTCTGCACAGGGGGTTTCGGACACCCGATGATCGATGCCACGCCGATCGATGCCAAGGTCCCCTCGGCACGAATATGAAACAGGAGCCGGACATGAAATCCACGTTCTTCAAAGCGGCTTTGTTTGCGAGCACTCTGTTCACTGCCTCGGGCTTCGCGCGCGCCGGTCAGGCTCCGGGCAAGGCGTCGGATCCCGATGTGCCGGTGAGTCATCATGACCGGGTTTATGCTGCCGAGCAATTTTCCAACACGGTCTCGGTCACCGACCCCGTCGACAACAGGCTTCTCGGCGTCATTCGGTTGGGCGAACCGCAGCCGGGCAACATGAGTCCGCTGTATCACGGCCAGGTGCTTGTG
>Ga0181537_10002635_pt1 | contig 15716 bp, 14 predicted proteins | sample PEATcosm2014_Bin_39_FD_119765 | JGI IMG/M metagenome (GOLD analysis project Ga0181537, IMG submission 119765) | Peatland microbial communities from MTU Mesocosm Facility, Houghton, MI, USA - PEATcosm2014_Bin23_10_metaG | ecosystem: Environmental > Terrestrial > Soil > Wetlands > Peat | place... | reverse complement strand
GTCAACAGCAAATCCACCACCAAGCCGTTTTTCGCCGATGTCCTGGCGCAGGCCAACCTCGATCGCGGCGGCAACACCGACAAGAAGCGCCACGCCAAGACGCCGTTGCCCGCGCTGCATCGCAAGGTCGAGGGCGACGCCCTGGTGCAGGCGACGGCGCGGCAGCAGCAACTCGAAGAGGAAACCCGGCGCCTGCTGGCGCAACTCAAGGGACCCGATCCGATATTGCCGGAATTGCGCAAGAACCCGAACGACACGCCGCCGCAGCCGAGCGGGACCGACCTCAACACCAGCGCGCTCGCCATCGCCAGGCTGGAAGCGCAGATTGCCAAACAAATGGAGGAATACGAGCAGCGCCCGAAAAAAGCCTTTGTCGGCGCGCGCGCGCAGGAGGTCAAATTCGCGCAGTACGCCGAAGACTGGCGCATCAAGGTCGAGCGGGTCGGAACGCTTAACTATCCGCCGGCGGCGCGCGGCAACAACCGCGCTTTGCAGCTTACCGTCGAAATCAAGGCGGATGGCAGCGTATACAGCATCCACGTCGATCGTTCCTCCGGCGTCAAGCTGATCGACCAGGCGGCGCAGCAAATCGTGCGCATGGCCGCGCCGTTCCCGGCCTTTCCGCCGTCGCTGAAGGGCACCGACATTATCGTCATCACGCGCACCTGGACTTTCGAGCCGGGCGGCGGCCTCAGTACGGAATGACGTTATAGTTCCGGCTGCGGTGGAGCAAACGATCCGCCGCAGCATCGACATGACCGACCATTACGCCGTCATCGGCAATCCAGTCGCCCACAGCAAGTCGCCGCAGATCCACGCCGCGTTCGCGGCCGAGACCGGCGAGGATATCGATTTCTCGCGCCTGCTCGCGCCCCTGGATGGATTCCGCCGCAGCGTTGACGAATTTCTGGCCGGCAACGGTCGCGGGCTCAGCGTAACCCTGCCGTTCAAGCTGGAAGCCCTGCAACTCGCGGCCCGCGCCACCGAGCGGGCGCGGCTGGCGGGCGCGGCGAATTGCCTGAAGCTCGATGATGCCGGCTGGCATGCCGACAACACCGACGGCGCGGGTTTGCTCACCGATCTTATCGACAATCTCGGCTTCGACCCCGGCGGCAAACGCGTGCTGCTCATCGGCGCGGGCGGCGCCGCGCGCGGTATCCTCAGGCCGCTGCTGGAAGCCCATCCGGTGTTGCTGCATGTCGCCAACCGCACGCGGCAAACCGCCGTCGAACTGGCGCAGGCTTGCGCGCCCAACGCCGGCGGCAAGGTTACCGCCGGCGACATCGCGAGCGCCGCTGCCGGTCGTTTCGATCTCGTGATCAACGCGACGTCCGCAAGTCTGAGGGGCGACGACTTGGCGTTGCCGGCGGGACTCTACGCGGAGGGCAGCCTCGCTTACGACCTCGTGTACGCGCGCGATTCCACGCCCTTCATGCAACTGGCTCTGAGCCAAGGCGCGGCGCGTGTGGCGGACGGCCTGGGCATGCTGGTCGAACAAGCGGCGGAGTCGTTCTTCCTGTGGCGTGGCCTGCGCCCGGCAACCGCGCCGGTGCTCGCCATGTTGCGAAACACGCTCTAAACTAAACATGCGCGGCCCGGTACGCCTGCTGGCGGCGACGCTGGCGCTCATCATCGCGTTGTTCCTGCTGGCCCAGGTCTGGTTCTTCGTCCACGTCTGGTGGTGGGTGCATCACAATCCCCCGAGCACGAATTTCATCGAGCACCGCTACGACGATCTGCAGCGCAAGAACCCGCGCGCCAAGCTGCAGCAGGTTTGGGTGCCGTACAGCGCGATTTCGATTAATTTAAAGCGCGCGGTCATCGCGTCGGAAGACGCCCGGTTTGCCGATCACGAAGGTTTCGATTGGGAAGGCATCCAGAACGCCCTCGAGAAAAACCAGAAAAAGGGCAAGATCGTCGCTGGCGGCTCGACCATCACGCAGCAATTGGCAAAGAACCTGTTCCTGTCGGGCGAACGCAGCTGGTGGCGCAAGGGGCAGGAAGCCATCATCACCGCCATGCTCGAATCCCAAATGGACAAGCAGCGGATATTCGAGATTTATCTCAATGTAGTGGAATGGGGCGAAGGCATTTTCGGTGCCGAGGCCGCCAGCCGCCACTACTTCGGCGTTGGCGCCGGACAGATTTCCGATCGCCAGGCGGCGCTGCTCGCGGCTATGCTACCGAGCCCGCGCCGGTTCGGAAAAAACCCGCATTCTCCCTACCTGCAGAACCGGGTCGACATCATTCTCTCGCGCATGCCCGAGTCCGAATTGCCGTGAAGACCCGCAAAGCGGCCCGAAATTCGCAAACCTGCGCGAGACCGGTGGCGATAATCTGACGACACCGGCCGCCGCCGTCCAACTTATCATTCGGGAGGAACCATGAAGCTCGCGTTGCCCTGGTTTGGGCTTACCCTGTTATTTGCCGCCGGCCACGCTGCCGCGCAAAGCCCCGACCGCCGCATCGAAGTCGAGACTGTCGTCAATGCACCGGTGGAAAAAGTCTGGGAAACCTGGACCACCTGCGAGGGCATCAAGACTTTCTTTGCGCGCGACTGCAATATCGATTTGCGCGTCGATGGCGCGTTCGCGATGTATTTTGCACCCGATGCCCCGGCAGGCAGCCGCGGCGCAGACCACGCTCGGATTCTTGCGATCCAGCCTAACCGCATGCTGTCGTTTACCTGGGACGCCTCACCGCCCGGCAATCCGGTCCGCGTCAACCAGACACACGTGGTACTCCGGCTGTTTCCGTTACCGGATAACCGCACCCGTGTCACCCTGGTCAACGACGGTTACGGCGAAGGCGAAGACTGGGACAAGGCGTATGCCTACTTGTCCGGAGCGTGGAAAAACGTATTGGCGTTGCTGCAGAAGCGCTTCGCCCGGGAGTGACCGGCCGCTATTTTGCCGCGCCGCCCCGCGCCTCGGCATCGACCGCCCTGACGATGGCCTTGACCACCGCCGAGCGGGCCGCTATTTCTTTCTGCCCGGTCGCCACCGGCCACGCGCTGTTGACTGCGATCACCAGGCGATGCGCGGGGTCGATGTAGATCATCTGACCGTGGATGCCGTAGGCGCCGAACGTGCCGTCGTCCGATGTCCACCATTGATAGCCGTAGCCGCTACCGGGGCGGCCGATGTCGATTTGCTTGTGCGTGGCGGCCTCCAGATAGCCGTCCGCCACGATGGATTTGCCGTCGATGCGCGCGCCGTCGAGGATGAACTGCCCCAGCCGCGCGTAGTCGCGCGTTGCCGCCTGGATGCAGCAGCCGCCGTGTTCGTGGTCGGTGCGGTCGAGCGCCCATAGCGCGTCCTGCTCCATGCCGTACGGCGCCCAGACTTTTTCCGAGGCATAGGTGGCGAGATCCTTTTTGGTCGCCTGCTGCACCAGAACGCCGATGAGGTTGGTCTCCCCCGTCTTGTATACCCACTTCTGTCCAGGCGGCAGCTCGCGCGGCAGCTTTCGCATATAGCTCACGGTCGCGTCAACGCCGGGATCGATCGGATCTGAATAGAACAGCGCGACATCGGCCTTGAGGTCGGTATAGTCCTCGTTCCACTTGACGCCGGAACTCATGGTCAGCAACTGCCGCACCGTGACACCCTCGTACGCGCTGCCGCGCAAATCCGGAATGTAGCGGGTCACCGGATCGTCGAGGCTGGAAATGTAGCCGTCCTTGATCGCGGCGCCCACCAGCGTGCTGGTCAGGGATTTGGCCATGGAAAACGAGGCCCAGCGCCCGCCCGCGCTGTTGCCCAGCGCGTAGTGTTCGAGTCTGACCTTGCCATCCTGCAACACGACGATGCCGGCGAGCTTGAAGTTGTCTTCGTAGTCCCGAAGTTGCTTCGCGCCTTCGCCGTCGCCGGCGAATGTCGGCAGCGGCGTGCCCGCGGGCAGCGCATGCACCTTTGGCCCGCGCGCAATCTTGCGCACAGCGAAAGCCAGCTCCCAATGCGCAAAACCGTACTCGCGCTCGGCCTGATTCCAGGTCGGGAGCGGGTGGCGCAGCAAGGTCGGGTCGCGTTCCAGCGATGACGTGGTTTGCGCAAACGCCAGCGCAGCGCCGAGCGAAAACACGAAGGTAATGCATGGACGCAACAATTGCGGCATCGCGAATCCTGTTGGGATGGTATGGGTCATCGACAGCTTCAGGCGTTCAGGCGTTCCAGCAGCACGCGCGTCTTGTCCGGATCGTCGGCGCGCAGGAGCTTGCCCGCCAGCGCCTGCAAGTCGGGAATATTGGTTTTGAGCACTTGCTGCTTCACGGTGAGGAGCTGCGCCGGATGCATCGAGAACTGGCGCAGGCCGAAGCCCAAAAGCAGGCGCGTGAGCAGCACGTCGCCCGCCATTTCGCCGCAGACCGCGACCGGCACGTTGGCGCGGTTCGCGGTCTGGATGGTGCCGGCGACCAGCTGCAGCACCGCCGGATGCAAGGGATCGTAGAGATGGGCGACGGTCTCGTCGGTGCGGTCGATCGCCAGCGTGTACTGGATGAGGTCGTTGGTGCCGATGGACAGGAAGTCCAGCTTGCGCAGGAACACCGACAGCGACAGCGCCGCCGCCGGGATTTCGATCATGCCGCCGACCTTGATATCGCGGTTGTAGGGCTGGCCCTGCAGGTCGAGCGTGGCCTTGGCTTCCGCGATCAGGTTCAGCGTCTGATCGATTTCGTGCGCGTGCGCGAGCATCGGAATCAACAGCCGGATGTTGCCGTAGTGCGAGGCGCGCAGGATCGCCCGTAACTGGGACAGGAACATCAGGGGCTCGGCCAGGCATAGCCGGATCGCGCGCAGGCCCAGCGCCGGATTGGCCGGGCTGCGCTCCACGCTGCTCAGCGCCTTGTCGGCGCCGAGGTCGAGGGTGCGAATGGTGACCGGCAGCCCGTCCATCGCCACCGCGACCCGTCGATAGCCTTCGAACTGCTCTTCCTCGTCAGGCAGGTCGTCGCGGTTGAGGAACATGAATTCGGTGCGGAACAGTCCCACGCCGGTGGCGCCGGACTCCTTGGCCACGGTCACGTCCTGCGGCAACTCGATATTGGCGTGCAGCTCGACTTCGGTGCCGTCGATGGTGGCGGCGCGCGTGCTCTTGATGCGCTTCAACTTCTGCCGGTCGAGATCGAACTCGCGCGCGCGCAGCCGGTATTCGGCGAGCACCTGCTTGTCGGGATTGACGATGAGCACGCCCTGCGGCCCGTCCACGATCAGCATCTCGTGCTCGCGGATGGTCTGGCGCGCATGGTGCAGGGCGACGATGGCCGGCAGGTTGAGGCTCCGCGCGAGGATCGCGGTATGCGAGGTTACGCCGCCGACGTCGGTCACGAAACCGCCGAAGCGATGCTGCTTGAACAGGATCATGTCGGCAGGCGACAGGTCGTGCGCCACCACGATCATGCTGTCCTCGCCGGCGAAGCGCGCGGGCGGCTGGCCGCGGTGGCCGAGCAGCGCCTTCAACACGCGCTCGACCACCTGCATCACGTCGTGCTTGCGTTCGCGCAGGTAGGCATCGTCCACTTTCTCGAATTGCTCGAGCAGGGTGTCCATTTCCTGCACCAGCGCCCATTCCGCGTTACAGCCACGGTCGACGATCAGGGTGCGCGGCGCGCTCGACAGCATCGGGTCCTTCAGGATCATCGAATGCACGTCGAGGAAGGCGCCAAGCTCGGCCGGCGCGCTGGCCTCGAGGTTGCGGTGCAGGGTTTCGAGCTCATCCCTCACCTCGCCCACCGCCTGGTCGAAACGCTTGAGCTCGGCAGGAATGTCCTTGTCTCCCACCAGGTAGTGCGCGACCTCGAGGCGCGCGTGCGAAATCAGGTGGGCATGGCCGATGGCGATGCCGCCCGATGCGCGGATGCCGTGCAGGGTGAAGCTCATGGCAAAGGGAGGCGGGAGGCGATAGGCGTAAGGCGCAAAGGCTGGTGCGAAACTCGCATCGCCTGGTCGCCGCCTCTTAGGTCACTCGCCTTCATCGAACTTGGCCGCGATCAGCGCGGTCAGGGCCGCGAGCGCCTGGTCGGCGTCCATGCCGACCGCTTCGATGCCGATGGTCGAGCCCTTGGCGGCCGCCAGCATCATCACCCCCATGATGCTCTTGGCGTTGACCCGCCGCCCATTGCGGGAGAGCCAGATTTCGCAATGGAATTTGCCGGCCACCTGGGTGAGCTTGGCGGAAGCCCGCGCATGCAGCCCGAGCTTGTTGACTATTTCGGCTTCGATCAAAGGCATGACGATTCCACCGCCGGCAACGGCATTAACCCGCAGCCGCGGAGCGGCACACGTCGCGATTGATGTGCACCACGCCATCGTGGCCGCCGCTTACCGCTTTTTGCACCATGACCGCGATGCCGCGGTCGCGATAAGTGAGAGAGCGCACCAGCATCGGCAGGCTCACTCCGGCCACGCCTTCCACCCGTCCCGGCACCATCAGTTTCATCGCGATATTGCTCGGGGTCGCGCCGTAGATGTCGGACAGCACCAGCACGCCGTCGCCGTCGTCGAGCTCGGCCACCGCCTGCTGCGCCTGGCGCAGCGCCACCGCCGGATCGTCGTGCATGCCGACACCCAACTGCCGCACGCCTTGCGGCTCCTTGTTGAGCACGTGGGTCGCGCAGCGAATCAGGCTGTCGCCCAGATTGTCATGCGCAATGATGAGAATGCCGACCATTTGAGCACCGTTACCCGATGCCCGATTGTACCGCAGTCGTAGGATCGCCTAACGCCGCATCCCCGCTCCAACGCGGGGTTTCAGGCCGGTTTGCGGCTCGCCGCAAGCTCCAGCGCATCGAGCACCATGCCGGCGACGTCGAAGCCCGATTGCTGGCTGATTTCCTGGATGCCGGTCGGGCTCGTCACGTTGATTTCGGTGAGGTAATCGCCGATCACGTCGAGCCCCACCAGGAGCAGGCCACGCTTTGCCAGCACCGGCGCCATCGCGTTGGCGATTTCCCAGTCGCGCGCGCTCAAAGGTCGCGCGATGCCGGTGCCGCCGGCCGCGAGATTGCCGCGCGTCTCGCCTTTCTTGGGAATGCGCGCGAGGCTGTGCGGCACCACTTTGCCGCCGATTACAAGAATGCGCTTGTCACCCTGATCAATTTCAGCGATGAAGCGCTGCGCCATCACCGTTGCGCGTCCCCGGTGACTCAAGTCTTCTATGATGACGTTGAGGTTGCGCTCATCGGGAGACACCCGGTAAATCGACACCCCGCCCATGCCGTCGAGCGGCTTCAGCACGCATTCGCCTTGCGCCGCGACGAATTCGTGCAGGCGTTGACTGTCGCGGCTCACGAGGTAAGGCACGGTGTACTCGGCAAACTCGGCGATCGAGAATTTCTCGTTGTGGTCGCGAATCGCACGCGGTGAATTGAATACGCGCGCGCCGCGGCGCTCGGCGTGCTCCAGCAGGTAGGTGGAGTAGACGTACTCCATGTCGAACGGCGGGTCTTTCCTCATCATGACCGCGTCGAATTCCTGCAGGGGTCGATCGGCGGTCCCCAGCGCGCGATACCAGCCGCTGCCCTCCACCACTTTCCCGGTGAGTTCGAGCTCGGTCGCGCGCGCCACCACTTCACCGGCAACCAGCGCAATATCCGCCTGCTGCATGGCGTAAACGCGATGGCCGCGGCGCACCGCCTCGCGCATCATGGCGAAAGTCGAATCCTTGTAGGTGTGGAGCGAATCCAGCGGATCGAGGACAAACGCGAAATTCATGACGGCAGCGCAGGTTTTGTTATGTTGGAAGGCGGTCTGGCGGCGGGCCAAAATGGTAAAATCCCGGGTTTTCCGCCGCTCAAGACGATCCCGCCCGATTGTTCCATCCGATCTCGCTGGCGAAGCTTGTTTCAGCAATGCACAAGGCAATGCGCAGCAACGCGATGAACCGCGATAATCTTACCACGCCCGATTTGCATCGACGTCCCGTGCGGACGGCCCTGCTGCGCGCCGGTTCGTCCGCAATGGTCCTCACATGATCAGCCTGCGCCAGGTTACGTTGTCCCGCGGCGTCAAGGTCCTGCTCGACGGCGCGGACCTAACATTGTTTCGCGGACAGAAGGTCGGCATGGTCGGGCCCAACGGCTGCGGCAAGACTTCGCTGTTTTCGCTGATCGCCGGACGCCTGCATACCGACAAGGGCGACCTCGAACTGGTAAGCGGCCTCACGATCGCCGAAGTGGCGCAGGAAATCGAAGCCAGCCCGCAGGCCGCGATCGATTTCACGCTGGACGGCGACGTGGAGCTGCGCGAAATCGAGCGCGCGCTGGCCGTGGCCGAACACGGCAACGACGGCAGGCTGCTCGCCGAGCTGCACGAACGTTACGATCACGCAGGCGGCTACACGGCGAACAGCCGCGCGGCGCAGTTATTGCACGGCCTGGGTTTCGGCGACCAGGATCTCACGCGGCCGGTTGCCGAATTTTCCGGCGGCTGGCGGGTGCGCCTCGCGCTCTCCAAGGCGCTGATGTGCCGCTCCGACCTGCTGCTGCTCGACGAGCCCACCAACCACCTCGACCTCGACGCGGTTATCTGGCTTGAGCGCTGGCTCACCAATTACCGCGGCACGCTGCTGGTGATTTCCCATGACCGCGAGTTCCTGGATAACGTCGCGTCGCACATCTGCCACTTCGACAACGCCAAGCTCAAGCTGTACACGGGCGGCTATACCGCTTTCGAGCGCATGCGCGCGGAATCGCTCGCGGTGCAGGCCGCGGCCTACGCGCGCCAGCAGCGCGACATCGAGCATATCCACAGTTTTGTGCAGCGGTTTCGCGCCAAGGCCAGCAAGGCCAAGCAGGCGCAAAGCCGCCTGAAAGCGCTGGAACGCATGGAGCTTATAGCGCCCGCGCATATCGACTCGCCGTTCTCATTCGAGTTCGCGGCTCCAGTGTCGCGCCCGGATCCGGTAATCCAGCTCGATGGCATATGCGCCGGATATAACGTAGAAGCCGGTGAGCACATCGTGTTGCCGGAAGTCACGTTGAATGTTCGCAACGGCACGCGCATCGGCCTGCTCGGCCGCAACGGCGCGGGCAAGTCGACGCTGATCAAAACGCTGGCCGGCGAACTGGCGCCCCTGCAAGGAACACGCTTCGAAGCCAAGGGCGCGCGCATCGGTTATTTTGCCCAGCATCAGCTCGAAGCCCTGCGCATGGACGAGTCGCCGCTATGGCATCTGGTCAAAATGGAACCGCGCAGCAAGGAACAGGACTTGCGCGACTATCTCGGCGGTTTCGATTTCCGCGGCGACATGGCTTTATCCAAGGTCGGCCCGTTTTCCGGCGGCGAAAAAGCAAGGCTCGCGCTGGCGCTCATTATCCGCGCGCGGCCCAACCTGCTGCTGCTCGACGAGCCCACCAACCACCTCGACCTGGAAATGCGGCTGGCCCTCACCCAGGCGCTGCAGGGATACGAAGGCGCGCTGGTGGTGGTCTCGCACGACCGGCATTTGCTGCGCAGCACCTGCGATGAGCTGTGGCTGGTGGCGGACGGCCAGGTTGCGCCGTTCGCGGGCGATCTCGACGAGTACCGTGACTGGCTGCAGGGACAACGCCGCGATCAGGCCACGGAGCCGCCGGGCGCCAAGCCCGAAGCGCCGCGCGGCAGCAATTCGCGCAAGCAGCAGCGTCGTGACGGGGCGGCAGCCCGCGCCCAGGCCGCCGGCACGCGCGCACCGCTGGTCAGCAAGCTATCCAAGCTCGAACGGCAGATCGAGGACTACACGCGTGAGAAGGCCGAGCTTGAGACCCTGCTGGGCGGAACGGAAATCTATGCCGAGGACGCGACCGAACGCCTGCAAGCGGCGATCGCACGCAGCAAGGAAGTCGCCTGGCAGCTAGCCGAGCACGAGCATCGCTGGCTCGCGCTGCAGGAGGAACTGGACGCGCTGTCGGGTTGAGGCAGGGCGCCATCCACATCATGAAATTACGATAACGCAACTGGAGAGAGTTATGCACGCACTGACGTCGGACACGAAAAACGCGATCCCGCTGGTGGCGATCGATGCCAAGGGATACCCAGCCTGGCTGAAGAAACAGCCCGCGCGTGAGCGCGACTGGCTGACAGCCGCCGGCTTCGACGCGATCGCGGGCAAGTTCATGCTGGTTCCCGGCGCTTCGGGAAAACCGACGAAAGTCGTGGTGGGCGCCGATTTCAAGACCGATCCGATCTGGTCCCTGGCCGGCCTGTCCGAAACGCTGCCGGCCGGCACTTACAAACTGGAAACCCGCCTCAGCGCCGACACGGCCACCCAGGTCGCGCTCGGCTGGGAACTCGGCGCGTATCGGTTCACGCGCTACAAGAGCGCCGCGCGCAAACCGGCGAACCTGGTGTGGCCGGCAGAGTGCGACCACAAGGAAGTCGAACGGCTCGCGCGCGCGATTTATCTTGCGCGCGATCTTATCAATACCCCCTGCGAGGACCTGGGCCCGCCGGATCTCGCCGCAGCGGCGAAAAAAGTCGCCGATGAATTCGGCGCGCGCTTCAAGCTGATATCCGGCGATCAATTGCTCAAACACAATTACCCGACCATCCATGCCGTCGGCCGCGCCAGCAGCCGTCCGCCCTGCCTGATCGATTTCACCTGGGGCAACGCGAAAGCGCCGAAAGTGACCCTGGTCGGCAAAGGCGTTTGTTTCGATACCGGCGGCCTCGACCTCAAGTCAGCGGGCGGCATGCTGCAAATGAAAAAAGACATGGGCGGCTCGGCGGTGGTGCTGGCGCTCGGCATGGCGTTGATGGCGGCGAAGGCGCCGATCCGCCTGCGGGTGCTCATCCCGGCGGTGGAGAACTCGGTCTCGGGGAATTCGATACGCCCGCGCGATATCGTCAAGACGCGCAGCGGCAAGACGGTGGAAATCGGCAATACCGACGCCGAAGGCCGCCTCATTCTGTGCGACGCATTGACCGAGGCGGACAGCGAATCGCCCGAGCTCCTGATCGACTGCGCAACGCTGACCGGCGCGGCAAGGGTTGCGCTCGGACCCGAGGTTCACGCCCTCTTTTCGGACGACGACGAGCTCGCGGAAGAGCTGGTGCACGCCGGCGCCGAAATGGCCGACCCGGTATGGCGGCTACCGTTGTGGAAGCCGTACCGCAAGTGGCTGGACAGCAACATCGCGGATTTCAACAACGTGTCCGACATGCCTTATGCAGGCTCCATCGTCGCCGCGCTCTATCTCGCGGAATTCGTGAAGCCGACGACAGCCTGGGCGCACATCGACATGATGGCCGCCAACACCTCAGCCAAGCCGGGCCGTCCTGAAGGCGGTGAAGCGACGGGGCTCAGGGCAATGTATCGCGTGATCCGCAGCCGGTTCGGATAACAAGGTCCTAGCGTTGCCGATTCATAATCAATGGCTTAGGCCATATCGGGCAACATCGGGCTGGGCGCCTAGACGATTTTCGCGCACAAGCGTTAACCGGGAAGCCATTCAGAAAAGGGGAGCACGATGCTCAACAGCAAAATGTTCGAGGAATTCAACGCGAGGCTCAGCCAGATCATCGCCGACAGTCCGGCCAGGGACATCGAGAAAAACGTCCGCGCCCTGATGGGGGCCGTGTTCACCAAAATGGACCTGGTGACGCGCGAGGAATTCGACGTGCAGGTGGAGCTTCTCAAGCGCACACGGGAGAAGCTCGACGCGCTGGAAAGCCGTATCGCCGAGCTCGAGCGGGCTCGCGCCTAGCTCTCCATCCAGCAACCGTCGAGGGGAGCGCGTGGCTGTCGCTGTTCTGCATTCGCGCGCGCTCGCCGGCATGCAGGCGCATGAAGTCACCGTCGAAACCCACATCGGCGGCGGCCTGCCGAACTTCTTCGTAGTCGGCCTGCCCGAGGCCGAGGTGCGCGAGTCCCGCGACCGCGTGCGCGCGGCCATCGTCAATTCCCAATTCGAATTCCCGATGCGCAGGGTCACGGTCAACCTCGCGCCAGCGGATCTACCCAAGGAATCGGGCCGCTTCGACCTGCCGATAGCGCTCGGCATACTCGCGGCCTCGGGCCAGATTCCGGCGGACCGTTTCGGCGATTACGAATTTGCGGGCGAGTTGTCGCTCACCGGCGAGTTGCGCCCGGTGCATGGCGCGCTGGCGATGACCTGGTTTGCGCATCAGTCGCAGCGCGCTTTCATCCTGCCTCTCGCCAGCGCCGCCGAAGCCGCGCTGGTGGGCGAGGCGCGGATCCTGCCCGCGCGCACCCTGCTCGAAGTCTGCGCGCACCTGACCGGCCGCGAATCGCTCGCGCCGCATAGCGGCGAGCGCCGCGTGAACGGCGTCGAATACCCGGAACTGTCGGACGTCAAAGGCCAGGCGCACGCCAAGCGTGCGCTCGAGATCTGCGCGGCCGGCGGTCACAGCCTGTTGATGGTCGGTCCGCCGGGTACCGGAAAATCGATGTTGGCGGCGCGCTTTCCCGGTCTGCTGCCGCCGATGAGCCGCGAGGACGCGCTCGAATCGGCGGCAGTGCAGTCGCTCGGCAGCGAGGGTTTTCGCGCCGAGCGCTTCGGCGCGAGGGCCTACCGCGCGCCGCACCACTCCGCGTCGGCGGTCGCGCTGGTGGGCGGCGGCTGAGACTTCTACGTAAAAATGGGACCCCACAATTAAAAAACGGACTGGCTGTTACAATGCCGGATGCCCGCGGTAACTGACCCTCGCCATGAGACGTTCCCTCAGGATGATCGCCTCTACAGGGTGTTTTGGGCAGGCGAGACGTTGCGGCCTGCTCAGGGCGATTCCACATGGCGAATTCGAGCCTGGCTTGAGGACATAGATGACAACCAAGATCTTGATGGGCCAGCGCCCCGGTTTATTCAGATAACCGAATCCGTCGGCTCTATTCCGCGCATCGCCATCGGGTCTTTCTGGAGAAACGGGCGCAAAGCATCATCAGGATCGCGGCCAATCCGGTACGAAACGCTCGAAATCATTGCCCCCTCAAGCTGGCAGATAGTTCGGGCCGGCGATTCTCTGACCCGGGCGTCGGTCGGCGATAACGGCTCACACCTGTGGATCAACCCCTCAGACATGCGACTACTCTTCACCACTGCGTCGGGCAGATTGGTCCGTGGTCTTGATGCCCCTCTGGTTTTCGCTCGGACAACCGAGGGTCGCTTGGTCGTCTTTCCCTGTTACGAGATTTTCAGATCGTGCTTTGCGGGCACATCGGATTTGGCGCACGGATTGACCGGCAATACATGGGACAAGATCGAAGCGAATTTCATCGTACGCAAAAGTAGCGATCACCGGCCTGACGGATCGTGGGATTGGCACCTGGACCTGGCATCCGGCGTACCCCACTCGTCCGTTCCGTACCTGGCGTGGATGTCGTTCAGCAAATCGGCGGCCGCAGCCGCCAATGGAATTTACGCACGATTAGTGAATCGACAGGACGGAGCTTGGATTGGTGCGTGTCCGCCGATTGTTGGGCAGCCGTTTCGAATCGTCGCAAGTGTCCAGCTGTTGTCTTCAAGCGGGGCGCTTCTTGTCAATCAAATACGCTCGCTGGAGTTTCCTATCCCGGTCAGTTCCCTGTCATACACCATTGCCGAAAGGTATATTCCGGTGCCGGGACCGGACGAGGAAGAAACGAGCCCGCCGAAGGAGCGGACGACAAGAAAGAAGCCTGACCGGGTTGGGCCCCCGAAAAACCGTCCCGACAGGCGCCGGTTTTTTCAGCTGCCGTCGCTCGCGGTCAAGTTTTTGGGGTTGCCTGTTCCTACTCATTCGGCCCGGAAAGAACGGACGATTCCAATTCCGGGAACCGTAACCTCTGGCGGCGAGCCTGTTCCCAGGACCGTCAGTGTGGGTCCCCCGGGTCCACAGAAGGGCATGTCGGCGGCGCAATATACCCCCGAGGAGGAAAACCGGATCGAAGACCGGTTCGCCGCAATATACACGCTCATAGACGAACTGATCGGAAGCGGTCATATCGAGGAAGTGCGGGAGTATCCGTTAGTACGCCCGGCCCCGCCGGGCGCTCCGCATTATTGTGAGTTTCCTGCACGAGGACTATGGACAGTCATTCGACGGCCCGTGTTCAGACCCAGACTAGCGCTTGTGCTCGAAATAAAGGTTGAGCAACGCCTGATTTACTGGATCGAAACCGAGACCATCGGCAAAGAAAGCTATCGTTCGCTTGCCATTGAAACCCGGGACAGTTCACCCCTTGATGAGGGTACGCTGGAGACACTTCTGGATCTGTGTGCACTGCACGAAGGACGCTGGCCGGAAAAACTGCCGTTCGGCAAAGGTCAGATCTTTTCGACGAGGCCGACCCATAAAAACGACGACGGCGTGCTATATCCCAGTGTTATGCTCCTGCATTTCCAGAGGTTGTATATCGCTCGGCACCGCGCTGCCGAATCGCTGGCAGAATCTGCAACCCTTGCATTGCCGCCGGAATGATCTCCAACTCTTCAACCGACGCCGAACTCATCAGCGCAGCCCGGGCGGTTGCAGATATTGGAAAGGTGGAAGATATATGCGCGCTGACGCGGGATCTGGCGGAATCCGGAGCGACTGTCGAGAGTGCCTCCCTCGGCAGCACCGCGGACGTCGCATCAACGGGATCGCCGTTTTCTCTGACCACCTTGATCTGTCCGCTGCTCCTGGTGGCCTCCGGGCACATCGTGCCCAAGCTGGGGGTCCCCGGACGACCGGCGGGAGGAATCGACTGCCTGTTGCAGATCCCCGGATACCGCGCGGATTTCGGCACTGAGGAAGTCATCCGGATCCTGAAGCAGTGTGGGTACGCACATTTTTTGGCCGCAGGTCGCATCGCACCGTTGGATGCGCGACTTTTCGTGCTGAGACAGGCGAATGGCTTGCAGGCAGTGCCTAAACTTGCGATCGCAAGCATCCTCAGCAAGAAACTTGCAGCCCAGGTCGTCAATGTCGGACTCGACGTCCGCGTCGCGCCATGGGGAAACTTCGGAGCAGACTTTGCCGCGGCCGAAGTGACAGCCCGAACATTCGCTGAATGCGCGTCCGCGCTCGGCCTGCTCCCATATGTTTTCCTTTCCGACGCGACCACACCGTATCAACCGTATCTGGGTCGCGCCGAGTCGTTGGTTGCGATGGTTAAGATCCTTGACTGTTGGGGTTCACCGAAAATTGACCCGGGGTTTTCATCCAAAATTGACCCACGGTTTTCTTGCGCAGTATAGCTAGGTCGTTGTGGATATGTCTTGGGTTTTGGGTTGTTTCTCTCCTTGAGATTTGGAAGTTGAACGAGTTCGGCCAGGCTGCAGCCTGGCCGAACTCGTTTTGAAGCGCCAGGATTCGTTGCCGGTCTCGACGATGTGGCAGTGATGGGTAAGGCGGTCGAGCAGCGCGGTGGTCATCTTCGCATCGCCGAACACGCTTCCCCATTCGGTGAACGACAGGTTGGTGGTAATGATGACGCTGGTGCGCTCGTAGAGCTTCGAGAGCAGATGGAACAGCAGCGCCCCGCCGGACTGGCTGAAGGGTAGATAACCCAGCTCGTCGAGAATCACCAGATCCACGTACATCAGGCGGTAGGCGAGTTGCCCCGGCTTACCGACTGCCTTCTCCTGCTCCAGCGCATTGACCAGTTCCACGGTCGAGAAGAAGCGCACGCGCCGGCCGTGGCGCTGTACCGCCTCGGTGCCGATGGCGGTCGCAAGATGCGTCTTGCCGGTCCCGGGTCCGCCGATCAGTACCGCGTTCTGCGCCGAGTCCATGAACTCGCCTGTGTGCAGCCGT
>Ga0181537_10002634_pt1 | contig 15718 bp, 6 predicted proteins | sample PEATcosm2014_Bin_39_FD_119765 | JGI IMG/M metagenome (GOLD analysis project Ga0181537, IMG submission 119765) | Peatland microbial communities from MTU Mesocosm Facility, Houghton, MI, USA - PEATcosm2014_Bin23_10_metaG | ecosystem: Environmental > Terrestrial > Soil > Wetlands > Peat | place... | reverse complement strand
CGTCCTCGGTGTCTTGCGCCACCTCCAGGTCGCCCAGCGCTATAGCCCCGTGCTCATACAGCTGTTTGGCCCGATCCAATTGCTTGCGCGCAAGCAGCTCATCGGAGATGGCCTTGCGGTAGGCGTCGAAGCCTCCCGAAATGTCGTCGCTGCGAACACGCAGCAAGAGCTGGCCCCTCTTTACTGTGTCCCCGAGACGAGCACGGATGTCTACTATGCGCCCGGAGGCAAGCGAAATCACCGGGACATTTCGCGAGATGTCCGGAATTACCGTGCCGGTCACGAACAATTGCGACGGCGCCTGGTATTCGGTCGATGCTGCGATCGGATACCGCTCCGGATGCTCGACCGCGAACAAAGAGACGTCCACTCCGGAAATTACCTTCGCCGGTGGCGGCGCTTCGTCGTCCGCTTTGACCTTATCGCTCTTACAGCCGCTTATGGTCAGAGACGCGGCCACTGCCATCAGCATCAGGCCAATTCTGAAGCATTTGCTTGTCATACGAATTCTCGCACCCCTTTTGCGCCACTCAGCTTCTCAAAGAGACACTGCGGTTATGAGGACTCACCTATCTGGAATCAATTCAAGCTGGGTCCGAATATTGCTGTCGTAATTCTTACCGGCGCCACCGTAAGAGATTTGTAAAGAAACTAGATGGAACCTCGTAAGGTTCATCAGGAAACTGGCGTCAAGCACGCGCAAAAGCGCTCAGGCAGGGCCGATTGATAGCATTCGACCTTCTCCTGAGCGAACCTTGCCGACTTATCGGTGCAATGTGATCCTTATGAGTTGTTGTGTGATTCGACCAATAGGAATCTGGTGAGCGATGACACGCAGCACCGGAATCGGAGAAACTCCGGTGCTGCTCATTGAATCAAAACTCGGCCCGAGCGGTTACAGCTCGCGCCCACCAAGGTTGAGTCGCCGCTAGAACCGAACCATAATCGCGACCGTGCTTACGGTTTGATTGGTGCGCAGATCAGGCCACCAGAGTGCGCTTGTTCCACTTCCGCCGTTGTTTAAGCCGTTGCCAATGCAGTACGCTTCCGCAGCGGCAAGGTTCCCGTAAGTCTGGCCCGATGGGGCGCCGCTTGCACATGCATATTGCGAAGGAGAGCCGTTGTTCCCGCCAGGCGGTGTAATGCCGCGGCGGCCGGTCCAGTAGGGGGTATCGGAATAGCGGTAGCCAGTCTCCAAACGCATCGTGATGAATTGCGCCGGCATGTAGTCGAACGTGATCGTGCCGTCGTGCATTTGCGCTCGATCGCCCGCGTTCTCGGTATAGTACGGTGTGCCTGTGATCGCTGTGGCGCCGTCAATGGGGGGCAGCAGAGTAAGGTAACGACCGGGGTTGTTCATCAGACCGCCGCCGAGGGTAACCGCGAACAGGTCCTTGTCGAACCATGTGCGCAGGTAAGCCATCGTACCTATAAACATCTGCTTGGGTTTCCCGTTGTGGCTGTTGTGGCAGTTGACGCCGCCGGTGTAGGAATCGGCAGTGCCCATCTCCGGAGAGAATCCGTGAGGATCGTAGTAGCCGGCTGCAGGGCCGCCGCCATACTCGCACCCTGCATCGGCTGTGAGCGTCGCGGCAATTTTGTCCAGCGTGTTTTTGGGGTTGTCGTAGAACTTGTATTGAATGCTGTAGTCCGCGTGGACGCGCGAGCGGCCAGGGTAGCCGGCATCGTCCTCACCCATCCCGTAGTTGTTAAAGACAGCGTCCAGTTTACTCGTGGGGCGCCAAAGAATCTGTCCACCCAACCCGCCGTGGCCGTTATATCGAGCGTACGATTGCCATCCGTTGATGATCCATGGCTCAATCTTCAGCTTCGCAGTCGGAAAGTACTGAATGCGAAGTCCGTTGAAAAACCATGGCGTGTTCGACGAAACAAACGACGGCTGATAGGTCCAGTTGTCGAAGTTGTAGTAGCTGAACAGGCCGATGTAGGAAACAAAGATGCCGGCATCCACGTTGAGGCCGTGACCCACATCCCAGTGATATCCGCCCCAAGCTTCTGAGACGTACTTGTATGCGTCCGCCAGATCCCACTGGCCGCGATTGGGACTCCCGTCGTTACGGACGGTGGTCGTGGCAAACAAGCCATCCATGGTGAGGATGCGTCCACGAACATTTTGAATGCGGATGTCGCCTCCGGCGCTAATCTGCTCAAGCTGCCATTCATCCGATCGAAAGGTCTCCGTTGACCCGCCCAGGCTGTCGTCTTCGGGATGGTTATAGTCGAGCGTATAGTTCGCGTCAGCTCGGAACTCGGGTGTGAAGTACTTGGTGGCCATAGGGCTGTCCACGTTGTGGCCGCCGCTGTTGAGCCAGGTCCAGTCGCCGGGGAATGGCGCAGCTTTGGTTGTTGTCTCCGCCGAGATCTCCGGCGGGGCGGGGGCTGCAGCGGGCGGAGGCGGTGCAACCGCCTGGCCATAGCTCATCGAACCGCTTGCATCGCCGGACTCCGCCGAACGCAATGTTGCGGCGTCCTTCTCTGCTGAGAGAGAGTCGCCCGTCGTTGGGTCGGTATTCAATTCAGACTCGAGCCTCTCCATCCGCGCCTTCATCTCAGCTTCCATTTGCGCGAACTGCTTCTTGACTTCGACGAGCTCTTTGATGACCGCTTCATTCTTCAACGGAACCGTAACGGTAGGAGTGGCGGCGGTGGTTGAATTGGCTACGGATGTGGTAGCTGAACCCGCAGTCTCGACAGCGGTAGCCGAAGCTGCGTCCTTGCTCGTCGGCGAAGCAGGCCCCGTGACGGGGCCCTCCAATGCCGCCATTTCAACGAGCGCAGTTTCAACCTGGGCCGAATTCGCGGTCGTTGTTTGAGCTCGTTTCTTGTCGAGGGTCGATGTCGCGCTTTGGGCTTGGCACGTAAGCTGCATACCCAAACCGCAGATTACTGTACCTAATATGACGGTCGTCCGATAGTTAATCTTCATGCGTATCTATTCTCCTCGACGATTTGCGTCGCCACGTTAAGAATTGTTGGCTCTCACTGAGGTATATGGCGCTAACTCCACTCCCCTCAATTCAAAGTCTTATGCGATACGGCATAAAGCTCTCATAAAGAATCTAAAGAAAGTTAATAGGTTAGAGTAACTTCAGATGTTATGAGACACACTACTCCGCAAGCCGTAGTTTCGAAGCAAAAACACAGCCCTCTTATTTGTTTTATCTCATGTTATTCGTAACATAACTCCAAAACTGTAAGCACGGCGTGAAGGAAATATAAAATGATCGTAGTGTTTTGCAGTGCGGGTTGAAGTTGCCATCTTAACGCCTGAGCGCGTATCGTTCACGATTGCAGGTTTGTGCGCTGCTCACGCAGGAAGCCCAATCTTGTGGGCGATTTGAAGCAGCAGCCCAAAACTGCAAGTTTCGAACATTATCAGCACTCCAATGCCAATGAGGACGAGAGATATGACTCGAAGGCTATAGCGGCGGATCGGCGCGCCCAGTGCACGGTGGCGGATCAACCAATGCGCGAAGATGCACCGGAGCCCGGTCATGGCAGGAAACACCACCGCGAATTCACCGATTTCATAGCCAGTGTGTATCGCAAAGGTTGGCATATAGACGCCAATGTTATCGGCGCCATTCGCCACAGTAACCAGGACAACTGCCGCAGTTCGCGCATTGCTCTCTAATCCAACGCGGCCCACAGGCATCGTTTCCCGCAGATTGCGATCTCGGTATAGATCGAAGAGCTTCATTGTGCCCAGAGCAATCGCTACAATGCCGAACAGCCCGACGTATGCACGAGAAAAGACCAGCGTCAGCAGAGATCCCGCAACGCTCATTCCGAAAAGGACCGTGATTCCGGCGTATTGGCCAATGATAACTTCCGAGGGCGAAACTTGGAGTCGGCAAGGAATCCAAGAAGAACAAACAAATCGTCTATGTTTGTCGAAGCGAAAACCGCGATGGCCAGTCCGAGTATTGCCATTGATGACCTCGAAGAGTATTCCGCGTTAAGAAGATCCGGCCTCAAAAGTACTTCAACATTGAAAGGTCAACGGCAGAGTGAACCGTGGTAGTCGACCACACAAGTAAGAAGCGCAGGCTGAACGCGGTCTATCTCGGCTTCGAATCCATTAACTTCAGGATTGTTGTGTAATGTGCATGGCTGCGTATGCTCGCCATGGCCGCCACCGTTCCGCCATTGCGATTGCATCTGTTGAGGAGAGAATCGGCCCCGCCCCTGCAAGACCACGCCTGAGCCCCGGTTCTTCGGATGGAAACGCGTCAGGTTCCCCAAAGGCTCGCATTGCAATATAGTTTGCCGTGCTTTCATCAATGCCACAGATCTCCTTGAATTGAGAAACTGCCTGCCCAAGGGTCCTGGACGTGGCGAAGCTGAGGTGCCTTCGCATACCAGAAGAGGTGAGTTTACGAATGATCTTGGCGCGTCCATCGCTGATGCCCGCCTTTGACAAATCAGCATGAGAAATGACTTCTGGACGAGGAAACATGAATTTTAGGCCACGAATCGGAGTATCCACGGGGGTTCCAAACATCTGAACGAATCGACTCACAATCCGCCTCGTGCCGTTCGTTGTCAGCTTCTGTCCCAGGACTGCAAGCACTGCCGCCTCGAATCCGTCCCACACTCCGGGCACCCTCAGTCCCGGACGCAGTTTGATGAGCCCCCGAAGTTTAACATCGCTTGATAAGTGGCTGGCGATCTGTATCGGATCGGCATTCAAATCAAAGATACGACGGACTCGCTCTACCGTCTGCGCCAATCCCTCGTAGCTGCCCGCTTGAAGGTGAACAACAAGCCGAGATTTTGCTCCGTCTGGCCTGACGGTCAGAATCCCCGGAACTCCACCAACTTCGATCGTTCGCTGGTACGAGCTATCTGTGACAAGCTCAATTCCGGGAATCGCCCTCCGCTTCAGAAATGCATTCAAGCTCGCCCAATCGAAGGGACGTCTATACGGAAGCAGAAGTTCCAGTCCGCCTGCACGGGCCTTCGATCGTGATCCGTCTGCGGCATGGCGCAGTTCGCTTGGTGACTGTCCTGCCGACAACCGGATCGCGTGATTGAACTCGCGAATGCTCTTGAACCCGGAGCCAAACGCAATCTGGGTCATCTGCAGCCCCGATTCCTCGATGAGCTTTCTTGCCAGGTGAACCCGGTGGGTCGTCGCGATCTTGAGCGGGGAGGCGCCGAGATGCTGCACAAAAAGACGGCGCAGCTGGCGCGAACCGAGTCCTAACCGTTCAGCCAATTCATCTACGCCCCCATCATTCAAGGCCCCTTCCATTATCAGCCGAAAGGCACGCGACACCACAGCCGAAGTGCCAAGCCACGCGGGTGTACCAGGTGCTGCTTGCGGCTGACATCGCTTGCAAGGGCGGAAACCAGCCGACTCAGCGGCCGCCGCGCAGGCAAACAGGAGAATGTTCTCTGGCCTTGCTGGGGGAACTGGACAAATGTTCCGGCAATAGAGACCGGTGGTCGTTGCACCCGCAAAGAACCGTCCATCGAAGCGTGGATCGCGGCTGTTGATGGCTTGCCAGCAAATGGCAGTGTCAAGCCCATTCTCGATTCCCATCTCAAGTGCACGTGTGCGATTCAGTCCAAAAGCCGGAGCGGACACGGGCACCAACTTCGGTCGCATGTCCTCCGCAACAATTGAACCCATGCTTTGGATGCTAACGGTGCTTCTGTAAGAAATTTATAAGAGTCACTAGCAAGATTCGGACATGATGATCGGTCGCGAGGCCACAATGTCCGAAAGTTGCCAGCAAAGGCCCTTCCTTACTTGGATTCTAAGCAGGAGGAACCGAGGAACAGGCACAATGATGTCTTTCAAGAACTTTCTGCTGAAACGGAGATCGTCCAAGGGTCGGAAGGCGATCCAGAGCGCTCTGGATCTACATAACCGGGGTGAAGCACGTCGCGATGGGCTTACTCTGACTCATGCCTCTCATCACCTGAAGATCGAGTGGCGCGCACGGGACGTCCATCCCTGGGATCGCGCTTCTGAGTCGAGGCAGCGAGAGCTTCTATTCGCAGAGCAGTCTATGGCGGATACAGATGCGGCCTTATCCCGTCTGTTCAATGACTTGCCTGAAGTCGATGTGATTGAGTTCACAGTGACACATCCGGATTCTGGCCAGCGGATTCTTGACGGTACAGTGGAGCGCGCATGTCAGGCGCCCTGCACTCGGAGTGTTTCAGCAAGGACAAGGCTATGGCAAAGAGGCGTGACAGTCCCGATCCTTTTCATTGTGGCTTTCGCGCTAGGTTCAGGCGCCAGTTGTGCCCAATCGCAGACAACCACTGCCGGCCCCCAAGCGGATGCCTCCAGCACAAGCACCGACGTATTCGTCATGATCGGATCGGATTTTGATCGCCCTGGCCTTCTCCCTCGCGCAAACTACAACATTGGAATTGGCCACACCTTCGGCTTCCTCAAAAAGGACCCCATTGGCGACGAACTCACTTTTGGCTATACCTACGAGAATGCCGGGGCTCACGGGTTCCTTCACACAGCTTTTGGCGAACACACAGAATCCGCCGGGGTGATGAAAAACTTCTCGCTGCCCAAGACGAAGATCTTGACCGGATACACGTGGATCCAGAGCGGGATTACAAGCTATACAGGCAATGCTCATGTGCAAAACAGACTCGACAGCGGCGTCTCGCTGGGAGCGATTGTTCATTTCAACAACAACAATTCGATTTGGCTACAGGAGAGTTACAGCAAGGTGGTCACGGTTCCCTGGTACACAACATCAAGCATTGGCTACACGTATAGTTGGTAATGAAAGTGAACTCCTGTACAACTCAATCCGGGGCCTACGCAAATCGCCGATAGCGCGAAAGCAAGGGGTCGTTGATGGGCTTGGCGGGCGCCCAAGGTAATTCAGAACCCAGGGGTTTCGGTCGGGAGAGTCGCCCCGGGGGAATCTCCAACCGAGGCGCTCGCAGAACCAGACGTGAGGCTCGCTGATCACACCGCTCTCCTTAATGAGCCACCGCGCGTTGAGGTCTAGCGTGCAAACAAGCCGGCGCAGCGGCGCGAGTGCGACATATTATCTGAAGTAGTGAACGGCGAGGACTTCTGATGTATCCGGAGAGGCTACACCGGGAGTGAACGTAAGATCGTATGGTTCATCTGATTTATCTCCCGAATTCAGCTTCTCGAACATTGTCCTCGAGGTGTTTGCAGTGCTCCCTAGCGGACGACCAGGCCACCGGACGGAGCTCTATTTCTGGGTGCCGTGAGCAGCCAGCAGGCAAAAAAGCACGGCTAGTTCCGGATTGAAGACAAACCGAATAGCTCCGCCGATGCATCGTTCTGTGGGGGAACAGAAGGGGCAAGGCGCGATTCCAGCGATCGTCTGCCGCGCTTCGGCGGACTCTTAGTCCTGAACTCCAGCCTGAAGATGACATTCCAGGATTAGCTGAATAAGAGCCGAGCTCTTAGGTCGATGTCAAGGCTCTCCGACCGCAGTTTTGCGGCGCGCACAGCGCTGCCTTGTCACCGGCCGGGCCCCGTCTACAATCCTGCTGTCCGGGAATGTCAGAGTTTGGACTGTGCTGCTTCCTGTCTGAGCTGTTCTGCGCGCTTTTCCAGCAGTTCCTGAGCCTTCGCCGCCTTGGCTTTTTGCACCTGTTGGAAGCGTGCCTGAACATGTTCCTGGGTCGCGCCGCGGCTTTCAAAAGTGGCTCAAAGCAATTCATCATCAGCATCTGATTGGCTACGCACTCCGTGAAGATGTGCATTGCCAGAGGTTCCGAACTGGAGCCCTGCGCCTTTTCCAGTAGTGCCTCCCGCGCCCATTCGCTGATCGATTTCTTCGATCTCGCGGCCGCTGATAGAACCTCTGCTTCCTCGCTTGAAGTGAGCTTCGACCTGATGTTTCGCGGACGCCACTCGCGCTCCAGGCGCGCGATAGTATCGCTGCAGTTACCTTTCAGGGGTGGAGTGTCGAGATACACCCGGTGCGCAACACTGTGCACCTAAAGCTCGCCGTATTCGAGCACCAATGCATCCCATGCGCTTGCAACTTCCGACGATTGCCACGCGCGGCGATACAGGCTCCGAATCAACTTCCATTGATCCATCGGAAAGTTGAAGCTGATCACGTTCTCACTCGAACGGAAAGAGACGCCGCGTTCTTCGTTCTCCATGATTCCAGTCCAGGCGATGAAATAATAGCCCTTCCACTGGGTCATCAATGGTTCAAGGTCGAGCAACTCGAGCATCCTTAGAAACTCCGCAATCCTCGGATAACCGAACACCGGATAGCGTGGCATTTGTGAGCCGGGAATAGGCAGACGAGGGACGAAATCATTCCCTTCATCCCGTATCAAATCGAGTTGGAATCCGCCTTCTTCGAACGAGGGCAATCCACGCTGAATGGGAAACTCAAAATCCCCGTCCTCTGTCTCCGCAATCGGCTTCTCTCTCAGGGGCTTTTTGTGCACGGCATAATGCCCCCGCACGCATACACGCCATAGAGCAGTCCAGTGCGGCCAAAGCGCATCGTTCAACTTCTCGGCATTTGAGAACTTCTCATCGTTGTGAAGGCGGCGGTTGTGCTCTTGCAAGGGTCTGCGAGAATAGCCGATCCCGATTGTAGAATTGCCCAGCTCTCGCGCACGCGATGAAGTGAAAGAGACCTTCGCCGTGCAATTCCGCCGGATGGCCGCACAGCTCAATAGAACAGGCTAGGAGCAACCGGATCCATCCGCTCAGTTAGACGTGCTGCCCGGGCAGTTTGGAAGGGGAGAATGGCTCACTTCCCTCCCCTTCACGATTGCCGGCCGGGGTCTATTGGCAGACGCCCATGGCGCCGGCATTATAGATGGCTTGAACCTGTGCGGGAGTCAGGGCTCCGTTGTAGACCTGCACCGCGTCAATCAGGCCGGTGAACCGGTAGTTGGTATCGTTATCCCAACTGCCGATCTTCGCCGTGGATGAGACCACCGCTGAAGTCGAGGTTCCTCCGAACTGTTGGGTGAGAGTCTGCTGAGCCCCGTTGATATAGAGCTGGTTGCCATGGGGATCTCCATTGGTGAACACCGCGGTCACCTGGACCCATTGGTTGGCCAATCCACTGCTGCTGATTCCCCAGATGTCGCCGTTTCCGGTGTTGAAACCAAAGGCTCCATTCGCCAGATACAGATCATAAGTTTCGAAACCAAATGGCATTACGCCGTTCGAGCCGTTCCAGTTCATCCAGAACGAAACTGTAACCTGGCCGCTGGTGGTATTGAGGGACGGCATGGTGACGCTCACGTCGCCCGACCCTGTGAGGCTGAACGCTTGTCCGACCTCGCCGGCGGCATAGCCAACGGTGCCCTCTATGGTGCCGTTGTTGCCGCCGATAGTGTCGTTGGTGTTGTTATCGGCAGGCCACCAGTCGATGAGGCCGGCAGCCTGAACGGCGCAAGTCGGACCAGTGTTTGTGGCTGAGCAAGAGGCATTAGTGCCCCCGAAGTTGCCGTTGCAGCCCCAATTCCAGGAGCCGTTGTCGACAACTTGAGTGGCCGTGCCCGCAGAGCAGAGATTGGTGGTGGGCGGAACCGCGAAAGAACCGCCGTTGGAAGAACCGCAGGCGCCGTTCGTCGCCGAAGGCTCGGCAGTGCAAACGCCCGCAGAACCCGCGCTGTAGATGCCTTGAATCTGGGCTGGTGTGAGCGCCGCGCTGTAGACCTGGGCCTCATCAATCAGACCGTTGAATGGGTAGTTAGTCTCGTTGTCCTGGCCGATGGCGAACCAGGCTCCATTATAGGAAACCAGGCCTGTCCATTGGTTTGTCCCATTGTTGACTGTGGGTTGAGCCACTCCGTTGAAATAGATCTGCATTGGGCTGTTTGCCGTTGCCGTTGCGGTAACCAGCGTCCACTGATTGAGAGGCGCCTGGGTGGTGGTCGTGGCCTCGTGCCAGGCAGAGCCGTCCCCGAGATCGAAGTCGATGGCTCCAATGGGGACGTCCGGGAGGACGTTTTGAATACCGTTGAAGAAGATGGCCGCGCCCGAGATGTTACTGGCATCCTCGCTGCCCATGATCAGGCCCCAGGTCTGGCCGCCGCCGGGGGTCCCGTCAGTGGTGGGATAAGCCGTCGGATAAATCCATGCCGACAACGTTATGGCGTTCTGGATTTGCAGGTTGGTGGGCACCGGCTGGCCAATCAGCACATATTGATCGTTTCCGTTGAGGCTGAAGGCATCGCCAACTTCGCCGAGGGCGAAGCCCGCGCCGTTTTCGAGCGTTCCGTTGTTACCTCCGACGATGTCGTTGGGGTTGTCGTTACCCGACCACCAGGAAACGAGGCTGGCGCTGGGCCACGGATCGCACGAAGCGGTCGAGACGTTGGCCGAGCAGGAGGCGTTGGCGCCGCCGTACTGGCCGTTGCAGGTCCAGGTCCAGGAGCCTGGATTGGTTACCGAGGAGGCCACACCCGCCGAGCACAGGTTGGTGTTGGGCGCCATTGCAAACGTGCCATTATTGGCTGTGCCGCAGGCCGCATTCACAGCTGAAACCGCGCCGGTGGTGAAAGTGGCCTCAATGCCCCAATTGCTCTCTATGTTTCCGGCAATGTCGTACGGATACCCGGGGCCGGTGTAAAGTTCCATGTCGTAGATGGTGGACGGGGCCAGCGGAGCATTGGGAGTAATGGTGACTGTCTGATAGTTGTTCGAAATGCTGACCGTTGCCGGGACTACGACCGGCGAGTTGTGGGTTTGCAAATAGAGGATGCCTGACGCGAACGGCGGGAAGAGCGTCGGGTTCATCGCCTTGCTGAAGGTGATGGAGAACGGCCCATTAATGCTGACATTCGTTGCACCGTTGGCAGGCACGGTGGAAACGATGGTCGGCAGGGTGTAGTCGAGGCTCGATCCGGTGGTGAAGCTGGTGGTAGTTGTGCCACTGGCCGGATTGCCATTCAAATCGGTGACGCCGCCGAAGTTGACGGTGTAGAGCGTGGTTGGCATCAAAGCCCAGCCCAGATCGATGGAGGCAATATAGCTTCCGTCCGCGGGGTAAGCGGCGATTGGAACCGAAACGACGGGACCGACGGTGGGCTGTTGTTGCTGCGAAGTTACCGTGATGTTAGCGAGCGACTCGGACGAAACCGGTTCGTTGAACAACAGGTCGAGGCTAGTGTTGTTAAACGGGCCCTGGTTGGTATCGAGCGGCACGTTGATATAGCCGTTGGGGGGGTTGGCGGAGATCAAAACCGGTCCAGCGCTGCTGGGGCCGTTGCCGGTGGTGAAGTAGGCATAGTTGTTGCTCTGTCCATTGCCGGTCAGGTCGAGCGCGTAGTAACACGCGTAGTAGTACTGCGTGTTTGTGTAGAGCGGCACGGTCGGCGTAATGGTCGCCGACATCCAGTCTCCAGCGATCGTGATGGTGGCCGGCACCCGGGCATTATCAACTTCGCTCCAGACGTAGACGCCGGATGACGTAATGGTGCTGGGATCCATGACCTCTGAGTAGAGGCAGGTAAAGGATGCGTTGGTGGCGATCCCGGTGGCGTATTGCGAGAAGTCGAGGGTTGCGGTTGGGTTGTTATAGTCCGGCATGGGACCGGTAGTGAACGTGGACGTCTTCGTGTTAAAGGTGTTGCCCGCGTAGTCCAGCAAGCCGCTTACGCTCACTGTGTAAGTGGTGTTCGGCGTGAGCGGATTGGTTGGATAGAAGCTTGCGCCCATGAGGTTACCGCTCGGTTCGTAGTAGGACCATGAGCCGGGAACCGGATTGCCTCCCGTGATGACTTGTACGTTGGTGGAATTGAATGTGGTTTGATCCACCGGCTTTGAGAAACTCAGGCGGATGTAGGCGTTTGTTCCCACATTGACTGCGCCATTCGGCGGCCCAACGGCGACGGTGCCGGAGCTGGTATCCGGACCGGAGGTCGTGTAGAAGTAGTTAGTCCACTCACACGTATCGGAAACCGGCACTGTGTTAGTGCCCGTAACTCCGGTGCCGACGCAGACGTAAATCCAATCATTCAGGGTGAACGGTCCCGGGTTTGCCTGTACCCGAATGACATCCGGCGAAGAGAGCGAGACAGCATAAGCCGTGGTTGGCAGCCAGCCGACATTGTCGTCATACACCGTGACGTTGGTGCTGTTGACCGTGGACGACAGGAGCGGAAGACTAAACTCGATGTCGAATTCCGCATTGGTGGGCACGTTGGTTGAATCGTACTGCGGCGGGCTCAGCGCGACCACCGTCGGGGCGGAACTCGGGTTGGTCACCGGGGTTGGCGGCGCGATGTAGAAGTAGCCGCTGTCGCCGTTGATCGTTACGCCGTTCACATCCTCAACATTGTAGAACCACCATTGAACGGTTGCGTTGTTCGGGAACGGGCTATTGGGCGTGTATTGCACCTCGTAGCTGTCGGCCGCGGTCGTCACGGTTCCTGGGTAGACCGATCCATTCACGGTGACGGTCAGGTTTCCAGCCAGTGTAGAAGCGTTGACCTGGCGGTTGACATAGAGGGTCAGCAAACTATTGGTCGGGATGCCGGATGTGTTCCCAGGTGTAGTCCCGACGACGCTGCCGGGGCCGACGTTAAAGTCGGGATTGGATGTGGTGGTGAAGGTGCTGGTGTAAGTGCTTGCCAGGGTGTTGCCCCAATCGTCGGTGATGCCGCCGGCGGGGAGGGTTAGGGTGTAGTTCGTGCCATTGTAAAGGGCGCCGCCGTTGAAGGTGAGAGTGCGGCCGTCGGACGAGATGTTGATATTGCCGCCGTTTTCCTGGACTCCCTGGCCTGCATATAGCTGGATATTGTTGTTATTGCCGCTGATCCAGCTGCCATGCGCAACCGAGTTGCTGAAGGTGACGGAGACCGGCGTATTGGTAAGCACGTTGGTTGCGCCCGGGGCCGGGTTGACGGAGAGCACCTTGAATGGTCCCACCTGAGAGCCGGCGCCGGAGACGATGGTGAAGGTCTCCAGGTACTGGGACCAGCAGCTTCCTCCCTGGAAGACTTCGCCAAGCACGTCAGTGGGACCGCCGCATGCGCCTACGAAGATTGTCGCTCCGTAGGGATAGGGTTGGGACGGCGTAAAGGTAGCCTGGTTGCCGTTGACGGCCCAGGTCCCGGCCAATGCCTGGTTGCTGTCCCAGCCGACCATCACGGGCATGGTGCTGGTGTTGACAGTGGCCGGATCCAGGAGCTGCGAAAACTGGAGGGTGATGGTTGTGCTGGTGGCGGCCGAGACACCTGTGGCCCCATAACCCGGCTCATCGTTGGCCTGGATCAGCGAGAACGAGCCTGTAGCGGCTGCCGCGGATCCGGCGGTGAACGTGGTGGTGGATGGCGTGACCGCGTTACCGTTGACGTCAGTGAAATTGGCCACGTTGACTGTATACACGTTTCCGGAAATCAGGTTGCTGGTGGGAGCGAAGCTGATCTCCTGGCTGTTGACGAGGCTTACGGTTCCAGCAACAGGATTGCCGCCGGTGGTGAGCTGGATTGCGCTCTGACCCACCGTGGTGGGATCGATCTGCGTGCTGGCGATGGCAATAATCTGGGCATTCAGCGGAATGCCGGTGGCGCCGTTTGCCGGGTTTACGGTAACGGTTGGAGCGGACGTATTCGCGCCGCCGCTAGTATAGAAGTAATACCACCCCGAGGTGAGAGAGTTGCCGTCCTGATCCTGTATTCCGCCGTTCCACAAGAATCCAAATTGATACTGGGTTCCCGGCTGCAGCGGATCCAGCGGGGTGAGGGTCACAGTCGTCCTGTCAGAGGAAAGGGTGACCGTAATTGGAATGTTCGCAGACGGATTAGAGGTGAATAGCCGGAAGACACCGGTGTTGACCGTTACTGGGTTGAGCGGCTTGTTGAACTGGAACTGGGGCGTCACATTGATGGCGACGGTGGAATTGTAGGCCGGCTGCACGCTCACCAGCACGGGCGAAGTGCTGTCGAAGGTCGCGCCGGTGTTGAAGCTGCTGGTAGCCGTAGCGACGGTGTTGCCGGTCGTATCTTTCACGCCCGCAATCGTGATTGTGTAGGGTGAGCCCGCAGCCAGCGGCGCAGGCGGAACAAGCTGCAAGACAGTGTTGCCGGCGCTGAGAACAGGGGTGATGGCGATGGAAGTGCCGCCGTTCTTCAGTGTGACGCCGGCCAGCGTGGTGGGATCGATCGGGGCGGAGAACTGAGCCTCGATCTGGGTGTTGGTGCCGACACCGGTAGCGCCGTTGGCCGGATTAAAGTCGATGACCGTGGTTGCGGACGGGGACTGGAGGTCGGCGTAGATTGTCCAGCTAATACTCGGTGACATCGGATTGCCTGCCAGATCTCTTCCTGACTGGACATACAAGTAGTAAGTCCGGCCTGCGGCCAAGGGCGAGGTGGCCACAAGGTAAGCGATGCTCTGATCGGAACTCCACGAAAGCGTGGCCAGCACATTTTGATTGAGCAGCGTGTCGTAGAGATAGAAGTTGGGGTTGTTATTTGTCGCAGTCTGGGTGCTGAATGTGGTCACGTCCATCGATTCGCTGAATTGAACCGAGATAGATGCGTTCACAGGAATGCTTCCAAGGTTAGCGACACTGGACGAGACCACATATGGATTTACGATGTCGGGTCCCGGCCCGGTAGTGAACGTAGAGCTGAAGTTCACGGGGTTCCCGACCAGATCGAGGACGCCGTTGAGCGTCATGGTCAGATGGGTCCCGGCGGGCAGAGAGGTGTTGGGCACGAACTCCACGCGGGTGTCGTTCGAACTGAACCAATAGCTGCCAGCCAGAGGCGTGCCGCCGCTGCTTACCGTGAAGGTAGTGCTGTTGACGCTGACGGAATCGATGGGCTTGCTCAAGACCACGCCCGGATTCACGTTGATGCCCACGTTGGTTGCGCCGTTAAAGGGCACGGCGCTGACGATGGTGGGCAGTGTTGTGTCAACGGGGAGGCTGGTGTAGAAGTATTCGGCGAAGCTGTTCGGATTGATCGCTGCGGCAGGCACACTTGTGGAGCTGAGCAGCGCGGAGTTAACGCCAAGGAAGAAAAGGTCGTTGGGGCTCAAGTTGCCGGAAGGCACAATGCGGACGACGTTCGGCGCAGGCATTGAGTAGGTGCCGTTGATGTTCAACCCGCTGTTGTTGTCGTAGATATAGATGTTGGCCGGGGTGACGGTTGCCGGAGTCAACGGAGTGTTGAATTGGATGTCGAAGAATGTATTGGGCGCGATATTAGTCCCGTCCACTGGCGACATCACTTGGACGGTTGGAGTTGCAGTGCTGGTGTCGGCAGCCACGTAGAAGTAGCCGGCGTTTCCGGCGAAGGAGACGTTGTATACGGTATCCATCAGGCTTCCAGTGGTCCACCATTGGATGAGCGCACCTGGCGCCAGGTTCGCACTTGGGGTGAAGACCAGCGTGTAGCCGTTATCGATGACCTGGGCAGTGCCCGGCAGCGGCGTGCCGTTCTCCGCGACTTCAAGGCCGGCAGTCGCGGTGGACGGGTTGATGGGCAAATTGGAGTAGAGAACGAGCGGCAGATTGTTGGCCACTCCGCCAGCACCGTTGCCCGGTTGCGAGGAGATGATCGAGCCGTTGGTGTTGTAGTCGTAATACGTGGTGGTGAAGGAACTCGTGTAGGGGACGAGCCCGTTCCCCTGCCAGTCAGTCAAGCCGCTGCTCAGCTCCGCGGTCATGAGTGTACTGGACGGCATGACGCCGCAGTTAAACAGGATGGTGGCATCGTCCTGGGAGTGCTGGTAATT
>Ga0181537_10002633_pt1 | contig 15719 bp, 14 predicted proteins | sample PEATcosm2014_Bin_39_FD_119765 | JGI IMG/M metagenome (GOLD analysis project Ga0181537, IMG submission 119765) | Peatland microbial communities from MTU Mesocosm Facility, Houghton, MI, USA - PEATcosm2014_Bin23_10_metaG | ecosystem: Environmental > Terrestrial > Soil > Wetlands > Peat | place... | reverse complement strand
GTCGCAGGCGACTAAGCGCGAAGCGACTAACCCTGTGTTGTTTGAGATCATTCAAGAACCCGCCTTTCCGGTGGGTTTTTTGTTGGTCCGGACGACCTCTATCAAAATCACCGCTATCAAGTTTCCCGCAACTTCAAGAATGGCCGTCCCGAGCCCAGCGCTCCTTGAGTTGTTCCAGATACAGGCTGGCGGGCTCGACCCGGGCGTCGAGCGATGGATAATAAGCGCCGCGCGCGCCAGGCTGCGGGTTTACGGGCCTTCCTTTGGTCCCGATCACCCGGTTGTAGGCACCTGGAGGACTCTCCACCTGGATGTCGTCGAGGGTTGAATTCCACAGCACGTTGTAGGCTCCCGCCCAGCCGTGGCCGCTGCCCAGGTTGCACTGATCCTAGTCGTCGTACTTCCCCACGAGGGTCAACTGTTCCCATAGAGTTCCGGTCGCCCAGCGCTGGTGCGCACCGGCATCCAGGTCGCTTCCCTTGGCCCATGAATCACGAAATACGTAAGGGCCTGCGACCCGTGGCTGCGTTGCCCACACGTGATTCAGGCGTCCAGTCAGATTGCAGTGCTCTATCCGAACCTGCTGCCCGTCGACCTCGAACGCAAAGGGCGCCGCGTGGCTTTTCTTCAACGGTGTATCGATGTGATCGCCTTCCACGTTTTCAATTGTGATGGCGGCCATGCTGGTGCACGACTACGAGATTGTCGTAGTTCCTGCGTGCGTTCTTGTTCATGGCTCCGCGAATCGCGCTTATTAAAATAAATGTCGCGAGCTATTCCCACTAACTTCTCGCACGGTAGCGCCGCCACGAGACTAGTAGCGCCTGGCCGTGAAAGCGGTAAAATCGGGCTGACCGTCTATTCGTCTTGTCTATTCGTTATGCGCATCACGAGCCGCCGCGGAACCATCGTGTTTTTTCTCTGCCTGGGCATCGGCCTGGTGGCGCTGGCGGTTGCGCTGAATGTGGGATGGATCATCCTCAACTGGCGCGAAGGCGTCCTGCTGTTTTTTGGAATCATTTTTTTTGCCGTAATTATTGCCGGCATGATCGTGAACACTACGTTTCTGCTGCGCGAGATCCGGCGCAACGAGCAGCACGACAGCTTTATCAATGCTGTGACCCATGAACTGAAAACGCCCGTGGCGTCGATCCGGCTGCATCTGGAAACGCTGCAGCGACGCGATCTTCTGGAAGCGCAACGGCAGGAGTTCTACCGCCTGATGCTGCGCGACACCGACCGCCTCACCGACACCGTGGAGCAGGTTTTGCGGGCGGGGCGCGCCGGGGACAAGAAAGCGGGAAAAGAAAAAGTTGAGGTCGACTTCCGGCAGCTGGTGCGCGACTGCATGGACGTGGCCCGCGCTCGCCATCGCTTGCCGCCGGAAGCGCTGCGGTATGAAGAAGCTGGCGCAAGCGCTGCCGGCACGGCCGCGGGAATGAATACTTCTGGAGCGATTGCCGCAACAATGAATAGTGCGGGAGTGAACGGAACGCCGGTCCGAGTGCAGGGCAGCGCCGAAGACTTGCGAACCGCGGTTTTGAACCTGCTGGATAATGCGATCAAATATTCCGGTGAAAACGTGGACGTGCGGGTGCGCCTCGAAACGCCCGACGAAAAACACGTGGTGTTGAGCGTGCAGGATCAAGGCGTGGGAATTTCCGCGGATGACGTGAAACTGATCTTCCGGCGCTTCTATCGCGTCAGCCATCGCTCCCTGGCGCATGTGAAAGGAACTGGCCTAGGCTTGTTCATCGTGAAGGCGATTGTGCAAAAACATGGCGGGAAAGTGTTTGCTGCGAGCGAAGGCGAAGGCCAGGGTACGACCGTGACCCTGCAACTGCCGCGAATGGCATCTCCGAGGCCGATCGCATGAGCCGCGTCCTGGTGGTCGAGGACGAAGAACATCTGGCTCAGGGACTGCGCTTCAACCTGGAAGCCGAGGGCTATTCCGCGGAGGTTGTGGGAGACGGCGAGACCGCTACCGAGCGCCTGCTGGGGAAGAGCGAAAACTTCGACGCTGTGGTGCTCGACATCATGCTGCCCGGCAAAGACGGATTCAGCGTGGTTTCGGAATTGCGGGCGGCGCGGAATTATGTTCCAGTGCTGATGCTGACAGCGCGCGGGCGTCCCGAAGATGTGCTGAAAGGATTTGCATCCGGAGCGGACGACTATCTGCCCAAGCCATTCGATCTGGAAATTCTGCTGGCGCGTCTGCAGGGACTTTTGCGGCGCAGCCAGTGGGTGCGGACTGCGCAGACGGAGACGCAGAGTGCTGGCTCACCGAGCCAAGACGCGGCTGCGGGCGACGCGCACAGCGTAGGGGATTTCGGGAAGTTTTCCTTTAGCGGCAAGACCATCGACTTCGGAGCACTCGAATTGCGCAGCGGCGGCAACACGATTCATCTCACGCTGATGGAATCGGAACTGCTGCGCCATCTGGTGCAGAACGATGGGAAAGTGGTATCACGCAAACAGATTCTGGAGGAAGTTTGGGGTCTGCATGAAGACACCGACACGCGCGCCATCGATAATTTTGTGGTGCGATTGCGGCGCTATATTGAAGACGATCCCGCGAAACCTCGCCATCTGCTGACGGTGCGGGGGGTGGGATATCGATTCTTGGCGCGGCCCAGCTTTTAGTTGAAAGCTATTGGCAGATCTCGTACGCGGGAGCTCGGACTCTCGGGTTCAATCCTAGGCGCGGCAGAGTTCGGAGACTAAAGCTTCACGGCGTTCGATCGCGATAGTGTCGGCGCGCTTAAGAACCACTCTATAGACGGACAACGAAAGACACGCCAGCACCAGGAAAAGCAGGGTGGCGATCCAGAAGTTTTTGTAGAGGTACGCCAGCATGAACACGGCCACACCCACGACAACGATCACCAACTCAACGACCAGGCTGATGAGTACGGTGACCTGAGAGGCGCGCTGCCGGCCGATAGTGGAGACATCTACCCGTTTGGGCGAGTAGAGAGAAAGCAAATTTCCCGCAGTGAAGTTCAAAGGCGCGGCAAAGAGCAGGGCTGCCAGCGTGGCGACCGTGACGTCGAATGCCGGTCTGCCGTAGAGGAACGTGATGAGCAGCCACGCCAGCGTGGCGTGAGCCAGCACAATTCCCGCATGCATGAGGTTCTTGGCCAACACAATCTGACGAAAGCGCGCGGGCGAGGCAAAGAGAAATTGAATGCCGCCAGCGTCACCACCAAAACTGTTGTAGACAATATTGGTGAGCGCCAGCAGCGAGTAGGCGGCGGCCGCCGGAAATGCTACGTCGGGCGCGCGCATGAAATGGGTGTGCCACATCGACCGCGCAGGCCCGAGGCGGAAAGCCACCAGCATGAAAAGCGGAACGATCAGCGAGAGCAGCATGGCGCCGCTGCGCAACAGGTAGCGAACTTCTTTCTCGAATACCGCGGCGACGATTTGGGAAAATCCTGGCAGGCTCCATCCCAGGCGCAGTCCGTGGGCTTCCTTCTTCACGCCGGCAGCGGCGGCTTCGTTGAGATTTTCACCGCGATACTGGACTCGCAGGCGCAGATGCAGCAGACAGCCCATGAGCGTCGCGATGCTTCCGAGGAAGAGAAACGAACTGGCGCCGATGGCGAATTGTCCTTGGGCCAGTTGCGCGATGGCGCCGGCGGCCAGGCCGGGCGGCAGGAAGGCTTGTGCCGAGACGACCAAGTCGAGAGTCTTCTGCGTCGCGGGTTGCCGTTCGAAGTGCTGCACTGCTGGGCCGACGAGTTGGATGCTGAGCATGACCAGAATAAAAAGCACACCCATGATTTCGCGCGTGCGCCGCTGCGCCAGCCAGCGCTCGAGCCAGGCAAAGACCATCTGCAGGAACAGCAGGTTGAACGCGGCGAACAGCAGCACCACGGGCAGCGCCCATACCAGCAGCAGCGGACGTGCAGCGGCAATACCCAGCAACGTTCCGGTGAGCCACAGACAGCCCAGCGCGGTGGCCGGATCGAACGAGCCGTAAGCGAGACGAATCAGAAAATACGCACGATAGCCGAGCGGGAAGCGCAGAAGATCACCGGAGTCGGGATTGTTGGTGAAGGCGGTCGACATGACCGGAAAAAGCTGCCAGAACAGAAACACCGCCCAGAAAATTACCGCGAGCATCTCGGGTCTGCCCTGCGAAACGAAATACCAGGCGGCGAAGGCGGATCCGACCGTGCCCCCGAACCCGCCCACTCCAAAAAAAATCGTCATGATGACGCGCGAGACCACTTCCATCTTGCCGCGCGTACTGCGCAGCGAGTTGGCAAACATCCGCCACCGCAGCCACGCGATGGCAGAGAGTTGGGTGCGGGGACGGAGGCGGGGCGTGGGAGTGGCCATGTTCTTACCCCAGCCAGGAAAGCTCCTGCTCCTGGCGGCTGCCTCCGACGATGCGGAGGAAGATTTCTTCCAGCGTCAGCTTCTCGGCGGATACGGACTCGCGCGACGCGCCGTCCCCGGATGGGCCCGCACCGGCAGCGAGAGCTTGGGCTTCGACTCCGGCCCGAAGTTCTTCGAGCGAGCCCTGAGCAACCAGGCGGCCGTGATGAATGATGGCGAGGTGGCTGCACAGGCGCTCTACGATTTCGAGTACGTGCGAGGTCAGGAAAATCGTGGCGCCGCGCGCGATCATGCCTTGCAGCATGGATTTGAGAGTGCCGGCGGCGATGGCGTCCACACCTTCGAAAGGCTCGTCGAGAAACAAGACTTTGGGACCGTGAATTACGGCCGCGGCCATGGCCAGTTTTTTCTGCATGCCGTGGGAATAGTCGGTGACAAGCTTCTTGGGCTGGTCGGCGAGCTGCATAAACTCGAGCAGCTCGGCGGCGCGCTGCGCGGCGGTCGTGCGGTCCAGCCCATACATGCGGCCGGCGAAGTTCAGGAACTCGGAGCCAGTGAGGCGGCCGAACAGCGCCATGCCCTCCGGCACCACGCCGATCTGCCGTTTGACGTTTACTGGATCGGTGTTGAGATTGAGTCCGAGAATTTCAATTTGCCCGGAAGTGGGCGCGAGCAGCCCGGTGAGCATCTTGATCGTCGTGGATTTTCCCGCGCCGTTGGGGCCGAGGAAACCAAAAAATTGGCCGGGCGCAACCTCCAGGTTGACGCCGTCCACGGCGAGCAAATCGCCGAAGCGGCGGGTGAGGCCTTTAGTAGTGATGGTGGGCGCGGAGTCCATGAAAACTCTGAATCTAGCATAGTCCGGGGCTTCCGGTGGCGCGGGGTATATTCGCGTTTCGCTTCCCGTAGCGTCAGACGATGCACTCGACAAAAAGAGAATCAGGCTAGATGCCTGAAGCGCCGGAGCGTGCGGGCAGCGCTTCCGCCGGATCCACCCGCTGCGATACAGTGGGTACGATGAAGCGATCGGTGCGAGAGATTGCTGAGGCCGTCGGAGCCCGACTGGTGGGCGACGGCGACGCGACGGTGGGAGGCGTGGCCAGCATCGCGTCAGCTTCGCCCGACGACCTGGTGTTCGTCGCGGATGAGAAATACTTGGCGGAAGCGTTGCAATCCTTGGCCGGAGCCGTGATCGCTGGGGAGTTTGCGTCCGCGTCGTCGACAAGCAAGGCGCTGCTCATCAGCAGAGTTCCCAAGCTGACCTTTGCGCGAGCCGCGCGCTGGCTTCACGAACAGAGTTCCGAGAAGACGCATTCCAGAGAAAATTCAGGCAGCGTGCATGCGACAGCGGTTGTGAGTGCTTCGGCGCGTCTTGGTACAGGAGTGTTGGTGGAAGCGCGGGCGGTAGTCGCGGAGCAGGCGGAGATTGGCGAAGGGACGCTCATCGGTGCAGGCGCAGTCGTGGGAAGGGAAGTGAAGATTGGGAGCGGCTGCAGGATTTATCCTCAAGTTACGATCTATCCCGGGACAACCATCGGCGATCGTGTGATCGTGCATGCGGGAGCCGTGCTGGGCAGCGACGGTTTCGGGTACGTGCGCGACGGAGAAGATGGACAAGGGCGCTACGAAAAATTTCCGCAAGTGGGGCGGCTGGTGATCGAAGATGATGTGGAGATCGGTGCCAACACCACTATCGACCGCGGTGCGCTCGACGAAACCCGCATCGGGCAGGGAACAAAAATCGATAACCTGGTGCACATTGGGCACAATTGCCAGATCGCAGAAAACGTGGTCGTGGCCGCGCAAACTGGGCTTTCCGGAAGCGTTGTGATTGAAAGCGGCGCAGTCCTGGGCGGGCAGGTGGGAATCGGCGAGCACGCGCGGGTTTGTGAAGGAGTGATGGTGGGTGCCCAGGCTGGCGTGCTGCCACATAAAGTGCTGCGTGGCAAAGGAGTGGCGTTCTGGGGCACTCCGGCAAGGCCGCTGCGAGAATATTTGAAACAGCTGGCGCGGCTGGGAAAGAAGTGAGACGGGCTGATGGGGGCTTCGGCTTTCGAGGCTTCAGGCGTCGGCCAAAACGCTGAACAGCTTTGTTGGTAAAGTTAAGTAGGGAGCCCTTCGACCACTCTAAATGAACAAATAAATGAGGGACGTAGGTTGGCCGAAGCCTGAAAGCCGAAGCCCCAAGCCAGCAAGCTGAAGCCCGACTTATGGCAATCGTCGTGATAGGCGGACATTCGCGAAGTGTGGGCAAGACCAGCGTAGTGGCTGGCCTGATCGCGGCGTTGCGCGAACTCGACTGGATGGCGGTGAAGATCACGCAGTACGGGCACGGCATTTGCTCGGCGAACGGAGAAGCCTGCGATTGCGCGACGGCGGACCGGTGCTGGGCGATCCTGGAAGAGCAGGATCGCTCGGGAGAGTCCGACACGTCGCGATTTCTGGTAGCCGGGGCGCGCCGCTCGCTGTGGGTGCGCACCGAGCAGGGGCGGCTCGACGAAGCGATGCCCGCTCTTCGTGCAAAAATTGCAACCGCGAGCAATGTGATTCTGGAGTCGAACAGCGTCCTGAAATTTCTGCAACCGGATTTGTACCTGACCGTGCTCGATCCGGCGACCGCAGACTTCAAGGCTTCGGCCCGCGAGTTTCTGGATCGCGCCAGTGCGGTGATTCTTCACGGACTGAACGGGACAACAGGGCAGGGAATTTCGGTGAAACCTGGGAGTCCAGTGTTTAAGATTTCGCCGCCGCCCTATGTGACGCCGGAGATTGTCGAGTTCGTGCGCGGCAATTTGGCGGAAGTCACCACTGTCGGCTGAGAATGCACCGAGCCGAGGCCCCGCCGGTCCCAGTAAAAGTGGTTTTGTTATGCTTTCTTACTTATGCGCAGCATTCATTTCAGTGCCTGGCTCTTGGTGGCTTTGTCGGCGCTGCTGCAGATTCTGATTTTTCCTCTTCCCGGTGTCTACATTCTGTCCTGGTTTGCGCTGGCGCCGCTGATCCTCGCGGTGCTGCGCGCGCGTCCGGCGGGGGAACTGGAGATTGATGGCTCCGTAAAGCTGCGCGCGGCCTCACCGGGGCAGGCATTTTTGCTGGCGTATGTCTGCGGCGTGTTCTGGTTTGCCGGAACATGTTATTGGATTTTCGGCACCATGCGCCAATTCGGTGGGATGAGTACGCCGCTGGCCCTGCTGGCACTTTTTCTCTTCTGTCTTTATCTCGGCCTCTATCTCGGCCTGTTCGGTTTGCTGCTCGGCCTGATGGCGGGTCCGGGGCGCGACTATCGCCGCGCGCTGGTGGCCGCTCCGTTTCTCTGGGTCGCGACGGAACTGGCGCGCACGCGCATCACCGGGTTTCCGTGGAACTTGCTCGGAACAGCGCAGGTGGATAACGTTCCGCTCTGCCGCATCGCAACGTGTACGGGCGTTTATGGAATCTCCTGCGAGATCGTCCTCGTAAACGTAGCTGTCGCCGCGGCGTTTCTGGTCCCTCGTCAGAAACGCGCTGCGCTCCTGGTGGCTGCGCTGGCCGCAGCCGCGGTGCTGCAGTCGGGACGGTTGGTCGAACCTCCGCCCGCAGTCGGGACCCGCGAAGCGCTTCTCGTGCAGCAAAATATTCCGATTGCGGTTCGATGGCCTCCGGATTATTTCGACCGCACATTGAACGATCTGACTTCTCTGACGCTGAGGTCTGTCGCGGACAGTGTTGCACAGGCTTCAACCGGACAGCCCTCGTCTGGACAATCTTCGACAACGAAACCCGATCTGATCATCTGGCCGGAATCGCCCGCGCCTTTCTATACCAACGATCCCAGATTCAGGACCGCGATCAGCGAGATGGCGCGCCGCGCCGGCACTTGGGTAGTGACCGGTTCCATCGGAACCGCACCCGCCACGAAGAGTGGGGCGCATGAGTTAATTTTCAATTCCGCAGTAATCGTGAGTCCCACGGGCGAGTGGACCGGCCGCTACGACAAAGTCCATCTCGTGCCCTTCGGGGAGTATCTCCCGTTTCCGAGCCTGTTTTCATTTGCCGGAGGCTTGAGCAAAGAAGTCGGAGAGTTCGAACCGGGCGGTTCACGCGTACCCCTCGACGCAACTGACGAAAGGCTTGGCGTTTTCATCTGCTATGAATCAGTGTTTCCCGATGACGTTCGCCAGTTTGCCGGCCAGGGCGCGCAAGTGTTCGTCAACATTTCTAACGACGGATGGTATGGTGACAGTGGAGCGTGGTCCCAGCATGTGAACCAGACGCGCATGCGCGCCATCGAAAACGAACGCTGGGTCCTGAGCGCGGCGAATACCGGATTGACCGGCTCGATTGATCCGTACGGCCGGATGGTGGTGCGCGCGCCGCGCAAAGATCGCACCACGCTCGTCGCGCCCTATGCCCTCACCTACGCAACCACGTTTTACTCGCGTCACGGCGACTGGTTCGCGATGCTGTGTGCGATAATTTCTTTGGGAGCGCTGGTCGAACGCTTCGCATTTTCTAAAAACCGCAAGAAAGTTGATTCGTCCTCATGACTCAGGAATTCGAGCAGGAATACGAGAAACTGCACAAGAAAGTGCAGGAACTCCGGGAGTATCTTTGACGCGGACAAACTCCGTCCGCAACTAACCGAAATTGACAAGCAGGCTGCCGACCCGAATCTGTGGTCAAATCCGCAGCGATCCCAACAAGTGATGCGCGAAAAGAAGCGCCTGGAGCATCTTCTGGCCACCGACGCCGACCTGGTGCGGCGCGGGGAAGACATCACCGCCTACTTCGATCTCGGCCGCGAAGGCGAGAATGTGGAGGCCGACCTGCGCCGAGAAATCGATGCGCTCACCGCGCTGATCGACAAGCTCGAAACGGAAACACTGCTCTCGGGCCAGAACGACGCGCTCAATGCGATCGTCACCATTCATCCCGGCGCGGGCGGCACCGAATCGCAGGACTGGGCCGACATGCTGCTGCGCATGTATTTGCGCTGGGCCGAGCGCCAGGGATTCGAAACCGTTCTCTACGATTACCAGCCCGGCGAAGAGGCGGGACTGAAGTCGGCGACATTTGCGGTGAATGGCGAATACGCTTTCGGACTTCTCACCAGCGAAATCGGCGTGCACCGGCTCGTGCGCATTTCGCCGTTTGATCAGGCGAAGCGGCGGCATACCTCATTCGCCAGCGTTTACGTGTCCCCGGAAATCGACGATAGCATCGAAATCGTGATCAAGCCCGAAGATATCCGCACCGATACTTACCGCTCGAGTGGCAAGGGGGGGCAGCACGTGAACACGACCGATTCTGCGGTGCGCATTACGCACATTGCTACCGGCCTCGTCGCGAGTTGCCAGAACGAGCGCTCGCAACACAAGAATCGCGAACGCGCCATGAGCATGCTGCGCTCGAAGCTGTACGAGTTCGAGATGGAGAAAAAGCGCGCGGCCACAAAGAAAATTGAAGATTCGAAGCTCGACATCGAATTCGGATCGCAGATTCGATCCTACGTTCTGCAGCCTTACCGCATGATCAAGGACCACCGCACCAAAACCGAAGTCGGTGACGTGGATCGCGTGCTGGACGGGGATTTGCAGCCGTTCATTCGCGCGTATTTGATGGCGCGGCGGGGAGAGAAGCAGTGAAGGGGAAATCTCTAAGCCACAAAGCGCATCCTGCGCCTTCGCTCGAAACAGGCTCGGCAACGCCGAAGTCTCGCACGTCACGAAGCGCCGTCAAGCTCGGGCCGCGTTTCTTGCGCGCATTTCAGTTTGCAGCGGAGAAGCATGCCGGCCAAACCCGCAAGGCTTCGACGATTCCCTACATCGCGCACCTGATGGGCGTGGCGTCGCTGGTGCTCGAAGCAGGAGGCGACGAGGATCTCGCTATCGCGGCCTTGTTGCATGACGTCGTCGAGGACTGCGGGGGTGCACCGACGTTGACTGAAGTGCGCCGCCGTTTTGGAAAACGCGTGGCCCACGTCGTGGACGGCTGCACCGACTCGGATACCGATCCCAAACCTCCGTGGCGGGAGCGCAAAGAAAATTATCTGCGCCACCTGAAGCGGGCGGATGCCGGTACGCGCTTGGTTTCCGCGGCGGACAAGCTGAATAACATTCGATCGATTCTCACCGACTATCGCGAAATCGGGGAATCCGTTTGGGCACGGTTCAACGGTGGGCGCGACGGCACTCTTTGGTACTATCGGGCTTTGAGGGACGAATTTCAGCGGGGCAAGGACAACCGGATTCTCCGCGAGTACGAATTAGCGCTGAATGAATTGGAAGTGCTGACGCACGGGGCGACCGCGTAAACGAAAGCAGATTCCCCGGCGGCCTACGGCCGCTCGGAATGACAGGCCAGATTGAGCACCGGAGTTTGAGGTTGCTCCAAAGATGCGAGCGTAATCCATGGCGCGCATGATCGATCAAATTCGCGCATCAAAGCTGCCTTCGAACTTGATGCAGTTTGCCGCGAAGGGCGCACTCAACGTCTCGCCCGCGGAAAACATCGAAATTCTCGTCTACCTAGCCAAACACAATAAAGTTTTCGGCGAACTCGCGCGGATGACCTTGGCAGGTTGGGATGAGAAGACGTCGCAGCGCGTGGCTTCCGATCCGCAGAGCCCGCCCGAGGTGCTGGATTATCTGGTCTCTCCGGACAACTTGCGTCCTAGGCTGCTTCCGGCGCTGCTGGAAAATCCTTCCGTCCGCGAAAGCGAGTTGGCCAAATTCGCCATCTCCGCTTCGGCAGAATCGATCGGCATGATGCTGCGTAGTCCGCGCATACGGTCTGCGGTGAAGGTGCTCGAGGCGCTCAAACCGAATCCCTATTTGAAGAAGGAACAGTTAGACGATATCAAGTCGCTGTTGAAAGCCGGGGAAGTCGCGGCGCGGGGCGAGGAGCCGCCGCCCGATGCCCCACCCGAATCGATCGTCCCTGCAATGCTCGTCGCAGAAATGCAAGTCGCGCCACCCGGGCCGGTCGCCCCGGGAGCTCAAGCCCAAGTTTCCGCGCCAACTTCTCCACCGGCCTCACCGCCGGTGGAAGCGGCAGCTGCGCCTGCGCTAGCCCTGACCGCAGCTGAGGCGTCTGGTCCTGCCACTGAAAGCGGGGCGGCGACGTCGGAGGAAGATGAAGCGATCGCTGCCTATTTCTTTCACCATGCTACAGAAATTGCCGCCGACGAAGGCAAGCCATTTCAAGCCATAGGCGGAATCGTGGAGTTGCTCGGCAACGACTACTTCCCCGTTTCTCCGGTGGAGGAAGTCGTGAGCGAGCCCGAGCCTGAACCGGAGCCCGCGCCCGTCGAAAAGGCCGCGGAGGCGCCGAAGGCATTTCTCCCCACAAAGGCGCCCGAGGCGACCAAGCGCGTGAACACCGTCCAAAAAATCAATGCGCTCGATGTGAAGGGTCGAATCCAGCTGGCCCTCAAGGGCAGCAAGGAGGAGCGGTCCATCCTTGTGCGTGATGGCACCAAAGTGGTCGCGCTGGCGGTTCTGGAAGCGCCCAAACTTTCCGATGGAGAAGTGGAAAAGTTTGCCAGTCAGAAGAACGTGCTCGAAGCCGTGTTGCGGCAGATTCCGCTCAAGCGGCGCTTCATGAAGAATTACAAGGTCGTCCGGAATCTGGTGTCAAACCCGCGCACCCCGCTCGATCTCGGCCTGGGTCTGATGAAAAACCTGCTGTCGCAGGATCTGAAGAACATTGCGAACAACAAGGAGATTTCAGAGACGATCCGCAAGCTGGCGATGAAAATGTTCCAGCAGAAAGAAGCTCAAGCCAACAAGAAATAAGACGCGTCAAAAAAGGACGCTTCAAATAAGACGGCCGCTCCGATCGCTCTCCATGTCACAACCGGATCCCATCGCCGACGTGTTGAAGCACGCCAGGACGATCGCCGTCGTCGGGCTCTCGGACAATCCGCTACGGCCCAGCTTCGGCGTCTCCGCTTACATGCAGAGCCACGGATACCGCATCATCCCCGTGAATCCTCGGATCAAATCATGCCTGGGCGAGAAGGCCTACGCGTCGTTGCTCGATATCCCGGAGCTCAATATTTCGCCGGAAGACAACCCGGAGAAAATCGATATCGTCAATATCTTCCGCAGGCCGGAGTATGTGGAGGAAATCGTCGACCAGGCGATTCAGTTGAAAGTTCCCGCAATCTGGATGCAGGAAGAAGTAATCCACAAAAGAGCCGCGGAGAAAGCGCGCAAAGCAGGAATCTTCGTGGTAATGGACCGCTGCATCCTGAAGGAACACCGCGCGCGGCTACGCTAAGTTCTTGGCGCCCACTCCAACAAAAATCACGCTGGCATCGTCGCGAACCCCCGCCCCGTTGGCGAACGCGCGAACGTCCTCCACAATGCTGATTGCAGAAGCTTCCGGCATGGCCGCGTGCGCCGCCAGCCGTTCCGGGCCGTATTCTTCTTCGTTCGCATCCACCGCTTCGGTAATGCCGTCGCTGTAGAAAACCAGTCGTGAACCATCGGTCAGCCCGATCTCGCATTCCGAATAATCGCCGCCCAATCCGAGCGGCATTCCGCGTTCGGTGTCGAGAAATCGTGCGCCTTTGTCATCCATCAGCAGCGGACGCAGATGCCCAGCATTGGCGAAAGTCACAGTGCGCGCCGCCGGATCCAATACTGCGTAAACCATCGTGACAAACTTGCCCGCGGGAAAATCGTCCGCCATTAAGTGGTTCAGTTTAGTTAATACTTCGCCCGGAGTGCGGCACGCCTCCGCCAGCGACCGCAGCATCCCGCGAGTGGCGGACATCAGCAGCGCCGCCGCCGTGCCTTTGCCGGAAACGTCGGCGAGCACCAATCCCCAGCGGCCGTCAGGGAAGGGGATAAAGTCATACCAGTCGCCGCCTACGGCGCGTGCCGGAACGCTGAGCCCGGAAACCATGAAGCCAGGAATGTAAGGGGAGCACTTTGGCAGCAGCGCCTGCTGAATGGCCTGCGCCTCCAGTGCCTCGCGATTCATGACCTCGCGCTCGGCGCGCTCCGATTGGAAGCGGCGCGCGTTGTGCACGGCAATCGCGACGTGATCGCAGAGCGCGCGCAGAATTCTCAACTGCTGGCGCGGAAACGCATCCAGCTCAGGATGCGATGCGGTGAACACTCCCACCAACTTCTCGCCCACGTGCAGCGGAATGGCTACCTCGGACAGCGTCGACGGCTCGCAGCCTATGTAGTACTGATCCTCGCGCACATCGGGAGCGTAACGCATCTGCCCGGTCGAGGCGACGTAGCCCACCATTCCTTCCCTGCCAATCTTCAAACGATGGCCTTTGTGGTTGACGCTGCACCCGTGCACGCCCGCGATCACCATCTCGCCGCGCTCTTCGTCGTGCAGATAGACGCTGGCTTCCACGCATCCGAAGGAATGCGCGACATCGTTGACCACGTTGTCGATTAACTGATCAAGATCAAGGATGGACGCAATCTTCTGCGCAGTTTTTTGCAAGCGCTGCAACTCCTGCAGCAGATCCGGCGACACAGCCGAGGCGGAAGCAGCGCCGGCAGCAACGCTGGGTTCAACCTCGTCAACGCGGATTCCAGAAGTGGTGGCCATGCAACCAGCCTATGATTCGGCAAACTAGGATTCGGCGACTTATGATTTGGCAAGCCCGGAAACGCGAAATTCACGCGTAGCCGGCATGCAAATTCAGATGCGCGGCAACCGCCTAAGATTCTTTCTTTGAGGTTGTCTCGCAGGTTCTTCGAGTTTTAAAAAGCGGCGAGAAGAATTCGTCAAGCGCGGTGGTAGTGACCGGCTGATGCATTCCGAACGACCACAAGCTGCCATTCAGATGAGTTGCCGAAGCGCTTTACGATAGACTCTTTGCCACAAACGCGGAGGCCCCTTGAATCGGGACGCAATGCTGCCACCTACCGAACCACTCTCGCCCGCACGGCCGTCGGCTCTGCGCAAGATTCTCATCAGCCCGGATGGTCTCCGCGCCGGGTGGAGCCTGCTCATCTTTATCGTCATCTTCGCGGCCATCGCAGTTTGCGCCAGAATCATCGGACACAAAGTTCATCCGCCCGTTCCCAAGGCCGCGAATGCCCCTCCGGAGCCCGCTTCGCCAAGCTTGCTGTTCATTGCCGAGTCCATCCCGTTCCTCATAACATGCCTCGTCACCTGGATCATGTCGAAGATCGAGCGCCGCCCCATCTCCGTCTACGGTCTCGGCGACCGCCGAAAGCTCGCACGCTTCCTTGCTGGTCTGGCTTGGGGAGTTATCTGTCTATCGCTCCTCATCTTGACGCTCGTGAAGACTGGATCCCTCGTCATCGACGGCCGTCTGCTTTTTGGCGGCGACATTGTTCGCTACGGAGCAATCTGGCTGGTCGGATTTTTCCTGGTCGGCATGCTCGAGGAGTATCTGACTCGCGGCTACCTTCAATACACTCTCTCCCGCGGTCTGGCCGGCGTCTATGAATGGGCCTTCAAGACTCGCCACAGCAAAGCCCTGGGATTCTGGACCGCAGCCGTAATCTTTTCCATTCTCTTCGGTCTCGGCCACGGCAAGAATCCAGGCGAATCCCCCATCGGATTGCTCTCCGCCGGCCTCGCCGCCATGGTCTTCTGCTTCAGTCTGTGGCGCACTGGCTCGCTCTGGTTCGCCATCGGCCTCCACACTTCGTGGGATTGGGGCCAATCTTTCCTCTACGGCGTCGCCGACAGCGGGCTCATGGCCGAGCACCATCTTCTCGCTACCCACCCCGTCGGCAAGCCCATCCTCAGCGGCGGAGCCACCGGACCAGAAGGCAGCATATTCATCCTTCCCGTCCTGGGCTTGATCGCGCTGATCATTCTGTTCACGCTGCGCCGCGCTCCTGCTACGGCGTAGGAATCGGTTGGGAAGAAGCTGATGCGGGGACAGCTACTAGCTAAAGGCTGTTGCTAAACTCCGATTTTCCAATTTTTCGGCTGAAAGCCGATAATTTCGCGGACAAGCTGGCTCGATGGCGTCGATTTGAGTTGCCGGCTTGGCCGGCAACTTGCCAAGGCCCATCGGTTCCCGGGGGCCTGTGGTTCTCCTGGCCGGGTGGATCATTATTGCCCGCAGTCAATCCACAATCGAGCACCAGAGATCGGAAAGGTCCGGCGCGAGCCAGATGGAAGACCATGCTTCCGACCACTGAACTGATGGGCGAGTCGGATGTGGATTTGGTACCTCGATCGAATGAGTCTCCTGAGCTGACGACAGACTGGTAATTCCAATCGACTGGCTGAGTAAGGCCGAGGAACAGACCCAGCAGTACGCAGCAGATGAGGGTTAGACGGAAACAGGTCGTCATTGCGAATCGGCCTCGCGGGCGTGCTGCAAATTACGCTCCTTATTCAACTCCGCCAGTTCGCGCAAACATTGCTGCATT
>Ga0181537_10002632_pt1 | contig 15730 bp, 12 predicted proteins | sample PEATcosm2014_Bin_39_FD_119765 | JGI IMG/M metagenome (GOLD analysis project Ga0181537, IMG submission 119765) | Peatland microbial communities from MTU Mesocosm Facility, Houghton, MI, USA - PEATcosm2014_Bin23_10_metaG | ecosystem: Environmental > Terrestrial > Soil > Wetlands > Peat | place... | reverse complement strand
CGCCCGCCGTGATCTTGCCGACGGCGGCGCCGGTCCAGCGGATGGTGCCGTCGGCGGCGAGCACGAATTGCGCGTCGGGGGCTTCGGCAAGCCGCGTCGCACGTACGGCGATTTCGCCGGCAAGCGCCTTCTGCGCCGCGTTCTGCAACGCCTTGGCCTCGGAACCGCCCGAGGCCGCATCCGCGACGAAGACAAAGCCGTCGAGCCGGCCGATGGCGTGACCTTCGACGATAACCTCGCCGGTCTTGCTCATCTCCGGCTCGAGCTGCGCGTTCTCACGCAGGCGGCGCATCAGGACGCTGGTACGGCGATCGATGAAACGCTCGCTCAACCGCTCGTGCAATGCGTCGGAGAGCCGATCCTCCACGGCCCGCGTCACCCCCTGCCAGTGCTCCGGATCGGCGAGCCAATCCGGCCGGTTGGCCGCGAAAGTCCAGGTGCGGATGTGAGCAATGCGGTTGGACAGCGTGTCGATGTCGCCGTCGACCCGGTCAGCCAAAGCCACCTGCTTGGCGAACCAGTCGGTCGGGATTGCGCCCTCGCGCTGGAGATAAGCATAGAGGCTGACCGCAAGCTCGGCATGCGTCGCCGGCGCGATCTTGCGGTAATCGGGAACCTGGCACACGTCCCAAAGCCGCGCGACGTCGGCGCTGGTCGCGGTCAGCCCGCGCACTTCGTCGTCGCGCGCGGCATGATCGAGCACGAGAATATCCTCGGCGACCGGCGCACGCGTCAGCGTGTTTTCCGTCGGGGCCGCCGCCAACGTCGCCTGCAAGGCGCCGACCGAAGAGAAGTCGAGGTCGGTATTGCGCCATTGCACGATCTTTACCGGCTCGAACGTGTGCGATTCGAGCGCTTGCACGAGTTCGCTGCTGAAAGGCGCGCAGCGCCCGGTGGTGCCGAAGGTGCCATCACGCATCGCGCGGCCGGCCCGGCCGGCGATCTGCGCAAGCTCCGCGGGGCTCAAGGTGCGGAACTGGTAGCCGTCGAACTTGCGGTCGGAGGCGAACGCGATGTGATCGACGTCGAGATTGAGACCCATGCCAACCGCGTCGGTCGCCACCAGATAATCGACTTCGCCGGCCTGATAGAGCGCGACCTGCGCATTGCGCGTGCGCGGCGACAGCGCGCCGAGCACCACAGCCGCGCCGCCGCGCTGGCGGCGAATAAGTTCGGCAATGGCATACACCTCATCGGCCGAGAAGGCGACGATAGCGGAGCGGCGCGGCAGTCGCGTCAGCTTCTTCTCGCCAGCGAAAGTCAATTGCGACAGCCGCGGGCGGCTGACGATGCTCACCCCCGGCAACAGCCGCTCGATGATCGGCCGCATGGTTGCGGCGCCGAGCACCAAGGTCTCCTCGCGGCCGCGCCGGTGCAGGATTCGGTCGGTGAAGACATGGCCGCGCTCAAAGTCGGCGGCGAGCTGGATTTCGTCGACGGCAAGGAAGGCGACATCGAGGTCGCGCGGCATCGCCTCGACGGTGGCAACCCAGAAGCGCGGATTGGGTGGCTTGATCTTCTCCTCGCCGGTGACGAGCGCCACCGCGTCCGCGCCCACCCGCTCCACCGCGCGGTTGTAAACTTCGCGCGCCAGAAGCCGCAGCGGCAGGCCGATCAGGCCGGACGAATGCGCCAGCATCCGCTCGATGGCGAGATGCGTCTTGCCGGTATTGGTCGGCCCGAGCACGGCGGTAACGCCGGCGCCACGGGCGCGCACATCACGATTGGTGGCAGGGGAAAAGGAAATCGGCATTTACGGCCCGGGCCGCCGACTGGACGGCAGATTTTCAATGCATCTGTACCACAACAACACGCGGGAAAGCCTTGTGCTTAAGTTGTGGAACGAGTCTGGAACGAATCGCGCCCGAATCAGCGACTAGCACCATGGTGCGACTTCGTTCACCGCGACATATGGCGGCGACCCCAATGTGCAATACCAGATGCGGTGTTCGAACAGTTGCCCCGCGGTCGCTTTTGGTCGCCAATCGGTTAACGCGTGTACGAACGAATTTCCTCCCGCGAGTCAAGGGAGGGATACCTGTGGATAACGGGGACACCGAGCAACTGATCAAGCCGGCGCTTCGAGCTTGCGAACACGCGGCAGGCCGCCGCCCGGCCGATCCGTCGCGGCCCGTCGCGGTCACTGCGACTTCACATTCGCCGCGGCGCGCGGCGGTTTGGCGACCGTGATGAAGGTATTCGCTTGCAGCACTCCGGTGCCGACCGGCGTCGGCAGCGAGAAACGATACGGCACCAACACCCGCGTGCCTGCGATCGGCGCCAGCCAAACCTCGGCATCGCGCATCGCAGCAAGATATTTGATCGCGTAGCGCTGCGGGATGTAGCCAGAGACCGGGATGAAATACACGGCGCACACCACGACCGGTCCTTGATAGCCCTTCTCAGCCTTGACGGTTTCCATACGCTTGAATTCGCTCTTGACGTCGTAGCGCATGCGGCCGTCGAAGACGGCGACCTTGCGGTCGCACGCTTGAGGGGAGAGCGGATCGCCGCTGCCGCCCACCGGGTTGAGCGTAGCCGTCAACGGATCGAACACGCTGTGCCGGTCGGCTTCGCTCACCGGGATGCGGTCGGGATGCGGCCAGACAGGCGGCACGACAGTGAAGTCCTTCACGTTGCCGCCGGCGAACACCATGCGCACATCGTCGATCGGTTTTTCATTGGCAATGGAGGTGACGTAGGTCGCCGGCACCGGCTGGCCGGCGCTGACGGCGCCTTGCGACGTGCTCGAGCCGTGCCCCGGCGTGAAAAAGCGCAGCAGGCCCATGGTCCCGCCGCTCGCCGTGGTGCTGAACTGATCTTCGGAAATCTCGATGACCCAGTTGCCGCGTCCGATGGGGATGCCGGCAAGGCTCACGGTGTATTCGGCATCGAGCCGTCCCTGCGCCGCGGCGACGCGGCCGGCATCGGCGGCGAACGCGGCGGTCATGACGAAAACCGCCGCGACGAAGGCGGCGGGTCGTGGACTGCGGGCAAGCCGCCTCGGCAGATCAAACACGGCGGTGACGGCTCCCTTTAGTCCGCTGCAGAAGCCTTCGATGGTACGGCACAAGGCACTGGCCGTAGGCCGAGCCGCCGTAAGCGATTAGCGCAAACACATCGTATTGTCTTGTCGGAGAATGCGACGTTTCTGTGATTTGGCGCGGGTCAGGGTTGCTACCTTGCCGCCACCGCGACCCCGCGTTGCGCTTGACGCTTTCCGGCATGATCACTATAGCTCCGCAGCCCTCGCGGCTGACCATCGGCCGCCGGCCCCTTTCACGTTAACTTCGATTGCAGCCAGGATACTAAAGCGATGTCACGGCGTTGCGAGCTGACCGGCAAGACCCGTCAGATCGGGCACAAGGTGAGCCACTCGAACCGCAAGACCAAGCGGCGGTTCCAGCCCAATTTGCTCAACGTCACTCTGTTGTCCGATTTGCTCGGCCGTTCGGTGCGGCTGCGCATTTCCGCCAACGCGCTCAAGACCGTCGATCATCGCGGTGGGCTCGATGCCTTCCTGATGAAGGCCAAGGACGCCGAGCTGTCGCCGCGGGCGCTCGAACTCAAGCGGGCGGTCGCCAAAAAGCGCAAAGCGGCCTGATCACGCTCACGGAAGCGTTGGACTTGGGCTGGCGCCGACCGCGGTCCCGACTGCGGGACGATCGGTATGGCGCTTGAGCAAAAGAATGAACACAGCCGCGACGAAGGGCGCCGCCGCCGTCGCGAGAAATATCTGCACGACGCTCCAGCCCGCTCCCAGCATCGCGCTTGTCGTCAGCGGCGCGATGACCTGGCCGAAGCGGCCCATTCCCATTGCCCAGCCGACGCCGGTTGAGCGGATGGCCGTCGGATAGGTCAACGCCGCGAGCGCAATCGACCCCGACGCGCCCATGCCGACGAATACGCCGACCAGCGCGATCACGACGGACATCGACGCGACGGACGTTGCGGCGTAGCCGAGCGCGCCGGTCGCGATCGTGCCGAGAATAAATGCTGGCACCAGCGTGGCCACGGTTCCGAACCGTTCCATCAATCGGCCGGCGCTTGCCATACCGACGAGAGCGCCAAGACCGTGAAATCCGAGAACGACGGCGCCTTGCGAAGGCGCGATGCCGTTGATGCGCAACAGCGCCGGTGTCCATACCACGACGACCAGCAGCGTCCCGAAAGCCATGATGAATGGCACCCACAGCAACAGCGTGCCGACCGCGCGGCCCTCGCTGAACAATTGCTTCACACGAATCCCCGCAATATGGTCTTCATCGGCGACGACCGCCGCGTTCGGGTCGGCCTGCGGCACGATGCGCCGGACGATGGCGCGGACGGTATCGCCGGAGCCGCCTTCGGCCAGAAGAAAGCGGATCGATTCCGGCAGCCAAACCGCAAGTATCGCGGCGACCGCGAGCGGCAGAATGCCACCAACCAAAAATATCGCCGGCCATCCGAACGCGACCACAATGTAGGAGTTCGCGAAGCCGCCGATCATTCCGCCAAGCGGGAAGCCAGCCCAGATCAAGCTGGCAATCATCGCGCGGCGCCGTTGCGGCGCATATTCGGAAGCGAGCGCAATGAAGCACGGCGTCGCTCCCCCGAGACCAATGCCGGCGGCAAAACGCACGATGAGCATCGTTTGGTACGAAGCGGCGTATGCGGTCAGCAGCGTGAAAATCCCGAAGATGACCGTTGCCGCGATCAGGCAGCGCTTGCGTCCGAAGCGGTCGCCCAACGGGCCGAACGTCAACGCGCCGATGGTCGCGCCGAGCACCGCCGCCGAGAACAGCGGGCCGAGCGCCGTGCGGGCAAGTCCGAGCTTTTCCACGATCAGCGGCGCGGCAATGGCGATCGATTGACTGTCAATGCCATCGAGGATGGCGACCAGCGAGCACAGCGCGATGGCGCCGATCTGAAACGACGTGAAAGGCCGCGAGTCGATCGTGCGCGTGATGTTGATGGCTTTTTCGTTTTCCCCGCTCATGCCCTCGCCTCTTTCTTTTTGATCGCGGCCGGCGCGGATGCGTCTTCGCCGCGCAAGGTCGCGACGATGGCGTCGGCATCTTCGACGCGGCTGCCTCGCCAGGCGACGTATTGGTCGGGGCGGATCAGCGCCAGCGACGCGCCGTAAAGCGCGCGCAAGCCGGGCTCGGAAAGCGCAACGATTGTAAGCGGAACGCCGGCCCTTTCGGCGGCTTGGGCGAGAGCATTCGGCGCTGCGGTTTTATCCAATATCAGCAACGTATAGCCGAGGCCGAAATGATCGTAGAGCGAGCTGCCGTCGGCAAGCCAGGCGTGTGGAGCAAGGCAGCCCGGATGAGCGGAAGGTTCGTAGATCGCGGAATGCTCCTGCGGCGGCGCGCTGCCGTCCTCGACGATGATCGGCGACTCGCGATAGCGGGAGCCAAGTACGACGCCGAGCGTCATGAACTCGCGGGTTTTCGTTTCCAGGATTTCCGCGCCGACGTCAGCGCGGGCGCGCTCTCCCTCTTCGCTGTCGTCGTCGAGGCTGTCCTTGATCAATTGCGCACTGAGCACGCGATAATTCGCTACCGCTTCTTCAATCGTGCGCTGATGCACTGCGCGGCGTTCGATCTCATAGGAATCAAGCAGCGCCGGGCCGCCCCATCCTTGAATTGTCGCCGCGAGCTTCCAGCCGAGGTCCACGGCATCGGCGATGCCGAGATTCATGCCGTAGCCGCCGAACGGCGGATGCAGGTGGCAGGCATCGCCGGCGAGAAAGACGCGGCCGTTGCGATAGCGGTCGGCGATCAACCGATGCGCCGCCCAGATGTCGCGGGTGAGAATTTCGATGTCGACGTTACGGCCGACCGCCTCACAAACGCGGCGACGAATCGTTGCATCGTCCAGATCCTTCACGTCCGGCGGTAGCGTCACCATGAAGTACCATCGGCCCTCGCCGTCCATGGGACCCATGACGGCCGGCGCCGCGGGATTGATGATCCAATACATGATGGCGCGCCGGTCCGGCGGTGTCCGTTGCAGTTCCGGGATGCGAAGTATGACGCTGTGATTGAGCGCGTAAGCGTGCTCGCCCTGCATGCGCACGCCGATAATCGACCGCACTCGGCTACGCGCACCGTCCGCCCCGATGAGATATTTGCAGAGGACGGTCAAAGGCTTCCCGTCGGTGAGATTGCGCACCGTCGCGACGACGCCGTCTGCCGACTGCTCGGCATCTTCAAGCTCGGCGTTGAACATAAGCTCGATCGAATCCATCGCGGCAACGCGGTCGCGCAACACCGCTTCGACCGTGAATTGCGGCACCCATTGCGCCGGTTCGGAAAATCGCGGGTCGCGGATCTTGGCGCCGGCAAACGCGTTCTCGATGACCGCGAGCTGCCGGCCGAACAGCCGGGTCGCGAACACGATGTCGGTCGGATAGTCGGAGGGCAGTGGCGCCGCCGCGCGCAGCACCGACGCTATGCCCCACCGCCGCATATGCTCCATCGAGCGGACGTTGGTAGTCTTGGCGCGCGGCTGCGTTCCGGTGCGCGGCTGCCGCTCGACCACGAGCGCACGCACGCCGCGAAGGCCAAGCTCGATGGCAAGCGACAGCCCAGTGGGACCGGCGCCGACGATGAGCACGTCCGTTTTTACGGTGTTTGTCATAACCGATGTGCCGGCCGGCACGTTTCCTCCTGTTTTTTGACTTTGGCGGGATCAAGCGCGGCTGGTCAGTTCATGCTTTTGCCGGCTTTCTTTTGCGGCCGCGCAACCGGCGCGTACTCGGCGGCGCCGACGCCAACAGCTTTTGCTGGCTGGTCCGTTCCGCCAGATCGCGCACCAGATCCTTGGTGGTCAGGAGATGCGTGGTCAACAGCGCACAGGCCTTCCTCGCGTCGCCAGCGAGCGCCGCCTGCATGATGTCGCGGTGCTCGGCATTGACGTCCCGCCGTTCGGTAACAGGCGTGGACAGGCGCCGATAGCGTTCCGACTGCGCGTAGAGCGTGGCGCGCATGCGCAGCAGCCATAAGCTGTCGCAGGCGGCCACTAATGCGAGATGATAATCGGCGTGAGCGCGCACCCAATCTTCGTTTAGCCGCCGCTCGTCGCCGGGCGTGCGCGCCGGCAGCCGCGACAGACGGTGAAACGCCGCGACCAGCCCGGATTCCCAATCGAGTGTGCGCGCCGCGATCGCCCGGCGAAGGCACAGTGTCTCGATCTCGATGCGCGCCTGGGTGAGGTCTTCCAGGTCGGCAACGGAAATAGGCGCAACTTGAAAGCCTTTTTGCGCCTCGGCGACCACGAGCCCTTCCGCGGACAGCCGCGACAAGGCCTCGCGAACCGCGCCGAGGCTGACATCAAGCGCGGTGCACAATTCATTGATCTTCAGACGCGCACCGGGCCTGAGGCGACAGGCAAGTATGTCGGCCCGTAGGTTAAAGTAAGCGGCCTCGGTTCGGCTTTTGCTCTCCCCCGCCGGGGTCGGTATCGGTGTCGGTGTCGGCATCGTCAATCCCTTGGTCGCCAGCGCTAGCAGATATATATCAAGTCAACAAGAATATATTTTAATTGACGCTGACGCCTGGCTTGGGGTTAGCTAGAGAACCGAGAAGAACGGCGGCCCCTTCGGCCGCGACGGAATTGAAAAACACGCGGCAGGACCGGGAGGACATACGATGATCAAGCCCAAGTTGCATCACGTCACGATAAAAACCAGCCGCCTCGATGAGATGATCGGGTGGTATGGCCTGGTTATTGGCGCGCAGGTGCAGTTCAAGGACAAGACCGCGGCGTGGACGACCAACGATGACGCCAATCATCGCATCGCTTTTCTCGCGGTTCCCGGACTGAACGACGACGCTGAAAAAGCGCAGCACAATGGCATGCATCACTGCGCGTTCGAATATAACAGCTTCGCCGAGCTGATGTCCTCGTATGACCGTTTGCGCAAAGCGGGCATCGAGCCGGCGTTCTGCCTCGATCATGGAATGACGATGTCGCTCTATTACCGCGACCCCGAAGGCAATTTCGTCGAGCTGCAAAGCGACAACTTTTCCGATTGGAAGCTTTCATCGGAATGGATGCGGACGTCGCCGGAATTCGCCAGAGATCCGATCGGCACGTTCTTCGATCCGTCGCGGGTTTATGAGAAATTCAAGGCAGACGGGGAATTCACCGAGTTGCAGAAATCCATACGTGGCGGCGCCTACCTGCCCGATTCGATCCCCAATATCGGGTTGCCGCCACCCCCCGCACACTGAGGGCCTCTGTCGCCTACCTCAGATATTTGTTGAACCAGTCCAAAGTTCGTTGCCAAGCGAGCTTCGCAGCCGCTTCGTCGTAGCGGGGCGTCGTGTCGTTGTGGAAGCCATGATTGGCGCCAACATACACATAACCTTCGTGAGGCACATGCGCCGCGGTGAGTGCGGCGTCGAAGGCCGGCCATCCCGGGGTGATGCGGGTATCGAGTTCGCCGTATTGCGCGAGCAACGGCGCCTTGATCGTGGCGGCGTCGGTGGCGTCCGGCTGACCGCCATAGAACGGGACCGCTGCGGCAAGGTTCGCGCCCATGCGCACAGCCAATTGATTGACCACGGTGCCGCCAAAACAAAAGCCGACGGCGCCGATTTTCCCGCTGCAATCGGAGCGTGCCTTCAACCACGTCGCGGCGGCGAAGAAATCCTCAAGGAGCGTCGCGCGATCGAGCTTGGCGAAGAGTTGTGCGCCTTTCTCGTCGTCGCCGGGATAGCCGCCGACCGATGATAGCCCATCTGGCGCCAGCGCCATGAAGCCGGCAACCGCAAGGCGGCGCGCGACGTCCTGGACGTAAGGGTTGAGGCCGCGATTTTCGTGGACGACGAGGATGCCGGGGATTTTGCCGGCCTGCGCCGGGCGCACCAGATAGCCCTTGATGCTGCCATTGCCCGCCGGCGCAGGCACGGTGACAGTTTCCGCCTTGATACGGCTGTCGTCCGGTTGAACCTGGATCGCCCAGGCATAATTCGGCCGCAGCATCTCGAACAGCGCCGCCGCGGTCACGCCGCCGACGGCGAATTTCTGCGCATTATCGAGAAAATCGCGCCGGCTGATGTCGCCGTGCACATAACGGTCGAACAGCTGCAGCAATCCTTGCGGAAAGTCCGACGCTTTCTTTCGTTCCATCGGGTTTTATCCCCTAAGCCTGAAGGTAACGCGGGCAGGCGCTTAAGCGTTCAGCCGCCGCGGCCGGACCGGGCGCGGCGGCGGTTCGGGCGTGTGCTCTTCGAATAGTTCCGCGAGCTTCTCGGTCATCACGCCGCCGAGTTCCTCGGCGTCGACCAAAGTTACCGCGCGCCGGTAATAGCGCGTGACGTCGTGGCCGATGCCGATGGCTATCAGCTCGACCGGCGAGCGTGTTTCGATATCCTCGATCACCCAGCGCAGATGGCGTTCGAGATAGTTTCCCGCATTGACCGACAATGTGGAATCGTCGACCGGCGCGCCATCGGAAATCATCATCAGGATTTTGCGAGTTTCGGTGCGCGCCAAAAGCCGCTTGTGCGCCCAGTCGAGCGCCTCGCCGTCAATATTCTCCTTGAGCAGGCCTTCGCGCATCATCAGGCCGAGATTCTTGCGCGCCCGGCGCCACGGCGCGTCCGCCGATTTGTAGATGATGTGGCGCAGATCGTTGAGCCGCCCCGGGTTGGCGGGCTTTCCCTGGGCGAGCCAGGCTTCGCGCGACTGCCCACCCTTCCAGGCGCGCGTGGTGAAGCCCAAAATCTCCACCTTGACGCCGCAACGCTCCAGCGTGCGCGCGAGGATGTCCGCGCAGGTCGCCGCCACCGTGATCGGACGCCCGCGCATCGAGCCGGAATTGTCCAGCAGCAGCGCCACCACCGTATCGCGAAAGTCGGTATCCTTCTCGCGCTTGAACGACAGCGGATGCATCGGATCGACGATGACGCGCGACAGCCGCGCCGGATCGAGCAGGCCTTCTTCCAGATCGAATTCCCACGCCCGGTTCTGCTGCGCGAGCAAAAGCCGTTGCAGGCGGTTGGCAAGCCGCGCCACCACGCCCTGAAGATGCGACAGCTGCTTGTCGAGATAGCCGCGCAGCCGGTCCAGCTCCTCCGGATCGCAAAGATCTTCGGCGCCGACCACCTCGTCGTATTTGGTGGTGAACGGCCGGTAATCCGGTCCGCGCGGCTCGTTGCGATTGTGCTTCGGCCGCCATGGCTCGGCCGCCGTCTCCGAATCCCCCATCTCGGCGTCGTCGGCGAGATCGGCGGCCGGCGCGTCGATGGCGTCGGCGGCAGCATCGGGCATTTCCTCGGCCGAAGCCTCGGCGTCTTCCAGGCTCATGCGTTCGCTGTCGTCGGAATCGGAGGTCTCGCCGTCGCGACCGGATTCGTCGTTGCGATTTTCGTCCTCGCCCTCCTCGCCTTCGTCTTCCTCGGATTGGCTGGAGCGATCCTCGCCCATATCGAGCGCGTCAAGCAGATCGTGCACCACGTCGCCGAACCGGCGCTGGTCGGTGAGCACGCGCTCGAGTCGGTCGAGATTGCGGCCGGCGCGCTCCTCGATCAACGGCCGCCACAGATCGACGAGCTTGCGCGCGGTCGCCGGCGGCACCTCGCCAGTGAGCCGCTCGCGCACCAGCATGGCGATCGCATCCTCGATCGGGGCATCGGCGCGGTCGCTGATTTCGTCGTATTTGCCCCGATGGAAACGGTCGTCGAGCATAGCGGCGAGATTCTTCTTCACGCCGCCCATGCGGCGCGAGCCGATGGCCTCGACGCGCGCCTGCTCGACGGCTTCGAACACCGCGCGCGCCTGCTGGCCGCCGGGCACGAGCTTGCGATGCACCGCCGGATCGTGACAGGCGAGGCGGAGCGCGATGGAATCCGCGTGGCCGCGCACGATTGCGGCCTCGCGCTCGTTGAGCCGCCGCGGCGGTTCCGGCAACCGCACCTTGTCGGCGGCAAGCCCGGGACGTTCGGCGGCGAACGCCACTTCGATGTCGCCCTTGCCGGCGATGGCGCGCACGCACACGGAAACCGCGCGCTTGAACGGCTCGGTCGGGGCTTCCTTGGCGGGAGTCTTAGGCTTGATGTTCGACGTCACCGCTCTGCTCCCGCTCCCTTTAGGAGAGGCCATCGCTAAGAGAGCGCCACATTGACCGCCGATTCCGGCAACTCCTGCCCGAAACAGCGCTGATAGAACTCAGCCACCAGCGGCCGCTCCAGCTCATCGCATTTGTTGAGGAAGGTGAGCCGGAAGGCGAACCCGACGTCGCCGAAAATCTCGGAATTCTCCGCCCAGATGATCACCGTGCGCGGGCTCATGACGGTGGAGATGTCGCCGTTCATGAAGGCGTTGCGGCTGAGATCGGCGACGCGCACCATCTTGGAGACGATGTCGCGGCCCTGGTCGTTCTGATAGTGCTTGGCCTTGGCCAGCACGATCTCGACCTCGTTGTCGTGCGGCAGATAGTTCAGCGTGGTGACGATCGACCAGCGGTCCATCTGGCCCTGATTGATCTGCTGGGTGCCATGATAGAGGCCCGACGTGTCGCCGAGCCCCACCGTATTGGCGGTGGCGAACAGGCGGAACGAGGGATGCGGCTTGATCACCTTGTTCTGGTCGAGCAGCGTCAGCCGGCCCGAGGATTCCAGCACGCGCTGGATCACGAACATCACATCCGGACGTCCGGCATCGTATTCGTCGAAGCAGAGCGCGACGTTGTTCTGCAGCGCCCAGGGCAGGATGCCGTCGCGGAATTCGGTGACCTGCATGCCCTCGCGGATCACGATCGCATCCTTGCCGATGAGATCGACGCGGCTGATGTGGCTGTCGAGATTGACGCGCACGCACGGCCAGTTCAATCGCGCCGCCACCTGCTCGATATGCGTGGACTTGCCGGTGCCGTGATAGCCGGTGACGATGACACGGCGATTGCGGGCGAAGCCGGCGAGGATGGCAAGCGTGGTCGGCTTGTCGAACCGATAATCGGCGTCGATATCGGGAACATGCTCGTCGGGCTCGGAATAGGCCGGCACCTCCAGGTCGCTGTCGATGCCGAACAGCTGCCGGATGGAAACCTTCATGTCCGGCAAGCCGGCGCCTGCGTCTGTTGCGAGAGTCATCAGCTCCTCCGGCCCCTCGGCTAGGAATATAAGCGGGTCCGAGGCGCTATTCGGCAATTACCGGCGGTCGGATAGGGCGATACTTTTAGCAGAAACGCCCGTTGTCGCGAAAGGTACCCAAGGATCAACAGAAGCCTGCGGATTTCAGGTAGTTGTAGGCTTGAATGATCTCCCGCAGCTGATCTTCGGAGCCGCGGTCGCCGCCGTTGGCATCGGGATGGTGCCGCTTTACCAACATCTTGAACCTGGACTTTATATCGGCCCGCTTGGGGTCTCCTTCAAGGCCGAGCACGTCGAGCGCGCGGCGCTGGGCATTGAGAATTTTGCGGGCCTCGGCCGTGGGCCGCGCATGTGCCGCCCGGCCCGACGCCACGGCTTCGAACAGCCCGAAGGGATCGTCGGCCGCCCAACCGGAACCACGCGAGCCGCCGGAACCGCGCCGGGACTTGGCGCGGCGGCTGCCGGCGCTGCCGATCGAGCCGATCTTCCAGGTCGGACGGTGGCCGGTAATGTCTTCTTTCTGATATTTCGCGACCGCGTCGTCGCTCATCCCGGCGAAGAAATTGTACGAATTATTGTATTCTCGTACGTGCTCGAGGCAGAATTGCCAATATTCGTTGGCCCGCAAACGGCCTTTCGGCGCGCGGTGGGTCGCCGGCGCGTTGCAGCTCGGCCATTGGCAGCCCGGCAGCTCGGCGTGGAGCTTGCGGTCCTTGTCAGGCTTAACCCTGATGCCATCGAAAAGCGGCGAGTTGGTTTTCATTGTCACGACCGATTATGCGGGTGCGTCGATGGCGCCGGCAAGACTTGACAGGCGGCAAATCGGCGCGGCGGAGCCATTGACCGCGCCGCATCGCGCTGGTTAAGGCTGCGAGCGATGCGAACGCAGGATCTGATCATGGAAAAGCTGCGCAAGGCTTTCGCACCCGAGAGCCTGCGCGTCGAGGACGAATCGCACCGGCATGAAGGCCACGCCGGACACCGGCCGGCCGGCGAGACCCATTTCCGACTCTATATCGTGGCGGAGGCGTTCCGCGGGAAGAGCCGGATCGAGCGCCATCGCATGATCAATTCCACGCTCGCGGCAGAACTTGCGGACGGCGTCCACGCGCTCGCCATTCACGCGGCAGCGCCTGGAGAAGGCGCGTGACGCCACCATCGGAGGCACCGTTGGGCGTGCGGACGCCTGCAAGGTGCCCGCGGAGGCGCTAGCTCGCCTTCGCCGTCACCTTGCGCAGGAGCGGCGTGACCCGCAAAGCCGTGATGCGGTTTCGCGTCTTGCGCAGAACCTGGAAACGGAAGCCATGAAAGGTGAAGCTCTGCCCCGGCTCCGGGATCGAGCGCGATTCGTGGATCACCACGCCGGCGATCGTCGTCGCTTCGGTATCCGGGATATTCCAATCCATCGCCCGGTTGAGGTCGCGCACCGTCACCGCGCCGTCGACATTGACCGAGCCGTCCGGGAGCATGCGCACGCCGGGCACGGCGATGTCGTGCTCGTCGCTGATATCGCCGACGATCTCCTCGACGATGTCCTCCAGCGTCACCAATCCTTCCAGCTCGCCGTATTCATCGACCACCAGCGCGAACGGAGTCTTGCGGTAGCGAAACGCCTTGAGCTGCTCGTAGAGCGGCGTGGTGTCCGGCACGAACCACGCCGGCCTGATCAGGCCGGGGATATCGACCTTGGCGGCGTCGCCGCCGGCAGCGTGCAAGGCGCGCAGCACTTCCTTTGCGTGCAACACGCCGATGATATTGTCCGGCGACCCACGCCACAACGGCAGCCGCGTCACCGCGGCCGCCAGCACGGCATCGACGATCTCGCGCGGTGGCTCGTCGGCGTCGAGCATGACCATCTTGGTGCGATGGATCATCACGTCGGAAACCAGGAGCTCGCGCAGATCGAGCAGACCCCCCATCATGTCGCGGTCGAGTTTTTCCACGGCCCCGGCGCGATGCATGAGATCGACGTGGCCGCGCAGCTCCTCGCGCGGGGTGAGAATGGACTGGATTTTGCCGACGGGCATGCCGATGCCGCGGAGAATAATGCGCACCAGCCATTCGACCACCCGCAGGAACGGCGAAAACCAGCGCACCAGCCGGTCGATCGGTTGCGCCACCACGAGCGCCATGCGGTCGGGCATGTTGAAGGCGGCGGTCTTCGGCAGCACTTCGACCAGCACGAAGATCACCAAGGTCATGCTTATAGTGGCGTAGATGATGCCGGCTTGACCGAAAAAGGCAAGCAACAGGCCGGTGGCCAGCGTAGAGGCCGCAATGTTGGTCAGATTGTTGCCAAACAAAAGCACACCCAGGAGCCGCTCACGCGTCGCCAGCAGCCGGCTGACGATGGAGGCGTCCTTGTTGCCGTGCTTCTCCAATCGCATCATGGCGGCGCGCGACGATGCGGTGAGCGCCGTCTCGCTCGCCGAGAAAAACGCCGACAACACGAGGCAGATGAAGACCGCGACCACGGTCAACCAATCGTAAATCGTCATTTCTCCGCCAGTTTCTCGCTGAGAAACGCGCGCACATCGTTCTGATCGACGCCGGTTTCGACAAAGGCGGCGCCGATCCCGCGCACGAGGATAAATGTAGGCATTCCGCGCTTCATTTTCTTGTCCTGCGCGATCAAATCCATCAGCGCCTCGACGCCCGGCAGCGGCCCGGGAATGTCCTTCAGCGTCGTCGGCAGTCCAACCATCGCCAGATGGGCGATGGCGCGTTCGACCTCGGCGGCCGGGATGAGCTTGAGCCGCGCCGAAAAGCCGAAGGCGAGTGCCATCCCGGCGGCCACCGCCTCGCCGTGGAGAAGCCGATCGGAAAAGCCGCACGCGGCTTCGAGCGCGTGGCCGAAGGTATGGCCGAGATTGAGTAACGCGCGCTCGCCGGTTTCGCGCTCATCGCGCGCCACGATCGCGGCTTTGGCGCGGCAGCTCACGGCAATGGCGTGCTCGCGGGCCGCGCTTACGGCGGATTTGCCGGCGAAGACGTCGCGCCAGTTCGCCTCCAGCCAGGAAAAGAACGCGGCATCGCCGAGAAGCGCGTATTTGGCGACCTCAGCATAGCCGGCGCGGAATTGCCGCGGCGGCAGCGTGTCGAGCAATGCGGTGTCGGCGATGACCAGAGTCGGCTGATGAAAAGCGCCGATCAGATTCTTGCCGTGCGCCGAATTGATCGCGGTCTTGCCGCCGACCGAGGAATCGACCTGCGCCAGCAAGGTCGTCGGCACCTGCACGTAATCGAGACCGCGCCGCACCGCCGATGCGGCGAAGCCGGCAACATCGCCGATGACGCCGCCGCCGAGCGCGATGACGAGATCGCCGCGCTCGATACGGGCCGCGACGATGGCCTCGCTGACCCTTTCGAAGGTGCGGAAGCTTTTCGAGCCCTCGCCGGGGCGTACGATGATGCGGCTCGACGCCACGCCGGCGCCTGCCAAAGCCGCTTCCGTGACGGCGAGATGATGGCGCGCGACATTCTCATCGGTGACGACGGCGACCTTGGCGCCCGGGCGCAATGCGGCGACGCGCGCGCCCAGCGAGGCAAGAAGGCCGCGCCCGATCATAATGTCGTAGCTGCGGTCGCCGAGCGCGACGTTGACGGTCGCGGAATCGGCGCGAAGCGGCGCTGTCATGCTCCGG
>Ga0181537_10002631_pt1 | contig 15730 bp, 14 predicted proteins | sample PEATcosm2014_Bin_39_FD_119765 | JGI IMG/M metagenome (GOLD analysis project Ga0181537, IMG submission 119765) | Peatland microbial communities from MTU Mesocosm Facility, Houghton, MI, USA - PEATcosm2014_Bin23_10_metaG | ecosystem: Environmental > Terrestrial > Soil > Wetlands > Peat | place... | reverse complement strand
TCCTCGAAGAAGCGGCGGATTTCGCGGACGATTTGGCTGCGGAGCAGGAGGACCTTGCGCGCGTCCTCGTTGACGATGAGATCGACGTAGCGCTGGCGGTAGCGCTGCTCGACATCGGCGAGGCCGTACCACTGGCTGGGGATGGGCCGGAGCGATTTGGAGAGGATTTTGAGATCGGAAAGGCGGACGGTTTTTTCGCCGGTCTTGGTGGTGAAGAGGGTCCCCTCGCCGCCGATGAAGTCGCCGATGTCGAGGAGCTTCCAGAAGGCGAATTTGTCGCCGAGGCCCTGGACTTGCGCGTAGACCTGGAGCTTGCCGGTTTCGTCCTGGATGTGGGCGAAGACGTTCTTGCCCATTTCGCGCTTGGAAATCAGCCGGCCCGCGATGCGGACGTGGCGCTCATCGGCGTAGTTTTCGACGACCTGGCGGCAGGTTTCGGTGCCGGGAAAGGCCGCGCCGAAGGGGTCGATGCCCTTTTCGCGCCAGGTGTCCAGTCGGGCGCGTCGCAGCGCCAGTAGCTCGCTCTCGTCTTCCATAGGGAGGTGGAGCGTAAAGCGTCTTTCGGCATTAGCCAAGCTTGGTCGCGGGAAGGCGTGTCGAGTTTGGAGCTGGGAAGAGGTAATTGCTCTTTTAGATGCGTAGGCTTGAAAAAGTAGCCAGCAAGGGTATATTTTGCAGTTATGCAACCCGCACTGGTAGTCGCGATCATTATTATCGCCGGGATGGCAGCAAGTATCCTGCTCGCAGTAGTCAGGAAAAGTTAAAAATCAGGCCAATCGGCTTGGTGCCGATTGGAGGTTTTTAATCTTGGATGCTATTTCTGTTGGCGTGAGACAGGGTCAGATTCGGGATCGAATTTGACGCTGGCGCGGAGGTCGTCGCGTTTGGGGCTTGGAAGAGGTGAGTGCTGTTGCTTTGCTCAAACGTTGCTTTTGGGGTTAGGAGATGCAGAATCAGGCCCGGTATGCGACAGGTCTATACCAGTCAAGACTCGACTCAGGTCGGCTATTACAAATCAATTTTGGATGAGGCCGGAATTCTCTCGTTCATACAGAATGAGAATAGTAATAATCCACAGGTTGCAGGTGCAGTATTTTTTCCGTCCTTATGCGTCATCGAGGACAAGGACTACGAAGAAGCTATTAGGATTTTGAAATCAAAACAGGTCACGGCGTCACGCACCGGCCCAGATTGGAAATGCCCCTCATGCTCGGAAATGAATCCAGCCAATTTTGATTCATGTTGGAACTGCGATTCGTTAAGACCTAATGCCTAAAACGATGCGACCACAGGCATCAAAATGTAACTCTACCGTCGAGACCTAATCTTTGCCTTGGGCGGCGAAATCTGATAGTCTTTTGGTCATGCCGATCACCCGCCGCAACTTTGTCCGCTCGCTTTTCGTCGCTTCGCAGGCGGCGCTGGCGAGCCGGTTGATGACGACATCGCTTTATGCCTATGACCCGTCGGTCGGCGCGCTGAATTTTGCCGTGATCGGCGACTGGGGGCGGCGGGGACGCCCGGACCAGGCGGAGGTTGCGAAGCAAATGGCGATTGCGTGCAAGCAAGCCGGAGCGGCCTTCGTCGTTTCGGTGGGTGATAATTTTTACGAGGACGGCGTTGCTTCGGTGGACGACTCGCATTGGCAGCAATCTTTTGAAAGGGTCTACAGCCAGCCGTCGCTGCAGGTGCCGTGGTATGTCATTCTCGGCAACCACGACTATCACGGCAACAGCGAGGCGCAGATCGACTACGGCCAGACGCATCCGCGTTGGATCATGCCCGCGCGGCATTACTCGAAGGTCTTTGCGATCGACGCCGTGACGAACCTGGAGTGCTTCTTCATCGACACGTCGCCGATGATTGCGGAGTACAAGGACATGCCGATCATGCAGTCGATTCATACGCAGAATGTGGCGAGCCAGCTCAAATGGCTGGATGAATCGCTCGACGCCTCGAAAGCGCAATGGAAATTTGTCATCGGGCATCACCCGATTTATTCGGGCGGCTTGGGCCACGGCAATCAGCCGGAGATGATCAAGCTGGTCCGGCCGATCCTGCATAAAAACGATGTGCAGGCCTATTTTGCCGGGCATGACCACGATCTGCAGCACCTGCGGGACGACGACCTCGATCTTTATGTTTCCGGCGCGGGGTCGGAACATCGCCCGGTGATGAAGACTCCGCTGGCCGCGTTCGGCGAATCGACTTCGGGATTTATCCTGGTTTCAGTGCGGCGGGAAAATATGCACGTGCGGTACTACGACAACCTCGGCAACATTATTTACACCACCACGGCGACGGTGACTTCGCAGGCATAATCGGGCTGAGGCACCGTTAGATTGACCCCACCTCGAAACCCGGTTAGTTTAGCGCTTATGACGACCAGCGTGATCGATCTCGAAAATTTGAAAAAGCATCTGCCTGCTGACGTTGCGGCGGAAGTTTGGTCGTGGAGCAGTGCGCCCAGCAAAGACGTTGACACACACAAACCCGTCTCAGGCGCTGAGTTGGTCAGACGGGTCGCAGGACTTTTTACCCCTGAAGAAGCCGAGGCCTTGGGCCGACGGATCGAGGAAAGCTGCGAACAGATCGATGATTGATTGCACCGTCGATAGTTCGACGATGGTCGATGTGCTTCGCGGACGCAGTGGCGTTGCCTTGGCACTCGAGCGTTACGCGCAAATCGGCCTCAGCCATGTCGCGCTGGGCGAACTGCTGCTGGGCGCTTTCAAGAGCAATGTTTCGACTGAACTTTCCAGAACGCTGCAAGCAGTGACCGGGCTTACTCTGCTTCATGGAGATAGTAAAACGGCGGTTATTTACGCCGGCATCCGACGCGATTTGGAAAGAAAAGGGACACCCATTCCTCATAACGACATCTGGATAGCGGCTGCCTCCATTCAAGCCGATGTACCGCTCGTAACAAGAGACCAGCACTTCCGCCACATAGGCCAATTAAAACTGGTGGAATATTAAAGGGATTCCGTTTCTTGCCCATTCCGCCATTTTTTGCCTTGCGCTCTTTGGCGACTCTGCTTAAATCGACCCTCACCTTATGGAAGCAGCGCTGAAAACGGAATACACCAGGGAGTTCAAATTGCATGAGAAGGATACCGGCTCGGCCGATGTCCAGATCGCGCTCCTGACCCATCGGATCAACGACCTCACCAAGCACTTGCAAAAGTTCAAGAAGGACCATAGCTCGCGCCGGGGTCTTTTGATGATGGTGGCGCAGCGGAAAAAGCTGCAGGATTACCTGAAGAAGTCCGATTCCAGCCGCTACGATAAGGTCATTCAGAAACTAAACCTGCGCAAGTAGACACCCGCACCGCGAAAGGCCCTTCCGCCTGGCGGACCGGGTCATCCGGAAAACTTCAGAGTACAATCAACTTCATCGCCCCGGTTTAAGCGATTGAGTTCATTGTCCTCTGCGTTTTCTTTTCCGGTTGGGCGCCTGTTTGCGCGTCAACCCGAAAGAACATCATGTCCACCATTCATACGGTGTCGGCTCCGTTTGGCGCCCACCCCATCATCATCGAAACCGGCAAGCTCGCCAACCTCGCCGACGGCGCGGTCACCGTCCGCTACGGCGACACACTCGTCATCGTCACCGCCGTCTCGGCGACGAAAATCAAGGAGGGGCAGGATTTCTTCCCCCTCACCGTCGAATACCGCGAACGGGCGGCGGCGGTCGGCAAGATTCCCGGCGGCTACTTCAAGCGCGAGGGGCGTCCCTCGGAAAAGGAAATCCTGACCTGCCGGATGACGGACCGCCCGCTGCGTCCGCTTTTCCCCAAGGGCTATCTCTACGACACGCAGATCATCACGACGCTGCTCTCGGCCGACGGCGAGAACGATCCCGATATCCTGAGCATCAACGGCGCATCCGCCGCGCTGATGGTCTCCGACATTCCCTTCGGCGGGCCGATCGGCGCGCTGCGCGTCGGGCGTGTTGACGGCAAGTTCGTCACCAACCCCACGCATGCCCAGATGGAACTGAGCGACCTCGACCTGGTCTACGTCGCGACGGAGACGGAGATCCTGATGATCGAAGGTTCCGCGCTGGAAATGCCGGAGAGCGATTTCAAGGCGGCCCTCGCCTACGCGCAGGAGGAAGCGCAGATCGTGATCCGGCTGCAAAAGGACATCGCCGCGAAGGTGAACAAGGCGAAGCGGACGCTGCCGCTTTATGAAGTAAAGCCCGAGTTGGTGCAAATGGCCTACGACCTGGTTTCGACCCGGATTGAAGGCGCGATTTACCGCCCGAGCAAAGTCGAGCGCTACACCGCGGTCGGCGCGCTGAAGGACGAGGTCGCCGTGGCGATCAAGGCGAAGTATCCCGAGGCGACCAGCTTCGACATCAGCTCCGCTTTCGACCAGGTGCAGATCAAGGCGTTCCGCACCGCGATTCTCGACAAGAAGCAGCGCAGCGACGGACGCGGCGTGACGGAAATCCGTCCGCTCTCCGGCGAAGTCGGCCTGCTGCCGCGCTCGCACGGTTCGTCGCTCTTCTCGCGCGGCGAAACGCAGGCGCTCTGCCTGGCCACGCTCGCCCCGAGCGACGAAGCGCAGGAACTCGACGGCTACACCGGCGGGGAAATCACCAAGCGGTTCATCCTGCACTACAACTTCCCGCCCTTCTCGGTCGGTGAAACCGGGCGCGTGGGCGGCCTGAACCGCCGCGAAATCGGGCACGGCGCGCTGGCCGAGCGCTCGCTGCTGGCGGTCATTCCCAGCGAAAACGACTTCCCCTACGCGATCCGCATCTCGTCGGAGATCATGGCGTCGAACGGGTCGACCTCGATGGCGTCGGTCTGCGGCGGCTGTCTGGCCCTGATGGACGCGGGCGTGCCGATCAAGACGCCGGTCGCCGGCATTTCGGTCGGTCTCGTCACCGAGCACGACGAACAGGACAACCTCAAGCGTTACCTGCTCCTCGCCGATATCCTCGGCTCGGAAGATCACTACGGCGACATGGACTTCAAATTGTGCGGCACGAAGGAGGGCGTCACCGGATTCCAACTCGACTTGAAGCTGGGCGGCATTCCGCTCAGCCTCATGAACGAAGCCATCGACCAGGCGAAGACGACGCGCACGCAAATTCTCGGGTTCATGGAGACGGTCATCAACGCGCCGCGCACGCAGATGTCGCAGTACGCGCCGCGCATCGAGACGATCCAGATCAATCCCGAAAAGATCGGCCTGGTCATCGGACCCGGCGGCAAGAACATCAAGAGCATCGTCGCCGAGACCGGCGCGGAAATTAACATCGAGGACGATGGCCGGGTGAAGATTTACTCGACCAACGGCGACGCGATGGAACGGGCGAAGGAAATCATTCTCGGCATGGTCGGCGACATCGAAGTCGGCAAGATTTATCGCGGACGGGTCGTGACGCTGAAGGATTTCGGCGCGTTCGTCGAGGTGCTGCCCGGCAAGGACGGCCTGGTGCATATCTCCGAGTGGAGCGACCAGCGCGTGAACCGGATGGACGACGTGGCGAAGGTCGGCGACGAAGTGTGGGTGAAGTGCATCGGCCAGGACGACAAGGGCCGCTCGAAGCTCAGCCGCAAGGTGGCGATGAAGGAACGCGCGGCGGAAGGACTGGAAGCGACGAAGAAATAATGGAGCGGCGGTCTATGACCGTCGCCGATTGAAAAAGCCGTTCTGCTCACGCGGAACGGCTTTTTTTCAATCTTTTCAATCTCCAGGAAAAGCACTTATCCAAGAGCACATTCAAAAGTTTCTCTTTAACGGGTGGGTAAACTTCCGCCGGAATACCGATGAGAGCGGGTCCACTAAATGTTGCTCCATCCAAATTTGCCCCTTGATGTAGAGCGTTGTTGAGCGCCTGAACAGTGGAACTGCGGTTTGCAATCGCCTCGAAGGCGACCCGAGGTCCATTTTGAAACATCGTTTGCGCTGCTGTAAATGCGGCAACGAAAATAGGCTCGCTGGAAAATGGAAATGACTTCCATTTTTCATCTTTATTTCGTGCTTGGAAACCCGTCGGCATAACCACCTTACCGTTTCCAACGTGGGACAGCAGGACCATGCCGAAAGCTTCAGGAATAAAGTCGATCAATCGGCGCGCCGTCATAGCATCCGACACAAGACGCGACACCCGCGCCTCGATGTCCTCATTTGAAATTCCAATCTCGCCGATTATTTCGATTGCCTGACTGAGGATCGCAGGTGTGACTATTTCCATGAGATTTTTCCCCCGTTACCGCCAAGACACCTCAACAGAATAGCCTTACCCAATCCAGTCTTTTCCTCGCTCCCAAACTCTATTTTGGAACGGGGGGGGGGTAGCCGAATTCCTTCATGCGTTCCTAACGGGACGCGGCGATGGTGTGCGCTATTCCCGGCAATAAATTGCCGGGCTACTTTCAATCATTCCTCCGGAATGACGGAATCCCAAAACAAGACTTTGGCAGAGGTCTCCGTCCGGACGACCGATATGTCTCTCTTCCCGTTGACACATCCCAAGCCTACTTCTACCTTCATCCTTCGTCCCTCAAACTTCTACCTTCTCACCACTATGCCCATCCCGATTGGAACCAGCGCACCCGATTTCACCCTCAAGACGAAGGCGACGCACGGCCTTGAGGACGTGAAGCTCAGCGACAATTTCGGCAAGCACAACACGGTGCTGCTTTTCTTTCCGCTCGCCTTTACCGGGGTCTGCACGCAGGAAATGTGCGACGTGACCGGAGGGGTTTCATCGTACGAGAGCCTGAACGCCGCCGTTTATGGGATCAGCATCGACAGCCCGTTCGCGCAGGAAGCGTGGGCGCTGAAGGAGAAGATCACGGTCAAGCTTTTGAGCGACCTGAACAAGACGGTGATCAAGGCCTACGACGTGGTTTTTCCGGGACTGGCGGGCATCGGCGACACCGCCGCGCGCGCCGCTGTGGTGATCGACAGGCAGGGCAAGATCGTTTACGTGGAGCAGACGGCGACGCCGAAGGATTTGCCCAACTTTGAGGCGGTCAAAAGCGCGCTGAGCAAGCTGAAGTAGGGGAAGGTTTCGCGCAGAGGACGGAAGAGGGGGAAGGCAGTAACGGAATTGGGTGGCTTTGGGAACGAGGGGAAAAGTCAAATAATCGTGACTTTCGCAAGCCGTGGTTTGTGCCTATACTAGAGAACTTATGAGCACCAGCACCGAACCGAGTCATCCGTCCGATGCCCTGAAGGCGCAGGCCTCGGAAGCCGTCCGCAAGGTCAGCGACACCCTCAACGAGCAAGCCAATGTCCTGCGCGATACCGCGGCGGGCGTCCGCTACAACACGCAGGACTTCATCGAGAACAATCCGTGGCAGTCGGTGGCGATTGCCGCCGGGGTTGGGTTTCTCGTGGGGATTATTATTGCGAGGCGGTAGAGCCATACAACTTGATCAGTCTTTCGCCCATGGCGTCGAGGCTGTGGTGCTTTTCGATATTGGCGCGCGCGGCTTGGCCGAGGCGGACGTCGAGGACGGGGTCGTCCAATAGCGCAGCAATTTTCTCCGCGAGGGCGGCGGCATCGCGGGGCGGAACGAGGAGGCCGGTGACGCTGTCTTCCACGACTTCGGGAATGCCGCCGATGGTGGTCGCGACGACGGCGCACGCCATCGCCTGGGCCTGGAGGATGATCTGCGGAATGCCTTCGTGCGCGTAGGAGGGGAGGACGAGGACGTCGAGCGAGGCGAGGACGTTGGGCACGTCGGCGCGGTGGCCGAGCAGGGTGACGTTGCCCTGGAGCGGGGCCTGCGCGATCCGGCCGGGCAGGACGACGCGCATCGGCCCTTCGCCGGCGATGACGAAATGGATTTTGCGCCGGCCGTACTCGAGCAATTTCGCGGCGGCTTCGAGAAAGGTGGCGTGGCCCTTCCAACTCCGCAGGACGGAGATCATGCCGACGAGGGCGACGTCGGGGGCGAGGCCAAGTTCCCGATGCAGGCCGCCCTCGAGGGCGGGATCGAACCGCGCGAGATCGACGCCGGTGGCGATGCAGGTCACGCGCGCGGGAGGAATCTTTAACTCGTCAACGAGCCGGTCCGCGATCCGTTGGCTGGTGGTGATGACATGGCGGGGAAGGAAGCGAAAGGCGAGGCCGCTCCAAAAACGGTTCGGGTAATCGACCTCGATATGGCGGGAGCGGATGAGGATCGGGCGGACGGCCAGGCGCGCGGCGAGTCCGGCCAGCCAGCCGTCGTTGGAGCTGTGGGTGTTGACGACGTGCACCCGGTTGCGAACGAGCCACGCGGCCAGCCGCAGGACCTCGAAGGGAAGCAGCGCCTTGTGGGTGCGCAGCGGATAAAAAAGAATGCCCGCTTCCCTGGCCCGGGCCGCGATGGCGCTGGCGGGAGGGGCGGCGAGCGCGACCCAGTGGCCGTGGGCGCGCATCCATTCGAGCTCGGCGAGGACGCGGACCTCCTGCCCGCCCCAGCCGAGGGACGATTCGGTGTGAAGAATACGCCATTGCGTCATGATTAGGAGCGGTTACGATGCAGGTTTCCCACCGACAATGGAATTGCAAAACGTTCGCCGCCTGGCGGTTTTTAAAATGAGGAACATCGGCGATGTGCTGATGATTACTCCGGTTTTGCGCGCCTTGCGCGAGACTTTTCCGAAGGCGCAAATCACGGTCGTGGTCAATTCGGGCACCGAGGCGATGCTGGCCAACAACCCGCACATCGACGAGGTTCTGGTTTATCGGCGCAATGAAGGCGGGCGCTGGCTGCCCGGGCGTCTGCGCGATGGATATCAATTTGCCCGCGACTTGCGCAAGAGGCGTTTTGATCTGACCATCGGCTTTACGGATGGCGACCGCACGGCCTGGTATTCCCTCCTCTGCGGCGCGCGTTATCGGTTTGGCATCCCGCAATATTCGTGGCCAAAATTTGACCCGCGCTGGCTCGGCTATAATTTTCCCGTTTATCCCGCCGCGCAGAAGATGCATGAAGTGGAGAAGCATTTCTGGCTCCTGGAAAAGGCCGGGTTGAAGCTGCGTTCGACCCGGCCCGGAAATCTGTGTCTCGTTGTGGCGGACGATTTGCGCGCCTGGGCGGCGAAGGAGCTCGCGCCGCTGCGCCCGGCCCGGATTGTGCATGTCCACCCGGTCTCGCGCTGGTTGTGGAAATGCTGGGGCAGCTCGGCGATGGCCGAGGTGATCGACTGGCTGCAAACGGAGCGGAATGCGCGCGTAGTGGTGACGACCGGCCCGGCGGCGCGGGAACTGGAGCACGCGCGGGAAATTATCCGCCTCTGCCGCACGCAGCCGATTTTTTACGAAGGCAATCTTTCGCTCGGCCAGATCGCCGCGCTTTCGGCGGAGTCGGACGGTTACTTCGGGGTGGACACCGCGCCGATGCACATGGCGGCGGCGGTGGGCGCGCCCGTCGTGTCGCTGTTCGGGCCGACCAATCCGCTGAACTGGGGGCCATGGACGCCGGTCGGATATGTGCTCTCGAAAACGTGCCTTTGCAATGAGACGGGCAGGAACGACCAATGCGACTGGACCCAGGTGCGCGGCTGCCTCGCCGCCATTACCGTGGCGGATGCGCAGGCCGCCCTGGATCAGATGCTGGCCCTGCGTAAACCCGATCTTCTCCCCTCTTTATGAGCATGTTCGGCAGCCTTCTCGATCTCGTGGCGCAGCCCCTCAAGCTGCGACGACAACACCAGCCCCGGCCGCATCCCGCCGATCCGCGCATCCTGGTTATCCGGCGCAACCGCATGGGCGACATGATTTACACGCTGCCGCTTTTGCACACGTTGCGCCGGCATTTTTCGCAAGCCCATATCACCGTGGCGTGCGATCCGCGCGGCGCGCCCATCGCCGAGGCCTGCGCGGCGGTGAATGAAGTTTTCGTGCTCGATCCGGGCTGGAATCCGTGGCAGCAGACGTTCATCAATGCCGCGCGGCTGCAAAACTATGATTGGGTCATCGCCGCGAAAGGCGGCTTTGACCGGCGACTGGCCGTGCTGGCGCGCCTCACGAATGCCGCCGTCCGGATTGGATTTGAACGCCAGGCCGCCGCCGGTCGCTCCTCCTCCTATTACACGAACCCGATCGCGCCTCCGGGCGAGCCGAATGAAGAGCACCAGATCGAGACCCTGCTGCGGCTGATGAAGCCGCTGGGACTGGTCAAGCCGACGGCCTTCACCGTCAACCTGAGCTTGCGCCTGCCGGAGTCGGCCGAGAAATTTGCCGCGGAAATCCTGGAGAAACCGCCTTTCGACCAGACCCACCGTTTCATGCTGATGAATTTCAGCAGCACGGTGGGGATTAAATTTCGCGAGGAGGATTTCATCGCGCTGACGAGACGCATCCTGGGGGCGACCGACTTGAACATCGGGCTGGTGGCGGCACCGGACGATCAGCAGAAGGCCAAGGAAATCGCCACCTGCATGGCTTCCACGCGGATCGTTTCCGTGGAGACGCCGGGGCCGCTCGATCTCGCGGCGCTGATGGAACATGCCTCGTTTCTGCTCACACCGGAGGGAGGCGCCGCGCACCTGGCCGCCGCGATGGACACGCCCGCGCTGGTTCTCTGGTCGGAGGGGCCGTTCAAGAAGTGGTATTCGCGGGGCAGGAAGCACGCCTTTGTTCACGCCGAAGCGGGAGAAACCATCATTCCCCTGGAGCGCGTCTGGGAGGCGATGCAACCCTTCCTGACCGAGAAGCGCAGCGGCGTCGAAACCGCCTGGGCGGACACGCCCGAACAACCGCCCATGACCGATTACCTGCCATAAAGAGCCCATGGCCTCGTTTATCAGCCGCCTTTCCGCCTCGGTCTACGAGATGATTTTTCGCTCGCTGGCGCGACGGCGTCCGCCCCGGCCCGCGACCATCGCATTGGGGCCGCAGTCCCGCGTCCTCTGCTTCACCTGCGCCGGGATCGGCGACACGCTGACCGACTCGGTTGTCTTCAAGGCTTTGCGGGAGACTTTTCCCGAGGCGCACCTGGCGGGGGTGGTGCATCGCCGCCGCCGCCTGCTGCTGGAACATAATCCTTATGTCGACCAGATCTTTCTTTTTCACAAAGGCCCGCAGGCGTTCTGGCAACTGCAAAAGGAGTTGCGCGCGGCGGGGCCGTGGGACGCGATCCTGCATTTGCGCGGGAATGATCCCGAACCGCGCTGCCTGAGTTACCTGGTCAATCCCGACGTGACGGTCAGCGTGCCGAACATGACGCGCCTGAGCTTTCTTTGCGCGCACCAGGTCGAGCAACCCGATTGGGACGCGACGCATGGCGTGGAGCAGACCCTGCGCATCGCGCGATACGTCGGCGCCACGACGAATGAGCCGCACCTTGTTTACGCCGTGACCCAGGAGGAAAGCGCGCGGATCGAGGAAAAAATGCGCCGGATGCTGGTCGGCGCGAAGCCGAGGCTGGTGCTGCAACTGGGCGGAGGACGTCGGGCGTCGTGGCGCGACTGGCCGGTGGAGCGTTACGCGGAATTGGTTCGCATCTGCGCGCGCGAACTGAGCGCGGAAGTTTTTGTCCTGGGCGGGGAGGACCAGGTGGAGCGGCTGCGGGAGCTCGACCAATACTTTGTCAACGAAGGGGGAAAGCCCTATCACGACATGGTGAACAAACTTTCCCTGGCCGAGTCGGCGGCGTTGCTGGCCGGCGCGCAGGCGCTGGTGTCGACCGACACGGGCATCATGCATCTCGGATTCGCCGTGGGCACGCGCGTGGTGGCGATCATTCATTGCAACAATCCGGCCGGCCGCGTCGGGCCTTACGGTTATGGGAAGCGTCATCGCGTGATCCAGTTGCCGCGCCCGGCGAATTATCAAACCCCCGCCGATGCGAGCATGGCCGACATTTCCGCAGATGCTGTTTTCCAGAAGCTGAAGGAGATTTGGCCCCGATGAACTTTCCCGGCCTCGACCCCGCCTACTCTCTCGCCCATCACGCCGGGCATGCCATGAGGTTGATCCAGACCTGCTCGCTGGCCGAAACGCGCGAGGGTTTGGAGCAGGGCGAAAAAGTGCTGGTCGTGGCAACGACGGCGCTGGGCGATTCGATCCTCACCCTGCCGCTGGTGGAAACGTTGTCGCAGCGCCTCGGACGCGACCGCGTTTCGCTGTTGGTGAAGAATCCGTATGCCGAACTTTACCAGGACGATCCACGGCTGCATCGGGTTTTTTCGGTGCGCGGCAAATATCGCTGGGGCGGTTTGCGGGAGAAGCTCGCCGCCGATCCACACCGCATCGCGCTGGTCGCGAACATGACCGAGCCCGACCTACTTCCCTTTCTTTGGCGGTGCGGCGTGCTCGGCTTTCTCCGTTACCGGACGCGCTGGAGCCGCTATCCGCGCTGGTTCGCGAACGAGGAGATGATGCGCCGTCCGCGCGCGCCCGATTACGCGACCGGCCACGCGATTGAAAACAACCTGGCCATGGCGGCGGCGCTCGGCGTGGAACCGACCACGCATCGGCTGAGTCTTCCCCACCTGATCGAGCCGCCGGACGGACAGCCGCGCGGCATCCTGATTCATCCGGGCGCCTCGCGCGAGATCAAGTGCTGGCCGGAGGAGAACTGGGCGCGCCTCGGCGATGTCCTGGCCGAGAAATTCAATTGCGCCGTCGCGTTGACCGGCGACCGCAGCGAACATTCCCTCGCCGCCCGCATCGCCTCCCTCATGCGAAGGAGGCCCGTGATCCTGGCTGGAAAACTATCGCTGCCCGTCCTGGCGAGAATCCAATCGCAGGCACTGGCATTTCTTTCCGGCGACACCGGGCCGTACCACATGGCCGTGGCGGTCAACTGCCCGACGGTGACGCTTTTCGCGCCGACGGACCGGGGCTCGTCGATGGAGGCATGCGGGCCGCACCAGGCACCGGCAAAGTTTCATCGCGCGCTGCAAACCAAGTCGCTCGGCGCGCCGATCCAGACGATTTCCTTCGATCAGGTTTTAGCCGAAGCCATCTCGGTGATTGAAGCGTCTCTCGCGCTCGAGGCCAAGGCGACGAAGCCATGAAGATCGGCATCTTTCTTCCGAATGCGACGTTCGATCGGCCCGGTTCGCCGGAGGTCGGCGGGATCGAGACTTTTTCGTTTACGGTCGGCGAGGCCTGGCAGCGGCTGGGGCACGAGGTGGTGCTCTTCGGCGGCCAACCAAAACCGGGACGCGCGCATCGCGAGACGACGATCACGCTCGAACTGCATCCCTACTGGGAAACGAAGTCGATTCCCGACCTCGGCACGCGGTTTCAGCGGTTGATCCAACGCCTCCACTTCGCGTGGAGTTCGCGCCGCGCGTGGTCGAGCCATCGCTGCGACATGGTGGTTCTGGCCAAGCCGTTCGACTGGCCGGTGGCGTGGAACTGGAAGCGCTCGCGGCCCGATCTCAAGGTCATCATGGGATTTCACGGCACCGATTATTTTGCCGGCGACCGGAGCTTCTATGGCGCGGTCGATGCGGCTTTCGCGGTGAGCAAAACCGTGGCCGATCTCGCCGAGGCGCGCGTTGGTCGGCGGCCCGTGCTGATTCCGAATCCGGTCGATGTCGACTTCTTTTCGCCGGACACTGCGACCGAAAAGCAGAAAACGGGTGACTGGCATCTGGTTTCCAGCGGGCGTCTCGTCGGCTGGAAGGGATTTTCCAATCTGATCGAGGCTGTGGCGCGGCTGCGTGATGAACACCGGATCGCCGCGCGGCTGAGCCTGGCCGGAGACGGGCCGGAGCGGGAAAAGCTCCAGACACGAATTGCGGCGCTGGGTCTGGCCACGCAGGTGAGACTCTGCGGCCTGCTCGATGCCCAGGCTTTGCGCGGGCTGCTTCGTTCGGGCGATCTCTATGTCCTGCCTTCCATCGGCATGGAGGCTTTTTCGATCAGCGCGCTCGAGGGCGCGTGCGTCGGGCTGCCGCTTCTGCTTTCGGACCAGGTCGGGCTGGCCGGGTTTCTGACCGGGGCTGATGGTGTGGTCTATCCGGCGCGCGACCTTGGCGCGCTCGTCTCGCTCTTGCAGAAACTTCACGATCAACGGCATGATTCTGGCTGGATCGATGCCGCCGCCCGCCATGCCCGGTTGCGCGAGCAATTTTCGCCGGAGCGGGTGGCGAAGCGGATCCTCGATTTGGTCGGATAAATTCACTACAACATGCGCCTGCTTTATCTTTACTCCGAGGAATGGACCGGGCGGCGCGCGCGCGAAGTCCACACGCTTTCGACCTGCGTGGCGCTGGCGGAGCTGGGCGTCGAAGTGACGCTGGTGACGGCGGGCGGCGAACAGGAAATGCGCGAGCACCTGTTTGATGTGGCCGACGCCGCGGAAGTGCCGGGGCTGACGCTCGTCGCGCTCTCGCGCACGCTGGGGCCGATCCGGAGCACCTCGATTTTCTCGCGCAACTTCATGCATTGGCTGCACGAACGGCCCCCGTTCGATCTCGCCTACATCATTCATCTGAAAGCCGGGCCGATCCTGAAGCAGGCCGGCATTCCTTACGCATACGAAGCGCATGAGATCTTCGCCCAGGATCCGAGCAATGCCGTGCGCCAGAAAAAACTGCACCTCCTCGAAGGTCAGGTCCTGGCCTCCGCCAAGCTGCTCGTGGCCACCAGCGCGCCGCTGGCTCTCGCGCTGAACACCTGGTTCTCGTTGTCGAAGGAATTTGCAATTGTTCCGAATGCGGGATTGCCTCCCCTGCCCCACGGCATCAGCGCGCCGGACGGCCCCTTTGTTTATTGCGGGTCGATCGCCGATTGGAAGGGCCTCGATGTTGCGATCCAGGCGGCCCAGGATGCGCAGGTACCGCTGAAAATTGTCGGTGGAAGCGAGGAGGAATGGCAGGCGCTCGGCGGGCAGGTCGACACGACGGGACTCGATTGGCGTCCGCGCGTGCCCTTGAGCGAGATTCCCGAGGCGCTGGCGGGAGCGCGCGCGGGCTTGGTCCCGACGAATCCCGATCTGCCCTCGGGAGAGTTTTCGTGTCCGATGAAGCTTTTCGATTACGCGCGCTGCGGCCTGCCGGTGATGAGCACGGAGCTGCCCTCCCTGCAAAGCCTCGAGGTCGGTCCGTGGTGCACACAGGTCCCGAGTCCGAGCCGTCCCGCGTGGAAGGATGCGCTGCGAACTTTTCGCTACGACGCGGAACAAGCCGAAGCGGCCCGCCTCTGGTCGGGCGAGCATACGTGGGCCAAACGTGCGGAGCTTTTGCAGCGCGTGCTGGGCTTGTAGCGGATATCCTACCGGGCGAGCGCTTTTCGAATCGCGTCGAGCGTCATCGTGTTCATGACATCCTCGCGGCGCAGCCAGCCTTTGCGGGCCATGGTGACGCCGTGGCGCAGCATGGCAAACTGCGACATGCGATGCGCGTCGGGATTGATCACGCACTTGACGCCCTTGTCGCGGGCGCGATGCCACCAGCGCCAGTCGAGTTCCATTCTCATGCTGCTGCAATTGAGTTCAATCCACGTGCCGGTGCGCGCCGCGCAATCGATGATTTTTTCAAGATCAATTTTATAGGGCTCGCGCTGGAGGAGAAGCCGTCCGGTGGGGTGGCCGAGCATGGTGACGTATTCGTTCTCCATGGCGCGAATGACGCGCGCGGTCATGCCGGCCTCGTCCTGGTTCATCGAGTTGTGGACCGACGCGACGACGTAATCGAGCTTCGACAAAACATCGTCGGAGAAATCGAGCCGTCCGTCCTTGAGAATATCGACTTCGCTGCCGGCAAAGACATGGAAGCCCGGCGTCTTCGCGTTGTATTCCGCGATGAGTTC
>Ga0181537_10002630_pt1 | contig 15730 bp, 12 predicted proteins | sample PEATcosm2014_Bin_39_FD_119765 | JGI IMG/M metagenome (GOLD analysis project Ga0181537, IMG submission 119765) | Peatland microbial communities from MTU Mesocosm Facility, Houghton, MI, USA - PEATcosm2014_Bin23_10_metaG | ecosystem: Environmental > Terrestrial > Soil > Wetlands > Peat | place... | reverse complement strand
GCGAGGTGCACTACGTCTATCACCGGCATGGCCAACCCTGTTTTGTGTGCGGCACCACCATCCTGCGCACCGATATGGCCGGGCGCACGCTCTACTGGTGCCCTACATGCCAGGCCGGCGACGTTCCGGTTGCTGCCCGCAAACCGCGGACCACGCGTAGGTCCAAATAAGAGGTAACAGGGAACAGTTACCGTAACGGAATGCGAAAAGGCTGCGCGCTCCTTCGCAGCCTTCCCGCCCTCAAAATCATCTCGAAATTTTGCGTCCTCCTGTACGCGCGAACGATGATTTCACATCATGCAGCGGGACATTGCTGTGCTACGGTCCGTTGTCAAAGGCGATGGAGGGTCGCATGCGAAGAGTGGTTGCAACCGTGCCGCTTGCTTTTGCTTTCGCCATGAAGAAGTCTGCTCGTGTCAGCACAGCAGCGCGATACGATGGCACTCCAATGAACGTTCTCTTCAAAGCTTCCTCCGTTTGCCTTTCTCAGGATGACTCGCATTGCCTGCGAGTGAAAGAGAAAGTAATTGCCACGGTTGCTTTGTGCCAGAGTACCAACGGGGCAGAGCAGGAGATCAAAGAGCGAAAAGAAGTGCATTTGCACCCGGGGTTGGGCGTTTCGGGCGGTTTACGGTATTACCTCCGGCATGGGGATGGCTCCGCGAGGAGTGGCGTCGTTGTGGAATTGGGGATGCTCTGAAATACAGCCAAACCGCAAGCGATTGACAACCGCCGTTCCCGGGACTACATTTCACATCGTCTCCAAGGCCCAAGTAATCGCGTTGCAAGTCCCGCGAACCCCCAGGGGCCCTTCTGTCCTCCGCGGCCGAGTAACACGAGCGCTATCGCTAAATCAGGAAAATCGATTTCACTTGTTTGAGGTGAACTATGCACCCACTCGTCCGTAATCTCTTACTGTTGGGCGTCGCTACGTTTTCGCTTGGCGCTGCCTCTGCTCCCACCCTGTACGCGCAGGAAGACGGTCCGCCGAAAGTCCTGGTCATCGACCGCGAATATCTCAAACCTGGCAAGGCCGGTGCGCAGCACGATCGCACCGAAAGCGCCATTGCGAAGGCATTCACGGACGCGAAGGTTTCCTACCCATACTTCGCCCTGGACTCCCTTTCCGGTCCCTCCCGGTCACTCTTTCTCTTTGGCTACGATAGTTTTGCCGAATGGCAAAAGCAGACTGCAGCGATCCGCAGCAACCCTGCCTTGGCCGCCAAACTTGACCAGGCTGCCCAGGCGGATGGCGACCTGTTGAGCAGTTATGAGTCTGCCGCGGCCGTGCTTCGCCCGGATCTCAGCCTGAATAAAGGCTCGATCCACGGAACACGCTATTTCGAGCTGACGCTGTTTATTGTGAAGCCGGGCCATGCGCACGATTTCGAAGAACTCGCCAAAATCTATGTCGAGACCTGGCGCAAAATCGATCCAGAGACGCATTGGGATACGTTCGAGGTGATGTACGGCAACCCCGCCCCGGGGATCGCCGGCGGCGACATCTTCCTCGTAGCCAACACCATGAAGTCTCTGGCCGAAACCGACAAGAGCCTGGCAAACGGCGACAAGTTCGCGAGCACTGCCGGAGACGAGACGATGAAAAAGGTCAGAGAATTGACCGCGGCCAGCGTTGCATCGGCTAGTACCAGTCTGTTCGCGATCAATCCGCGGATGAGTAACCCTCCAGCGGAATGGGTCAAGAACGAGCCGGACTTTTGGAAAGCGCATTAGAGAATTGAATGTGCTGAAAGGGCCTGTCCTGCGCTCGCTTGACGGGCCTTCGCTGCTGTAGCATGGCCGCCAGTTACAATGGCAAGCTGCCAGCCATGTGTATAAAAAGCATTCTTCTTTCGTTGGCGCTGGTCATGCACACCGGCTCGCTTTGCGCGCAAACGGGCAGGGTTGCGCAACAACCTCCAGATTTGCCGCGTTCCCCGCAGTACGAAATGGTGCAGCGCCGGCTCGCACAGGGCTGGAACACATGGGACGTGCACAGCGTGATGACTCAGGTGCTGCTGCCTGCGGGCCTGGCTATCCACTTCGGCCTGCAGCACAACACCACCCTCTACCAGGACGCCTTTCTCGCGGATGCTCTCATCGGCCGCCTCAACCCGGGCGCGGAGCAGGTCTTTCCCGGTCCGCACGCCTGGGACGGCAGCTACACAGACCTGCGCCTTACGTGGAAAGGGCACAATTTGCGGCTGCAAACAGCGCACGATGGAGCGAACCTGGTGATGCTCGCCACCCCGCTACCGTCTTCTCCCGCTCCCACGCTGTGGCCTACCGCGGTTTTCTCCGTGAACTATCTTTGGGATCGCCCCGGCGCAGTGGAGAAGCTGCAGGGAAAAATACAGGCAGGCGGAGTCAGCATCTACTGCACCTGCGAGCCGCAGGACCACCCGGCACATCCGCCAGTGACCGGGTCTTACTTCGCTGCTGACTTGACGCGCCCAGTAGGCATAAGCACCGGCGCTCGGCTGACGATCGAGAGGATTCAGGCAGTGCTCGAGCGCGCTAAAGAGAGCTACACCCGGTCCCTGGGTAACGGGTCTTTAGGCAACGGGTCTCCGGGTAACGATGCGGGCACCGCAAAAATCGTCGACGCCATCCAGACCGTGCTTGGGTGGGACACCATCTACGACCCGGAGAACCGTCGCGTGGTTTCCCCGGTGAGCCGAGTTTGGAGTGTCACGTGGGGCGGCTACGTTCTTTTCGATTGGGACAACTTCTTCGCCGCCACGCTCGCTTCTATTGGCGATCGCGATCTGGCTTATGCGAACGCCATTGAGATTCTGCGCAGTGAGACGCAACAGGGCTTTGTGCCCAACTATGCCCGTGCCGGCAATTGGAAGAGCTCCGACCGTTCGGAGCCGCCGGTGGGTTCCATCACCGTGCTTGGCCTCTACCAGCAATTCCACGATCGCTGGTTCCTGCAGGATGCGTTTGCCCCGCTGCTGCGCTGGAATCGCTGGTGGGCCGAACATCGCGATATCGACGGTTACCTGACCTGGGGAAGCGACGGCGATAACCCGCCGCCGAATCTCGATGACAACGCGCGTGGAACGCGCAGCGGCGCTATCCTCGAATCCGGCCTCGACAACAGCCCGATGTACGATGACGCCGTATACAACTCGACGACGCATCAACTGGAATTTGCCGATGTAGGCCTGATGAGCCTCTACGTTGCCGATTGCGAAGCACTCGCTACCATCGCAGATACATTAGACAAGGCGGCCGAAGCGAAGGAACTGCGGCAGCGCGCCACCCGCTACCGGACCCGGCTGGCTACTCTGTGGAGCCCGGAAGCCGGCATGTTCCTCAATAAGGACCTGCACAGCGGGCAATTCAGCCCCCGTCTTTCGCCAACCAACTTTTATCCCTTGCTGGCCAAAGCTGCGACGCCGGAGCAGGCGCAACTCATGATCAGCAAACACCTGCTCAACCCGAAGGAATTCTGGGGAGATCACGTGATCCCTTCGATCTCACGTGACGATCCCGCTTTCCGGGACCAGAACTACTGGCGCGGCCGCATCTGGGGACCGATGAACTATCTGGTGTACCTGGGCCTGCGGAACTATGACGATCCCGCGACTACGCGCGCGTTCGCAGAAAAATCCTACGCCTTGTTCCTGCAAGAGTGGAACCAGAACGGGCACGTCCACGAGAACTACAACGCCACCAGCGGAAGCGGTGACGATGTGGCTAGCAGCGACCGCTTTTATCACTGGGGCGCCCTGCTTGGCTATATACAATACCGCCAGCAGACGGAAACTAAAGTAATGGAAAAGTAGTCTGCTGAACCCATTTCTCCGCATCAAGTCCACATACCCAGGCAAGTGATCAGCGACTACCAGGACCGTTAGATGGCAATCAATTAAGACTGGCCCGCGCACATGCGAGGACTAGCCCTGCACGGCCGCCGCCTGCTCCACGTGCGGCAGGCGAACCACAAAGGTCGTACCCTGGCCCATCACTGTTTCAAAGTCGATGCTGCCCTGGTGTTTGTCTACAATTACCGATCGCGCAATCGCGAGGCCCTGGCCGGTGCCTTTGCCGATCTCCTTGGTGGTGAAGAACGGATCGAATATCTTGGCCCGCACCCCCTCTGGTATGCCGGTCCCTGTATCTGAAATCCTTATCTCGACGCCGTTCGCACATCGTGCGGTCCGCACTCCGATCTTGCCCTTTGCCCCATTGTTTTCTCGAGTACGGTCGCCAATTGCATGAGCGGCATTCACAATCAGGTTCAGGATCACCTGGTTGAACTCACCTGGCAGGCACGAAACCATGGGGAGTGTGGGGTCAAGGTCAGTCTCCATCTCAGCGACGTATTTCCACTCGTTCTGGGCCACGGCAATTGTACTTTGAATCGCGTGGTTCAAATCCAGCGGGACTTTCTCGTTTGCTCCCGGGTGAGAGAACTCTTTCATCGCGTTCACCAGTGACGAAACCCGCTTGACGCCCTCCAGGCCGTCATCAATCGCTTTGGGTATCTCCACCTGCAGAAACCCGACCTTGGTCTTCTTCAATGCGGCTTGCATCTCCTCTTTTAAGCTCGAGCTGACCGTATCGCTACACACCTCCTGCCAGAGCCGCTCGTACAGGTCGAGCAACTTGCTCAGGCTGGCGAACGATTTCTTGAGAAAACGGACATTATCGCCAATGTACTGCGTGGGTGTATTGATCTCATGCGCGATTCCGGCCGCCAGTTGACCAACGGATTCCAGCTTTTGTGCCTGCAGCAACTGGTCACGCAAGAGACGCCGTTCGGTCACGTCTTCGAACATACCCTCGAAGCCAACATGCTTGCCTCCGTTCACGACCGCCCGTACCGTGGTAGAGATCCAGATTTTGCTCTGGTCCTTGCGCAGGACCTGCAGCTCGAACGCTTTCACATGGCCGTGGCCATGCAGGGCTGCCTGCAGCTCTGCGCTCCGTTCCGGCGACACGGCAATGGTCCACAGAGGACTGTTCTGGGTGGCAAGCATCTCCTCGGGGCTTTCATAGAGCAGATAAAAAGCCATTGCCGGATTCACGCCTGTAAGATACCCGTCGAGGTCGACCTGAAATATGCCGAATAGCGCCTGGTCGAACATCCCCCGGTAGTTTCTCTCCGCTACGGCCAGCGCCTCTTCGGTCTTCTTTCGTTCACTGATATCGTGTGCAACGCCGGCAATTCCCGTGATGTAGCCATTGTTGTCGCGCAGGGGCACAGTTGTTGTCAGCACGGGGATGTCGTCGCCAAGATAGTTGAGCACAACATCCTCACGGTTGAAGGTTGCCATGCCCGTTTGCATGACATTCTGCTCGTTGGAGAAAGAAGGTTCCGCCCGGGCCGCGGGAATGAAGTCAAACTCTGTCTTCCCAATCAGATCCCGTGGATGTTGCGCTCCCAATGCGTAAGCCGTCGGCGGATTCGCCAACACAAAGCGGCTTTCCCGATCCTTCACATACATGAGATCAGGAATGTTATCCAGCAGCTCCCGCAGCATCGTACGTTGGATTACCAGCAAGGATTGGAGCGCGAGGATTCGCAGATTCAACAACGACGTGACTACCGCGAATGCCAGGATGAGAACGGATAACACCAGTAAGACAGCGATAGCCAGGTGCGATCGATCCACTGCATGCTTAAGGCCCCAGTTCGCCGGTAAAAGGCTTACCTCTGCCAGCCCGGCAAAGTGCATGATGGCAATGGCCAGTCCCAATGCAAGTGCAGCTCCCAGTTTGCGCCGCCCGCTGCCACGTTCGCTGTCTGAGCGCTGAAGCATGAAGAATCCGGCGAACGAGAGCATAGCCCCCGGCACGACCGACAAGACTTCAAACATGGGGTTATTGGAGCGGACAGCGCTCAGGCGCACGGAAGCCATTCCCACAAAGTGGGTGGCTGCGATCGCGCCTGCCATCACCGAGCCTCCTAGAATTATGTGCAGCCGCGTTACCTGGGGCTGGCTCACGATGGTCAACGCGATGCCCGAAACTACAATCGCCAACAAGAGTGAGGCGATCAGAGTGGGCAGGTGGTAGTAAACGGTCGCCCCGGGCCGGAAGGCAAACATCTCGGCGCTATGCATGCACCACATGCCGCTTCCTATGGCAAGGGCCCCTCTCAGCAGCCACCAGACACGATAAATTTCGTCATGAGCTTTCACCTGCTCCACCACGTCGAGAGCGATCCACGACGTGATCACCGAAATGACGAACGACAGCGCAACCAGCCAATAGTCGTAGGAGCCGGAGAGGACGGATTCCATGAATGTCTTATCGGCCGTATTTGGCTGTCCTGTCCGGAGAACGGACGCTTATTGCTTTAAGCACCGCGCCTGCTGAGCCGATACTTAAATCACGCATTGGCATCCTTATGGCCGAAAAAATCCTGTTTGTAGACGACGAACCCGCTGTACTGGAAGGCTACAAACGCATCCTGTATCCGGAGTTCGAAGTGGATACCGCCGACGGAGGGGCCAAGGGACTCATTGCCATAAAAGAGAATGGGCCCTACGCCGTCGTCGTCTCCGACATGAGGATGCCGGCCATGAACGGAGCCGAGTTTCTCACCAAGGTGCGGCACACCGCTGCCGACACCGTACGCATGCTCCTGACCGGCTATACCGATATGGGAGCCGCAATCGAGGCCATCAACCAAGGAAACATCTTTCGCTTTCTCACCAAGCCCTGCGAGCCCGAAGTGCTAGAAACGGCAATCAGCGACGGCCTTGAACAATACCGCCTAGTCACCGGCGAACGAGAGCTGCTGGAAAAGACTCTGCTGGGCAGCATTAAAGTTTTGACCGACGTGCTGAGCGCCGCGAGCCCCGAGGCCTTCGGACGCTCGATGCGCATCGCTCATTCGGTCCGCCACATCGTCAAAAAGATGAACATTCCTTCGGGCTGGTGCGTGGAAGCTGCGGCTGCCCTCTCTCAGCTTGGGTGTATCACCCTTGATTCAGGGCTCATGTCGCGCGCGTATGCGGCGGCCAAACTTAGCCCGGAAGAACAAGCTGCTTTCGACGCCCATCCCCAGGCCGCGATGCAGCTCCTGAAGACCATCCCCAGGCTTGAATCGGCGGCCTGGATTATTGGGCAACAACTCAAGGGTAATATCGTCGCGCCAGCATCAGACCTTCCAGGATTCTCGGCCAGCGAAGTGGTGCTCGCCGCAAAAGCTCTCAAACTCGCTGTCGCGCATGAGCAATTTCGAGAGAAGTTTCCCGCCAAGGGGGCAGCCATCGCCAAGCTTCGCGAATGTAAGAATGAGTTCGAGCCCGCCCTGATCGAAACGCTCCTCGATCTTCCGCAGGATACTGCCTCCAGGCAATTGCTGAAGGTGTCCACAAGCAGGCTTCGAGCCGGAATGATCCTCGACCAGGAGATCAAGAATGGGCAGGGTGTTCTGATGGTTGCCAAGGGCCAAGAATTGACCAGCGCGCTGGTACTCCGGCTTGATAGCCATGCCAAGGCAGGGACTATCGACAAAGAGGTGATGGCGTACGTTCCCGCGGCTGGCTGGGAGCCCCATCAGCATCACTGAAGCCCTCATTCGCCATCACCGCTCCCCATGGGTTGCGTTTACACTATCCGCATGCGCGCCTATTTTGCCGGAAGTTCGGTGCCAACCCCGGAGGAGATGAGGAAGATGCTGGCTGCCAGCCCGGAGCAGGCGGCTGCTGCGCGCAAGCTTAAGAGTATTGCTGTTGGCGGAAAGAAGCCGCTGAACAAGAAGCAAGCGCCTCCCGGCGTTGTGCGCAAATCTCTGGCAAAAGAAAAGCCTTGAAGACGCGGCTGCGAGTGCTTGCCCTGGCTGTCCTCGCTTTACCGGCCGCAGCCCAGGAGCCACCTGCATCCGTTCTGGCTCCAATCGATGCCCTTTTCCAGGGTATGGCCCAGCGCGATGCAGCTGCTATCAAGGCGGCCGCCATTCCGGGAGCGGTGATGGTGCTGATGCGCGACGGTAAGCCGGAGCAGATGACCGTTGAGGCCTTTGCCGAACGCGTGGGCAAGCCCAGCAAGACGCAGATAGAAGAGCGCATCCATGCCCCTCTGGTGCGCGTGGATGATGACCTGGCGATGGTGTGGGCGCCTTTTGAGTTGCTGGTCGACGGCAAACTGAACCACTGCGGGACTGACCTGTTCAACCTGGTACGGATCAAAGGCAAGTGGCGGATCGCGGGCGTCGCCGATACGGGAAACAACGATTGCGCCACCCGAGGGGATGAGTAGGCTTTCGCCTCACGCAAACGGCCAAACCTGCTCGATGGTCTTGCTGAGCATCCACTTTTTGTCATTGTCATTCAGAAACTTCATTCCGTTCTGAACTACGTCCAATCTCTGTCCGTAGGTGGCCTTCTCCTGCGTCATAGGCCAGTCGGTTGCCCACATCAGGCGCTCGGGTCCGAACTTTTCGTGCAGCCGCATCACCAGTTGCTGTGCGTCCATCCACGGATACGCCTCGCGCGACAGCGACCAGGTGTGCGACACCTTTACAAACACGCGGGGGTAACGCGCGAGCGCAAGCAACGGCTCGAGTTGCTCCGGGTGATCCACCGGGCAATCGGCCATGTGGTCCACCACCACGGTCAGCGCGGGGAAACGATCTACCAGCTTCGCCGCATCCGGAACCCGGCTGGTCGGCATGAGCAGCGTCATGGGGACGCGAAGCTCCTCGCATCGCTTCCATAGCGGGGCCATGAGTGGGCCACGAATCCAGTCGCCGGCGGCATCAGCTACCGGGTTCAGGCGCAGGCCGTGAAACCGGTCCTCTTCCGTGAGGCGGGAAAGATGGTCGGGCGCAGCCGGATCGAGCGGATCCACGCGGCATACGCCGTGAAAAAACTGTGGAAATTGCTTAAGCACAGAAGCCAGGTAGCGATTGTCGTTGCGGTAGTAGCTCACCTGGATGAGGACGGTTTTGGCTACGCCGTGCTGCTTCATCAGGTCGAGCAGCTTTTCCGGTGGGGCATCCCAATCAGGAACGGGGGCGCCCGGAGCGAAAGGGAGCTCAGCCTGATGCTTCCAGACATGTACATGGGGATCCAGTATTCGGTACGTCATGTGCTTCTCCGCCAGGGCGGCAGCCGTCCATTGCAACATCGCGCGCCGGGTGATTTGTAGCATGAACTCTCGCGGGACAACGGTTCCTAACCGCCATCATCCTACACACGGGGGAGATGGGATGAACAACCTGAGGATGAAGCATTTTCTGGCTCTGCTGTTGATCGGGGACGGCGTAGTTGCTTTGGTCCGGCCGGAGCACGATGCGGCAGCCTGGTCACAGGGACCATGGCTGTGGCGGCAGGCCATGCAGCACCTGAAGAAGAACCCAACCACAACGCGCCTGGTGGCGACGACACAGATTGTCGCGGGCATCTATTGGCTGATCAGCGAGGAGAGAAAGAGGGCGCCGGAAAGCTTAGAATAGTGATTCGCCCGTGTCCGCCTTTCGTCCAGCTACGCTCGCCGATGTCCCGATGCTCGAGCAACTCATTCGCTTGTCGGTGCAGGAACTGCAACCGGAGTACACCCCGGAGCAGCGGGAGCGCGCCCTTGAGGTGGTGTTTGGCGTGGACACGCAGTTGATCGACGACGGCACCTACTTCGTAGCTGAAGCCAGCGCGGAAGGGAAGCCGGCAATCGCCGCGTGCGGAGGCTGGAGCAAGCGGAAGACCTTGTTTGGCGGCGATCGTTTTGCCGGGCGGGAAGACTCGCTGCTGGATCCGGCGAAGGATGCAGCCAAGATTCGCGCATTCTTTGTGCATCCCGAGTGGGCGCGCCAGGGGATTGGGAGCCGCTTGCTCGAGTTATGCGAAGAGGCTGCACGGAGCGCAGGTTTTCGCCGTCTGGAAATGGGGGCGACGTTGGCTGGGGTTCCTCTATACCGGGCGCGCGGTTACATCGCCGGAGAGCAGCGCGAAGTGCCACTGGGGCCGGGCTTCTTTCTGCCCATCGTCCACATGGTTAAGCAGCTTGTTTAAGGGCATAGCCGTGCCGCCCTGCGCAAGTTCCCGAGGTACTTATCCGGTGCTTCCGCGATCCCGGTCTGGGTAGTTATCCGTGTTTGTTACTGACTGCATGTACGCAGCAGGCTGGTGTCGCGCCGTTGCGGATTATGCAATGACGGGTTGAATGTGCCCTGAAAGTGACGCCCGAAAACTGCTGCGCACCGCCGTGCAACTGCCTTTTCTTCTGCAACTTACATTTTCCGGGTTGAAAATCTTCCTCAGCCGGTAATTTCTTTGCCGGAAAATCTCTTGACAACCTCACATGCGGAGGATTTATATACCCGAGGTCGAAAAAACTAGTCGTTTACAGAAACGTTTTTCTTGCTGGATTTGGAGAGGTGTGTCAGTGATGGTACGTAAAATGTCGCGGTTCGCCGCGTTCGTGTTCCTGCTTGCCTTCTGCGGAAGGGTCGTTCTCGCCCAGGGTATATTCGCCACTCTTGATGGTGTTGTGACTGACCCGACCGGGGCGGTGGTTCCAAATGTCAAAATCGTGCTGACGGATACGCTGTCGGGGTCTGCCCGCGACACGACGACTGACGGCGCCGGTTTTTACAACTTTGTTTCCGTCCCCGTGGGAACCTACAACCTGGCTGTTTCGGCGGGCGGCTTCAAAGACTACAGGGCATCGAACATTTCGCTGGGCGGTGGTGAGCATCGCAGCGTCAACGTAGCACTTAGCGTTGGTGCTGCAGACCAAACCGTCGCTGTCGACGCGCAAAATGGCGCGATCGCGGTCACAGATTCCGGTGAGCGTTCTTTTGCGCTGGGTACGAAGGAGTTGGAAAACTTTACCCAGGTTGGGAGCAACGCTGCGGAGTACATCAAGATCGTTCCCGGCTTTGGTGTCCAGAACGGTACCTCGAACAAATCCGGATACAGTGGGGCGACTATCGGCATCAATGCGAACGGAGATTCCGGCAGTCAAAGTCCTCTGAATGGCAACTTCTCCTACAACGGTCTGCCGAACAACTCTCTCGATATCGTCGCTGATGGCGCCCACGTCTCGGATCCAGGTTGCAATTGCGACACGCCGGTAAACCCCAACTCCGATTTCCTGCAGGAGTTCAAGGTACAGACCTCGAATTTCGCGGCCGAAGATCAGAAGGGCCCCATTCTGATCACTTCAGTTACAAAGGCCGGCGGCACCAGCTATCACGGAAGCGCATTTTTTTCGGCACGTAACGCCGCTCTCAATGCCAACGACTGGCTGAATAACTACAGCAACGTAAAGCAGCCGCAGGATAAGTATTACTATCCCGGCGGCACCATCGGCGGCCCCATATTCATTCCCGGAACCCGCTTCCATAAAGACAACACGAAGCTCTTCTTCTGGACCGGCTTTGAGTACTTCTACCAGGTCCTCGATACCGGCCTGTTGCGGGCGACGGTCCCAACCGCAAGTGAGCTGGGCGGAGATTTCTCGGAGAATTCCATTAACGGTGAGGGTGCAATTACCGCCGCTAACAAGCCGCCAGGTTATCTGACCAACGCTGCTGTAGCAAAGTTTGGTGGCACCACGCAACTGAGCCCGTGTTCCGGTCCTGCGAACGGTGCTTGCATTGACCCGAACATGCTGGCACTGGCCAAGCTGTTTCCAGCGCCCAACGCGAACCCGAATGCAACTGGCGGCTACAACTACACGCAGGCGGAAATTTTCAACCAGAACAACCGGCAGTGGACCATCCGTGGTGATTGGAACATAAGCGAAGCGACTAAGGTCTTCGTCCGCTATAACTATCAGCGCGAGGTTCAGCAGTTCCCGGTGGGCCTCTGGTGGCGCAACACAGACCAGGTTCCTTATCCCACACCCATCGAGGGTAAGAATAAGTCCGATTCAATCTCGGGCTCGATTACTCACGTTTTCAATGCAAGCATGACCAACGAGACTGTCGTCGCTTACACGTTCGTAGGTTTCCCGAATGTGTTTGCCGACCCGGCAAAGGTTAGCCGTTCGAACGTTGGGTACAACTACAAGGGCCTTTTCAATAATGGGGTGGCCCAAATTCCTTCTTTTGGGAACTACGGCCCGAGCGAAGCAGCTTTGATGTTCAACCCCGGCGGTTTTGAAGCCGGCGGCGCATCGGAAGGTTTGTTTGCGAACAAGTGGATGCCCAGCATGAGCGACACGCTCACGAAAATCAAGGGCGACCACACAATCAAAGTCGGCTTCTTCTATGAGTGGATACGCAACTCACAACCAGCTAACAACGATACCAACGGCTTCTCCCAGGTCTCAGTCAGCAATCACTTCAGCTACGGCAACGAATATGCTGACCTGTTGACCGGCAACCTTTCAGACTACACAGAGACAAACTTTAACCGGTTGAACGAAATCAACTACAACACTATTGAGTTCTTTGCCCAGGACACCTGGAAAGTTACCCGGAGATTTACTCTGAACTATGGTCTCCGCTTCACTCATTTCCAGCCGTGGGAAGATGCTTTGGGCTATGGCTACTCTATCTTCGTCCCATCGCAATTCAGTCCGAGTTGCGCATCTTCGTATTGCGGGTTTGAGTGGCACGCGAAAGACAAGTCGGTGCCAGTGGCGGGATTCCCAACTCGGGCGTTGTTCTATCAGCCGCGGTTCGGTGCTGCCTACGATGTTCGCGGCAACGGGTCCACTGTTGTTCGCGGAGGTTGGGGCCGTTTCTACTACCATTCCGGGCAGTTCACGAATGGACTGGATGCGTCAGCCGGTGTAAAGACGGTAAACAACCTTTCGCCCTCGAACTGGATCGGGGGACCTGGATGTCCAACCAATGGCCCTAATGGGTCCAATCTGTACGCCGCATATTTCTCCTGCCTCAATGTACAGGCCACACCGGCTTCACCATCGGCTGTCGATTCCAAAGACGATAAGCAGCCCTACACCGACAGCTACAGTGTGAACATAGATCAGCAGACTCCCTTCCAGGGCTTGTTTGAACTTGCCTACGTGGGGAATCGGAGCCGGGACCTGCAAAACACCGAGGGCGGTTTCGGCAGCAACCTCAACATAGTTCCTTTGGGCTCCATGCTAACCGCTCCGATCCCTGGCTTGGCTAACTCCAACAATTACCGGCCGCTCCAGGGCTATGGCGACCTCGTAGAGTCTACAAACAACTTGTACGGCAACTACAACGCCATGCAGGTAAGCTGGATACGGCACGCTGGAAGGTACACCGTCCAGACAAACTATACGTTCCAAAAGGCTATGGGTATCATCAACCCAGCAAATGATCCCTTTAGCCTGCGGGCGAATTATGGGCCCCTTTCGTCTGACCGCCGGCACTTGTTCAACGCTGCCTATTCGGTAGATCTGGGCACGCTGGTTCATTCCAACCACCTGGTGAACGGCGCGGTGAATGGATGGCAGCTGTCGGGGGTAACCCAATTGGAAAGTGGAGCGAACCTCACGTATGGTGGTACGAACACTCCCAATAATCCACCCAACCTCAACTACAATTTGTCGCTGACGTGCACCGCTGCTAACTGCCCAAGCACGGCAGCGTCTATTCCAGGCTCCTGGAACCCAGCCGATCCGACCACGTACGCGAACGCCAATCCCATCAACAATCAATCCATCCTGGGAACCTCTTCCCAAATTCTGACTCCGCTATATACATGCGGAAATCACAAGCAGGGGAGTTTAGGCCCGCACACGTATGTCAATGGGAATTGCTTCGCGGCGCCGACGGTGGCGGGCCAGGCAGGGCCGGCTTTGTTGCCAGCTGCTTATGGTCCCGCTTACTTCGACTCTGATCTATCGGTGTTCAAGAATTTCGATATCAGAGAAGGAATGAAGCTACAACTCCGTGCGCAGGCTTACAACTTCCTCAACCACCCGCTTTGGTCGTTCCCGAACGCGAACAACCTGACCTTGCAATTTGTTCAGGACCCCACGTCGGGGGTGATTACACAGAACAACGCCCTTTTTGGTCAGGCCACAACCAAGCAGGGCCAGCGTGTTATGGAGTTTGGAGCTAAATTCTCCTTTTAAATCAATTCCGGCCTAGGCCGAATTGATTTGACTTCAGGGGCTTCTGACGTACCGCTATACTTGTTGCATACTTTGCAACAAGTAGCCTGTATGCAGAAGCCCCGTGTTCTTTTTATATCCATCGTTGCCGCAATGCTCCCGCTTGCAGGCCCAGCACAGATGAACCCGCAGCAACTGGTGCAGGACGCCATGCAGAAGCAGCAGTCGGGCGACCTTGAGGGCGCGGTCACCGAGTACCGGGAATTCCTCAAGCTGCATCCCGAAGCCGCACCCATTCACACCGACCTGGGTGCTGCGCTTGCCGGCCTCGGCCGCTACGAAGAGGCTCTTCCGGAATACAAGACAGCACTCCAGCAGTCACCCAAACTCGTCGGCGCGCGACTTAACCTGGCGCTCCTTTATTACAAGATGGGCAGGATTGATGACGCCCGTAAAGAACTGGAAAGGGTGTACGCCGAAGATCCCTCGAACCATCAGGCTGTGCTTCTGCTGGGTGACTGCTACATGCGCATGGCGCGGGAAAGCGATGTGATTCGCATCCTTGAGCCGGAGGAGAAGAAGTACCCTGATGATCTCGCCGTGACCTACCTGCTCGGCACAGCTCTGATCCACCAGAAGCGTGCGGAAGAGGGCGAGGTACTGGTGGATAAAATCCTGCACAATGGGGACTCTGCGGAAGCTCACCTGATGCTGGGTTCGGCAAAGATGAACGTGCAGGATTATGCCGGCGCTCGCGATGAATTTGCCAAGGCAGTGGCGCTCAATCCCGATTTGCCGGAAGTGCACGTTCTCTACGCCAAAGCACTCACCTATACCGGCGACTCCGACCTGGCGGCCAAACAATACCAGACTGAGCTGAAGGTCGATCCGTACAACTTTGACGCGAACCTGCAGTTGGGTGCAGATGCCCGCCAGGAACAGAACTACGATGAGGCTGAGAAGTACTTTGAGCGCGCCCAGGAAACCCGCCCCGGCGATCCGGGGGTGCGCTACCAGTTGGCGCTGGTCGCAATTGATCAGGGCCGCCTGGACGACGCGCGGAAATTGCTGGAAGGGTTGACGAAGGAGTCTCCGCAATTCACCGAGGCACATGTTTCGCTGGCGCTGGTGTACTACCGGCTCAAACGGCCGGAAGACAGCAAGCGCGAGAGGGAAACAGTCCTGAAGTTGACGGCAGAGGCGCAGGCCAAGGAGCCCGGCGCTAAACCGCGGTGACGGAGTGAAGAAACAACTTGCAGTCCTGTGCTGGTTGTTGCTGTCTGCTGTCTCGCTTGCGCAGGTCCCAACGCCAACTGCCCCTGCCGCTTGCGCCAAATGCCACGTGGAAGGTTTGACGCAACCGACCACTTATATGTCACATGCACTGGAACCGGTGGATAAGTGCACCGTGTTGCGAGAACATCCTTCCATCACCGCCACAATCGGCAAGTACACCTACCACATCGAGAGCAAGGGAGCTGACAGCACGTACTCGGTGACAGATGGAACCGGTACGGTGACAATGAAGATCGCCTGGGCCATGGGCGCCAGCTTTGCGCTGGGCCAGACCTACATCCTGGAAAAGGATGGTCAGATGTATGAGAGCCGTGTGAGCTGGTTTCGGGAATTGCAAGGGCTTGGGCTCACCATGGGCTATGAGGGGACGACTCCGGCAGACCTTACGCAAGCAGCCGGCCGGCCGATCCACATGGATGAAGAACGGCGCTGTTTCGGCTGCCACTCCACCAACGCCGTGCATGGGCGG
>Ga0181537_10002628_pt1 | contig 15743 bp, 12 predicted proteins | sample PEATcosm2014_Bin_39_FD_119765 | JGI IMG/M metagenome (GOLD analysis project Ga0181537, IMG submission 119765) | Peatland microbial communities from MTU Mesocosm Facility, Houghton, MI, USA - PEATcosm2014_Bin23_10_metaG | ecosystem: Environmental > Terrestrial > Soil > Wetlands > Peat | place... | reverse complement strand
GCTCATCTGGGAGGTGTAGCGTGATGGCATCATTACCACGTGCACGCGGTCTGGACCGAGGGCATCGACCGCCAGCGCGAGCGTCAGCGCCGAGTCGACGCCGCCTGACAGGCCGATGACGGCGCCATTGAACTTGTGCTTGTTGACGTAGTCGCGCACCCCTAGCACCAGCACCCGGTACACAATTTGATCGTCGGGCCATTCCGGCTCGATGCGTCCCGGTATCGGCTCGAGAGCGCCGCTTCGGCGCTCGAACTCGACGCAGTAAAGTCCCTCTTCTAGTGGCGGCGCGCGCATGGCCAGCCGCCCCTGTGAGTCGATGGCGAAAGAATTGCCGTCGAACACCAGTTCGTCCTGGCCGCCGATCAGATTGACGTAGACCGCAGGCAAGCCGGTTTCGTGCACCCGCTGACCCACTACCAGTTCGCGTTCCCGCTGCTTGTGAATTTCATACGGCGAAGCGTTGATGATCAGCAGGATCTCGGCACCATGCGCTTCGGCATCGGAGGCCGGCACGGGCTCCCAGGCGTCCTCGCACACCAGCAGTCCAAGCCGGATGCCATCGAACTCGACCACGGTCGCTTCCGTGCCCGCCGTGAAATAGCGCTTTTCGTCAAATACCTTGTAGTTCGGCAGGCAGGACTTGCGGTGCCGCGCGAGTACCTGTCCACCACGCATGAGGCAAGCGGAATTATAAATGTAGCCCTGTGAGTACTCCGGATAGCCGATGAGGATGCCGATCTCGGGCACGGCGGTCTTCAGTTCTTCGAGCGCCAGGGCGATCTGATGGCGCAAGCCGCGATGGAACAGCAGGTCCTCAGGTGGGTAGCCCGACAGCGTCAGCTCCGGGAACATCACCAGATCCGCGCCGAGCTCCGTGTGCGCACGACGCGCCTCGGCGATCACGCGCTCGAGATTGCCGCGCACATCGCCGACCAGCAGGTTGATCTGCGCCAGCGCTATTTTCAATCGATCGATGGATGCCACCGGCGCTCCAGGCGCGGCCCGGATTCCTCCGCGTCGTTCAACGATGCCTCGCCGGCTTGCGCTGCTTGCCGGCCCCACCCCGAACAACTTTCGGCGCCGCCCGTTTGGATGGCCGCTTCAGTTTTGCTGCAGCGGTGCGCTTCGTCGGCGCGGTGCGCTTCGACGTAACGGTGCGCTTCGACGTAACGGTGCGCTTGGCCGGCGCGACTTTTGTCGGAGCAACGGCCGGTTCACGCCTCTGCGCGCGGCTGGCGATCGCCACGCGACGCTTCGTCAGCAGCTGCGCCATGGCGCTGCCCAGTTCCGCCGGCGACTTCACCGTGCGGACGCCGGCAACTTCGAGCGCGCGGTATTTGTCAGCCGCGGTACCCTTGCCGCCAGCGATGACTGCCCCGGCGTGACCCATGCGTTTGCCGGGCGGCGCCGTGACGCCGGCAATGTAGGCAACAACGGGCTTGGTGACGTACTGGCGTATATGGTTCGCCGCCGCCTCCTCGTCGCTGCCGCCGATTTCGCCGACCATGATGATGCCCTCGGTCTGCGGGTCGCGCTCGAAGAGCTCTATGACGTCGATGAAATTCATGCCCCGCACCGGATCGCCGCCGATGCCCACGCAGGTACTTTGGCCCAGCCCCTGATTCGTGGTCTGAAACACCGCTTCGTACGTAAGCGTGCCCGAACGCGAGACGATGCCCACGGCGCCCTTTTTGTGAATGAAGCCCGGCATGATGCCGATCTTGCATTCTCCCGGGGTGATGATACCGGGGCAATTGGGTCCGATCAGGCGTGTTGGCGAGCCGCTCAGCGCAGCCTTCACCTTCACCATGTCGTTGACCGGCAGACCTTCGGTGATGCAGACCACCAGCTCGACGCCGGCATCGACCGCCTCGAGAATGGAGTCGGCCGCGTAGGGTGCTGGCACGTAGATCATGCTGGCGGTCGCGCCCGTGGCATTCACCGCATCGCGGACGGTATCGAACACCGGCAGGTCCAGGTGACGCTCACCGCCGCGTCCCGGCGTGACTCCGCCGACGAGCTTGGTGCCGTAAGCCAGGCATTGCTCGGAGTGAAAGGTGCCCTGTTTGCCGGTGAAGCCCTGGCAGATCACTTTGGTGCGGGCATTGACCAGAACGCTCATCGGGAGGTTCTCGCTGCGGCCACGACCTTTTTTGCCGCGTCGGTCAGGTCGGCGGCAGCAATGATGGCGAGACCGCTTTGCGCGAGGCGCTCACGGGCAACCTCCGCATTGGTGCCCTCGAGGCGCACCACCACTGGCACATCGACGCCCACGTTCTTGACGGCATTGATGATGCCGTCGGCGATCAGGTCGCAGCGCACGATGCCGCCGAAGATATTGACGAGGATTGCGCGGACGTTGGAGTTGGAGAGTATGAGCTCGAAGGCCGCGGTCACGCGTTCGCTGGTCGCCCCGCCGCCGACATCGAGGAAGTTGGCTGGCTTGCCGCCGTGCAATTTGATCAGGTCCATGGTTGCCATGGCGAGTCCGGCACCATTGACCATGCAGGCAATATCGCCATCGAGCGACACATAATTGAGATCATGCTCGCTGGCGCGGCGCTCCATCGGGTCTTCCTGTCCCGTATCGCGCAGCGCCAACATTTCCGTCTGGCGAAACAGCGCATTCGCCTCGATGTCGAGCTTGCAGTCGAGTGCGACGAGTGCGCCAGCTTTGGTGACGATCAGCGGGTTGATCTCGATCAGGCTCGCGTCGCGTTCCTGGTAGAGCCGGTAGAGAGCCAGTGCGATGGACTGGAATTGCTCGATCTGCTTTCCCTTGAGGCCGATACCGAAGGCGAGCTGCTTGCACTGAAAGGGTTGTAATCCCGTGGCCGGATGCACCGTGGTGGAGAGAATGCGCTCTGGGGTGTGCTCGGCGACCTCTTCGATATCCATCCCGCCTGCGGCCGAGGCAACCACCGCAATGCGACTGCGCTCCCGATTAAGCGTCAAACTCAGGTACAGCTCGCGCTCGATCTCGGAACCCGCTTCGACGTACACGCGCTCGACCGGCAATCCCGTGGCGCCCGTCTGCTTGGTGATGAGCCGCTGACCCAGCATTGCTGCGGCGGCGGTGCGCACTGCTGCCGCATCGCTCACAACCTTGACGCCACCGGCCTTGCCGCGGCCACCGGCGTGGACCTGCGCCTTCACGACCCACACTTTGCCGCCGAGCGCCTTCGCAGCGGCGAGCGCCTCATCGGCGCTGTCGGCAACCCGACCGTCAGGCACGGGCACTCCGTAGCTCGCGAGGATTTTCTTCGATTGATACTCGTGCAGATTCATGCGCGATGGTCCAAAGACAGAATGTGATTGATGAATATCATGGCATCGCCTTCGCGGCCTCGTCTATCGAAAACGGAGCTTGGACTGGAACGATGCGGAGCCGCCGCAAGACCTTCTGCAATCAGCCGTCCAGATCCCGGAGGCGTGCCAGTGGACCGATGAATTTTTCGTATTTCCGCCAGCGTTGCACGGATGTGTGATAGATCTTCTGACGCACCTGCCATGTGCTGGCAGTGGCTACGTCGCGATCAGTCTTATGGAAATCCAGGCAATGGTCATCCCACTCCAGACCGATGAATTCCAGCATCCGGGCCGTCCAGCCTGCTAGATCCTCGACCAACCCCTCGTAGGGGACTTCCAGAATGGAACCGGGCGGCAACACCTGGCGCCAATGGGCCATGAGGCGATGATGCTGTCGGTAATAGTGCTCGAGATCCGCTAGATCCGAGGTGAAGTTCAGAGCTTGTGAAAATGGCTGGAAGTAGCACGAAAGGCAGGTATCTATTGGATTTCGTCGCATGTAAATGATGCGGGCGCGCGGGAACACTGAATGAATCAGACCCAGGTGGTCCGAATTCGCGGGCGCCTTGTCGACCACGCGCAGCGCATCACTGGAGCTCCTGGCCAAGAGCCGCAGGTAGTCTTCGGCGAGTTTTTTCTTTTGCGATTCGGCCAGAGGCGCGCTTTGATGCTCGGCGGCATTCCTGCGGCCGGCCACATTCCAGAAATCAGGCTCTCCGACCCCTCTTGCCGCCGGATGTGAGGCGATGATTTGCTCCGCCAGGGTCGTGCCGGAGCGGGGCATCCCGACCACGAACACCGGCTGGTCCGAATCCGATGCCCCCGCGGCGGCACTTGAGATGACATTCCGGGTATACCCGCGGATCTGTTGATCGATGAACTGCGCGTACGCATCAGACCGGAAGCGTGGCCCAAGTTCGAGGGAAAGATCATTGGCGTGTTTGAAATTTTCAAACGCCTGCGGGTAAGCACCAACGTCGTCGTGATATTTGCCAACGGCAAAGCGGAGTGCGATTTCCTCCGTCATCGGTATGCCGCCGCCGATCAACCGCTTCGCGCGCTCCAGCCACGGCGTATCAGCCTTCGTCATCCGGCGCAGGCCGGCGAGGCCCGCCAGGGCACTCGGCGTTCTCGCATTGCCCTCCATTTCCAGTACACGCTTGAACCAGCTTTCGGCCTCTTCGAATCGGCCTTGCATGCTGGCTACCTGCCCCATTCCGAGCAGCGCCTCCTCGTCATTGGGAGATGTTCCAAGTGTGTTTTCAAACTGTGCCTTGGCTTCACTCGGCCGGCCCTGCAGAACCAGCGTCCTGCCGAGCAGGCAGCGGGCATCCAGATAATTTGGCCGCAGTTTCAGCGCCTTGCGGAGCGAGTCCTCCGATTCGGCAAAATAGCCTTCCCATTGCAGCACAGCGCCCAAATTACAAAGTGCTTCCGGATATTTCGGTCTGAACGCAACTGCCTTACGGAATTGCTCATCCGCTTCGCCAAAACGCTCCAGTTTATAGAGCGCAGCGCCGAGATTATTGCGAGCTTCGGCATCTCGGGGCTTGAGTTCCACGACGCGCGCGTACAGTTCCATTGCCTGCAGATGCTCGCCGCGCGCAAAGCAGGCGTTTCCCTGCGCGAGGAGCCGCCCGGCATTGATGGTTCCGCCAACCTTGGGCGGAGCTCCCTCAGACTGTGCAGTCGATGCGCTGCCGGCGCCGCCGGAGCTGGTCATCATTTGAACCACCAGCGCCTGCGTGGCGTCGTCGACTAGTCGCTTTTCGATGCCTTGCTCGAGCAGCCGCCACTTGAAGGAATTGGCGAGTTTGGCGCGCTTGAAGAAATTCAGGGGAGTCGCCCGGACCTCGGTGTCCGTGCGACGCATCAGGTCCTGCAGCGCCTTGTCAGACTGCCCGTTGTGCTTGCCGTTGGTGACTGTCTTTGCGAATTGATCCGCCAGCGCGACGCCCAGCGCCGTCACGTCACTCACTTTGAACCAATCGAGCGGCATCACCATGCTCCCAATAGAACCGGCGTGAATACTACCCAAACCGGGAGACGGACCAGGGTGAAATTCTACGTGCTGGTGAGGTTCCTCACAGATTGACTGGGTTTGTCAGGCCGAGGAACAGCGTCGGCCTCTACTTGACGCTGTATCCACGCGCCTCTAGGCACGCCGTTATCGCGCGCTGGTACTGATCGCGGCCGGCTCCAGGAGCGCCGCCCGCGGACGGACCCCCGCCTGGCTGCGTTGGATCGAAGCCGGTCTGGGTGTTGGCCCAGCTATGACATTCATAGCGATCCGCGGATTGCTGCTCAGGCGTCTGTCCATTGCGCGGATAGACGAAGAAATCATCCCCGCCCGATTGGGGCGGTGCAGGGGGCGCTGCGCCGGGTTCATCAGCGCCGGCCGGGGGCGCTGCCACCACGTACTGATTCATGTCCGGACGCCACTGATAGTAGACATCATCGGCGTAGTAGTAAGGCACGCCCCCGAACCATACCGTCGAGTAGAACGGTGGCAACACCGTGACATAGAGTCCAACCGGCGGGCGCGTGACGACGAAACCGTACGGGCCGGGCGCATACCAGACCCCTGCGTTGAAATAGAAACGGCTGCCGCCGTACACGTAGGGCCTGTAGCCACCGGGCAACGAACGGAACACCTGGCCGCGCGGCGGATAGTAGTGTCCGTGCCCATAACGATTATCGAGTACCTGACCGTGCCCATCGCGGGCGAACTGGCCGTTCGGACGTCCCCGATCGTCGGCAAAACTCGTCGCGATGCCGGCGAGTGCAAGCACCCACAGACTCGAAATGACGATCCACTTGCGAGTAGCCCGATTAACCTTCATCTGATCGCGCTCCTAAAACCTGCTCAGGCGGTGGTATACCCGCGAGCATCCAGACAAGCAGTGATGGCGCGCCGGTAGTTCGAGGCGCCCTGCGACACGCCCGCAGCGTTACGATCAAGTCGAGCCTGCTCGGCATTGGCCTGCGCCTGGGAGTTGGCATCGCTGGCGGAGCCAACGACTGCGCCGGTAATGCCGCCGAGCACGAGTCCAGCGCCCGCATCACGGGGACCCGCAATGGCGGCACCCAGAATTGCGCCGGCAATAGCCCCAACGGCAGTCCCGGCACCGGGCGGGGTTGCCGGCTCCACGACCACTCTCTGACCGGGTTGCAGACCGGGCCGGCTTGGGTCGTAGCCGGATTGCTGCACGGCCCAGACATGGCAATCGTAGCGGTCGCGCTCGAGCTGGTCCGGCGACTGGCCCCTGGCGGGATAGACCATGATGGGCGGCGGTGGCGGCTGAGCCTGAACCACAGCCCGCGGTGGCGGCGGAGCAACACAGCCTATCAGTATCGCCGAGAACGCCAAAGCGGACCCTGTCCGCAGATTAAGTAATGGAGTACGCATATGCTTCATTGAAACGACCCAGCCCTTTGGAAGGTTGACAGCTCCGGACTGAATTAGGCCCGAACTGCACTATAGAGTGCGGCCCGCCGCTACAGTTTCAATTCGAGATTAACGACTTTTCATGAGCTCAGCGCCCCCGCAGACCGTCGCGTCCCCCTCATCGGCGACGCCTCTGATCCGACCGCCGCCCATCCAGACGGGAGCCGCGCAGGACGGCGCCTCACTCGATCTGGTGTGGCGCGTCGTCGCGCTGGCCAATCTGTACCGCCTGCTGCTGCCGCCGGTGTTGTTCACCGTGTACCTGTTTACCCGACCCACACCGAGTGTGGGCGGTACCAACCCGCAGCTCTTTCTGATTGTCTGTGTCGTTTATTGGGTCATGGGCGGGTTGTTCGCCTTCGGCGGTCGCGGTCACTGGCCCAGCCGGCGCATCATGGTGGTCTCCCACACCGTGCTGGACTCCGCCGCGGTAGCAGTCCTTCTCTACTGCAGCGGCGGAGCGGGCAGCGGCCTCGGAATCCTGCTGGTCATCCCAGTAGGCGCAATGGCACTAGTGGCCGAAGGCCGAACCGCATTTGCCAATGCGGCCGTCGCGGCTCTGGCGATCCTGGCGCAGCAGATTTTTTCGGAGGTGTTCGCCAACGCGCCGACCACGGACTTCCCGCTGGCCGGTATGCAAGGCGGCGTGATATTCCTGGTCGCGCTGCTGGCGTGGCCCGTATCCGCACGTCTGCGCGAGAGCGAAGCCCTGGTGCGCCGCGCCGCGCTCGACCTGGCGAATCTCGCCCAGGTGTCCCAGTACATTGTGCAGCACTTACGCGAGAGTATTCTGGTGGTCGACCCGGACGATTACATCCGCCTGATCAACGAATCGGCGGCACAGGTTCTGGGTGAAGCCGCCGCAGTACCGGGTGCCCTGCTCGGAGAAGTCAGCCCCCGACTGCTCTACCTGCTATCGACCTGGCGCACCGATGATCTGATGGAGCCAGACGGTGATTCCCAAACCATGCTGGCTGCCGACGGTGGGCGATTGATCAGACCCCACTTCGCTCCGTTGGGGGACACCAATCCCTCACCGGTGATCGTGTTTCTGGAAGATACCGGCGAAATCGCCGCCAAGGTGCAGCAGACCAAGCTGGCGGCGCTTGGGCGCCTGTCCGCCAGCATCGCTCACGAGATCCGAAACCCCGTCGGCGCCATGAGTCACGCGGCGCAATTGCTGGCCGAGTCACCTGCATTGAGCGATGAGGACCGGCGGCTGACGCAAATCATGCAGGCCAACTCGAGCCGCGTCAGCGTCATCATCGACAACATCCTGCAGCTCTCGCGTCGCGAGGCGCCAAAGCCTGAGCAGTTGGCGTTGGCGGCATGGGTGGCGCGATTTCGTGAGGAGTTTTGCGCCACGCTGCAGCTGTCCGAACGGCAACTGCTGATCGATACGAACGCGGAAGACGTGCAGGTGCGCATCGACGGCAGTCAGCTGCACCAGATCGCATGGAACCTGTGTCAGAACGCGGTAACGCATGCTCTGCCGGTCGGGAGTGACACTAGTATTCTGTTGCGCTACGGCCGGCTGGGCGGCGTAGGTCGGCCCTATCTCCAGGTCGCGGACCGCGGACCGGGAATTACCGCGGCGGATGCAGAACGCATATTCGAGCCGTTTTTCACGCGCGCCCAGCGTGGGACTGGCCTAGGGTTATTTCTGGCGCGCGAGCTGTCGGCCGCCAATGGCGCCACCCTGCTTTATGAAGCGCGCGAGGGCGGCGGTAGCATATTCAGAATTGTGTTCGCAGATCCGAAGCGCTGGCATGACCTATATTCGTAGTGTCCACCTATCAGAATGCTGAGCCGATGCCGCCAACGCCCGTTGTACTGATTGTCGACGACGAGCCAGACCTGATCGAGCTGGTGTCGCTCACACTTGCGCGCATGAATCTGGCCACGGCCGCGGCATCCGACCTGGCCGGTGCCCGTGCACTGCTGGCCGCACAGCACTTCGCCCTATGCCTGACCGATATGAGGTTGCCCGACGGCGATGGACTTGATCTGGTGGGGTACATACAGGAGCGGCACCCTGAGACCCCGGTCGCCGTGATCACGGCGCATGGCAATGTCGAGTCGGCTGTGCGCGCGCTGAAGCTCGGCGCATTCGATTTTGTTTCCAAGCCGCTGGATTTGGGCGTGCTTCGCAAACTGGTCGCGACCGCCGTCAAACTCGGCCGCCGCAATCCAGGCGGTACAGTTGATGAAACCGCCGAGCTGGCGGTATCCCCGGCCAGTGCGCCACGGCTCATGGGCCAGTCGAGCCAGATGGCCGCCTTGCGCGAACTGATTGCACGTGTCTCGCGAAGCCAGGCGCCGGTGCACATCACGGGAGAATCGGGCACGGGTAAGGAACTCGTGGCGCGCCTGATCCATGACACCGGTGCGCGCGCCGAGGGCCCCTTTGTACCCGTGAACTGCGGAGCAATCCCTTCCGAACTCATGGAAAGTGAACTGTTCGGCCACAAACGCGGCAGCTTCACTGGGGCCGTGGCGGACAAGAAGGGTCTGGTTCAGACCGCTGAAGGGGGTACCCTGTTTCTCGACGAAGTGGCCGACCTGCCGCTGCATATGCAGGTCAAACTGCTGCGTGTGATACAGGAAAAGACTGTGCGGCCGATCGGCGAACAGCGGGAAATGCCCACGGACGTGCGCGTGCTGTCCGCTACTCACAAATCGCTGGCGGATCTCGTATCGCAAGGCCGCTTCCGTGAGGACCTGTACTACCGCATCAATGTCATCGAGATTCGCGTCCCGGCATTGCGCGATCACGCGGATGACATCCCCGAGCTCGCGGCTGCCATGTTGCGGCGGTTGTCGGCGCGCCTCGGCGTCGCCGCGCCGGAAATCAGCTCCGAAGCGCGCGCTGCGCTGCAATATTATTTATTTCCGGGAAACGTGCGCGAACTGGAGAACATCCTTGAGCGCGCGATCGCGCTCTCCGCGCCGGGCATCATCGCGCTGGAGGATCTGCAATTGCGGCCGAATGTGGCCTCGGGCACGGATGTCGAGATCAGCAAAGTGCCGATCGCAGAGGCGGCGGTCTCGACCAGCGCCGAGTCGGTTTCAGCCCTCGGCGATCAGCTCGAGCACATGGAACGCGAAGCGATCATCAAGGCGCTTGAGCAGACGCGCTACAACAAGACCGCAGCCGCCAGGCTTCTGGGCATGAGCTTTCGGGCGCTGCGTTATCGCGTCAAAAAACTGGGCATCGAATAAGCCCTGGCGGACGTGACTGGCGTGCATTGTCACTTTGTGACCCCAGGCGTCATACGGTGTCGTCGGCCGTAGTCAAACATTAAGGCAAATGGCCGTACTGGCCCGAAATATCCTTTATGCGACAATGAGTTATGCCTACGGCAATCATGGCACAACTGTTGCTTATCAGACCGTCAGCGGCTGCTTGGCCGCAGCCCATAAACAAACGGAGTCTGAGCACTTTATGAAGACGATCCAAAAGGGTTTCACCCTCATCGAACTGATGATCGTGATCGCGATTATCGGCATCCTTGCCGCCATCGCCATCCCGGCCTATCAGAACTACACGATTCGCTCGCAGGTCACGGAAGGTATCTCAATGGCGGCGGGCTGGAAGACGGCCATTTCTGAATACTATGCACAGAATGGCGCCTTCCCCTCTGGTTCCACTACTGCCACCTCTGGCGCTGCCAATAAGGTCTCGGTGACTGGTAACTCACAGGGCAAGTACGTCTCGGCCATCAGTGTTGGCGCGAACGGGCTGATCACCGTGCAGTACTCAGGCTCACAGGTCAGCGGCAAGCTCACGGGCCTGAACCTGACGTTCGCCCCGGGCACCGATGCCAACGCCGATGTGGTGTGGGTCTGCGGTAGCGCGTCGACTCCGACGGGCGTCACGCTCGCTGGCGCTCCCGCCACGACGATTCCGGCGTCTTATCTGCCGACCTCATGCCACGCCTGATCTGATTCAGACGTTGCGACCTGTGCGAAGCCCCTCTTTGGAGGGGCTTCGCCTTTTGGGAGGCCAGTCACGCAGCAAAGCACCGCCGATATGCAAACATCCGGTGGATATTGACATTGATCGACCAGCCTACTTATGTAGACTAGGCCGGTTCCTAAGCAGCCTCAGTGATGCGCTAAGTGCATGAACGATAACGCCTCTTTGGCCATCAGCCCGTCGAGAGCCCACCTTGGGGGCCTGCCCCAGCGGCTGGTTGCGGACGGCGTGGTCGACGAAGCCGGCATGCACGCGGCCATTCAGGCCGCCAGCGAGCGCAAGACCAGCTTCGTGACGCAGCTGGTGCTCAATGGCACGGCCAAGGCGCGCGACATCGCTATCGCCGCCGCCGCCGAATACGGCGTGCCCCTGTTCGATCTCAATTCCCTGGTTCTCGACCTCGAGGCGGTCAGGTCGGTCTCGGACAAACTGCTGGCCAAGCATCGCGTGCTGCCGCTATTCAAGCGGGGCAAGCGGCTGTTCCTGGGAGTAGCCGATCCAACTAACCTCCACGCCATCGATGAGATCAAGTTCCAGTGCGGCCTGGGCGTCGAGGCCATCGTCGTCGAGGACGACAAGCTGCAAAAGCTGCTCGACAAGGCCGTCGAGCAGGTCGACACCGCCATGCCCAACCTCAGCGACGAGGAAGGGGTGGATCTCGAATCACTGGAAGTTTCCGGTGGCGACGATGAGTCCGGTGGTGAGGTTGGGCGGGACGACGTCGAAGACGCCCCCATCGTGCGCTTCGTCAACAAGGTGCTGCTCGATGCCATTCGCCGCGGTGCATCGGACATCCATTTCGAGCCTTATGAGAAGACCTTCCGTGTGCGACTGCGCATGGACGGCGTGCTGCGCGAGGTTGCGCAACCTCCCGTGCAGCTGACGGGCAAGATTGCCGCCCGTTTGAAGGTCATGTCCCGTCTGGACATCGCCGAGCGACGCGTACCTCAGGACGGCCGCATCAAGATGCGCCTGTCCAAGACCCGCGCCATCGACTTCCGCGTCAGCAGCTGCCCGACGCTCTACGGCGAGAAGATTGTGCTGCGTATTCTCGATCCCTCGCAGGCCATGCTTGGCATCGATGCGCTGGGATACGAAGGCTTTCAGAAAGACCTGTACATGAAGCACCTGGCGAAACCCCAGGGCATGATCCTGGTCACCGGACCTACCGGCAGCGGCAAGACCGTGTCGCTCTATACCGGCCTGAATATTCTCAATAAGGAAGACACCAATATTTCAACCGCCGAGGACCCGGCGGAAATCAATCTGCCCGGCGTCAACCAGGTGAACGTCAACAACAAGGTTGGGCTCACTTTCGCCGCGGCGCTGCGTGCCTTCCTGCGACAGGATCCTGACGTCATCATGGTCGGCGAAATCCGCGACCTCGAGACGGCTGAGATTGCCATCAAGGCCGCGCAAACGGGCCACCTCGTGCTATCGACATTGCACACCAACGACGCTCCGCAGACCCTGACACGCATGGTCGATATGGGCGTCAAGCCGTACGCCATCGCTACCTCCGTCAGCCTGGTGATCGCGCAACGCCTGGCGCGCCGGCTCTGTCAGCAGTGCAAGCAGCCGCTGGAAGTACCGGCCGAGGCGCTCAAAAAAGAGGGGTTCCAGGATGCCGACATCGTCAATGGCATCAGGATCTACGGACCCAAGGGCTGCAGCAGCTGCACCGACGGCTACAAGGGCCGCGTGGGCATCTACCAGGTCATGGAAGTCAATGACGGTATCAGCCACATCATCATGGCGGGCGGCAACGCCATGGACATCGCTGCCCAGGCCATGAAGGACGGCGTCTGGGACCTGCGCCGGGCCGGGCTGGAAAAGGTCAGGAACGGTTTCACCAGTCTTGAAGAAATCAATAGCGTGACGATCGAATAATGTCATCGGCAGGGAAGTAGTCATGGCGCAAGCAACCAGTGCGATTCGCTCGATCCGCAAGGACGTGGCCTACCAATGGGAGGGCATGGACAAAAAGGGTCAGCGCATCAAGGGCCGCAGCGTCGCCCAGAGCGAGCAGGCACTCAAAAACGAGCTGCGGCGCCAGGGCGTGGTCGCCACGCGCATCCGCAAGCAATCCCAGGCCTTCAAGTCCTCCGGCAAAGTCAAGGCCGAGGATATTGCGATTTTCAGCCGCCAGCTCGCCACCATGCTCGGCGCCGGCATTCCCCTCGTCCAGGCCTTCGAGATCATCGGCGCGGGCCATGACAAACCGGCGATGCAGAAGCTGGTGCTCGAAATCAAGTCTGATGTCGAAGGCGGCACCTCGCTGCACGAGGCGCTCGCAAAGCATCCGCTGTACTTTGACGACCTGTTCGTCAACCTGGTCGAGGCTGGCGAGCAGGCCGGCGCGCTCGAAGGACTGCTCGATAAGGTTGCTACTTACAAGGAAAAGAGCGAAGCGATCAAGAAGAAGGTCAAAAAGGCACTTTTCTATCCAGCCGCCGTGCTGGTCGTCGCAGTCATCGTGACGGTCATCCTGCTGGTATTCGTGATCCCGCAGTTCGAGGATCTGTTCAAGGGCTTCGGCGCCGACCTGCCGGCCTTCACGCAGATGGTCATCAATCTATCCAGATTCGTGCAGTCCGAGGGCATATTCATCGCCATCGTCGTGGGGGCAGCCTTCTGGGTGTTTTTCTACTTCAAGAAGCGCTCGCGCAAGATGCGACATTTCATCGATCGCATGGCCCTGAAGATGCCCGTCATCGGACCCATCCTCAATAAGGCCGCAATCGCGCGCTATGCGCGCACGCTCTCGACCATGTTTGCGGCCGGTGTGCCGCTGGTCGAGGCACTCGAGTCGGTGGCGGGCGCGTGCGGCAATATCGTCTTCGAGGACGCGGTGCTCAAGATGCGCGACGAGGTCGCCACAGGCCAGCGATTACAGCGCGCCATGGAGAACACCGGCATATTCCCGAACATGGTGGTACAGATGATCGCGGTGGGCGAGGAATCCGGTTCGCTCGATGCCATGGCCGGCAAAGTTGCCACCTTCTACGAAGAAGACGTCGACGCCGCGGTCGACAGCATGTCGAGCCTGCTCGAGCCCCTGATCATGTTGATCCTGGGCGTGCTGGTTGGTGGTCTTGTGATCGCGATGTACCTGCCCATCTTCAAGCTCGGCTCGGTCGTCTGATCGCGAACTGCTGACTGCGTGCTGGACCTCCTGGCCCAATCGCCGGCCGCGCTGATCATCACGGCGCTGGTGGTCGGACTGATCGTCGGCAGCTTTCTCAACGTCGTCATTTACCGGCTGCCGGTCATGCTCGATCGGCAATGGCGCGCCGAGTGCGCCGAGCTCAATGGCGCTGACGCTGCGGCGGCACCTGCTGCGCGCTTCGATCTGATCGTACCGCGCTCGACCTGCCCCGCCTGCAAGGCACCGATCGGGGCCCTGCAGAACATCCCCGTACTGAGTTATCTCGCGCTGCGCGGGCGCTGTGCACGTTGCCGCGCACCCATCAGCGTCCGCTATCCCGTGGTCGAGATCCTGTGCGGCGTGCTCAGCGCCCTGGTTGCATGGCGCTTCGGCTATGGGGCTCCAGCCGTCTGCGCCATCGTCATTACCTGGTTTCTGATCGCACTCACGTTCATCGACCTGGACCACCAGCTGCTGCCCGATTCACTGACGATGCCGCTGTTGTGGCTCGGGCTGCTCGCGAGCCTCAGCGGCTGGGGGTCGGCATCGGGCACTCTGCCGGTTGATCCGGTGAGCGCCATCGCTGGGGCAGCACTCGGCTACCTGTCGCTCTGGGCGGTATATCACGCGTTCCGGCTGCTGACGGGCAAAGAAGGCATGGGCTACGGCGACTTCAAGCTGCTGGCGGCCTTCGGCGCGTGGCTGGGCTGGCGCATGCTGCTGCCCATCGTGCTGCTGTCGGCAATCGTCGGCGCGCTGGTAGGCGTGGCCCTGATCGTCGGACGCCGGCACGAGCGCGGCACGCCGATTCCATTCGGGCCATTTCTGGCCGCGGCGGGTTGGGTCGCAATGATGTGGGGCGCGCAGATCGTTCAGGGCTATCTGTCGCTCTACGGCGCTCCCGGTCGATGAGTGCTACACCGGCCACGCCTGGCCCGCGGCCACCCCGTGTGGCCCTCACAGGCGGTATTGCGAGCGGCAAGAGCGCAGTCTCGCGCCTGTTCGAGGCGCTTGGCGTGCCGGTGCTCGACGCGGACATGATCGCGCGCGAAGTCATCGTTCCCGGCACAGCGCTGCTGGCGACGCTATTCGAGCGCTTCGGGCCGGGCATTCGCGCTGATGATGGCAGCCTCGATCGGTCGGCTCTGCGCCGGCTCGTATTCAGCGATGACCGCCTTCGGCATGAGCTCGAATCGCTGATGCACCCGGCCATTCGCGCGCGCACCGAGCAGCTCGCGGCACAGGTCAAGGGAGCCTATCAACTGCACGTGGTGCCGCTGTTGTTCGAGACCCACGCTCAGGGTCGTTACGATCGCATACTCGTGGTCGATTGCCCGGAAAGCCTGCAATTGACACGGCTGCTCGCGCGCGATGGCATGTCCGAGACGGCAGCGCGCGCAATGCTCAGCTCGCAGACCAGTCGGGCGCAACGTCTGGCGTCGGCCGATGATGTCATCCTCAATGACGGTACGCTGGATGCCTTAGGCCCCCGTGTCGCGGCCCTGCACGAGCGCTACCTGGCACTGAGAGCTGCCGCACCAATTTGAGTCGGAACGTTTACGGGCGAGTCGGGCCTCAAGCACAATAGGCGGATGGCCGAGCCAGCCACCAGTCCCGAGGCCGCCACCGAGGCCTCGATGTTCGAGCAGCCGCTGAACGAGCGCATGCGTACCTTCCTGCGCCTGGATTTCCTGTACACGCAGGCGCTGTATCACAATGAGAAGGGAACCCCCTGGGGCAGCCGCGCCGCCGTCGACAGCCTGCTCGACATCCTGTCTATCCTGACGCGCGGCGATATGCGCACCGACGTGCTCAAGGAAATCGAGCGGCACCTGGCGCTTTTGAACGAATTTCAG
>Ga0181537_10002627_pt1 | contig 15745 bp, 11 predicted proteins | sample PEATcosm2014_Bin_39_FD_119765 | JGI IMG/M metagenome (GOLD analysis project Ga0181537, IMG submission 119765) | Peatland microbial communities from MTU Mesocosm Facility, Houghton, MI, USA - PEATcosm2014_Bin23_10_metaG | ecosystem: Environmental > Terrestrial > Soil > Wetlands > Peat | place... | reverse complement strand
GGTGGTGCAGCGCCCACGGGCGAACTGGCCAAGGCGATCGACGCCAAATTCGGTTCTCTTTCAGGGTTTCAGGAGAAGCTGACCGCAGCCGCGCTGAGTGTCTTTGGCAGCGGATGGGCCTGGCTGGTGAAGTTTCCAGATGGAACAGTAGCCATTCAGACCACGCCCAATCAGGATGCCACTCTGAGCGCGGGCCTGAAGCCGGTGCTGGGCGTGGATGTGTGGGAGCACGCCTATTACCTGAAGTACCATAATGTCCGCGCCGATTACGTGAAGGCCTTCTTCCAGGTCGTCAACTGGGATTACGTGAGTGGGCAGTTTGCCCAGAAAGCGTAGCGACATCACATGATCCATAGTGACTTCGTTTCGTTCATGGAGGACTGTGTGCTTCCTCACCGTGGGAAGCACACAGGCGACATCCGACTGGATGGCGAGCTAACGGGTGGAAAACGAAAGGCGTTTGGTTACTTCTCGTACAAAGGTCGTGACTGGAAAGTGGATGAAGACACACATTACAAGCCCCTCGAGCTTGCTTACGAGGCTCTTAAGTCAGGCGAGGACCCTTTTGTGGAGTCAACGACCTCGACTGGAAAAGGAAGATGCTTGTCTCTCACGGGCAAACTACGGGAGCTTCAGGGATCGACTGCCAAGCATTTGTATATCTACTCGGCTTGATATTGCCGTTGGTTTTCTTGTCACAGTGGGTCTGGCTGGCTGCCACTCCGCGCCTGAGCTTACGCCAGAGCAGGCGGAAGGGAAGCATCTCTACGAGGTGCGCTGCGCGCATTGTCATGAAGAGAATGACCTGGCGCTGAAGAAAGTCCCGCCGGACCTGCATGGAGTTTTTGACCGCAAAACGCTGCCCAGCGGTATACCGGCCACCGATGCGGCGGTGCGGCAGAATGTGCTCGCCGGCAGGGGAATGATGCCTGGATTTGCCGGACGCTTCGACGATGAGCAGATGGCAGCTTTGCTTGCTTACCTGCATACCGGGCTGGATTGAGAGCGGAGCCGCGAACCCGATGGGGCCAGGACTTGCATGCGCCAATCTGCACCGGGTTTCAGACGCAGAAACGCCGGAAGGTCACGATCGGGTGACCTTCCGACGCCGGGTACAGGAGGAAGAAACTGACTACGAGTTAAATGTCAGACCCAGAGGACTTGGCCTTTCGGAATGCTGCAAACGCCAAGATGAGCAGGCCGGTACCAAGGAGCATCAGAGAAGACGGTTCGGGGGTTGCAGATAGTACGTTAACGGAAATGAATCCCTGGCCATCCAATATTTCCGAGACGCTGGTAGTGCTTGAACTTAATGGGGCATTGGTGGGGAGCGTAAGGTAGGTAGCGAACCCGCCGCCGGGATTCAGGGCGGCGAGCTCCGCCGGGGTCAGGGTTGGATCGCCAAACAGCCCAGTGATATAGGGGCTGATGTAGGTGGGTGTAAAGCCCCCAGTGAAGTCGCCACTGAGGTGTGTGCCACTTGTGATTTGAAGAGTCCCGAAGCCAGCAGTACCGGACAGGCAGACCCCCGGCTCCGTACCGCCAGTGCACGCAGAAGACGTAACCTCTAACAGCGAACCGCCATTGCCCAGAAATACTGCTGTCAATTGGTCGCCGGCAACGGTCCAGGAGCCACCACCTGCGACGATGCTGCCGATAGTGACGCCGGTTGTGACGGAGCTACCGTTCGGATTGATATCGAAACCAGTTGGGTTGGGCGTGTCAGAGACATTGATTGCCAGGCCGGTGCCCCCGACCCCTGTTATCGAACCATTTTTTGTTCCGGTTACGGTGGGCGCAGCTGAGGTGAAGGTTGTTTTCGCGAATTCGAGGACGATCGTATCCGCCAGCATCCTGGCAGGTGAAATCGCGACGGTTGCTAATAACACGAGACCAAGGTTTTTCATTTGTTCCTCCTGGGGAGTCACCCTGGCGGGTGGGTCTGGCTGCTAAAGACAGTCGATGCGAGACGTACACCGAAGTCCTGAACTTTCAGAAGGACTCGAACTGGTTCAACAAATTCGAAGGGAACGGAGAAAAGTCCGCCGGCTTGGTGAACCAATGGATGGGAACTCCCTGGCCCAATTAGCGCGGTTGCCTCTAAATTGAGCAAATAGGGAGCCAAATCGATCTATTTAGAAACAGGGACTTGCGCTCGCGACGAACTTGGAGTCTGCAACACCTTGCACATCCTTTCCCAATGTTTTTCCCTTTTTTTACCGGAGAAACTGGAAGTTTGGGGATGGAGTTGCCTTCACGGGCGGGCGGACCGCCTGCGACAGACGCGGCTCTTCAGTAGCTTTGTGATCCCCCAGGGGCGGGGAATGATGCCTGGGTTTGCCGGACGCTTCGACGATGAGCAGATGGCCGCGCTGCTGCCTTACCTGCACACCGGACTGGGGTGAGTGCCAAGTTGCGAACCCGCAATACCACAATGAAGCAACCAATAAAAGAAGGGCACGTTTCCGTGCCCTTCTTAAAGTCCTGGAGACAGGAGGAAGGATCTGACTACGAGTTAAACTTGAAACCGGTTGACTTTGACTTCCGGAAAGCTACAAACGCCAGACCGAGCAAGCCGGTGCCGAGCAAGATCAGAGAAGACGGCTCGGGGGTTGCGGACAGGACGTTGACATAGATGAAGCCCTGGCCAGTCAATTCTTCCGTAACGCTGGTGGTGCCTGCATTCAATGTCTGGTTGGTTGGGAGTGTAAGGTAGGTAGCAAAACCGCCGCCGGGATTCAGGGCAGCGAGCTCCGCCGGGGTCAGGGTTGGATCGCCGAACAGCCCAGTGATGTAGGGGCTGATGTAAGTGGGTGCAAAGCCCCCAGTGAAGGTGCCGCTCAGATGAGTGCCACTTGAAATTGAAAGAGCCCCGTAGCCATCGGTACCGGCCAGGCAGACCCCCGGTTGCGCACCGCCGACGCAGGCAGAAGACGTAATCGATAGATCCGAAGAGCCATTGCCATTGAAAACCGCTACCAATGAGGGTGGGGGGTGGCTATAGGTCCAAGAGCCACCGCTTGCGGTGATAGCGTCAATGCTGACGCCGGTTGTGATGGAGCCACCGTTCGGATTGATATCGTAACCTGCGGGGTTGGGCGTGTCAGCGATATTGATTGCCAGCCCAGTGCCCCCGACCGCCGTAATCGAACCATTTTTCGTCGCGGTTACATCGGGAGCAGCTGAGGTGAAGGTTGTTTTTGAGAATTCGAAGACCAGCGTATCCGCAAGCATCTTCGCTGGCGAAATCGCGACGGTTGCCGCAGTTGCCAGTAACACGAGACCAAGCTTTTTCATTTCTTCCTCCTGGGAGTCACCCTGGCGGGTGGGTTTGGCTGCAAAGAGAGTCGATGCGAGACGTTTTCTGATCTTCTGAGCTTTCAGAAGGACTCGAACCGGTTCAACAAATCCGAAAGGGACTGGGAAAAATGCGCCTGCTTGGTGAGCTGATGGATGGAAAGGCCCTGGCACACTCAGCGCGGTTGCCTCTATTTATGCAAATGGGTAGCCAAACTTATCCTGTTTAGATACATCAACTTGCGCTCGGGAGGAATGGGGAAGTTGCAACACCTTGCACATCCTTTTCCCAATGCTTTTCCCTTTTTCGCCGGAGCAACTGGAATTTGGGGGTGGGGTTTGCGGGACGTTTCGACGATGAGCGGATGGCCGCGCTGCCGGCTTATCTGCATATCGGACTGGAGTGAGGCCAGACGCCAGCCCCTTGCAACATAGTGAAACAATCAGAAAGAAATAGAGATGCAAGATCCACAAAACGAAGACGTCATCATGGGGTTCTGCGGACTCCCACTCATCGGACGAGAACAAGGACGTCCGATGAATGGGGACAGTTTCATCGCCTGTGGGTCGGCGTTGCCGGTGAGAGAATAAAAAAAGGGCACGTTTCCGTGCCCTTTTTAACCCTGTAAATAAGAGGAAGAACGCGACTACGAGCGGGAGACCAGGCCCGATGACTTGCTCTTCCGGAAAGCTACAAACGCCAGGCCGAGCAGGCCTGAGCCGAGCAGGATCAGAGAAGACGGTTCGGGGGTTGGAGAATTCACGTTGACATAAATAAAGCCCTGGCCATCCAGTGTTTCCGTGACGCTGGTAGTGGTCGACTTTAATGCGGTTGAGGTGGGGAGTGTCAGGTAGGTAGCAAACCCGCCGTCGGGATTCAGGGCGGCGAGCTCCGCCGGGGTCGTGGTTGGATCACCGAACAGCCCAGTGATGTAGGGGCTGATGTAGGTGGGTGCAAAGGTTCCGGTGAAGTCGCCACTGAGGTGTGTGCCGCTTGAAATTTGAAGAGTCCCTGCGCCATCGGTACCGGACAGGCAGACCCCCGGATGCGCACCGCCGACGCAGGCAGAGGACGAAATCGTTAACACCGAATTGCCAAGGCCCCCGTAATACGCTGTCAACCCGGGGGGAGGGGTGCTAAAAGTCCAAGTGCCGGTGGGACCTGCGGAGATGCTGCCGATATTGACGGCGGTTGAGACGGTGTGGCTCGCGTTGATATCGAAGCCATCCGGGTTGCCGTCATCGGCGACATTGATGTTTAGCCCAGTGCCTCCGACCGCCGATATCGTGCCGTAGGTCGTCACTGGCTTGCCCTTGACGATCTTTGTCGATGTTTTCGTTGCGGTTACGGTGGGCGCAGCCGATGTGAAGCTCGACTTCGAGAATTCGAGGACTATCGTATCCGCCAGCGACCTGGCTGGCGAAATTGCGAGGGTTGCCGCGGTTGCGAGTAACACGATACCAATCTTTTTCATAATCTTCCTCTTGGGAGTTACAGTCACCCTCGCGGGTGGGTTGGCTGCAAATACAATTACTTCGAGACGGGTTCCGAACTCCTGATCTCTCAGAACGGCTCGGACCGGTTCAACAAATCCGAAACAAAAGGGAAAAAGTGCGCCGGCTTCGTGAGCTGTTGAAAGGGAACCCCCTGGCTGACTAAGCACGGATGCCTCTATTTATGCAGTTGGAGTGCCAAACTTATGTTGTGTAGAATCATCATCCTGTGATCTCGATACTTGGGGGATGTGCAATCTTCTGCGCATTCCATTCCCATTGCTTTTCCCTTTTTCGCTGGAGGGAGTGGAATTTGGGGTGAGGTTGCCGGATCCCGCCAGGCTGGCGCTCCGGTAACGAACGCGGCTGTTCGGCAGCATTTTATAGCGGGGAATGGGAAGGATGCCCGAGCTTTTCAGGCGCTTGGACGATGAGCGGATGACCGCGCTGCCGGCTTGCCTGGGAATCGGGCTGCGCTGAGAGCAACCGTCAACTCGCGTCTAACTCACATGCCGGCGACTTTGCCCCCACCTACTCGTAGCGAATTGCTTTCATGGGATCGACCCCGGCGGCGCGGCGAGCAGGAAGCGCGCAGGCCAGCGCGGCTACCGCTGCGAGTACGAGTGTCGCGCCGGCGATGACCAGGAGGTTGAATGAACTGGTACTGTCGGTGGTCCAGTGCGCCATCACTTTGCCGAGGGCAAGCGTGAGCACGATACCCGCGACAACGCCGCTGCCGACGCTGGCGACCGTCGAGCGAAAAACGATGGCGAGCACATGGGTTCGCTGCGCTCCGAGGGCCATGCGGATTCCGAATTCACTGGTGCGTTGGACCACTGAGTAGGAGACCACGCTGTACAGTCCTACGGCGGACATGGCCAGGGCCAAGGCTGCGAAGGCGCCAAAGAGCCAGGTGAGCAGGCGGCCGCGAGCCCATTCCGGCTGGTCCTGGATCCAATGATCCAAATCTTCTGTGCCGCTGTTTGTCTGCTGGTCGTGGTCGATCGCATTCACCTTCGCGCTGACCGCATGTAACAGGCTGAGGGGAGTGGTTTCAGATCGAACCAGTATTTGGGTATACATGCGCAGGCCAAGAGTGAAGGGGACAAAGGCCTCCGGCAGAATGGGTTTGGACATTCCATCGTCAAGCTTGTCTTGAATGACGCCGACGATCAGCAGGTTTCCGGATGCGCTGGGGGCCGTCAGGTTGAATGGCGGTGCGTCACGCACTTCGGGGAATTTGATGGAGTGCCCGACAGCATCGCCATTTGGGAAGTAACGCCTGGCAAAGGTTTGATTGACGACGACAACCGGGGCGGCATTGTGATTCTCCGTCTGATCCCAAATGCGTCCTTGTGCCGTTGCGATGCGCAGGGCCGGGAAATATTCGGGACTAACGAAGTTCAGCCGCGACGGTTGTTCGGTGCTGGAGGGCCTTCCGGCAATCTCGAAGTGTGTCTGGTTGCCATTGGACGGCGGAGTGGCGTTGGTGGAGATGGCGGTCATGGTGACGCCGGGAACCTCCGCAGCCGCCGAGCGAAGCCGTTCGAAATAAGCAACCCGCTCGGCCCAGGTCTTGTAGGTGCCCTCGTGAACGGGAATGCCGACGGACATGATGTTATGTGGATCGTAGCCCAGGTTCATGTGCAGCATACGCATGAAGCCTTCGATGGCGACTCCGGCGGTGGTGAGCAAAAGCAGGGTAAGAGCGAGCTGGCCGGCAATCAGAGTACCGTGGAACCTGCGTCCGCTGACACTGCCAGCAACCTTTCGTGTGGCGGCCTGCATGATCTGGCTGACATTGGGTTTGGAAACCTGGATAGCGGGCCATAGTCCGAAAAGAATTCCTGTGGCAGCGGCGACGGCCATGCAGAAGAGCAGTACCGGAAGATTGATGCTGAAGGCTGCCTCATGGGGGATGGAGTTCTGGGGCAGATAGGCGACGATGAGGTCAAGAGACCTGTAGGCGATGAACAGTCCCAGGGCCGCGCCGGTGAGCGAAATCAGCAGAGACTCTGTGAGCAGTTGACGGACGATGCGAGCGCGGCTGGCTCCGATGGCTGAGCGAACGGCGAACTCGTGATTGCGCGAGGTGGCGCGGGCTAAAAGAAGGATGGACACGTTGCCGCAGCCGATGAGCAGAAGCATGGAGACCGCGCCGAAGAGCAGGTAGGGAATTCCGCCGAGCCGTTCGAGAAAGTCGTCGTTAAATCCGCGAAGCTTGAGATGAAATGGAACGGTTGGAAAGTGCTTTGGGGTTTCCTGAGCGAACTGGTGAATAAGGGGGTCGAGCGCCGACTCAGCCGCGGCTTTGGTAACGCCTGGCTTCAGCCGCACACCGACGTAAAAGGCCGGGACGATGTCCTGCGTAATCTTTTTGGGAAGGTAAACATCCGCGTCGTCCCAGGTAAAGCGCGGGGCTGCCACGCCGACGATTGTGTAATTCTTGCGGACCATCTGGATGGTCTTGCCGAGCACGCTTCGATCCGAGCCGTAGTGCCGCTGCCAGAACTTGTAGCTGAGCACGACAACGGGCAGCGGATCCTGGCCGTCGACAGCGTCGGAGGGTTGCAAGCCGCGGCCGAGAGCGGGCGGGACGCCGAAGTATTCAAAGGTATTTGAACTGAAGTAGTCAGCGTTGACGTCCTCGGGCAGGTCGGCACCGGTGACAGTGAGGTTCCATCCATCGGCGAGAAAGGCATCTTCGACTACCGGAGAAGTCCGGATCTTCTGCCACTGGCCCGCAGTCAGGCCCATTCCGTTCGGCTGCCCCTTGCCGGTGTCAAGTCGCAGATGCACCATGCGGTCGGCGTCTTTATACGGATATGGATCGATGAGGAATCCATAGACCACACTGAAGACGGCAGTGGTGGCGCCGATTCCGAGGGCTAGAGAAAGGACGGCTGTCAGAGTAAATCCTGGCATTTTGATTAACTGCCGGAAGCCGTAGCGGAGATCCTGAAACAAAGCCTGCATCGGGAACCACCTTTTCTGAAATTGCGTGTGACTCTGTACTTACTCGTAGCGGATGGCCGACATCGGTTCGATCCCGGACGCACGCCGGGCGGGTATGGCGGAGGCGATGAGCGCGGCCAACGCCAACACACACGCGGCCGCAAATAGCATTAAAGGATCGCGGGAGCTTTCGCTGGCCCAACTCTGCATCACTTTGTTGAGCGCCACCGTTAGCACGATGCCTGCAACGATCCCTGTACCAACGGTCATCAACGTGGAACGGAAGACGATTCCGAGAACATGTGTTCGCGGCGCACCGAGCGCCATGCGGATGCCGAACTCATTGGTGCGCTGAACCACCGTATACGACACGACGCTGTAGAGACCCACTGCGGACAAAGCCAGGGCCAGCGCCGCGAATGCGCCAAAGAGCCAGGCCACAAACTGACCGCGAGCCCACTCGGGGAGCCGGGTGATCCAGTGCTCCAGATCGCGGACGTCGTTGGCGGTTTGTTGCTCGCGGTCGACGGAGTTGACCTTGGTCTGCACGGCGCGCAGTAACAACAGAGGCGACGCTTCAGAACGGACAAGAATCTGCGTGCCCATGCCGATCGCTACGGTGTAGGGCACGAAGGCTTCCGGGAGAATCGGTCTTGCCAATCCGTCATCGAGCTTGTCCGCTACCACTCCCACAATCATCAGACCGCCCGCAGTCTCAGGGCCCGTAAGCATATAGGGCGGCTGCGGAACAAGTTCCGGCACCTTGATGGAATGTCCTATCGGGTCGCCGTTGGGGAAGTAGCGCCGGGCGAAGGTCTGATTGACGACCATTACAGGCGCGCCCCGGTGGCTTTCATCCTTGTCCCAGATTCTGCCCATCAGCAGTGGTATGCGCAGGGCGGGGAAATACTCGGCGCTGACCATGTTGAAGCGGAAAGATTGGTCTTGCGCTGCCGGCTTTCCGAGGATTTCAAACTTGGTGTTGAAGCCGTTTGACGGAGGAGTGGCGTTACTGGAGATGGCCGCCATTGAAACTCCGGGAATCTCCGCAACCTTTTGTCGCAACTGTTCAAAATAAGCAACGCGTTCTCCCCAGGTTTTGTATGCGCCTTCATGGACGGGAATTCCAACGGACATGATGTTGTGAGGGTCATAGCCCAGATTGGTGTGCGCTACGCGAAGAAAGCCTTCGATTGCCGCTCCAGCGCCCGCGAGCATAAGCAAAGTGAGCGCAATCTGGCCTGCGATGAGCACATTGTGCGTTCTGCGGCCCTTGACCCCGCTGGTCGTTTTCGTTGTTTTGGACTGCATGACCTGGCTTACTTCGGGACGGGAAAGCTGCCATGCCGGAGAAAGGCCGAAGAGGATTCCCGTGGCAATTGCAACGGCGATAGAGAAGATGAGCACCGGAACGCTGATGTGGATTGAGGCTTCGTGAGGGAATGAATTCTCTGGCAGATTAGCGACAATGAGGTCCAGCGATTTGTAAGCGATCAAAAGACCAAGAGCAGCTCCCGTGACTGAGAGCAAAAGCGCCTCAGACAGCAGTTGGCGGATAATGCGGGCACGGCCGGCTCCGATGGCTGCACGGACGGCGAATTCATGTTGGCGGGCGGTTGCGCGCGCCAGAAGCAGAATGGAGACGTTTCCGCAACCGATGAGAAGCAGCAAGGCCACCGCGCCAAAGAGCAGATAGAGCGTTCCGCCCAACTCTTTGACGAATTGTTCGTTGAGACCGACTACGTGTAGACGCCAGTGATCCGGTGGAAAATGCCTGGGCGTATCCTTGGCGAATTGCACAATTAAAGGCTCGAGAGCGCCCTGAGCCTGCTCGTGACCGATGCCGGGTTTGAGCCTGATGCCAACGTAATAATCCAGTACCTGGTCCTGGGTCACCTTCATCGGCAGGTAGACGTCCCCGTCTCCCCAGGCGAAGCGCGAGCCCGCGACGCCGACGATGGTGTAGTTCTTTCGGTCCAGTTGGAAGGTCTTTCCCAGGACACCCGGATCGGAGTTGAAGTGCCTCTGCCAGAACTTGTAGCCGAGCACAGTAACGGGCTGGGGATCTTGACCATCGATGGCGTCGGAAGGTTGCAGGCCGCGGCCGAGCGCGGCTGGAACACCCAGAAAATTGAATGCGTTCGAGGTTAAATAGATCCCGAGCACGTCCTCGGGCAAATCGGAACCGGTGACTGACAAGTTCCTGCCGTCCTGAAGAAATGCATCTTCGACGACTGGCGACTTACGGACCTGCTGCCATTGCGATCCCGTGACTCCAAGAAATCCTTGTAGTTGGCCGTCTGGCATCAGCAGGCGCAAATGGATCATCCGGTCCGCGGAAGTATAGGGGTAGGGATCCATGAGGATGCCATAGACCACACTGAATACTGCCGTGGTAGCTCCGATGCCAAGAGCCAGAGACAGGACGGCCGTGAGCGTGAACCCCGGCATCTTGACGAATTGCCGGACGGCGTAGCGGAGATCCTGAAACAGAGTCTGCATGGCGCTCCTAGTGTTTCCGCTCGATTGTTTCTGTTTCCCTCTTTTGTTTCTGTTTCAAAAGGCCGCGCGATAGGGAAGGGGAAGTTCGCGCAAGCTATCGAGGAAGATAGAGCACGTGGTTTGCCATTAACGAGGGCGGCTAAGTGATTGAATTAATTTGCGTACCTGAGAATCCATTGCGCTGATTTGTCCGCTTTCGACACTTGGTTGTTCATCAATGGACAGTCGCAATTCGGGAACCCGGACCGGGCAAGGAAGCTGGGAAGCACCTTTGCGACCCCGGTTGGGCTCGGTGGACCCCCCTGACAGATTCGCCGCGAATATTGGGCTGATTTTCCATAGTTTAGGAGCCCTTGAAGCTGCACCGCCATGCGTTTGTATCTTCTGATAAACAAGCGCCATATTAACGCTGAGTTGATGAATTGCATACCTGTCGCCCGTGTAAACTGAAGCTGCTTAAACTGCGGGAGCAGCTGCTTGCACTTCCGGCTGATTTCCAGCAACCAGAAGCGATGAGTGTGCTCAAAATAACGCGTCCCACCAGAAGCGCAGGGTCATACCGTTATCCGGAGTGCGGACCCGAAGCGTGAACCCGAAGTGTACTAGATTTATAGGTAGCGTCTTATACATGGGGCGGAGAGGCACCGAATGGCTATTCGATGGGGAAAATGCGTTAAGAAAAGCTGTGAGGAAGCCCAGCGTGGGGACCTGATCCCGATTTCCGACGGTGAGGCATTCGAATGTCCCCTGTGTGGCGAGCCACTGATCGAAGAAGGCGCGGAGGCGCCGGTTCCGGTTGAGACTCCAGCGCCCCGCGCATCGGCGTTCACTTCGGCCGCGACTATGAACACTCTGGTTTCGCCTTCAGCGTCTGAATCCGGCAACGCGCCTGCCAAAAAGCGGTCTTCCCCTGTGGCGCTGATTGTGGGCGTCTTGCTTCTCGTCGCGATCCTGGGAGTTGGCGGCTATTTCGTCTGGAACAGACTGCACGGTGCTAACGCCACCGGAACGGTGGATCCGGAGAAGACCATTCTGCGGCTGGCAGGCTCGAACACCATTGGGGACGAGCTTGGGCCCGCATTAGCCGCGGCATTCCTGAAGGATCAAGGGGCAACGGACATTCAGATTCATGCCGGAGCCAAGCCGGAGGAGAAGTTCGTCCAGGGCGTTCTACCGGGCGACACTTCGCCCTCCTTCATTACCATCGCGGCTCATGGATCCGCCACCGCGTTCACGGCGCTGGCCGGACAAGCCTGCGATATCGGCATGGCCTCGCGGAAGATCAAGCCTGATGAAGCGGCGAAGCTCACCTCGTTGGGCGATATGCTTTCACCCGCAAGCGAGCATGTTTTGGGGCTTGATGGAATTGCTGTGATCGTCAGTTCCTCCAATTCCGTCGATCGGCTGGATAAAGACCAGATTATGCGCATTTTCACCGGTGATATCACTGACTGGTCCAAAGTTGGCGGGTCTCAGGGCGCAATCAAAGTTTATGCGAGAGACGACAAGTCGGGGACCTACGACACGTTCAAGACCCTGGTGTTGGCGGGCAAGCCGCTGGCACCGGGGGCGCAACGATTCGAAGATAGCAAGGCGCTATCGGAGGCGGTCGCCGCCGACCCGAACGGGATCGGATTCATTGGCCTTCCTTACATTCTGAGCGCCAAGGCTATCGCCGTGTCGGACAAAGGAACGGTTCCGCTGATGCCCACCCGTCTGACTGTCTCCACCGAAGACTATCTTCTGTCGAGACGACTCTATCTCTATTCGCCGGGCAGCCCAACCGGCAAGTACACGCGCAAGTTTATCGAATTAGCCATTTCCAAAGCTGGCCAGGACGTTGTCGGCAACAGCGGCTTCGTGACCCAGAACGTATCGGAGATAGCGCAGACGGCGCCCGAAGATGCGCCGCAAGAGTATAAGCAATTGACTCGGGACGCAAGCCGCCTTTCGCTCGATTTCCGTTTTCAGGCGGGGCAAACAGCGCTGGATAACAAGGCGAAGGTTGATTTGGACCGGGTGGTCTCTTTGATCGCGGACATGAACTATACGGGAGACAACGTGATGCTTTTTGGATTCTCCGATGGTTCGGGAAATTCCGGATCGAACCAGGCATTGTCCCTTACCCGGGCAAATGCGGTGGAAGAGCTACTGGTCCAAAGAGGCCTCAAGCCAGCAATCGTCAGGGGCTTCGGCTCCAGACTGCCCATCGCCTCCAATGACACCGAAGACGGTCAGGCTCGGAACCGGCGCGTAGAGATCTGGGTCAAGAAGTAACCCAGGTCTTTCCAGCGGGGGCCAGATGAAGGGCGAAGTCACGGAGGGGAATCGATCGATCTCCTCGATCGCGGTATACTCAATATTGCTATGGCAACCGAAAAGACCTTCTATCTTGAGACCTTCGGCTGCCAGATGAATGCCCATGACTCCGAAAAGGTAATTGGCACATTACAGCACGAGGGTTATCGGCAGGTTGAAAATGAGGAAGAAGCTGGCCTCATTCTCTATAACACCTGCTCCATCCGCGACAAAGCCGAGCAAAAGGTCTTTAACCGCCTCAACGACTACAAGAAGCTGCACAAAGCCGGCAAGCGCTTTGGTGTGCTCGGATGCGTAGCCCAGCAGGAAGGCGAAAAGATTTTTGAGCGGGCACCGTATGTCTCGCTGGTCTCTGGATCCGCGTCCTACCGCAAGCTTCCCGAAATGCTGACGCGCCTGGAGGCGGGCGAGAACCGGATTACCGGGCTCGATGACCGGCAGACCGAGGAGACCTTCGAAACCGAATTCACCGCGCGGCAAAACCTGTTTCGCGGATACATCACCATTATCGAAGGCTGCGACAAGTTCTGCTCCTATTGCGTGGTGCCGTACACGCGCGGAAAGGAGCGGAGCAGGGGTTCCCAGTCTGTCCTGGACGAGGCGCACCGCATCGCCGACCAGGGATTCAGCGAGATCCAACTGCTTGGCCAGAACGTGAACAGCTACCGCGACCCGGAAGGGAAGCGGAGCTTCGCGGAGTTGCTGGCGGCCGTTGGCCAGGTTTCTGGAATCCGCCGCGTCCGCTTTACCACCAGCCATCCCCGCGACTTTACCCGCGATATTGTGGATGCCATCGACTCAGTTCCTACGCTCTGCGATCACGTTCACTTGCCCGTCCAGTCGGGATCGGCGCGGGTGTTGAAATTGATGGCGCGGGAATACACGCCCGAGTGGTACCTGGAGCGGATCGGCTGGATCAAGTCGGCACGCCGGCAAATCTCACTGTCGACCGATATTATTGTCGGGTTTCCCGGCGAGACTGCCGGCGATTTTATCCAGACCATGGACCTTCTGGCCGAAGTCGAGTACGATTGCGTTTTCGGATTCAAATACTCGGCGCGGCCCAACACACCGGCGCTGACCATGATCGATTCGATCCCCGAGACCGAGAAGGCGACTCGGCTTCAAGCATTGCTTGACCGCCAGCGAGAGATTCAAAGAGTCAATTATGCCAAGCACTTGGGGCAAGTTCTTGAGGTAATGGTCGAGGGGCAGAATCCGGCACGCGGGCAGGTTACAGGGCGCAGCAGCCAGAACAAGCCCGTCAACTTTACCTGCTCACAACCGATTGCACCGGCCCCCGGCAGCTATTTGCAGGTGAAGATTACCGGCACGCATCCAAACAGTTTGGTGGGCGAGAGCGTCTAAACTGGCACAGGAAAGGGAAACCATGGATATCGAGGTACGAATTCGCGGATTCATGATGGACCCCTCAACCAACATGCCCATCGTGGTGCTCAAGGACGTTGCTTCAGAAACTGTGATGCCGATCTGGGTGGGCAGCTTTGAAGCCAATGCCATTTTTAATGAGATAGAGAAGTTTGAAGCTCCGCGCCCCATGACGCACGACTTATTGAAAAACTTGATCCGTCACTTAAATGCAGAGCTGGAACGTGTTGTTATTACAGAACTTAGAGACAGCACATTCCTAGCCGTGCTTTGGCTCCGTCAGGGAGATGAGTCAGTGACGATCGACGCGCGTCCTTCGGACGCTATCGCTCTGGCGCTGCGGGCCGACTGCCCGATCTACGTGTCAGAGCAGGTGATGCAGGCAGCGAAGCTCAACACATCGGGCCCTCCCGACGGTCCCACAGCCGAGCAGCTCCGAGGCTGGCTGGAAGGCCTGAACGACGAGGACCTGGGCCGTTACAAGATGTAGGGACCTCACAGGGCACTTCCGTTCACGATGAAGCGACTTTTGACGCCTTGTGGCTTGAAGGAAGGGGATTCCTTTTATTTTCAAGAGATTGCACCTTGATCTCTAATCCTGCTTAGTTTACAGAATATCCGTTATCAGACGTTACAAATATGGGAATTCTTATTGTTACTGGTTTTTTGAAGATCGGGCGGCTGTCCCTTCCCAATAGCCCAATACACTATTAGACCGTCCCGCTTCATGACCCGGAAAGGTAGACTGTCCTTAAATGAAGAAAATTGGCTTCCTTTCTTTCGGTCATTGGACACCTTCTCCGCAGTCGGAAACGCGGTCGGCTGCCGATGCTCTGCTGCAGTCTATCGATCTTGCTGTGGAGGCTGAGCGTCTGGGGATGGACGGAGCCTACTTCCGGGTTCATCATTTCGCGCAGCAACTGGCATCGCCCTTTCCATTGCTCTCGGCGATAGGCGCCAAGACTCGGCGGATTGAGATCGGTACCGCCGTTATCGATATGCGCTATGAAAATCCTCATTACATGGCGGAGGACGCTGGGGCGGCGGACCTCATCTCGGGTGGACGTCTGCAACTGGGAGTCAGCCGCGGATCGCCCGAGCAAGTGATCGACGGCTGGCGCTATTTTGGCTATATCCCCGCCGAAGGCGAAGACGATGCGACCATGGGCCGGCGGCACACCGAGGCGTTTCTCGACTTGCTGAGCGGAAAAGGATTTGCCAAGCCGAACCCTCGTCCCATGTTCCCCAATCCGCCCGGCCTACTCCGTCTTGAACCGTTTTCGCAAGGACTGCGCGATCGAATCTGGTGGGGAGCGGCGACCAATGCGACCGCTGTTTGGGCCGCCAAGCTTGGAATGAACCTGCAATCCTCGACCCTGAAGTTCGACGAGACAGGCGAACCGTTCCATATCCAGCAAGCCGCTCAGATTCGTGCGTTTCGGGCTGCCTGGAAAGAAGCGGGCCACACGCGCGAGCCACGCGTCTCCGTTAGCCGCAGTATCTTTGCATTAATGGAGGACCGCGATCGCGCCTACTTTGGACGAGGCTCTCGGGAGCAGGACACGATTGGATTTCTGGACGAGCGCACACGAGCGATCTTTGGCCGCGGCTACGCTGCTGAGCCCGATATCCTTATTGAGCAACTAAAGGAGGACGAAGCTATTGCCGAAGCGGACACGCTGTTGCTCACTGTGCCGAACCAGCTTGGTGTTGCTTACAATTCGCATGTGCTGGAAGCAATTTTGACCGCAGTGGCCCCAGGCCTTGGCTGGCGGTGATTTGGCTAGTT
>Ga0181537_10002626_pt1 | contig 15749 bp, 12 predicted proteins | sample PEATcosm2014_Bin_39_FD_119765 | JGI IMG/M metagenome (GOLD analysis project Ga0181537, IMG submission 119765) | Peatland microbial communities from MTU Mesocosm Facility, Houghton, MI, USA - PEATcosm2014_Bin23_10_metaG | ecosystem: Environmental > Terrestrial > Soil > Wetlands > Peat | place... | reverse complement strand
TCGGTGGCGATCATCCTGTGCGTTGGAGTGACACGGCAGCAGCTTGGCTATTGGAAGGACAGCGAAACCCTTTTCCGGCACGCTATCGCAGTCACGGAGGATAATTACATCGCCCTCAACAATTTCGGCGGTGCCCTCCTCGACCAAGACCGGACCATCGAGGCGATGAGCCAATTTGAGAAAGCCATCCGTGTCAAACCAACTTACGCCCCAGCTCACAATAACCTCGGCGACGCTCTCCTCAAAATGGGACAAATAGATGAGGCGATCAGCCAATTTCAGGAAGCCATCCGACTTAAACCGGATTACGCCCAAGCTTACAACAACCTCGGCAACGCACTTCTCCACCAAGGCCAAACCGCCGGGGCGGTCAGCCAATTTCAGGAAGCCGTCGGCCTTAAACCGGATTACGCTCGGGCTTATTACAACCTTGGTGTCGCGTTGTTCATCAGAGGACAAATTGACGATGCAATCAGCCAGTTTCAGGAGGCCATCAACCTCGAACCGGATTACGCCGACGCCCACAGCGACCTTGGCGTCGCCCTCCTCAACAAAGGCCGGGTTGGCGAGGCGATCAGCCAGTTTGAAGAGGCCACCAACCTCGAACCGGATAACGCTGGCGTGAAAGGCAACCTGGCAAACGCTTTGGAACTGAAAAGCAAATCAAATGTGCCGGCGTCCGATCTCATGAGGCCGTAACTGCATCAGGTCTGAAAAGCGCAGATTAGGCAAAATCCCGGTGGCACCATCAATTCATCTCCTGCCCGCCAGTGACGCTCAACGAAATGCCGGTGAGATAACTCGCGCCATCGCTGGCGAGAAAAATCAGCGTGTTGCAGATGTCGTCGTAGGTGCAGCCCTTTTTCATCGGCACCTGGTCGGTGTAAAATTGCTTCACGTCCCCGACGGTTTTCGCGCCGGGAACTTTGCCGGCTTTGAGATATTGCACAAACAGGCCATTGTTCGGGTCGGTCCACAGCGGTGAATCGAGCAGATTGCCGGGGCAGATGGCGTTGCAACGGACACCGTGCGGCGCCATTTCCAGCGCGACGCTTTGGACGAGGCCAATGCCGCCGAATTTCGTCGCGGCGTAGGCGGAGTTGGCCGCGCTGCCTTTTTTGCCGGACTTGGAATTGATCTGGATGATGACGCCTTTTTTTTGCGGCTTCATCACGCGGCAGGCGTGTTTCATCGTCAAAAAATTGCCGAACAAATTCACGTTCATCACCGCCCGCCACTTTTCGGCGTTCGCCTCGGCAATCGGCTCGGCGATCAAAATGGCCGCGTTGGCAACAACGATATCCACATGGCCGAATTCCGACACAGCGCGGTCGAACAATTTTTGCACGTCCGCTTCCTGCGTCACATCAGTTTTCAGCGCAAACGCCTTGAGACCGGTCGTCTTTATAATTTCCGCGGCGGTGGCTTGTGCCGCTTCCTCTTTCATGTCGGCGATGGCGACGTTGCATCCGGCCTTCGCCAGCGCGCCGCAAATGGCCTGGCCGAGTCCCTGCGCGCCGCCGGTGACGACGGCGATTTTGTTTTCGAGAGGAAGATTCATTTACGCGCCAAACTCCTTTTTCAAAGCCGCTTCCGCATTTTTATTCCAATAACCGTCAGCGAGCGCGTTGGCCACGCCGGAATGTTCCTTGCCAACCTCGGTGAGCGCCGTGAGCTTCAAGCCTTTCGCAAACGGATAGACGATGATCTTGCCCGGCATCAGGTTTTTTTCCACCGCGCGGATGCCGTCCACCGCGCCGTCCAGACCGGCGATGGCGGCGACGGACAAATTCGTGTCGAGCTGGCGCGCTGCGACCTTTTTCAGCACAACCTTCATGTCGTCGAGCGTCGAGCCGCTGGTGCCGATGAAATAACATTGCCTCTCGATGTAGGTGTCCAAATCAATCTCGCCGGCCTTTTCGGCGGGAATGCCGGCGAAGATGTTGATGATGGCCTTCGGCGCGGCATCCTTGACGGCCTGCGCGACCAACGCCGGAACCGGCGCCATCAAGACGATGTAATTGAATTTGTCCGCCAGTTTGTCCTTCGACGGATTGTAAGTCTTCAGCGCGAGCTTGTTCTTTTGCGCCAGCGGTTCGGAGAGCTTGCGCAAGGCGACCAGCCGCTCGTCGCTCAAATCGCCCGCGTAAATCGTCACGCTCGGCACGCCCTGGCACAGATCGCGGATGACGTGCATCGTGCCCATCGGTCCGGCGGCACCGATGATGTTGATCTTGTCGCCCGGCCGGATTTCCGCCGTCGCGGGAATCGCTGCCAGCGCGTCGGCCACGTTGTTGCCCGCTGTGCCGGTGATGCGGATGCCGCCGTAATGAACGCGGCCAACCGCCGTCACGACCGGGCGGCCGAATTTCTTCCCGCCCTGCACGATGACGAATAATCCCTTCGTGCCGACAGCGGCGAACAGTTTCTCGGCCACCGCGGCATCACTGCCGAAATAAATCACGTCGTCAAAAAACCCCGTCGGCAACGCCGATGGCCTTGCGTAAGTAATTTTGCCGGTGCCATCCACCTTTGGCTCGCCGTCCGCGACGATGAGCGTGTTGCCATCGCGTTTGAAAGTCTGGCGTTGCTTCTCGACGTAGGCATCCTCGACGCAGGCCCATGGTTCGCACAGCGCGATGGCCGACGCGGACAAATCCTCCGGCGCAGGGATGAACATGGACTCGCCGTCGGGCGCGGTGATGACGCGCTCGTCCACCATCACGTATTCCTGCAACGCGCCCTCGAAATTGTAGCCGAAGGCGGAATTGGAATTCTTCGTCGGCAGCCACCGGTAATCGGTCTGGACGAGATAACGCTCGCCGGTCTTGAACCGTTTCACCTCCGGCCCGACCTTGACGATGCGCACGACGGTTTCGTGGCCGGGCACGACCGGTTTGTCGCCGGGGACGTAATGCGGCATCTGCGCCAGCGCCTCCTGCACGATGCCGCCGGTGATTTCGGATTTGCGGACATGGCCGGAGAATTGTTTCAGCAGCTTCAAATCGGAGAAGCACAGGCCGCAGACCTCCACCTGGCAAAGCACCTGATGCGGTCCCGGCTGGAACACTGGCTTCGCGTCGTTGACGCGGAGCTGGTCGGGGGCGACCAGTTGCACCGCGCGCTGTTTATCAGGAATGGTTGTCATAATGGTTTAATTTGCCGCGAAAGAACGCAGAGAACACAAAATAGATTACTCTTTGCGCTCTTTGTGTTCCTTTGCGGCCATTTTTGGCATTGCAATTATTTAATGTATTTTGGCAAAGATGTCTGCCGGTGTCACGTCCGATGGCAAACCGCGCAAACGATCTTCTTTCGCGGGTTGCAATTCGCGGCCCAGCTTCTCAAAGAAGTCGTTCTTGGCGGCGATGTTTGCAAATGATTTTTTCGCCCAGCCGCTCAAATAGCCGAGGCCGCTTTCGCGCTGCAAGACGGAATGGGCATAGACGATGTGCGAACCTTTCAGGACGACCGGCACCAGCGGCTTCAATTCCGCTGTGCTGAAGTCGTCCACAAACTTGTTGCCCGGCGCGTTCATTTCCGTGCCGACGATGATGGGGAAATGATGTTTCTCCGCCAGCGCCACCACGTCGTAAAGATTCTGGAGCTTCTGGTCCTTCACGCCCGGCGTGAAATTGCGGTCGGGGATGATGTTGATGGCCGCCGCGCCGCTGGAGATGGCGACCTGAATCAGTTCCTCGATGGCCTTCTCGCCTTCGCTCGTGCCGTCGAGCCACGTCAGCGTGGGAATCGCGCCGACCTCCTGCACGAACCGGTTCATGTCGGCCATCAGCGGGAACGAATCCTTGCCGGGCTGGACATAACCAGGGCCGCCTTTTTTCATCGTCTTCGAGCGGATGAGCGCCTGAAATTTCCCCGCGTCGGCGGGGCAATCGCCGAGCTTCAATTTCCAGAACGCCGCGTCGCCTTTTTTGGAATACGCCTCGCAGATGTGGCGTTCGGTGGCGTTGCCACTCGGCGTGAGCGACAGGACGTCCTTGTCATAATCCAGCCCGACCGGCTTGAGAAAATCATTCACGCGGCGGACCAGTTCGCGGTTGCGCGCCTCGGACGTGCGGCGCATTTGCGCGAGCAGGGGATGCTGGATCTCGCGCGGAAACCCGACGCCCATGTGATACCCGATGCCCGGTTCGCCGGGCGAATTGATGACGCGCGTGGAAAACTCCGGCACGAACACTCGCGATTCCAGGCTCGCGCAGTGCTTCAGGCCGAGCAGCTTGCCCGCGGCCCAGAATTCCTCCAGCGCGTCGAGCACGTCGAAATCCACGATGCCCGCCGCCGCCAGCCCGCGTTTGCGTGCCAGCCACGCGAATTTGGACGGCGAATAGCCGTAGGCGTTGTAGGAAAAAAACGTGTGGGCGTGAAGATTGACGTCGCTGCCGGTTTCGGCCAGCGCGATTTTGCCCGCTTTGGCCAGGTCCCACAATTTCGCCAGCGCGTCCTTGCGTTGCGCGGCGTCGAAACTGTCCAGTTTCTGTTCAAGCTGCTCGATATTGCTGCTCATGCGAACGCGAAGTTTAACAGGAAGGACCGATTTGGCGTAAGTTTTTTCTCATGGAAAAATGGCCTTGACGCGCCGGCAAAAGAAACGGGCGGCCAGCAACCAAGGGTTCGGAAGGTTGCCAGCCGCCCGCTTGCCGGAGAATCCGGACAAGTCGTTATAAAGTGGAATTGGATTTTGAGTGTTGAAGGGGAACCCTGGTTGATGGCCGGGGCTTTCAACCCCAAACCATCAACCTTGGGCACACAACTCCACTTACGTGGACATTATGGAACTGGGGCTGGTCCAACTGCTGGCCCCGGTGCTGCCGCCAACGGCCCGCGCCCGCACGGCATACGTCGTGCCCGGCACCAGGTTTGACAGCACAATCCGCCGCGCCTGGGTGGAGATGCACCACTCCAGCCAGGTTTTGCCGCCATCCACACTGGTCTGCACCTGATAGGTCTTGGCGTTGCGCACGGGCATCAACTGCAGCAATGCCTGCGTGGTGCCGTTATTCAACAGGCCCATGATGGCCGTGTCGTCCAAGGGCGACGACGCGCGGTTGGTGCTGGCCGGCAGGTAGCCGGTGGCCAGCAGCATTTCCATATCCATTCCGACAACCATCTCCACAACGTCGGCGTCGGCATCCAAGGCACCCGCGAGCGCCGCGAACGCCTTGTCCTTGGCTGCGGTTTCCACTGAACCGCCTGTGATGGTGGCCGCCACCGCGGTATTCAAGGCATCCGCCAGGGTTTTGATTTCCTGGGGTGTGAACTTCAGGTTGGGGAATTTGACGGGGTCGAGGTTGACGGACACATTGGTCCCGAACGTTACCAACTGTGCTCCCGGATAGTCGTAAAAATTCCGCAGCACTTTCAAACTGGCTCTCATGCTATTGACTTTCTGAACCCTTCTACTTTTAGGCGTCCCGTCCCGGCATTCACCGTGACGTAACGTCCTTGATTTTTATCTAGCATCGCTCGTGCCAGCTTGTGAATTATTTCACAAGCGGCTGGAATTGTGCAGGGGAACTGCTGTGAACCACATAAAACTGACAATTTCCGTCAAACACCTTTGCCACTCGGTCGCCGACTTTTGCCACTCCGTGACGGACCATTAAAGGTCAGCCACCGGCCTTTGAAGGTTCGTCACAAACCTTTGAAGGTCAATGACCGGCCTTTGCCAGTCCGTGACCGGCCATTCAAGGTTCGTTGCCAACCTTTGAAAGTCGGCCTTGGACCTTTGAAGGTCCGTCACCGATCTTCAAAGATCAGCGACCGACCTTTGAACTAAAATGGGCGGATTTGGCCGGTTTGGCGTGGAAAGTCCAAATACAGGACATAAACTGCCTAAAAAGTGGACATAAATCATATTTTCCGGCTGTAGCCGGGTTTGAAATGGGCCTGACGAACTTGAGATAGGATTGCAGGAGAGCTGGGATGTTTCCGTCCCGGACCAAATCCAGTAAATCCTGTTCATCCTGTCTGAATGTCCGAATTCCGAATGCCGCAGGGGCAATGGGGCGCGGGGCGCACGCACGCGGCGGGGCGATGACGGAAATCTGGCTTGTCGCGCTGAAATCACATGAAAGCGGATGCAGGCGGACGGGAACTCTTTTCCGGTTTTCATTTTGGGATGGACGTTTGGGGCAAACGGATTTAACGCAAAAACGCCAAGGCGCAAAGCCGCGAAGCGGCCACGGAAATTAGCCGGGGACAACGTCCCCGGTGAACGTGAACAATGAACCGCGTCCCGGAGGGACGATGGAAATGAACGAATGATTCCACCGTCCCTTCAGGACGGATTTTATTTGGGGCGATAAACCCGGCACGATGTGCCGGGCTAATTTCCGGTTGTCCCTGCCGGGACGAGCGAAGGCGGACGGGGCGCGCATTCCGAATGCCGCAGGGGCAACGGGGCGCGGGGCGCACGCATGAGGCTGGGCGATGACGGAAATCTGATGAACGCAGGAGAAGCTTCTCATTTTAATTCAGTCTTCCGACCTCCGGCTTCTGACCTCTGGTTTTAGGAACTCTTTTCCGGTTTTCATTTTGGGTTGGACGAGTGGGGCATTTGGCGTTTGAATGCCTCAATTGTTTGAAAGTGCAAATATGAATTCCACCAACGATCAGCCAGAACCGAACCTTGTTGTCTGCCGATGTCGGCATTGCGATGGCGGAATTGAATTTGACGCCAGCCAAGCGGGAGAAACCATAATATGTCCACATTGCGAGTTGGAAACATTATTATTTGTGCCGCCGGCAGACCAAAAGCCACCAGTCATTGCGTCTTCTCCTCAACCGCAGTCGGTGCCACAACCAATTTGGTTTGGAAGCGAAACATCAGCCATAGAAATCAATCTGATTTCTGGGGCTATATTGAAGATCAAGGCGGTGAGGCTTTATGACGCAGCAGAACTGAATGATTTAGCAGCGCAAAAAGCTCAAGCTGCGGAGCTGCTCAACGGAGTGTCAAGTCCTTATGGGGCAATTGGTGATCCGCTATGGGTCGTTTTTGCCACAAAAATCACTGGGATGATTGAGCAAAAGCAATCACGCGAAGCGGCTCAAAGGGGATTCGCTTTAATTCAGAAACTCGCAGAGCGGGAGCGAAAACTTCGTGAGGATGTAAAATTCTTTCCGATTGGCCAGATTCAGGAAATTGAAAATCCCGTTCCCAGCCTTTGGCGCGTTCCGTCGGGGCCAGGTTTTGTCCACAGCGGCGATGAGTTTGTCACAGTGACAGACACCGAGGGTGTGATTAAATCAATTCGTTGGAGTTGTGTTGAATCTTACAACTTCCAAGCCTGAAAATGAACTGGAACGAAAAAAAGGTTTACTGCGACGCTGTTACTTTGAGTTTTCCGCACTATGCGAAAGTGAACAGATTATGGTAATTCCGCTATTCCATGCTGAAGATCGAGTTGCGGTTGCAGCCGCCGCAAAAAGGCGACTTGTGTATCTTGATTCAAACATTTGGATCGGGCTTATCGAGGATGAAAAATTTCCAGACGCAGCCGGACAGTGTCGGCAGGCAGTCCATTCGGGCAAGGTATTGTTCCCCGTATCAAACCCAGCAGTGACCGAAGTTCTCGACCAGCCGAATCCAGCGCAACGGGCGCAGGTGGCCGCATTCATGGACGAATTGAGCCAAGGCATTTGCTATCTGCCTTCAGATACGATTTACGCTCTTGAAGCAGATTTAGCACTCGGTATTTTGCTTGGACAGGGTGTGACTGCTGTTGAGCGTGAACAAACTCTTTCTTGGGTTGGAGAATATTTGGGTATTGGGAATCTTGATTTTTCATCAGAGTGGAATCATGCAGAAGCAGAAAAGTTCACTCGCCAAGTCGCACAGGGATCAGAACTGCGTTCTGTGAAGTGGCTCGTTGACCATCTTCCGGCAGATAAGATGCGAGCCGGTCATGCCGGGTTTAAGAAACGCTACGTCGAGCAAATGTCAGCACAAATTGCGCGAGATACAGCACGAGTTCAACTCTTTGATAAAAACAAACGCAGACAACAAATACTTCTCGACTTGCGAACCTGCTGGGCAATATCAAAAGTCGTGTCTCCTCGAATTACCAGCAATCTTCTCAAGATTGTCGGGCCAGAAAAACTAAAGGACACTGTCGCAGCAATTATTCAAAAAGCAGGAGAGGGCAGTGAGGACCGGCTCATGCAAATGATGGTAAAAATGCCTTCGCTCGATTTATCTTGTCAAATTTTTGCAGAGTGGTTGCTAAATCCTACTGTGCCTATTGAAGAACAGGATTTTCACGACTTTGAACACGCGGTCGTCGGCGCTGTTTATTCGGACTTTTTCGTGACATCAGACGGTTATCTTTTCGATCTTCTGAAGAACCGTTGTTCTATTCCAAATGAAGCCGGTTGCTGCGTTATTCGAGGAATTGAGGGACTTGTAGATTTATTAGAGTCAATTTAACGCCGTGAAATTAGGCGGCACGGTGGCGACGGTCGGTTTTCCCGACATCGGTTTGCAGGGGTTCGCGCCCAAGGTGCTGGCGCACGGCCACCACGGGGGAAATCGCTGGTTGGAAGTCGAACTTCGACCGGCGCGGGGGATGACCCGCGCTATTTTCAAATCAGCGTGCCGGTGCAGCCGGGCAATTCGGGCGGGGCGCTGGTGGATGAGCGGGGCAACGTCATCGGCATCGTGTCGGCCAAGCTGGATGCGGGGGCGGCGCTGGCGGCAAGCGGGGCGTTGCCGGAGGTCCTTGCGGACGGCCACCAATTGAATTACGCGGTCAAGAGCAGCCTGCTGTTGAGTTTCCTGGAATCGGCGCCAGACGTTTCAGCCAAGCTCAAAGCGCCGAACACGGCTGACCGGAAGTTTGAGGATGTGGTGAAGTCCGCCCAAGACGCCGCCGTTCTCGTTCTCGTTTATTGATTTCAATTGCCGCAAGAGAACACAAAGAACACATAGATTCTTTGCGTTCTATGCGTTCTTTTGCGGCCAATCAACAGCGGCGCAAGGGGGTCGGTCCTGACTGGCTTTGCGCTGTTTTTCAGGTTACCAGAGCTTGTCCGGATAATCGCCGCGCGCGATGAGCTTGCGGATGCTCTCGACGACGCGTGGACGGTCTTCGCGGTAGGTGACGCCGAACCATGAATCGTTCGTGCGCAAGACCTTCACCTTCGCCTGGCCGCCGGAGACAAGTTCGCCCACGGTGGCGGGAATGTAGCACTCGGACTTTTGCTCCTGCCCGCTCGTTTTCAAAAATGCGGTGAATTGCGTCCGCAATTGCCCGAACACCGCCGGTGTGAAGCCCCAGAAATTCATCGAGACGGCTTCGTCGCCGGTGAGCTTGGTGATGGTTCCGTCCGCGCCGGTATTCTTCGCGCCGCCGCCGTTCGGCTCGATCTTGAGCATCTCGACGATGGATGTGAGATAATTGTTTCCGTCCACGCGGGAGACGCCGCGCGCCACGGTGCCGTGCTCGGAGAGCGTGTTGTGCAAGATGAACCCGACCATGGCGTAATCCGGCGTGCCGGAGGTCAGATGTTGCGCGAGCACCTGATAAGCCTGTCGTCCGTAGAAATCATCGGCGTTGATGGCGGCGAACGGTTCGCGGATGGCGTTCTCGGCCTGAAGAATCGCGTGCGTGGTGCCCCACGGCTTGGTGCGGCCGGGCGGAACGGAAAATCCCGGCGGCAGTTTGTCCAATTCCTGATAAACGTATTCGACAGCGACGCGTTTCTCGAACCGCGCACCGACGGTTTCCTTGAATGCCTGCTCGAAGTCGCGCCGGATGACGAAGACCAGCTTGCCGAAGCCGGCGCGCAGCGCGTCGTAAATTGAGTAGTCAATAATCGTCTCGCCGGCGGGGCCGACGGGGTCAATCTGTTTAAGTCCGCCGTAACGGCTGCCCATGCCCGCGGCGAGGATAAGAAGTGTGGGTTTGGTCATTTTATTTTATGGCCGCGAAAGAACGCAGAGAACGCAAAAGTAATTGTCTTCTTTGTGATCTTTGTGCTCTCTTGCGGCAATTGATTTCATTTTGACTTTCCATTCTGACAGTTTTGGAATGTGGTCGCAATAAAATTGGCCAGCTTGAGGGGCTGGCAGGGGGCGGAGTCATGAATCTCAATGCAGATTACATGGATTGGACTTTAAGCGGAATGAACCGAATGAACAAATCAGTGAATCTGATCGCGCCCGCTTGCACTGCACCAAGGGCCTTTGACTTCGCCGAATTCCTTTCGCCGGTTTCCAACCAACTCAAGTCCGCATCATTTTGTCCGCAGAACCCGTTCTCCGCCTTCCGCCCGGATCAATCTGGCGGCGGCCGCATGGGCGAAAACCACATCAGGGTCCCGTTGCAACGCCTCGTCGTAATGCCGGGAAAAGCCCTCGCCGTCCACGGTCGGAACCAGCAGCATTCCGGCCCGGCCCGCCAGCGCCTCCGCTCCCGCCGCCGTCAACGGCTCCTTCGCCTCCAGCAGCTCATCCAGCGCGACGATGATCCGCGTCAAAGGACGCAGCCATGCAAACCACGGGTCGGTCGCGGCCAGTTGCAGGAACTGATACGGCGACCCGATTTTGCCGAGAACCTTTTCATAGCTGGCGCGTTCAGATTCCAGCAACGCCTTGTGCAGGCGGAGCAAAGCCTCGCGCACCGCCGTCACCCGTTGCCGCGTGACAACGCCTTCCCGGCCGGACTGGACTGACATCTCATTTTTCACACTGCATTATAGCATACCTCGCAAGCTCTGCCATTGCGGATGCGGGCGACTGAAATTCTTCATTCGGTTGGTCCATCTGCAATGCCGGCGGTTTAACCTTCAGCCGCTCGCCCGCCTTCGCGCTGCCGGAAATACGAAGACCCCAAAAAAACAAGTCCCGACCGGGAGGATGATCCGCCGGTCGGGACTGGAATAAAGAAGCTGCATGTAGATACTACAGTGTTAAAACATTCCAATGGATTCCGTTAAGCAACTGCCATGCCAGACCTGATTCCCAGCATTTCTCTGAAATTTGAGCCGCGTTTCACCACGCCATTCGTTTTGAGGTGACGTTTATTGTCCGAAGCGGGCAAAAGTGTCCATTGAAACTTCGACATCGCCTGTGCCCCGAACATCTTTCAGGGATTAATCTCAACGCGCCAGCCAGCCACCGTCCACGTTCATGATGGTGCCGTTCATGTAATCGGCGTCCTTCGAAGCCAGGAACAAAATTGGCTCGGCGATGTCTTCGGGGTTTCCCCAACGCGCTTCGGGAATGCGGACGAGGATGGATTCGTTGCGCTTTTCGTCCTCGCGGATCGGCCGCGTGTTTTCCGTGGCGATGTAGCCGGGGGCGATGGCGTTGAAATTGCAGCGCTCCTTGGCCAGTTCGTTGGCGAATGCCTTGGTGATGCCGGCGATGCCACTCTTGGCGGCGGTGTAGCCGGGAACGAAAATGCCGCCCTGAAAGGATAGCATCGAGGCGATGTTGACGACCTTCAGCCGCGCGCCCGCCGGGGATTTTTCGCGTCCGCCGGTCAGCCACCATTTGGCGACTGCCTGCGACAGGAAAAACGGCGCGGACAGATTGATTTGCAGCACGGCGTTCCAGTCGGCCTCCGGGTGGTCCACTATCGGCGCGCGTTTGATGATGCCGGCGCAATTGACGAGGATGTCCACGCGCCCGCAATCCTTCACCACCCTGGCGATGAAGTCGGCAGCGCCCTTTTGCGTGAGTTTGCCCAGATCCTCGGTGTAGGCGTTGAATTTCGCGCCGAGTGACTTGGCCTTCGCGCCGGTTTCGGATTGATCGCCGATGTCCACGCTGACGGCGTGGGCGCCTTCGCGCGCGAACGCGAGGGCGATGGCCTGGCCGATGCCCCGGCTCGCGCCGGTGACGATGGCCACTTTGTTTTCGAATCGTTTTGTGTTCATAAAATCAAATTTCTTTGGCCACGATTCTCACAGATGAAACACAGATAAATTCCGTTTTGAACATCTGTGTTTCATCTGTGTTCATCTGTGGCTTTTGTTCACCGCAAATCCACCGGCTTCACCACGTCCATGTCGTCGAACACCTGGTTTTCGCCGGCCATGCCCCAGATGAACTTGTAATTGCCCGTGCCGCAGCCGCAATGAATGGACCAGTTCGGCGACAGCGCGACCTCCTCGTTGTGGAGAAACAAATGCCGGGTCTGCTGCGGTTCGCCTAGGAAGTGCGTCAGCACGTTCGCGCCGAGGTCGAAGTAAAAATAAATCTCCGTGCGCCGCCAGTGCGTGTGCGGCGGGAAGGAATTCCAGACATTGCCCTCCTCCAGCGCGGTAAATCCCATCACGAGCTGACAGCTCTGGATGCCGCCCTGATGGATATACTTGTAAATTGTCCGCTTGTTGGCCGTGGCCTGCGCGCCCAACGGCACGGGCGACGCGTCCTTCGGTTTCATCATCGCGGCGGGATGTGCCGCGTGCGCCGGGCAGCTTAAAAAATAAAATTTTGCCGGGTTGTTGGCATCCTTGCTTTCAAATACCACCGACTTGGCGCCCATCGGCAGATAAACGCAATCCAGCGGGTCGAGCGAGAATGTTTTTCCGTCCGCGTGGACCGCGCCCGCGCCGCCGACGTTGATGGCACCGAGTTCGCGGCGTTCGAGGAAGAATGCGCGGCCGGTTTCCCTGTGGTTCGGCAGTTCAACGGCTTTGCCCGCCGGCATGATGCCGCCGACGACAAGTCGGTCCAAATCCGTGAAGGTGCCGGTCAACTGGCCCGGCGCAAAAAGATTGGTGATGAGAAATGTGTCGCGGAGTTCCTGCGTGGTCATGCCCGCGACATCCTGGGGGCGCGGCATCCGGCGAATGGTGTTCTCGAACATGACGGCCAGTTTAAGATTCAGGTTCACCATTGGTCAATTGCAAATCAGTTTTTCAATTGCATCGCTTGGACTTTGACGGCAATTTCCCCGCATGAAATCCTTTTTTTCGCGTCAAATTGGTTTTGTCGCCGCAATGTTTCTTCTCGCCACCAGTTTCCATCTGCGCGCGCAGCAGGATTTAGTCACAGTCACGCTGACCACCAACACCGCCAGCATTTCGCCCGACATCACGCCGCAAGCCGTTCTTGCCGCGATGCAGCGTGTGGCCGACTGGCAGCTCGCGCATCCCATCACGCTCCGACCAACCGGCTGGATTTGTTCCGTGGGCGACGTGGGCATGATGGCGCTGGCGGGCATTTCCGGCGACCCGAAATACCGCGACGCCATGCTCGCCAAGGGCGAGACGAATGCCTGGGCGTTGCCGCAATATCAAGGCCGCAAATATCACGCCGACGACCAGTGCTACGGCCAGGTCTGCGCCGAGCTTTATTTTCTCTACCGCGACAACCGGATGATTGCGCCAATGCGCGAGCACTTTGACTGGATTCTCGCCAATCCCGCGCCGCCGCAAAATCGCGACCGCCAGCTCGGCGACGATCAATGGAACTGGTGCGACGCACTCTTCATGGCGCCGCCGACGTGGACGCGCCTTTACGCGGCGACTGGCGACGAACGTTACCTGAATTTCGCAGTGACGAACTGGTGGCGCACGACGGATTATCTTTACAGTACCAACGACCACCTCTATTTCCGCGACAGCACGTTCTTCAACAAGTCCGAGACGAACGGGGCGAAGGTTTTCTGGAGCCGCGGCAACGGCTGGGATTTCGCCGCGCTCGTCCGGATGATGCAATATCTGCCGATGAACAGTCCCGAACGTCCGCGCTTCGAGCAATTGTTCAAGGACATGGCGGGAAAAATCCTTTCGCTCCAGCAGCCGGACGGCATGTGGCGGGCGAGCCTGCTCGACCCGGCGGATTTTCCGATGCCGGAAGCCAGCGGCTCGGCGATGTTCACCTACGGCCTCGCGTGGGGCGTGAACCAAGGGCTACTCGACCGCTCGACTTATGAACCCGCAGTCCGCAAGGCGTGGTCCGCGCTCGTCGGTTGCGTGGATGCGGATGGCAAGCTGACGCACGTCCAACCGGCGGGCAGCGCGCCGGTGGAATTCGCGGCGGATTCAACCGCGCCTTACGGCGGCGGCGTCTTTTTGCTCGCGGGCAGCGAGGTTTATCGGATGGCAGTTTTTGAAGGTCTTCCAAAAAACTGGCCAATTGTGGTCAAAGTTACAAACCCTTCGTCATTTCGCCGTAACAATGAAACGGTTGAGATCAATCTGGAATCGCTCGACTTTACAACCAAGTGGCGCATGAATCTCCAGTATTTCGCGGTTGTTGATGGCCTTTGTTCCCGCGTTTTGGATTCTCAAGCTTATGCTTCAAAACCCGGAAAATTGTCGGATAAATTACTTTTCCAAGTTGATCTTGCGCCTGGAGAGACAAGGGCATTTTATATTTTAGATATTGCGGCGTTTAGCGCCATCAGGCCGCCGCCCATCGTGAAGACGACGGCGCGTTACGTGCCGGAGCGGCATGACGATTTCTCGTGGGAAAGCGACCGCATCGCGCACCGCGTGTTCGGCCCGGCGCTGGAGACGTGGCAGGCGGAGCCGCTCACCAGCAGCGGCGTGGATGTCTGGATCAAGCGCACGCGCAATCTCGTCGCCGACGTGATGTATCACACCGGCCAGAATTATGACACGAACTGGGTGATGCAGGACGATTATCGCGTCGGCAAGACGCGCGGCTGCGGCGGGCTGGGCATCTGGGACGGCCAGAAACTGAACGTCTCCAAAAACTGGCGCACCTGGAAGCTCATCACCGCCGGGCCGATCCGCTCGGAATTTGAACTGACTTATGACGCCTGGGACGCGGGCGGCGGGCGCATGGTTTCGGAAACCAAACGCATCAGCATTGACGCTGGCTCCAATTTGAGCCGCGTCGAAAGCACCTTCAGCAGCGACGACAAATCGCCGCTCGAAATCGGCGTCGGTCTGGCCGAACGTCCGGGTGAAAATGTCATCGTGCCGGACGGTTCGCCCGATGCGGACTCATGGCAAACCAGCACTGCCAAAGGTCTGGCCGTGGAAAATCAAACGGAAGGCTGGCTGGCATACTGGCAGCCGCAGGATTTCGCGAAAGGAACGACGGCAGTGGCGATGATTCTGCCCAAAGGCAGTGTCCAAGCTTTCACCAACGACCTGCCGAATCTGCCCGCCGAGAAATTTGCGGCGCCGACGAACACGGTGCAGGAAGGCCAGCCGGCGATTCGCAATTTGCTGGCCATCGCGCCGGCGGAAATCGGCAAGCCGTTTGTTTATTATCTCGGCGCGGGCTGGAGCGAGAGCGGCGATTTTCCCGACGCGAAATCGTGGACGGATTACGTCCGCCGATTCGCCGAACGCCGTGATCAGCCGTTGCAGGTGACGATCGGGAATTAAACCGCTAATCTTCGCTAATTGACGCTAATCTTTTCTGTTTTTATCAGTGAAGATCAGCGCGGATTAGCGGTTTAAAGTTATTTCCTCGTTGCCGTCGCAATCACCTTCATCGCTTCTGCCGTGAGCGCGGTGATTTTGGCCCAGGCCTTTTCCTTGACGAGCTTGCGTTCGGCCATCCACGAGCCGCCGATGGCCGCGACTTGCGGCACGGCCAGATAATCCGGCAACAACGCCGCGTTGATGCCGCCGGTGGGAACAAATTTCACGCCGGTATGCGCGAACGGCCCGGCGAGTGCCTTCAGCATTTTCACGCCGCCAGCGGTTTCCGCCGGAAAGAACTTCAAATGTTTGCTGCCGAGATCGAGCGCGCGGCCCACTTCCGTCGGCGTCATGACACCGGGAAACATTGG
>Ga0181537_10002625_pt1 | contig 15749 bp, 11 predicted proteins | sample PEATcosm2014_Bin_39_FD_119765 | JGI IMG/M metagenome (GOLD analysis project Ga0181537, IMG submission 119765) | Peatland microbial communities from MTU Mesocosm Facility, Houghton, MI, USA - PEATcosm2014_Bin23_10_metaG | ecosystem: Environmental > Terrestrial > Soil > Wetlands > Peat | place... | reverse complement strand
CAGAGAGAGATTTCCTTATAAGTGCTTACCGCCTGATCGATGTGGGTGGAAAAACCGGGAGCAAATAACCCCGCAGTAGGCTCAACGGGCCTGAAGGCGCGAACGCCGCGAAGGATTTCGCTACCATACAAGCCTGTCATTCTCACGGGGGCAATCTCACGCGCTTTCTCGTTAAGATAGAGGTCCGGCGCGCGGCTCACATCCGCGCACCCATCCGTGAGATAGACAGTGCGCTCAGCATAGCTTGCAAATTCGGACAGGAGAGCCGGGCCTGCGGTAAGAGCCTGAAAATGCTGGCCGCATGTCTCGGCCACTCTCCGCGCCACCCTGACGTCCTGGATTTCGTGGAACATGCTGCCGAAGGTATAGCAGGGCAAAGAACCGGATTCCGGTTTCCAGTTAGCCAGGATCATGCGCGTGTCGAGACCGCCGGTCAGTGACATTCCGATCCGTTGATCTCCTGAAAAGTAGCGCGGAAGATTGCCGACGAAACTCGACCTCAGCTCTTGATAGAAGGCCTCCGCATCGAGAGGTTCCTGCTCCTCCCATTCCTTCGGGTGGAAGTAGCTGCTCTTTTGCACAAGCCGCCCGTCGCGAAAGGTCCATGACGAGGCTGGCGGCAGGGCATGGATGCCCTTAAAGAACGTTCGATTTTCGAGGACCGCACCGCAGGAGACAAACTCCCCGAGACTTTGGTAGTCCACGCCCCTCGTCTCAGGACATACAGCCAGAATCGCCTTCGCTTCCGAGGCGAAGTAGAAGGCATCAGGGGACTCGTAATAGTGCAGCCTGTGCATGCCGAATCTGTCGTTGAACAAAGTCGTCGTCTTCGAGTTGCGATCCACCAGGACCCCGTGAAATCTTCCATTCAAGCGGGCAAGGAACGCACGATCCTCTTCGTAAAGATGAACCAAGTAACCGGGGCCTTGCGCTGCGAATTCGTGCCCCCTCTCTCGGAGATACGTCCTCGCCTCGGGAGCCGAATACTCCTCTCCCGCGAACACTAGGACAACGTCGCCCCGTTCGTTCTGGAGCGGCGTCTCGGAACTCTCTCCCCCTTCCTCCACGACCCAGCTAACATATAGCCCTGCTGACTTGTCACACAATGTCCCGGAGGAATAGAACGCCTTGTGCCGTATACTTGCAACCATTCTTGCGAGCCGGCGCCTAGCTTCTTCTTGCGGTAGGGCTGTGATGAGTCCAACGATTCCTATCACGTCCTGATTCCTTTAAATTCGGCCTCGCGAGGGCAAGCGGAGACACTTTCCGTTCCTCGACCACAGCATTTGTATGGGATTGTATGGGATATGGAGCCGGCGGGAGGATTTGAACGCTCCATCTGCCGATTACGATTCGGCTGCTCTGCTGTTGAGCTACACCGGCTCAGGCCGCCGACATGACTTTCTATCTAACTCCATCCCTCGTTTCGTATTCACAGCACTAGGATGTTTAGACAGACCTTCTGGAGAGTTTCGATCTTCCCTCCATCCATGTCTTGCGGAGTTGAAATAGCATTCGATAAAGCGGCTTGGGCAGATTTGCAACGACCGGCCTGTGCAGACCCAACCACAGCGCAATCCTTCCCTTCAGGGTGAGCGGTATGAAATACCGCGGAAGAGGGACAGCCTGAAACCCGTTTCTTCGCTTAAATTCCGTCAGGCTGCTGTTGGAGTCATAATAGACAAAACTTCCATAGACTAGGTGCGACTTATCCATCGCCTCACAGGTCTCGATTGCCTCGGCGATCATAGCATTGTTCGGCCTTTTGTCAAAGTGCTTCCTCATGCTGAGGATTTGCGTGATAGTGGCCGTAGTTCCCACCCAGCTTATCTTCATCAAGCCAACCAGATCATTCTCGACGTAAGCTCCAAGGAAGATGCTCCGATCAAGATAAGTCTCTAGCGCGCTCCGGATCTCCTCGTATTTCTTCCCATAGTGCCAAAACGTCCTACCCTGCCTGACCGGCGTCTCGTTGTAGATAGGCATCGTGGCGTGTACAAAATCCTCGCAATACTCCACGTGCTTTACCACCACGCCCATCTTCTTCGCGCGGTTCACTGCCTTCCGGATGCTGTGTTCTGCGTCTTCCTTCCACCACTTATCGTAAGTTGTGACAGCAATTGCCGCTGCGTTCTCCCATTCAAGCTTGTAGTTATGCTTGACGGCGCTGTCGGGGATACGCTGCCCAAAGGTGAGATAATCCGCCTTCAGACCGCTCTTCTTGAGCTTCATCACGAAGCTTTCCGGATCGGCAACCGTCGCGCCCTCCACCAGTTCCTCATCCATCACTTCCGCCCGCTTCAACCATTTACCGAAAGTGATGACCGTTCTCCCTTCGATACAGGCAGCAGGGACGCGAACACACTGTCCTTTGACGCGAATCTCAGCGCTGCTGATGATCTTGTCCGGTTCTTCCGAACCGGAACCAGGCTCGAGCGCAGACATCTGCGGGTCAATTGCTGTATTCATAATTCATCTCCACCATTTTTCGGGGGAATTCCAGCTTCGTAGCGGGTAAATAGCCTGTGCCGAGCCGGAATGGTTGTTGTGGGGTGGGTCGCGACAGAACGGAAGAGGCTATGGAAAAGACAGAATAGAAAATACGTTTCCCGCTTTTCCTCAGCAAGTACCACTGCTGCTACGGCTGGCGGTATGCTCACTTTCGACTTTCTGTCCCCGATTCACCCACTACAAAGCCGGAACCGCCTTTTTGGGTCCTGTGGACAGCCCTGCCACTCCCAGGGAAACCTTCTCCTGGCCCGCAGGGATCGCGCCATGCTTTTTATGTGCATGGCTAGCACTTACACGAAGTGCACTCCGCTCCGGGACTGACATCGCGGTCATCAGGAAAAGCGCATACATCAGACCCCACTCAAAGGCCGCTTCGGACATGTTGTAAAAGACCAGGACCAGCCAAACAGCCAACCCCAAAATACCGGTGCTCGGAGAAGAAATAAACCGCTTGTACATAGTTCGGTAACTGACGATCAGGAACCCGATGAGCAGAGCAACTCCGATAACTCCAAGTTCGAGATAGAGCTCAATAAATCCGTTGTGGGCTTCATTGATGAAGCCTAAGCCTGAAGTGTGCCAGAAATAATCGAGTCGCGGACCCACCCAAAAACTCTGGTAGCCGGTGCCGATGAGTGGATTTGTGTGCATGCCCAAAAGGAATGCCCAGATTTCCGTTCTATCCGTGAGCGTCGGATCCTTACCAAGGGCTTGGGCCATTGCGCCGTTCAATTCGAAAACAAAAACAAGAATCAAATAGAGGCAGAAGGAACCTGGGATCGCCGCTTTTAGTATTGCCGGCCGCCTGCGGATGAATTTGCTCTTAGAAGCCAGAATTACCATTCCTCCGAGGACCAAACATAATTTGGAGGTTGTGCTCTGCGCAGTTTGCAACAGCAAGATTGACATCGCAAGGAACGTCACGTCCACGGCAAGAATCAGTTTCGTCCGGCGCTGCCGCCGGTGAGGCCAGCGTGCGAATATGTCCCACAGGAAATAAAGCCCCGACACCAGACACAGAAGTCCCAGCATGTTCTTGCTTGTCGTAGCGCCCACGTAAGTAGCGACGCCGGTCCAGGGGTTATACACCCGACTGAGTTCAACGAAGTATTTGTCGAGGACGATGGAAAGCGGAACCAGTAAGTAAGCTAGGCGGCGCAATACAGTGCGCATCGCTTCAAGTGGGGAGCGGTCGGTCAGGACAACCAAAATGACCAGATATGTGCCGAAATCGCGGAACCAACGTTTGAAAACCACAAAAGGAAAATCGGACCAAAAAACACTGAGCAGGGCAAAGGAAAGAAAAGAAATCAATAGGATATTTTTCGCTGCAAACTGAATAACGCTGAACCTTCGCGAAAACAGAATTCCTATAGCAATAACAATGAGGAGCAGAAAAATTGTTCGATCCAGCGGGTTTCCTTCTCCCATAGCTTGAAGCGACATCGTTCCAACAACTCCCGCGCTCTGCCATTGGGAGGGAAGTCGGGATCCGAGGATGGCTAGCCAAATGAGCGGCACCCAAAGCGCATAAGATGTTCTGCCTTCGCGTGCGGGGTCAAAACGCAGGAGTGCGATCAGGAGGACGAGCCACAAAAGGAGAGCTAAGGTCGGCTGCATTGTTCGTTAGATATCGGCATCGCAACCCCGGGTTGGGGGCCAAAGGGTCGACCACACTCTTCCAGGGTTCAGACGGTTGTCCAGTGAATGTCTCACTTTCTAGCCCCTCTCAGCGTTGTTGCCGCGAGACTAATCGACGCAAACCTCCCTCGGGAGGCATCCCTGAGCTCCGAGAGGAATCGGCGAGCGCCCACTGAAGACCGGAAGGCGGCGGATCGCATATCGGCGCTCATCTGGTCCGGCTCTCGATACGAAATTCGAAAGAGGCGTTCGCTCTTAGCCGGAATGGTTGCTGCAAAGGAGCAACGGTCCTCCACACCGAGCCATGGAACCGGCGCGCCGTCGCACTGGATCTCCGAAATTGTCTCCACGTCGGCCTCCTGCTTTTGGATAATAACCTGCAACGGCTGCTCACTTGCATTATGGAGAGAAAGTTCGGCGCCGTACATCTGGACTTCTTCCGTCCCTCTTCCGGTGCTTCGCCGGCGACACGCATTGCGAACGACGGCTCCCAATGGTTGCCAATGCAGAGAGCAATTCCGGGCCCGCAGCCCCTCAAGGAGCTGGAGTAATGCGGCATATTCATCCTTGAAGAAGTCGTGATGCGCAACAATCAAACATGGCTTGCCCAATAAGAGATCAAAGGCAAAGTTCTCGATCCCATGATGCGCATAGCGACGCGTAAAAACTGGGAAGTCGCCATATTTCATCGTAGCGATGTCCCACGCATCGCGGACGCGCGTTCGACCGCCGGTCCTATCCACAGGAGAAACTTCCGTGTTGATCGCTGCCCAAAAACCGGTTCGCTTCAAGATTCCTGGGCACCTAGACGAAAACACTCCATGGGGAAACACCATGATCGGATCGTGATGGATACCGGTTCTTTCCTCGTGCTTCTGCATTCTCCGCAACGCGAGTCTGGCGCGCTCATACAAAATGGCAGGCGATGAGTTGCCGAATTCCGCCTGGATATGATCACAACCATGAACTGAGACGGAGAAAGGCCCAAATCCATTTCCAAATAGATCTGCGGCGGCAGGAGAGGTGCGCTGCCAGTTCCAGGGGATGAAGGCTATATTGGTCGTGAAGCCATATTCCCGCATCAGTTGTTGCATTCTCTTGAAGTCACAACAGCCATAGCGTCTTCTTAAGAGCGGGTCGTCGATAATCAGGCAAGCTCCAAGTTCCTGCGGATGCCAAGCCACTTCCTGAAACAGATGACGTATGAAGGTTACGAGCGGAACGGCTGAGCAGAAGTGCTCTTTGACATCGTAATAGCCAGCTTCGATTTCCTGGTCGATATCGATGACATATCTACTTGCACACAGGTAGATCGGAATGCTCCTATGTTCCATTCTCAAATAGATTGGGGCGCCGTCTGCAGAGAGAATCGTAGAAACCTGCGTTCCTAGTCTTTCAATTCCTGCCAGTATCGCGTCCTCTTTTCTCATGCGGAGGCGCGCCCCGATCCCGGCCATCTGTCCTACTTCATCGTCGGGACATGATGAGACCTGAACCGGAACGACGCCATCAGGCGCATCGCCCACGGTGACACCGGATTCTCCAAGCAAGAACCGGATTCCCCGCTCGGTTGCAGAACGATCATGGCTGGAATATGCATAAAACACAGTGCGGCGCTCAAGGCACTGTTCGACCGTCGCCGTTTGTTCCAGCGCGGTTGCTACGGCGGCAGCCGACCCGAAAACGACGCTGTCCTGTGCAACACTATTAGCCTCGGGGAACGCGGATAGAGCGAGCATCTTCCAAGGCACGCCGAAGAAATCAAGCGTGCGAGCGAGCAGAAACTGCTCCTTTTCGGGTGCCTCTTCGTACAGCACAATAGCCGCTCTAGCCACAAATCTTTCCTATCAGGCCGGCAAAGAGTGAGATAGTCAGGAGGGTCTCCTGGCTACCACTAAGGATTGCATCGCCCTTTCGCGCGCAACCAGATTCAAGAATGGGGCGGCCAAGCAGGCCGCGGCTGTAAGCGCCCGTCCTGCGGAATGAGGGGCCCAGCAAGAGTTTCTTATTTCGTTGATTTCAAATCCCGCCAATTCGAATGGTCCAACATACTCCGCCAAGGTTGGCAAATACGTTTCTTCCGGGTCTCGCTTCGCAAAGCTAAAGCGACTACGAAACACCTGGAAGGGATGGTTCATGTCGATGTTGATGCAGACTCCTCCCGGCCGCAGAAGCCAATAGATATCTCTGGCGCAGTTGGTCGGTTTCTCGCGTGCTCTCCTCTGATTCCCCATCGATGAATTCTTGCGATTTACTCGCCACGTGCATGCGACATTTGCACGCCGCTGACGGGGCTCAATGGAGCATCAACGAAACTCAGGGTACTCGAAAGATCCGGCTGGATTTGCCGCTCGTGGGTTCGGAGGCAGAGGCCCGGCAATCGATTGCCATCGCCGCCACCGGTCCCTTTGGTTAGAGAGAGTTCTTGCACCGTACCCGTGGGTCCAAAAACAGCCGATCGCCGCTGGCGGAACCAGGCAGTTGCTTGACCGGCGGTCGCAAACCAAGTCCCGCGAGCCTTCAATTCATTCAGAAGTCTGCCGTAGCACGCATACCACAGACGTTCCGGAGCCAGACTGCGATCGTGCCAGTTAATGACCAGACAACCGCCAAAACGTTCTACCTGGTCCGTAAGCCGATCCAGGACCTTTGTTGCGTTGTCGGAGGTTAGCCCAAGGTACGAAGGGTAAAAAAGTGCTGTATCCATGGCATGCAGCGGCAGTTCGAGGAGTCGCTTTGCCTGGAACGGCTTGTAAGCCTGGGTTGTGCCAGCGCGAAATCCTACGGTTTCCCTGTAACCGATTGTCGAATCGTAGTCGATTCCAGCTCTTTCCAAGGTCAACGGCGCGCTCTCATCAAAGTAGAGCCAGTGCATCCGTGATCCGATCTCTGCACAGCCCGAGATTTGTCGAATCTTCTCGAGCTCTTCCCTTCCTATGGCGCAGTCAGCCCAAGCATCGATACCATGCAATCCGACTTCACAGCCGTTGGCCATTGCATCGGCGATCAAGCCCGAAATATCTTCAGCTCCATATCGGGCCGCGCGATACGCTGGTGCGGGACCGTGCGCGTCGCGCCCTGGGCGGTTCGCGAAGGGGATGACAAAGTAGGTGGAAGGAATCCCTTTTTCGAGGCTCTGGTAGCGCGCGACAAAGTCTTGCCAAAAGTCCTTTGCGAGGCCCAGGTAAACAAGCGGCAATCGGAGCGCAGTGGCCCAGTTTGTCCAAAGATCCCGCGGCGGGATTGAACCGCGAAGGAAGCTTATCAGGGAGCCCAGGATTGCCCGGTACAGGAAGCCCAACATCGTACGATCACATATGTGCTTCCGGATTGATGCATGATCAACGTCATGCGTCAGGCACACGATGAATCGAAAACCGTCAGGAACCGGTGGAATTTCTACCAGCGTTACTCCCTCGGAGACGATCAGGTCCCGCAAGAGCGCAATGTGTACTTCAAGGGTGGGAATTTCCGCATACTCAACCGGCTGTCCTTCGTTGAGTAAGCTACGGATTTCGGCGCATAAATCGTAACCGATCCGCAAAACCGCACCATATTGCGCTGTGTACGAACAGTAGGCCGCCTTTCCAGTCGCGTGGTCAAGTAAGCAGCTCGTGCTTTGCTCATTTGCGAAAACCAGGCACTGACCATAAATCGGCAGCTTTGTCTTTTGAAAAGAAAGCAGACGACCTTCATATCGGCCTGCAATCTCAATCTGATTGTCGGTATCGGAGAGGAGGTCGCTGCTCGAATACAGAAGCACGACCTTCGCATCTCGCGAGTCATACTCCTGATTACCTACGCAGAGCAAAGCGTCGTAATTCCGGCCCAACTCATAAAACTCCCAGGGCGTCTTGAACAGTTCAAAGAATTCCCTGATCACCGCGCGATCTGACGGATTAGCCGCTATGCCGATCATCTGAGTGTAACCCTGACTTAGAAGCCGCCGTTGGATGGCGATTCAAAAAGTTTGATGCGTCCTACCAGGAATGCCGCGCGCCGCGCTTCGGAGCCCGGGAGTTCTCTCAACTGGGTGCTACACCTCCGATAAGCCCGGCAACCAAGCTTACCAGCGATTCTTTCTCATTCTTCCAACTGTGCTGCTCGTAGACCGCTTGTCCTCTTCCCGCGATTTGACGCGATTCTTCGGGGTGCGAAGCCACGAGCTTCATAGCTCTGGCCAGGTCATCTGCGTTTCCCGACTCGAAAAAGAACAACGCCTCATCGCAGAAGTAATCCCGAATGCCTTTCGTGCCAGGAGCGATTACCGGCTTGCCAAGCGCCAAATACTCAAAAATGCGAGTCGGGGTGTTGATGTCAGTGAACGTATTTCGATGGTTAGGGATAACTCCTACGTTACAGGATTCAATTTCATTGGGCAGTTGCTCAAGCTTCCTGGAGCCAAGGTAGCGAACATGGTTGTCCAATCCCAAACTCGTGACCTTTTGCATTACCTGTTCAAGGTAGGGCGTGCTGCGTCCGTACACTCGCAGTTCCACATTTGGAATATCCCCGACGATTCGCGCTACGGCATCAACTGCAAGATCTAATCCGTTTCTTTCAACCAATGATCCGTGATACATCACGACAAATGGTGCGTCAGGCGCGGAAGAGGAATAGGATTCTGCTGCGCGCAAGGGGAAGATCTCGGGGTCGGGGCAATTCATGATAACAGCGACCTTTTCGGCGCGACAACTCCGCTCGGAGAAGATTTTCCTGCACGCTTCATTCACTGTAATCACGAGATCTGCGCAACCGATACTCCATTTCTCCAGAAGACGGATTATCCGGACAGCAATACTTGTATCGGCAATTCCGAATATTGTCGTCATCAGTTCAGGCATCGGATCGTGCTGGTCCAGAATGACCTTCGCACCAAACAGCTTAGGTAGTAAGGCGCTTATCACGAGTATGTCAGGCATGTTATGCACGTACACGAGGTCGTACCGGCGTCGCGGCAGTCTCCATGCCAGAATTGCCGCCGACCAGGCGATGAACGAGAAATATTGATAAGCGTAAGAGACAACCCCTCCGCGGAAGTGCCGAATGGGGATTCGCGTGATCTCGAGATCGCCAACGCGCTCTTTCCTCGGCAACTTCTCATCTGCTTCGCAGATCAAGTCGATGCTCATGCCTTCTTTGAGGAGCGCTTCTGCGGCCCGCCGAGGCCGGGGATCGGCAGGGTACGAGGAGAAAACCACCATTCCGGCCCGCTTGCCGGCCAGTCTGGGTTCTGGTATTGTCATCGGTTCTGGAGGAAGGTACAGCTCTGCCGCGTGAGCAGCATTGCTGCCTACTTCATTATCTGTTTGTGTAGTCATGGGGAGGGATCACACCGCGACATGCTCAGCGGCGTTGGCAATCGGGATTCCGCGCGATTCCCGCTCAATCTTCATATGATTGGATATTTCGATGGCTTCGAGGAGCTTCGATTCAGTAAATCCGCGAAGAATCTCGATATTCGGCATCACGCAATGACCACCGATTACACCGGGAAAGTATTTCACCGTGGGGAAGAACTTGATCTCGTCGTAGAAGGAGATAAGCTCCTCATAGTTCGCTCCTGTCTTGTCGCAGTATCGCTCGATTTCCTGGGCCCAAGCAATCATCAGGCCAAAATAGGTGGTTTCGGTGAGTTTCGCGAGTTCAGTTGCCTCGGGACTGGAGAGCACCTTGGTTTTTAGGCCTGCTGCCTGGAAATGCTGTGCGGCTCGTTCACCTACGGCGGGGTCGAGGGCGCCAACGAACTTGGTGTAGTGTGACAACTCCTCAAGCATTCGCGCATGCTTCCCGCGTACGGGGCTATTTACAACCGCAGTGCCAGTAGTCTCTGCGATCAAGCGGGTTGTTCCAACTGAGACGGTGCTGTTGATGACAGTAATCTTGGGCTGGAAGCGCTCTATGTAACGAACAGTTTCCGCAACAAAGTTGCGTATCTGAAATGGATAGCACACGTGGAGAAAGTCGGTCTCCTTAACTTCTTCGCCAGCGGGCGCTATATCGACCCCAACCGTTCGATGAGATTTCGATAGGAGTTCGAAGAGCGGTCTGCCAACTTCCCCGAGCCCGACGACAACGCAGCTTTCATCTGTCACAGTTTTATTTCCTCCTCGTGAACATGCTGCCGGCATGGATCCTTTGAACTAGAGCCTAGCCCGTAAACACGGAATCGCGCGACAGCCAGTCAATTCTCCCCGGGGGCGCTTTCCTAAGTCAACTACTTCTACCGATGTTGCTGAAACGAGCAATTCCTGTCCACTTAGTCGCTTACTACTAGGCCATTTGCTTCGTCAGCGCAGGGATCGCGACGCTCTCCACCTCTTTGCCAGAGATTTGAGAAGCGAACGCCAAGACCTCCGCGGCCACACAAGTCTGCTGTTCTGCGGTGAGCTGTGGGAACATCGGAAGGGAGATGATCTCTGCCGCAACGCGGTATGTTATGGGAAAATCCGCAGGACTGTAGTGGAGCCAGGAATATGCCTTCTGCATGTGCAGCGGGACGGGATAGTGAATCCCACTTCCGATGCCAGCGTCTTTCAGATGCTTCATCGCCCCGTCGCGATCTTCTATGCGAATCACATAGAGGTGGTACACAGAACGTGACCAGGAGGGCTCGTACGGGCAGGTGATCGCTTCATGGTTCGCCAGCAACCGATTGTATTCGGCTGCCCGTTCACGGCGTTGCTCGTTCCACCGCGGCAGATATGCCAGCTTGGCTTTGAGCAGGCCGGCCTGAATTGCGTCCAGGCGTCCGTTATAACCTTCGACATCGTGGTAGTACTTCTGTATCTGTCCGTGGTCGCGCAGCATCCTCATTTTGGCCGCGGCTTTGCTGTCGTTGGTAACAGCCGCTCCGGCTTCCCCACAGGCTCCCAGGTTTTTGCCCGGGTAGAAGCTGAACGCCGCCGCTCGCCCCATCGAACCAGCCTTCACCCAGCGATTCTGCCGCCGTGAGAAGTATTCTGCTCCATGCGCCTGGCACGCATCCTCGATCACCGTCAGGCCGTACTCTTCAGCAAGTTCGAGAATCCCATCCATGTCGGCCATCTGGCCGTAAAGGTGCACTGGTAATATTGCGGTTACGCGGCGATTGCTGCGCCCGCTGATCAGTACACCGGACTCATTCCGCGTGCATTGCTCTGCGAGATAGGTCCGTAGCTTTTCGACAGACATGTTGTATGTTTGTTCGTCGATATCGACAAACTCCGGCAATGCACCCGTCTGGGAGATAGCCTCTGCGGTGGCAATAAAGGTGTGGGATACAGTCACAACCACGTCGCCGGGCAGGATTCCACACGCTATCAGAGCGAAGCGCAGTGCGTCGGTTCCGCTGTTAACGGCAACGGCATGATGTACTCCGCAGAATTCTGCGAAAGAGCTTTCGAATTCCTCAACCATCGGCCCGCCGATGAAGCTTGCCGTACGCAGTGCTTTACTAAATATCGCTGTCAGTTCTTCTTCCATCTCCAGATGTGGTGTAACGAGATCAAGAAAAGGGATGTTGCTAGCAACGGACATTGGGATCCTCCAATCTTGCTTGTATATAGCGCAGGACCCTGGCCGGATTCCGGACCACGATTGCGTTGGGTGGAACATCTTTGGTGACCACGCTGCCGGCGCCTACTATCGCGTTTTCACCGACGCTGATATTCGGGAGAAGCGTGGCGCCGGAGCCGATCGACGACCCTTTGCGAACGACCGTTGGCTCAACCTTCCAATCCGCTTCCGTTTGGAGAGTTCCACCAGACGTAGTGGCGCGTGGGTACGTGTCGTTCGTGAATGTTACCCCGTGGCCGATGAAAACATCATCCTCAATCACTACTCCTTCGCAAATGAAGGTGTGGCTTGAGATTTTGCAGCTCTTACCCACGCGGGCATTTTTCTGAACCTCCACGAAGGCTCCGATCTTAGTATCGTCGCCGATCTCGCATCCATAGAGGTTGATAAAACGCGAAAGTTTTACGTTCGCACCGAGCTTCACATCGTCGGCGATACAATTCCACGCATTCACAGGCTGACGATCGCTCCTTTGTTCTTCAGCGAGTCTGTTGCAGCCTCAAGCATTTTGACGACACGCAGGCCGGCGCAGCCATCGTTATGCGGGTCCTTGCCATTCGACACGCACTCGACGAAATAGGCCAGTTCCTGACGCAAAGCCTCACCCTGTTCCAGTTGTGGCGCCCACATATCACCTGAACGATAACTTACGAGAAGTTCGTAAACGCCCTCGCGGCTATTGATGTTGATGCCTTTGTCGTACACTTTGAGTTTCTCGTCCGCTTCCAGGTCGTTCCACACCAGCATCCGCTTTTCTCCGCCGATGAGCGTGGTACGCACTTTCACCGGAGACAGCCAATTCACATTGATGTGCGCGATTACATTATCGGGAAAGTAGAGAGTCATGAAGGCAATGTCCTCGTGGCCGTTCAAGTGTGTCTGTCCAGTCGCCACAATCGCTTCCGGAGTTGCACAGATGAGATAGTCCATGATCGACAGGTCATGCGGCGCCAGATCCCACAGCACGTTGATGTCGTGTTGGAAAAGCCCAAGATTGACTCGCGTTGAGTCGTAGTAGTAGAGCTTTCCCAGTGTTCCTTCGTTCAGAAGTTGAGAGATCTTCTTCACCGCCCCGGTAAAGAGAAAAGTGTGATCCACCATGATCCTCAAGTTCTTCCTCGAAGCCAGATTAATCAGAGTTTCTCCTTGCTCGGTCGTGCTGGTGAATGGTTTCTCCACGAACACATGCTTGCCGTTTTCGAGTGCAGCTTTTGCCAGTTCGTAATGCGTCCATACCGGGGTAATGATAGCAATCGCGTCGGTTTCTGGCGACGAGATTACCTCCTGTGCGTTCGCAGTCACATGAATGCCTGGATAGGCCTTCTGCGCTCGATGGCGCGCCTTCTCACTTAGTTCTGCTATCGAAACAACCTGGGAATCATCCAAACTTGCGAGGTTCCGCACCACGTTTGGGCCCCAGTATCCGTAGCCAATTACTCCGAAGTTCACGAGACTATCACCAACCTTCCCATTCACCCTGCGTTGCGCGACCGCGTTGAGGACACCTTCCGGTAGACGAGTCGTTGAATTGCTAAGTTCCGCTCGGCCGTCCACCAAGGTACGTCTCTCTTATTTAATAGCCGCCTTTGATTAGTGCGGCAGGAGTGCGCATCAGAATCTTGAAATCGAGCCACAGAGACCAGAAGTTTGCGTATTGCAGGTCCATGCGGACCATTTCGTCGAAGCTCACCCGGCTGCGCCCGGTCACTTGCCACAGCCCTGTGATCCCCGGCATCACCTGCAATACTCGACGCCGATGCCACGTTTGATATGCCGCTACTTCATAAGGAATCGGCGGCCGCGGTCCAACCAGGGACATATCTCCCCGAAGTACGTTGAGAAGTTGCGGCAGTTCGTCGAGACTGGTCTTGCGCAGGAACCCTCCAAGCGGCGTGATTCTCGAGTCGTTGGCCAGCTTGTACACGCCTTCACGGCTTCCGTTCTGCGCGATCCGCTGCGCGTTGCCTGCGATCAGTTGCGTCACGTACTGCCGATGATCGCTGTGGTCGTTATTTTCCCGCATTGATCGGAATTTCAAAAAGGTGAAATACCGTCCATACCGTCCCACGCGCTGCTGTTGGAAAAAAACCGGCCCCTTGGATGTCACCTTTACCGCAATCGCAACCACCACAAACAGTGGCAGACACAAGATGAGCAGGAGCGCACTTCCAAGAATGTCGATGGCCCGCTTGAGGCCTTGTTTCATGCGCTTATCTTTCTCCACCTCATGCAGATCCGGATAGAGCGCCGGATTGCTCGGGCCTCCGGAATTCTTAGGATTCCATTCATCAGGGAAGGAGTGGAGCGAGATTGAGATTTCGCTGAACTGCTCAAAGGTGAGCTCGTCCTGCATTACGGCGTTGACTCTGTTCAAAATGGTGCACAAAGAAGTGTTCTTGTAATCAGACGCAAGCCCGGTGAACAGGAGTCCGATCGCCTGATGTTGCTGGTACCATCCGATCACATCCGTCTCCCTGGTGATCGACGAAAGTGCGGTCATCAGGCTATCGAGAGTACGGGTGGATTTTCCTGGCTTCTGCCGGTCGACACACTCGAGTATCATCAGCAGAAAAGGTTCGTTCGTCCGCTCTGTTCTCTTCCGCTCGATGGCGATCATTCGCCGGAAATCTTCTTCGCTTAGTACACCCCGAGCCGGCGTCGATTGCGGGCCGGATTGTAGAATTTCTAGGTGCAAAGCATTCTTCATGCGTCGATGAGCCAAGGCTAACTCCTTTCTCGGACAGATCAGATAGATAGGGATCTGCCGCTACGACCGTCCTGGCAGGTATCCTTCATGGATTGATTCAGATCATTGAAATCCCTGCTGGGCGCCATCGGGCCGCCCCGGGATTCTTGCTTGCCATTAATCGTTTCCAGAACTTTTGGTGATGCCTCTTATGTTACCGATCCGTGGATTGCCGGGACGTGCATTTGGCTCTCGGAACGCACGGCTTGGAAGGGTTGCAGTCAACGAAAATCCGATGCTCGCTGGACGCCATCCCGTTCGCATAGCAAGTTGATCGCCGCCAGGTGTTCGGCAATGGCCTGTTCAAAGACTTTGGGAACCCTGGGATGGACCATTTTCGATTTTGAATCGTTATCCCGCTTACCGCGGCACAAAAAGAGCTCGAAGGAACCATAGAACCCGCCGGAAGCGTATGCCTCCTAACCCAGATTCAGTCTTCGACAACCTTTTGGCCCTCTGAGGTTACGGGTTTGTGGCCGTAATAGTAATCGTAGCCGTCGATGGCGTTAGTCGAAGAGTTCAAAATTGTGCCAAGCATCTTGTCGGGATCGAGTGCTTCCAGACCCTTCTGCAGTTTCCTTTTCCTGGTTGTTCCGTGGCGGGCCACGATCAGAATTCCTTCCGCCACCCGCGCCCATAGGCTGGTGTCGACCAGCGGCAGCACAGGAGGCGAATCGATCACGATCCAGTCAAACCATGAGTAGAGCGTTTTCATCATTGCGGGTAGTTGTGAGGACTGAAACAATTCCCGGAAATCGCCCCGGTTGTCACCTGCTGGCAAGATCCAGATGCCCGCTTTCGGGAGGTGATAGATGCTGGCGGTCAGGCTACGGTCGCCCATGAGATGACTGCAGAGCCCCGGAACTTGATCGAGTCCGAAGATCTGCGATTGTGTGGGCCGTCGCACATCGCCCTCCAGCAGCAGCACCTTCTGTCTCCCCTGGAAGCCGAGTGTGCAGGCCAAATTAGCAGCCACGAGGCTCTTGCCTTCCCCCGGCACAGTACTCGTGATCAATAGACTCTTGAACGGGTGCTCTCTGCGCCGGTTTCGCAGCTTTGCACCCAGAAGATGGAATGCCTCCACAGCGGGGCTGTCGCTATCGCCCTGGCACACCAGGCGGCTGTTCTTGGATTGCGAAACTTCCAGTGCCTGGAACTGGCTGAAGATTTCCCGTTGTTGCTCATTCTGCAGTGCATTTGTGATTGCAATCAGATCCGACTCTGTTGTCGCCGGCCCGAGGCTCTCGACGCTGAATAGCGGACTCTGATGCTCCGCCACAGTTTCAACGGGCCT
>Ga0181537_10002624_pt1 | contig 15751 bp, 14 predicted proteins | sample PEATcosm2014_Bin_39_FD_119765 | JGI IMG/M metagenome (GOLD analysis project Ga0181537, IMG submission 119765) | Peatland microbial communities from MTU Mesocosm Facility, Houghton, MI, USA - PEATcosm2014_Bin23_10_metaG | ecosystem: Environmental > Terrestrial > Soil > Wetlands > Peat | place... | reverse complement strand
GCGAGTCGGCAGCGAAAATCGCCTCGGCATGATCGGCATTGGCGAGCAAGTCAGCTTGCGTCGCCACGATGATGTCTTTGAGCGCCATGTTGCCTCTCCCCGACGTCTCTCCCTCGCGCCCCATGCGCGAAACGGCCACGTCGCGTATTACATATTACATGTGTTTATATATATTAAATAACATTACATAACTGATTTTATAAGGAGTCAATCTCCATCGAAAATGTTAATTGATCCGATTCTCGTCCCGGCAACGCTGGCGGCACCGCCGCCATTCGCGCGCCCTTGATACATCTGCCTTCCCCGACGAGATCCCCCTCAGCATAACTGTGGGACTCGCTCACATTCCGAATCGGGCCCTGAAATCCGCCATCCGGTTCCGCCATCCCTCGGATGATAGAACGGCCTCATTGACTACGGCCTGCGGCTCGCGGCCATGCTGGATATCGAGCACCGCCTTCACGTCGGCGGCTCCGTTGCCGGCGAAGCATTGGTCCGTCCAGCACAATGCGTGGGGCGTCAGGATCACATTCTCGAGCTGAAGGATCGGGTCTTTCGGATCCGGCGGTTCTTGTTCGAGTACGTCCAGGCCGGCACCCGCGATATGGCGTTTTCGCAGTGCTTTGGTCAGGGCTTTCTGATTCACGATTCCCCCGCGCGCCGTATTGATGAAAAAGGCGGTCCGTTTCATCAGGGCGAGGCGCGCGGCGTTGACAAGATGTTTCGTGTCCTTCGACAGCGGACAATTCACGGTGACCACGTCCGCCCCCCGGAACACATCATCGAGGTCGACCAGTTCGACTCCGAGACTGCTCGCCAGAGTCGCATCGACGAAGGGGTCGTGCGCGATGAATTTCATGTCAAAGGGCTTGCACAGCCGGAACAGCTCGGCGCCAATATTTCCCACGCCAATGGAGCCGAGGGTTCGTCCGACCAGCCCTACACCCATATAATCGCCGCGGCGCGCGAAGCCGGCTGCCGCGTCACGGGTCAGCCGATCCTTTTGGATCAAATTCCCGGTGAGCGCGAGCATCAAGGTGACAATCGAAAGGGCAACCGGCCGCCTCACGCCATCGGGTGTGATGACCACAGCAATGCCGGCTTCGGTGCATGCTTCCATATCTACGGAATCGTGCCCCACTCCGAATCGGGCGACCGCCGCAAGGCGGCCATTCGGATGAATGCTTTCTCGGTCGAAGCGCGCGCCCAGCAAGATCAAGGCGTCGAAATCAGCGATCTGATAGGCCCTGATCGGATTCGATGGGTCGAGAATCTCCATTTCGACATTCGGTGCGTTGCGCAGCGGAGCCAGATCGAAATCGGGAAAAAGCAGAGAACCGTCGGGCTTCCGGAAATCACCCGACAGCGCGACCCGGAACGATCCGTCCATCGCGAGACCTTTTGTTCGAAGCGGCTAGGCCGGCTCGCCCAGCACCCCGAGATAGGTCTTGCCGATTACGTCATGCGTAGCGTCGCTGTTCGGCGGGTGAAACGGGCCGGAGCGCACGTCGCGATAGAGCCGCTCGAGTTCGTTCTTGCGAAAGAGCGATGAGGCGCCCGCGATCTTCGTCGCCAGATCGACCACGCGGCGCGCGCCATCGACCGCGTGCTGCTTGGCCGCGAGCAATTTTGCCGGCCATAGCGGCCCATGATCGAAATCGCTCGCCCACTCGCCGGAAATCCGCTCAAGAAGCGCCCAAATACTGTCGAGTTCGATCGCCGCCTGGGCCACGGCTTCCTGGGTGTAGGGATGATGGGCGTAGGTTTTCCCATTCAACGCCGGGGAGACGCGGCGCTTCGCGCCCTCGATAGCCAGATCGAACGCTCTCAGCGCAATGCCATAATAGACGGCGGCGATCGGCGGAATCGCGGCGCCGAAGATAGCGTCGACGAACGGGTCGACCGGCGGCCCGGCCGGCAACACACGAGACACATACTGAGCCGGCGCCACAGCGCCTTCGAGGATGGTGTCGTCGCTTCGCGTCGCCCGCACGCCGAGCGTGTCCCAGGTCTCGACCGTGCGCACGCCGGGGTCTTGCCGATCGATGAACGCGTGGACGATCTTCGGGGCGTTCGGATCACTGTTGTCGAGCGCATGAATGCCCAGCCAGTCCCAGACCGGCGAGAGGGAGGTGAGAATCTTCCGTCCGGTGAATCGGTAGGCGCCATCGCCAATCGGCTCGGCAACGACCTTAGATCCGGCGAGACCCAGATCATTCCCTGCTTCGCCATGCCCCGCGGCGAAGATCTTGCCCGCCAGGGCTTCGCGGAAGATCCAGTCGGTCGAGTGATCGCCCTTGCGCCAGAGATAGGCGGCCGCGCCTGTCCAATAGAGATGCATATTGATTCCGAGCGCGGTCGATCCGGCCCGATAGGCCAGCCGTGCCTGTTCGCGAACGATTTCGGGCAAGGTGACGCCTTGGCCGCCAAGTTCCTTGGGCACCGCCAATGTCAGATAGCCGACCGACCTCAACTCCTCGAGGTCTTCATAGAAGAATTTGGCGTCGCGATCGTAGCCCGCCGCACGGTCGCCGATTCGGTCGAGCAAATCGTCGCTCAACAGGGTCTTGCGATCCGATTTCGGTTGGCCTGCGGGAGTCTCCAGCTTCGTCTCGCGCACGATCTTGTTCATGGTGTTTTCCTATGTCTCCGGTTCGCGCTCGACTGGCTAAGCCGCCGCCCGAGGTTTATCCGCGATCTCGAGCGTCCGGCTGCCTCGCCCGTCGACGCTAACCGGCGCGATGCCTTCGATGGTGGTGCGGTGCATGACGCGCGGACGTTCGTCATAGTCGTCAACCGCCCGGTGCATGGTGGCGTTGTTGTCCCACATAGCGAGGTCACCGGAGCGCCAGTGCCAGCGAATTGTGTTCTCCGGGCTGGTCGCATGGTCGTGGAAGATTTCGAGCAGTTTTCGCGAATCGGCCGAGCCGAACCCGATCAGCTTTTTGATGAAATAACCCACCAGCAACACCCGCTCACCGGTATCGGGGTGGACGCGCACTAGCGGATGTTCGGTCTGGAATATCTGCTTTGTGAAAACCTCGTTGAAGCGTTGCAAGCCTTCGGGGCGCACCTTATGGGTTGCCGCATAGTCATAATCGTTGGTGTGCAGCGCCCATACCTTCTCGGCCAATTCGCGCAGTGCCTCAGGTAGATCGTTGTAGGCCGCGACCATGTTCGCCCAGATCGTGTCGCCGCCGACTTCCGGTAGGACGACCGCTCTAAGGATCGAAATCGAAGGATAGGCGTCGACGAAGGTGAAATCGGTGTGCCAATTGGAGGCGCGACTGTTCTTGCCGTCGACGTCGAGGATCGCCTCGGTTCCGTCAAGCGATGGGATCGTGGGATGCGCGATCAGCTTTTTGCCCCACAGCCGGGCGAATGCCTCTTGCGTCGCGTCGTCGATCTTCTGATCGCGAAAGAACAGAACTTTGTGTCGCAGCAACGCCTGGTGAATCGACAGGACGGTCGAACGCGGCAGATCGCCGGAGATTTTCACGCCCCGGATTTCGGCGCCGATCGTTCCGCCGATCTGATGGATTTGCAGCCCATCCTTGTGCGGCTGGTGCTGCGGGTGGGAATGAGTGGCTGATGCCGATGGCATGGGGCTCTCCTACAAATCGATTCTTAGAATGCCGTCTATTCGGCGGCAATGCCGGCCGGCCGCTTGGCCACGGCCGAGACATAGAGTTCCGGCCCAAAATCCGGAGCGATATCGCCGTTGATGCGGCGTGCATGATGATCAAAATCGGCGAAGAACAAGTCGCGGCTGATCCTGCGAACGACCGACGGAATATCGCGTTTGAAACTGGGCACGTCGCCGATCGGTAGACCGAAACTGACGAACGCCGCGGGATTGAACACGTGAATGTTGCGGAGATAGGGCCCGCTTCCCGGCGTGCGTTCGAGATATTCGTGCCCGGCGCCGAGATAGGGATGCGCGGCAAGCTCGGCATCGACCTGATCGCCGGGCGGCACGAAGCGATGGCCCCACGACAATATCTCGGACGCGAAATCGGCCAGCTCGGGCCGCGCCGCCGCGTCCACGAAATATCCGGTGCCGGCGATGGCGAAATCGAAGCGATAATTCCGGCCGCCCGCCTCCGCGGCGATCCGCCCTTCCTCGATGCGCGCCGCGGTCCAGGGCGCGCCGAGATGGAGATGGAAGTTCGGATGTTTTATCGCGCGCTCGATCGCATCGGATGGTGGCGTGGACCCGACCGATCGGAATCGGAAAGCCTGTTGCCAGCGCACGGCATCGGGGAGTTCGAAATAATTGTCGTAGGCGCCGGGGTAGCCGCGTACGCGGATCACGGGTTCGGCGGGGATCGCCGCGCGACGGACAAACAGATCGACCGACTTCGCGTCCGCTTCGAGCGCCATGCCGGCTGCATCGAAAGCCGCGGCGGCAGCGCCGATCACGGCAATCTGTCTGCCGCGCAACGCGCCGAAATCGATTCGATGCGCGGTATGGGCATACAGCGATGGCGAAATCTTGTCGCTAATGATGCGGGGGATAAATGCTCCGCCGCCGCCAAGAAAACCGTTCGCGAGAATGATCTTGCGGGCGGTTTCGACCTTGGCGATGCCTTCGATTTCGAGATGCAGCCGGAAATGATCGCCGGCCGGCTCGATATGCGCAAGCTGCGTGCGAAACCTGATCGGGACGCCCACCACGCGTCGATACCAATCGAGATACTCGGCCCAATCCACGCGGCGGATGCGGTCGATCTCGGCATAGGCCGCCTGGCCATGTTTGGCTTCGTACCAAGCCTGGAAGCTCAAGGCAGGGATGCCCAATTCGGGTCCGGGGAGCGATTTAGGTGTGCGTAACTTGTGCATTCGCGCGGCGGTCCGCCAAATACCTGCTTTTCCCTCATCCGCCGCGCCGTCGATCACTGTGATCCGTGCGATACCGGCCCGACGCAGGGCGAAGGCAAAGGCTCTTCCGCTCTGGCCGCCGCCGACGATCGCCACATCGTGGTCGATGCCAGCCCGCTCCGGCACCCAGTTCTCGGGATCGGCGCCGATCAGCCGCAACGCATGCGATGCCGCTTGGTCAGGACCGCGCTCTGTCGTTTGGGTCACGAGATTGTCCTTCGAATTCCGATCAACGCCGCGCCTGCGGCAAAACACTGCTGGCAATCAAACTCAGGCTAAAAAGAACCGCGCCGACCCAGAAGAGATCGGGTGAGTAATGCTTGATGCCGAGCAGATGATTGCCGCCGCAGATGGCCATCGCGAGGGAGCAAATGTCGGAGTTCGAGGCAATGCAGGGAAGCGCCTGCCCCAGAGTAAGGCCCGTATTCTCAACCACCGTCGGGAACAGCAGCACCCACCAGGCGATTGCAGCGCCGACAACGACCAGTCCGATTGAACCCAGCCATCGTCCGAGCGCGATGCGTGTCATTGCGTGCCTCCGCTACCAGGTCGAACCAAGGCCGAGGAGTTCGAGCACCTTCTGACGCTGCTCGACCAAGGCGCGGTCGTCGCGATGGCGCGGATAGGGCCGGTCGATCTCCAACTCGGCGCGGATACGAGCCGGTCGGCCGCTCAGCACGACAACCCGCGTCGCCAGCAGCAGAGCCTCCTCGATATCGTGAGTGACCAGCAGGGCCGTAAATCGGGAGCGGCGCCACAACGACAGCAGTTCCCCCTGCATGGCGATGCGGGTCAGCGAATCCAATTTTCCCAATGGTTCGTCGAGCACCAGCATCCGGGGATCGTTGACCAACGCACGGGCCAGCGCCGCGCGCTGCGCCATGCCGCCGGACAATTGATGTGGAAACGCCTTGGTGAATCCGTCGAGGCCGACGAGCCGCAACACGTCGTCGACTCGGCCTTTGCGGGTCTTCAGCAATCCGCGCGTCTCCAGGCCGAGCGCGACATTCTTCCAAACGCTGCGCCAGGGATAAAGCGTCGGGTCCTGGAATACCATGATGCGCGAGGGATCGGGCCCGACGACCGGCTCTCCATCGGCCAGGATCGTCCCGCTGCTCGGTCGATCGAGACCGGCCACCAACCTGAGCAAAGTTGACTTGCCGCAGCCCGATGGGCCGAGCACCGCCACGAATTCGCCGGGACGAACTCGGAAGCTGATGCGATCGAGCACCGGCAGCGTTTCGCCATGCAAATCGAAATGATGGCTGACCTCGCGGATATCGAGTGCCATGCCGTAATCGGATTGAACGGACATTTCGGGCTCGATCGCCGCCAGCGCTACCACCGCAGCAATCCCTTCTGCCAAGCGAGCAGCCGATCGCGACCGCGGAACAGCAAGGTGATGAGCGTTGAGCAGAGGATCGCCATGACGATCAGCCCGGCCCACATATTGCCGTAGGCGGCCCATCCCTGCGCCCACTGCAGATACCAACCGAGGCCGGCCTTCACACCCAACAGTTCGGCGACGACGAGAACCGCGAAGGAGAAGGAGAGGCCCATGAACAGGCCGACGAACACATGCGGCATGGCGGCGGGAATCGCCACCTTGAGCACGAGGAACCGATCGTTGGCGCCATGCGTGCGAGCCACGTCGTAATAGACGCTGTTGACCGAAGCGACGCCCGACCAGGTCAGCACCGCAACGGGCATACCGGTGGCCAGCGCGATCAAGAACATGCTGGCGGTGAAGCTGGTGGGGAAGACGAAGATGGCGATCGGCAACCAGGCCGTGGCCGGCACCGGACCGATGAACCGCAGCAGCGGATGCCCCCAATAATGGGCCAGACGCGACCAGCCGATGGCGACGCCGGTGGCGAAGCCCAGAACCGCCCCGGTCACAACGCCGGCAACGAGTAGGCGCAGCGAGTAGTAGACGCATTCGAGAATGCGTGGCCAGTCGTCGACGAAAGCCGCGAGAATTTTCTGCGGTGCGCAGAAGAATGGACGCGGCAAGAGGCCCAGCTTGGCTGTCAGTGCCTGCCACGCCAGGAACACTAAACCGAGCACGAGAATCCATGGTCCAGCGTAATGGATACGCCTGCCGAATCGCCACGATCGCCGGCCGGATAAAAACACCGCGACGAGAATGACTCCCACGCCGGCTTGGAGCCAAGCCAGCAGCGGGGTGTAATCGAGGTCGTAAACGTCGGGCCAGGCAACGGTGACACCGGCGGCGGCGAACCATCCAACCGCTGCCAGCGCCCCCACCGTCCAGAATCCCGCAGCGGACGGCGTATCTGACGCCGATGCGCCCTGCACGCCATCCGCCACGGCTTCGCTCATTTCTGTTTGCTCAGACGAAGACGTTGAAGCTGAACTTCTTGGCCAGCGCCTTCGAGTCGGCGTTTTGCCGGAACACTTTGATCAGCTTGAGGTCGTCGATTTCCTCGGCGATCTCCTTCTCAAGCGCCTCGCCGGCGGGGTGGTGATGATAAGCCAACACCCCGAGGAGTTCCTTCAGAGTCTCCTCGGAAACCGGCGGGTTGTATTTCTCCTTGTAGAACTTCGCGACTTCGGCCGGATGATCGGCAACGAAATCGTGTGCCTCGATGATCGCCTCGACGACGGAGCGAACGAGTGCCTTGTCCTTCTTCAGGAACGCCGTGCTGGCACCGACCGTGCAGCAGCTGAGGTTGGCGTAGGCGCCGGTCTGCGAGTTGGCAATCTCGACCAGGTGATCGTTCTTGATCCAGTCGAACCCTTGGGGATCGATATGGCCGAGCGCATCCGCCTCGCCCTTTTGCACTGCCGTGGACAGAAGGTTGTCGGGGAAGGCCTTCCAGGTGATGTCCTTTTCCGGATCGACACCGGCTTTGACGAGGCTCACCGAGAAAGTCTGCTGCGCCGCGTCGTTTAATCCACCCACGGCGATGGTCTTGCCCTTCAGATCTTCGAGCTTCTTGATGCCCGATGCCGAAGTGGTGAGGAGTCGCATGCAACCCGCGTGCGTCGCGGAAATCAGCTTAACGTCCAAACCCTCATCCAACGGCTTCAGCCACCCCAGGAGGAAACCGGCGCCGACATCGAGCTTGTCGGAGGCGAGGTACTTGGTGAGCGCATCGTCGCCATTGGCGAGGAAGTCGACCAACTCGATGTCGATTCCGTGCTTGGCGAAAATGCCCTCTTGCGCCGCATAGCCCAGCGGCGCATGGCAGGCAGCAGGCGCCGCCCAACCGAACCGAACCTTTTTCAGTTCGGCGGAACGGACAATGCTCGGCGCGCCGATGACCCCCAGCGCGCCGGCCAATCCGGCGGCGCCGGCCACACCCAGAACGGTACGGCGCGAGATGCCATTCCGTTTCGTGCCTTTCGATTTCTTTGAACTTTGCTTTGCCATTTTTGCCCTCCGTTAGTCGAAAATTGATCCGCGAACTATTCCGCGGCGATCGCTTGAGCCGGCGCATCGGCCTTTTCAAGCGCTTGAGTGAGGTCGGCGATGATGTCGTCGGGATGCTCGATGCCCACCGAAAGCCGGACATAACCGGGCGTGACCCCCGATGCGAGTTGATCCGCGGCCGACAATTGCTGATGCGTTGTCGTGGCCGGATGAATCGCGAGCGAACGCGCATCGCCGATATTCGCGACGTGGTAGAAAAGTTTGAGCGAGTCGATGAAGGCGCGCCCCGCATCCGCGCCGCCCTTCAATTCGAAGCCGATCAGGGCCCCGAATCCGCCCTTCAAATAGGTATCGGCGCGACGACGGAATTCTCCCGTTTGGAAGCCGGGGTAGATGACCTTCGTCACCTTGGGATGATCTTTCAGGAACTGCGCGACCTTGACCGCGTTCGCATTATGCCGTTCGAACCGCAGCGGCAAGGTCTCCAACCCCTGGATAAACTGCCAGGCGCTGAACGGCGAGATCGCTGCGCCGAGGTCACGCAACAGCGCCACCCGGATGCGGAAAATATAGGCGATCGGCCCGAGCGGTTTCGCGGCTTCGGTCCAGATCGCGCCGTGATAGCTGGGATCTGGCTTGGTGAGCAGCGGGAACCGCTCGGCATGCTCTTCCCACGGAAAGTTGCCGCCATCGATGATGATGCCGCCGATCGTGGTGCCGTGCCCGCCGATATACTTGGTCGCGGAATACACCACCACTGCCGCGCCGTGGTCAAAGGGCCGCGCGATCAGTGGCGCCGCGGTGTTGTCGACGATCAACGGCACGCCGAGCGAGCGGCCGATCTTCGCGACCTCGGCGATGGGAAACACCTGCAGTTTGGGATTGGGCAGCGTCTCGGCATAGTAGGCGCGGGTCTTGGCGTCGGTGGCGCGGCGGAAATTTTCGGGATCGGCGGGATCGACGAAGCGCGTCTCGATACCGAACTGCTTCAGCGTGTTCGCGAAAAGATTCCAGGTGCCGCCGTACAAATCGGTCGAACTGACGATATTGTCGCCGGCCTGCGCCAGATTGAGCACGGAATAGGCCGATGCCGCCTGGCCCGAGGCCACCGCAAGCGCGGCCACGCCGCCTTCGATCGCAGCGATGCGCTGCTCAAGCGCGTCCTGGGTCGGGTTCATCACGCGTGTGTAGATGTTCCCGAGTTCCTTCAGCGCGAACAGATTGACCGCGTGTTCGGTGTTGTTGAACTGATACGAAGTGGTTTGATAGATCGGCACCGCCACCGCGTTAGTCGCGGGATCGTGACGATAGGTCCCGCCATGTAGCGCGAGCGTCTCCGGACGCGTGGTCGATACCCCCATAGCCTTGCCTCCTTGCTTGCGAAGCGCATCGCCTGACGCGCTAACTGCGCCATAAACAATAATCACACTCACTTTGCGTGAGTCAAATTATATATTCTGCTCATATGAGTTAAATTATATCAACCAGCGGCTCTATTGTGTTATTTATGATCATGCAGTGCCGCAGCCACATCTCGGAATTCCTCTGAGCCTACGGGCGGGTCAATATGCGGAGGCGGGGCCGCTCGGATTGATTCCGAACGACTCAAGCAGATCCGCGTGGTGCCGCTTGGCGACATCGGGATGAGAGCGCAGACGGCCCTTCAGATAGTTCTGACCGGTTTGATGGAACAACGGATTGTTCGGGTCGCGCTCCGGTCCACGCGCTTCTTTCGCCAATGCCGGTGGCAACTGCAACACCGGAATCGTCGCATCAAGACGCGCACCGAGGAAGAACGCGATCGAGTTGCGATCGGTCCCGGCCGGCGGCGCCACAACGCGATGAACCGTAGCGCGCAGATATCCATCGGATGCGAGTTCCAACGCCTCGCCGATATTGACGACGAACGATCCCGGCAGCGGATCGGCGTCAATCCAGCCCTTTTCGGTCTCGACCTGCAGCCCGCCGCGCGAATCCTGATAGATCGCCGAGAGGATGCCGCTGTCCTTGTGCGCGCCAACGCCCTGATCGTCGCCGACCGTATCGCGGCCGGGGTAACGGATGATTTTCAGCAACTGGTGCGGCGCATCGCGATAGATCGGCTCGAACACGTCTTCCGGCTGTTCGAGCGCGATGGCGAAGGCGCGCAGCACGCGAATCAGAACGGCGGTCAGCTCGGATTGCCACTGCAATAAGACCGGGCGCAATTCGGGCAGAGAGGTCGGCCACTGATTCGGCCCCTGCAACCTCGACCAGGGCGGCACGTCGTGTCCAGCTGGAATCACCGGCCGCTCGGCGCCGATATCGAGCTGTTCGCGCCAGTCCGGCTTGCCGCGCGTGCGCTCCCAGCCGACGCGCGTGTATCCACGAAAGTGCGGAGAGTTGACCATCTCGATCGCCAACTTGTCCGCTTCGGGCAGTGCAAAGAACTGACGAGACAGCGCCAACACCTCGTTGGCCAGATCGATGCTCACCCCGTGGCCGATCAAATAGAAAAAGCCGACTTCGCGAGCTGCGGTCCGCAACTGGGATAGGAATTCACGCCGCTCGCCATTGCCACGATCGAGGCGGTCGAGGTCGAGGATCGGCAAGCGCAATGATTTTCCCACGTAACTCATCCTCGCCTCCGTCTCGAGCTCGGTCGCTCGCCGGCACCGAACTACAAACTCTCGCTTGCTACGCTCTAAGCAGATACAACACTAACTATGAGATGAACGATTTTATAGTACGTTCACTGACTGTTTTAATATGGACGCTCGAATGAGGGATGAATGGCCATGACGCGCGAACCGATGAATCGTGATCTAGGAGGATTTGCGACGCGCGCGATCCATTTCGGTTACGACCCCGCGGATGAGCATGGCGCGCTCACAGCGCCGGTATTCATGACTTCCACTTACGCTTTCGAAACAGCGGAAGTCGGCCAGGAACTTTTCCGTGGCGAACGTGAGGGATACGTCTACGGCCGCACGCGCAATCCGACGCAAGCCCTGCTCGAGGCACGAATCGCGAGTCTCGAAGGCGCTGAGGGGGGATTGGCAGTGGCGTCGGGCATGGCGGCGATTAGTTCCACGTTATGGACACTGCTGCAGGCCGGCGACGAAGTGGTGATCGACCAAACCCTATACGGCAACAGCTTCGCTCTCTTCACACGCGGCCTAACCCGATTTGGAATTAAAGTGGCGGTGGCGGATTTTACCGATCTCGACGCGGTGCGCGCGGCATTGGCTGTGGGCAAGCCGAAGCTTGTCTATTTCGAGACGCCTGCCAATCCAAACCTACGAATCGTCGACATCGCCGCCGTGTGCGGAATGGCGCACGAGGTCGGCGCGGTGGCGATCGTCGACAACACGTTTGCCTCTCCGGTCCTTCAGCGACCCTTGGCGCATGGCGCTGACTTGGTGATCCATTCGGCGACAAAATTCATCGGCGGCCATGGCGATCTGATCGCGGGCGTCGTGGCCGGCCAGAAAGCCGTCATCGAGCGCATTCGTCTCCACGGCCTGCGCTACCTCACCGGCGCCACGATCGCGCCGCTGACGGCGTTTCTGCTGCTGCGCGGACTCAAAACATTGGAGCTCCGGATCGCCCGACATTGCAGTTCGGCCGAAGCCATCGCGGATCTGTTGACACAGCATCCGGCCGTCGCGTCGGTCTCCTATCCTGGATTGCCGCAATCGCCGTACTCCACATTGGCGCGCCGCCAGATGTCGGCGTTCGGAGGATTGATCGCGTGCGAACTCAAGGGCGGCAAGGAGGCCGGAATGCGTTTCATGAACGCGCTGGCGCTGGTGAAGCGCGCAGTGAGTCTCGGCGATGCCGAAACCTTGGTCCAACATCCCGCCAGCATGACTCACGCGACCTATTCGGCGGAGGAACGGCGGCGTCATGGAATCAGCGAAGGTCTGATTCGATTTTCGATCGGATTAGAGACTTTGACCGACGTGACGAACGACATCACGCAGGCGCTCGACACGGTGGATCGAGATTAGAGAGTCGCCAGATCACGTTGCAACCGTAAAAAGTCGCGCAACATGACGATCATCACGGTGCTGATCGGTTTCGTCTCTGCTCTTTACGCCACCGCCGGACAGGCTGGGGGCACAGGCTTTTTGGCGGTGATGGTTCTTGCGTCATTCCCTCCAGATGAAATGCGAACCTCCGCACTTGCCCTAAATGTTGTGGCTGCCGGTTATGCGACTCTGCGGCTTCATCGTGCGGGTGCCGTGAACTGGCGGTTATTACGCAATCTGGTTGCCGCTTCGGTTCCGGCCGCATTAGCAGGCGGCTTCATCGTTCTGACAAGCCATCTCTATTCCGGAATCACGGGATGTCTATTGCTGGCTGTTTCTGTCCTGATGATGGCTCGGACAACTGCAGGTGCCTCCGCTTCTCCGGCCGTGTCCACCGGATCGGCCTTGCTTGGAGGGGCGGTAATTGGCTTCGCCTCGGGCCTGACCGGCGTTGGCGGCGGCGTGTTCTTGGCGCCGATCTTGATTTTTCTTGGTTGGGCATCTCCCAAGCAAGCCGCGGGGATGTCCGCGCCTTTCATCCTCGCAAATTCGATGGCGGGAATGATGGGAGCAGTTGCGGCGGGACAACGGGTTTCTCTCGACGTGATACCTTTTGCAGGCGCCGCACTCGTCGGTTCGATCATCGGAACCGCAATTGGATTGCGCTGGATGTCACAAACATCGACACGCTACATTCTCGCCCTCATCTTGCTGATCGCGGGCGGGCGACTCCTTGCTCAGTCGATTTTCTAGTCAATCAGTTCGAATAGCATCTGATTTGACGATTGCCTCCAACGTTATGATCCGGACGGCGGCGCCAGCGTGCCAAGCAGACTGGCGATCAGGATGATCGCCAAGCCGACGACCAATTCCAGCGCGATGGAGCGACGCAACCGACCGGCGATCTTGGCGGCATCCGAGCCCAGGGTTGGGGTCAGATAGAATCGATTGACGAAGGCGAAGCTGATCATCGCGACGACCAATCCGATTTTCGCCGATAACGTCCAAAGATAGGGCGATGGCACCAAGCCCTTCGCGCCACCGACGAGGACGGCTGTATTGACGACGCCGGTCGTCAAGATCAGCGCGACCGCGACTGTGCCGTAGAGCGAAAATCGCCGCAGCGTGATCGCCGCCGTAGCGGATTGGAACCGCGACTTAGTGAGAGTGAGCCCGAGCGGGATCAATCCTCCCAACCACGCGCCTGCCGCCAACAGATGGATCGCGTGGTTGAGACGCCGCACGTCGCCGACCAATCCGTCGATCATCGCGGCATGTCCGATGAACGCCAGACTGGCGAGAAGCGCTCCAGCCACAATGGTCGTCCAGGGCCGGTCCATGGGGGCCGTGACGAAAGCGATCCCGGTGATCACGACCAAACCAAGATGCCACCGCCAGACCGTACCGAATCCGGTGTTGAGCAAAACCTGGCCGACGATCTTCGGATCGACCGCGGCGGCCCATGCCCCGCCCATGGCGCTCGCTTCCGACAGCAGCATCACGAGCGCGTTGATCGCCAGGACAACGGCAACGGCCGCGAGAATGCGGCGCAGTGGTCCATCGATCGCATGCGCTTCGGCGCTCGACATCAACGAACGAAATGCCGACGCACCGAAGATCGCCATCGCGGCCGTGTAGTGCAGAAACAAGCTCACAACGATAGCGACGTTCATGTGGTTGCGCACTTTCCCCGTTTTCCAGGCCTCGTCCCGAACAGGAAAAGGCCTCATCGCAAAATACATATTTGTAGTGCTTATAAAAAATCAACATACATTTCGGTAACGTTTTATATATTGACTCACCGCAATCCAAGTGTATTTTAATTTTCGTCGGCCATGCCCGACCCTGGCCTAGATCGGCCCGCGGCAATTTGACGGATGCAGCTTGCGCCGCGTCACCAAACGCTAAAGCGCCACGAAGGTTTCGTGGCTCGGATGAACGAGGAGAGCCAACAATGCGTTCGACCCCCATTCTCCCAAGCGACATCAGGCCTAGCTTGGCATTCGGCATGATCGATTGCCTCTGTCGTTGTTGCTGCCGCGCCCTATAGCGCTCGGCCGCGGTCGATCGGACCGCAAATTCCGAAAGCCAACGTCTGTGTCGGCCTGTACCGCATTTCCGGCTCATCGAGCCAGTGCCGGCCCGGCCATCGCTGACGGTCCCAACCGACAATTTCGACCAAAGCCCGAAGACGGTGTTGCGACAATGACTGATGTTTACGCTATCGAAATTTTCGGCCGCACGGCTGGCCTTGCGGTGCGCGCGCTCAGTGGCTTCATATTTTACTCGTCGGACCCACTGTTCGACCGCATCGACGGCCGCACCTATCGGCGGCGCAGCGCCATTCATGCGTCGGTGAAGGAGATATTCGAGGGCACCCGCAATCGCCATCCCGGCCACCCCGCGGTCGCGGCCTTCTTCGGGTGGCACGAGAACCTCAGCCCCTACCAGGACACGAGGGTCCAGAGTTTTGCAGGGGCGCCGGCGGGTGAGTAGCACAGTTCAAAATATCGCCGCTGCGCCCCTGATCACCGTAACCCAGGTCAGCAAGCGGTTCGGCTCGACGCTGGCGCTCGACCGGGTGAGTCTCCGACTCGAGGCGGGCGAGGTTGTCGCCTTGATGGGCGCCAACGGCGCCGGAAAGTCGACACTGGTACGCATCCTGAGCGGTGTATATCCGCCAGACTCAGGTGAAGTCGCCCTGTCGGGAAAGCCGTTCACTGCCGCCTCGCCCAAAGCGGCGCGCCGGCTGGGCATCTTCGCCGTGCATCAGTCGATTGCAGAGATCGGCGTACCCGGACTCAGCGTGGCCGAGAACCTGACGCTCGATCGTCTCTGCGCCGGCGAGACGAATGCGATTGTGTCGCGCCGCCAACTACGTAAAACGGCGACCGAGATCGCCGAGGGCATCGGCCTTGCGATCGACCTGACACTGCCCTTGGAACGGCTGACCATCGCCGAACAGCAGTTGGTGGCGATCGCGCGCGCGGTGGCCTCGAACCCGGCGGTCATCATCTTCGACGAGCCGACCGCGAGCCTGTCGCAACAGGAGGCCGAGCGACTGTTCGGCGTCATCGACCGGCTGCGTCAACGCCAGGTGGCAGTGCTCTATATTTCGCACCGGCTGGGCGATCTCAAGCGCGTTGCCGATAGGATCGAGGTGCTGCGCGACGGCCGCATCGTCGGCTCCTTCGAGCGACCGGTCGATTTTGGTTTGGCGGTGCGCGCGATGATCGGACGCGATTTGCAGTCCGCGACGGTTCGCCGCGATCCGACCGACCATGCCGCGCCTCTGCTGGAACTCAAAGGGATACTTCTGCGACCGGACGCCGAGCCCTTCGACCTTGCGGTGCGATCCGGCGAGGTCGTCGCGATAACCGGTGCGGTGGGCTCGGGCAAGACCAGTCTGGCCGAGATCATTTACGGCGAGCGTCCCCCGGCGGGCGGCACCATGTCCCTC
>Ga0181537_10002623_pt1 | contig 15753 bp, 10 predicted proteins | sample PEATcosm2014_Bin_39_FD_119765 | JGI IMG/M metagenome (GOLD analysis project Ga0181537, IMG submission 119765) | Peatland microbial communities from MTU Mesocosm Facility, Houghton, MI, USA - PEATcosm2014_Bin23_10_metaG | ecosystem: Environmental > Terrestrial > Soil > Wetlands > Peat | place... | reverse complement strand
GCTTGACCGCAATACGCCCGATAACGTTTACTTCGATTCTCAGTCGCTCGCGGCGGCTGCATAACCCGCGGAGTTCCACTTATCCCGGCCGCGATTTTTGTCTAAATTTGTGGGACCACCTCTTATTTCGTCGACATACTTGCAGTTAAACTATTGATTCATATAGATAAGGCTCGTTCATATTCCACACGCTCAGGGGCGAGGCGTGTAAAGGGCTCTCACCGCAGCTTGCGTCGACTGCTCGAAGCCTCCATATTCCTCTTATGGCGGCGACGGTAAAAAGGACTGGGCGAATGCGTTCTTCGGCGAGCAGCGAAGGCACGGTAGTCTATCGCGGCATTAAGATCGCCCCGATGAGCGGCAAGCGTTCCGCCACCGCTCAAGCGCTTCGCGATGCGCTGCAGACGGAGTCCAAGCGATTGCGTGGCAAATCGGCGCACGGCTAGACCGCCAGCCTCCAAGGCTGTCTTTATCAATTGCCCGTTCGACGACGGGTTCAAGCCGATCTTCCGCGCGGTGGTATTTACGATCGTCTCCTCTGGCTACTATCCACGGTGCGCGCTCGATGCGACGGACGGCGCCGAGGTTCGTGTTAGTAAGATCGCGAAGATGATTGGCGAGTGTGATTGGGGGATACACGACTTGTCGCGCGTCGAGGTCGATACAGCTGGCTTACCGCGTTTCAATATGCCGATGGAGCTTGGCCTCCACCTCGGAGCCAGACTTCTCGGAGCAGGTCGACACAGACGCAAGCGCGCGTTGATTTTGGAAGCCCAGCCGCACCGTTATGATGCCGCCCTTTCAGATATCAGCGGCCAAGACATCGAAGTTCATGCCAACAATCCAGAGCAAGCGATCCGCTGCGTGCGAAACTGGATATCTGAAAATCGCCCTCGTAACGAGCCGCCGCTTCCGGGTGCCGCTGCCATGCTCGCGGATTACCGCTCGTTTCAGACGGAAGTGCGCGCACTCCTCGCTTCGCACCGTCTAGATCCCCTCGATGAGCTCACGCACAGTGATTTCCTGTTTGCCGTACGCGACTGGATAGCAACGCGGGCCGGAGCGTTTCCGTAATTGCAGCGCGAGGCGCGAACAACACGGATTGATAGCGCCCGACCGGAAGATTACCTGGCTATTGCCGGGCCAAGTAACGCAGCGATAAAAAGGGCTTCACGGAAAAACTAGCATTTTGCGTGCGATTACCGCGAATTGTCACGTGCACAGTTCGGTTCCTTGTTGGAAACTGAAGTCAGGCATCACTGCCAGTGGGAATCGCGCTGCAACCATGGGGCGTCGTAGAAAGGTCAACAAGCATCTGCCGCAACGCGTGTACCTGTACCACGGGCGCTATTGGTACATGGAGCGCAACGGCAAACGGCGCGATCTTGGCACCACTGAAGCTGAAATGTACTCGAAACTTGCCGAGTGCGCCGATAGGCGCACTCGCTTGCGCACGATGAACGAGGCGTTCGACCGCTATCTGCTCGAATCGCTCCCCCAACTCGCGCCACGCACTCAGAGAGACTACAGGGGCTACATTGAGAATCTTCGCCGATCCTTCGGTGAAGCGGCGCCGGAGAAGCTCACAGCGAACCGCATTTTCGATTACCGCGCTGGCCGTGCAAGGCAGTCTGTGGTGCAAGCTAATCGAGAGATCTCATGCCTGTCAGCAATCTTTCGCGAGGCCATCGGCTGGCATACCGTATCAAGAAATCCCTGCCACGAGTTGAGGCGCCTGCATGAACAAAAACGCACGCGCTATGTGACGGACCAGGAGTACCTCGTTCTTTACAGCATCGCCTCAGATCGCATTCAATGCCTGATGGACATGGCGACGATCACAGGTCAGCGCGAAGGCGACTTGCTGAAGCTTCCGAATCGGGACGCCAGCGTATACACCGAGGAAGGAATCGTGTTCCGGCCGGGCAAGTCGAAGCGCCGTCATCCGCGCCACGGAAAGATGATCGAAACGGGGAAGACGGTAATCGTTGAGTGGTCATCGGATCTTGACGCCGTCATCAAACGACTACGCAAGGTGGGCCCGGATATGCGCCAGACGCTCTTCTGCACGTTGCAGGGCGAGCCTTATACCGAGAGCGGCTTTCGCTCAAACTGGCACCGCTTGATGACGACGGCGACGAAGCCGGGTAAGAAGGGAGAATCTGCGCTCTTGAATGAGGCCTTTACCTTCCACGACCTGCGCGCAAAATCGGGCAGCGACGCTGAGGACGTGCAGGAAGCGAACGATCGCTTGGCGCACGATGACATGCGGACCACCCAGGTGGTTTATCGGCGCAAGCCGCGGCGCGCCCGGCCGGGCAGAAAAGTGCGCGCATGAGCTAAAATATTTCACTGGGACGGAGATATTTCACAGCCCCCGGAATATTTCACTCCAACCCTGATATTTCACCATCGGGGCTCGTTCGAGACTCGTAACTCATTGATTGAATGGTGGCCAGGGAGGGAATTGAACCCCCGACACGCGGATTTTCAGTCCGCTGCTCTACCAACTGAGCTACCTGGCCTTATTCGAGAGCCGCGTATTAAACAGGGGCGGCTGATCAAGGTCAATGAACGATCATGGAATCAGTCACTTAGCCTAAGCGCTCGCCTTCAGACGCCTACTTCGGCACGAACTCCTTGGGCTTTGCGGACCCCGCGCCGAACAAGAACTTCTCCATCTCCGCCACCAGGAACGCCCGCGCCTTGGGCTCGATCGGCGTCAGCCGGTTTTCGTTGATCAGCATGGTCTGATGCGCCACCCACTGCGCCCATGCTTCCTTCGACACGTTGTCGTAAATGCGTTTGCCGAGTTCACCGGGGTACGGCAGGTAGTCGAGGCCTTCGGCCTCGCGTTTCAAGACCACACATTTGACAGTTCGGGCCATGGCGCATCTTAACCTAACCCTTCGGTCGCCAGGCGCTCGAACAGCCGGCGAATCGGCTGCGGTAAACCGACGCGCGGCGGCGCATCGAGGCGATACCACAATCGATCGTCGCCATCCTCCACCGCGCCGCCCGCCTTGCAATGCACGCGCACGGGATTGAGCTTGAGATCGAAGTGCGTGAACGCGTGATGAATCGGCGCGAGCGGTTGGGCTCTCGAGTCCGGCTCGCCGATCTCCCGCCGGCACCAGTCCAATGCCGCGAATTCGCTCTCGAACTGCGGCGGCGACCAGAGGCCACCCCACACGCCGGCGATCGGTCGGCGTTCCACGAGCACCGCGAGCGCTCCGTCGTCACCGGTCTCGGCAATGAGCAGCGTCGCTTCGCGCGAGCCGCGCGAACGCTTTTGCTTAACCCCCGGCAACTCCCCCTGACGTCCCTCGCGCGCGGCCACGCAGCCGGTGCTCATCGGACACACCGTGCAGGCGGGCCGGGCGCGCGTGCACAGCGTCGCGCCCAAATCCATGATGGCTTGGGTGTATGCGCCGACCTTGTCCAACGGCGTGCACGCCTCGGATTGCGCCCACAGCGTCGCGAGCACGGCGGCAGAGCTCGGATCTCCGAATATCCCAAACACGCGTGCCAACACCCGCTTGACGTTGCCGTCCAAAATCGGGAAACGCTTCCCGCGCGACAGCGCGAGAATCGCGCCGGCGGTGGATCGGCCAATCCCCGGGAGCGCGGTCACGGCCTCGATGTCCTCGGGAAACTCGCCGCCGTGATGCGCGATGAGCGCTTGCGCGCAGGCCCGCAAATTGCGCGCCCGGGCGTAATAGCCCAAGCCTGTCCACAGGTGCAGCACTTCATCGAGCGCCGCCGCCGCGAGCGCGTGCACATCGGGAAATCGCGCCATGAAGCGCTCATAGTACGGGATCACGGTCGCGACTTGCGTCTGCTGCAGCATGACCTCCGAGATCCACACCCGATACGGCGTCGGATTCTGCTGCCAGGGCAGGTTATGGCGGCCGTGCACCTCGAACCAGTCGAGCAGCCGCTCGGTGAATTGTTTCGCCGCCATGCTCACTTGCCGAACAATCCTTCCAGTCCGTTTTTCCGGAGCAGATCCTGGAGCTTTTGCCTTACCTGCCCCTTCGCCAATGCTTCCACATCGGGCCGAATGGTCGGATCGACGTAGGTCCCCGTGATTTTGAGCGGAATGTCCGCGGCGCTCGTGCCGGGTGATTTCATGAGACTTGCCAACATGGAAATATTGATGCCCTTGTTGACGAGATTCGCGTTGCCCTGCCCGGTGATGCGCAGAACCGGCGAGGCAATCGTCAGGTCCTTGGTGGTGGCGAGGCCGTTCACGATCTCGGCCGACATCTTGAAAGCATCGAACTTGGTGCGCGGCGGATCGCTGCGTGCGGGCCCGGCTTCTTGTCTCAGCAGGGCCTGTGCCCGTCCGAGCTCGTAGCCCAAGTCCACGCCCTCCAAGGCGCCATCGGCCAGATTCATGTCGAAGTGACCGTTCAAGGTTTGCATCACCGCATCGAGCGCCGCACCGCGGGCCGTGGCTTTCACATTCACGTTGCCGCGGCCGGAGATGCGGCCCTGGTATGCGGTGGTGGCGGCCAGGCGCGCCATGTCGACCCCGCTCAAGTGTTCATCGAGACTGATGGCCGGTGCCGTGCCGCGCCCATCGAGCGTGATGTCGCCGGAATAGCTGCCCCCGTCGATTTGCGCGAGCGAGGGGAACAGGTGCACCACATTGTCCTTGGAAGACAAGGTCAGGCGCACATTCGCGAAATCCAGCGGCGAGAGATGCAGCGATCCCACGGTCAACGTCCCGTCGAGAGTCGGCAGTTTGGGCTCGGCTTTCGGCGCCTCGGCCGGCTTCGCCGTCACGGCCGTCGCCGGCGGCGGGGACTTGTCGGGATTCAAATACCGATCGACATTGATCTGATCGACCGTGAATTCAAATTTGATCGCATGCTCCGCTCCAGCCACCGCAAGATTGCCCTTCACGTGCGTGTCATCGAGCTGCGCCTGCAGTTGTTCCAGCTTGATGCCGTTGGCGTCGTAGCTAAAATCGCTGCTCGCCGAGAGCTCCGCCAAAGCGCGCGGGTCCGTGGTCTTCGGCAGCACCATCCCGAGGCGCGGCGCAAACTCATGCAGCACCAAGGGCGCCAACGTCACCGAACCGGTCGCGCTCAACGCATCGATGATTTTCGTCGCCTGCAACTTGCCGCTCACATGCGCGCTCGAATAGCTCATCGTAAACGAGGGCACGCCGAGCGTCTGCGCCGTCCCGTTCGCCTCGATCGTGGGTGCCGTGATTTCCCAATGCGCCGGCCGGTCGATGCCCGGCTGGCTCACCTCCCCGCTCACGGTGAGCGCCGCCAGCTTGAGGTCCTTCGTATCCGGATCCGCGCTCAGGTCGAATTTGGCGTTCAAGGCGACGTTCTCCCTCGGCACGCCGCGGTTGGCATCGAAGCTCAGCCTGACCGGAGTGAGGCTGTGCGCCCTGAACGCGCCGGTCTCGAGCATGATGTTCTCGACCACCGCGCCTGCGTAGCTCACCCGCGAGTGGGTGATGCGAATGCCCGCGAGATTCTCCAATGAGCCGCTCGCGTTTGCGCTCGGCGTCGCTGCAGGCTTGTGCGTTTGGCCGAAGTTCTCCCAATTGCCGGTGCCTTGCGCGTTCTTGCGCAGACGCAGGTCGAGCCCATCGATCTCGATGCGATCGGATTCCAAGTGCTTGTCGAGCAGCGGAAGGAGCTGCACCCGCAACGAGGCACGATCGAAGGCGAGGAACGGTTCCTCATCGAACCCCGGGGGATTGCCGAGGCTTGCCGGCCCGAGTTGCAGTGCGATCCAGGGGAACACCGAGAGCTTGATATCGCCCTTCAACAGCAGCTCTCGGCCGGTCGATTCCTTGACCATGTTGGCAATTAAGCCCTTGTAATTGTTGGGATTGACCACGAGCCAGATGGCCACAAGACCGACGATGACCAGAACGATCATGCCGCCCACCGCTAGCGCGAGAATCTTGACTGGCCGCACGTCATTTCCCCGTAATTGCGCCCGATCATAGCTCAAGAGCGCGTCGATTCCGCCGATAACCCGGGCTTCAGGGGCGCATGCCCTAAAGGGTCGGAATCTTCGAGATGCGCCGTTCCTCCGATATTCACGAATTTGCACTGGCCGCGGGTGGCCTCGGGGTCTTCGACTACAATCTGACGACCGGCGGCATTACCGGCAGTCCCTTGTTTTTCGAATTTATCGGCCAAACAAACGCCGCCGGGTTGATCCTGTCGCGCGAAGAATGGATGGCGACCATTCACCCGGAGGACTTGGAAGGCGTGGTGCTTGCCCTCGGCTCGGCCATCGACACGGGAGCCAAGTTCCAATGCGAGTACCGCACCTTGCTGCTCGATGGCCAGGTGCGCTGGCTCGCCAATCGCGGCGAAGTCATGACGGATGCCGAGGGCCGCCCGGTGCGCGCCATCGGCACCGTGAGCGACGTGACCGAACACAAGGCGGTGCAGGAGAAGCTGCGCTACGCGACCGAGTCGCTCAACATTGCGCAAGCCGCCGCCGGGCTCGCGACGTTCGACTTCAATTACGAACGAAATCAGCGCAGCTGCTCCGATAATTTCCACGCGCTCTTAGGGATCCCGGCCTCGACTCAGCTCGAGGATTTGAACCTGCTCACCTCGCGGGTTCATCCCGATGACATCGCCCGGATGCGCAACGCCCCGCTCGATACCACGCCGGAAGAACCGTCCTATCGCAGTGAATACCGGGTGATGCTCCCCGGCGGCGGCGAACGCTGGATCGGCGAGAAGGCGACCGTGTCGCGCGACCCGGCGGGCGCGGTCGCCCGCATCACCGGCGCCATCGTCGACATCAGCGACCTGAAGCGCACCAAGGCGGCCTTGGACTCGATCGAGAGCCGCTTCGAGCGCGCCATCCGCGGCACCCAGGACGGCCTGTGGGAAATCGATCTCGTGACCGGCACTCCCTGGTTCGGTTTGCGCTTCGAGGAAATGCTCGGCTACAGCGTCGGCGACTTGAGCACCTCGCGCAGCCGCCTGCAGGAGTTGATGCACCCCGAGGATCGCGAAAAGGTGCGCTTGATGCTGAAGAATCACCTGGAGCAGCGCGCCGTCTACGACGTTGAATTTCGCGTGCTGCACAAGGCCGGCCACTACGAATGGGTGCGCTCGCGCGCGCAGGCCGAGTGCGCCGCGGACGGCACGCCGCTGCGCTTGGCGGGCTCGACGCAGCTCATCACCGATCGCAAGCTTGCGGAACAGGCGACGCTCGACGCCAAGCTCGCGGCCGAGGCGGCGAGTCGCGCCAAGAGCAACTTCCTGGCGAATGTCAGCCACGAGATTCGCACGCCGATGAACGGCGTCATCGGCATGGCGCAGATCCTGTCGGAAACGAACCTGGACAACAGCCAGCGCGAATACGTCGACATCATTCGCACCAGCGCCCAGGCGCTGCTCGCGCTGATCAATGACGTGCTCGACCTCTCCAAGATCGAGGCCGCCCGGCTGGAATTGGAACATGTGGAATTCGACCTGCGCGACGTGATCTACGAGACCGTCGGCGCCATGGCGATGCAATCCGCGGCCAAGGGCATCGAGGTCATCGTCAATGTCGGGATCGATGTGCCGCTCATTGCCCGCGGCGACCCGGGACGTCTGCGCCAGATCGTCATGAATCTCGTGGGCAATGCCATCAAATTCACTCACGAAGGCTACGTGGTGTTGGATACCGGCGGAATCGTCGATGAGAGCGGCCGCCTGACCTTCCGCATCGAGGTCACCGACACCGGTATCGGCATTCCGGCCGACCGGCTCGAACGCCTGTTCAAGACCTTCTCGCAGATCGATTCCTCCACCACCCGCCACTACGGCGGCACCGGCCTGGGGCTCTCGATCGTCAAGCAACTGGCCGAGCTCATGGGCGGCGAGGTCGGCGTGCGCAGCGAACCCGGGCGCGGTTCGACTTTCTGGGTGACGATGGTGCTCGAGTCGGTGCTCGAGCAATCCGAGCGCGAACCCGTGGGTCTCGGTCGCCGCATCTTGATCGTGGATGATCTTAAAGTCGTTCGCCAAAGTCTGACCCGCAAGCTGCGGCTGGCGCGTTTCGAGACGGTGTCGGCGGCCGGCGTGGACGAGGCGCTGCAGGAATTGGCCAAGGGTCCGGCTTTTGACCTGGTCTTGGCCGATGAGTTGATGCCCGTCAAGGGCGGCCTCGACTTGCTTGCCGCCATGCGCGCAGACTCGCGCTATGCATCCGTGCCCTTCGTGCTCCTGTCGCTGTTCGGCTCCGATCACCACCCGACCGAGTGGCTGCACCGGCCGGACGCCATCGGCCGCAAGCCGATCCGCGCCGCGACCCTCACCAAGCTCGTGAGCCAGGTGATTTCGGGCAATCTGCCTGGCAACACGCTGCTGACGCCCGTTCTGCAAACCAGTCCCACGTTTCACGGCCATCGCATCTTGCTGGTGGAAGACAATCCGGTGAACCAGCGCGTGGCGCAGCGTCTGCTGCAGAAATTGGCGGCGGATGTCACCATTGCCAACAACGGCGCCGAGGCCGTGGAACGCGTGATGGAATCGGCCTATGACGCGGTGCTGATGGATTGTCAGATGCCGGTGATGGACGGATTCACGGCGACCCGGCGTATCCGTGATTGGGAGCGGCAATCCGGCCGCGGCAAGCGCCTGCCCATCATTGCGCTCACCGCAAACGTCATGAGCGAGGATCGCGAAAGCTGCATCGCCGCCGGCATGGACGCGCACCTGGGCAAACCCATCGAGCCCGCGCAGCTGGTCGATTGTCTGCGCCGCTACCTCAAGCCCGAGGCCGCGCCTACGGAAGTCGACATGGGGGCGTTGCGCGAGTTGACGGGCGGGGACGCGGAATTCGAGCGCGAGCTGATCGACACCTTCGTGAGCAGCGGGGATGAATGTCTGGCGGAGATCGTGGCGGCGCTGCGCGTCAGCGATTGCGACACCATCGGCAAGCGGGCACATGCGCTCAAGGGCGCGAGCGCCAACATTCATGCCTCGGGCTTGGCCGCGGCCGCGTCCAGTTTGGAGAGCGCCGCGCGCGCGAACTCCGTGGCGGAGTTGGGCGGCTTGGTAAAGGAACTCACCGAAAAACTGCAGGCCGTGAACGCGGAGTTGCGTCAGGCCGGTTAGGCCCCCGGTCGGCTTTTAAGGTCATCCCGCCGCAACGAGCGGCTGGGATATCGCGATTTCCTCGCCACTGGTGCGATTGCGGCCGGCCTGCTTGCTTTTATAGAGACATTCATCCGCGGTGCGAATCAGCGCCTCGACTCTGAGCGCTATGTCAGGCCCGTTGACCCCGGTGGAGGCCACGCCGAAGCTCGCCGTCACCGGCGTATCGCCGCTGCGCGTCGCGAACGGCGTGCCGGCGATCAGGATGCGGATCTTTTCCGCCACGAACAGCGCCCCCTCGTGCGCGGTTTCAGGCAGCACGATCAGAAATTCCTCGCCCCCGTAGCGCGATACCCAGTCGCTGTTGGTGCGAAGCGATTTCTGCGCGCGCGCCGCGAACTGCTGCAACACATCGTCGCCGGCCGCATGACCGCGCGCGTCGTTGATCTGCTTGAAATGATCGATGTCGCACATCAGCACCGACAGGGGATAGGCGTAGCGGCGGCAGCGCTCGAGCTCGCGCGGCAGCTGCTCCATGAGGTAGCGGCGGTTGTGCGCACCGGTGAGCGCATCGGTGATCGACAAGATCCGGTTGCGCTGGTTGGCGACCCGCAACGAATGCTCGAGGTTCAAAATGCGCCGCCCGGCGTTCAGGCGCGCCACCAATTCCGCTTCGTGCACCGGCTTGATCAGGTAGTCGTCCGCTCCCGCCTCGAGTCCCGCGATGATGTGTTCCTTGGAGTCGCGGGCCGTCAAGAGGAGCGCGTAGACGTAGCCATCCAGCTGCAGATTACGCACCGCCTTGCACAGCGAGACGCCGTCCATCTCCGGCATCTCCCAATCCGTGACCAGCATGGGGTAGTAGCGCTTCGTCATCTTGTCGAGGGCCTGGGAACCATTGGCCACCGCGTCGACCTCGTAGCCCGCCTTCTTCAGGAAGCGGGTCATGAGCATCCGGGTCACGGGATCGTCCTCGGCCAGCAGAATCGTAGGCGAGGGATCGACTGTGATGGGGATCACAGATTCCAGCTCAGACACGTGTGGGAACCCTCGCGCGCGGTTTCTAGTACCGTATTATCGGCGCGAGCGCTGTCGACTTGACCCGGATGCTGGGTTCCGGGTCATTAAATGCGGACCGGCGACCCAGGACCCCTGGTCCCGGCCCGCCTGAGGAGTCAGGCCTTCGCCGCGGCCACCCCGCCACCGCTGTCATGCGGACCCGGCGGTTTGAGCCCCTGGCCGATCGCTTCCCGGCCGGTGAACCAATTCACGGCGTACTGCACCAGCTGGGTGCCGGTGGTCAGATTCAGCTTGCGCTTGATGCGCTGGCGGTGGGATTCCACGGTCTTGATGCTCAAATTCAACGAATGCGCCGTTTCGCGCGTGCTCATGCCCTTGCCGATCATGTGCAGGATCTGCAGCTCGCGATTGCTCAGCCGGTCGATGGGATTGGCCGAGATGTAGGCCCCTCCCGCGGCAAACTTCTGAATCATGTTGTTGCCCACGGCCTCGGAGACGTAGATGCCCCCGTCGAGCACCCGCCGCAAGGACACCAGGAACTGCTCGCTGGCCGCCTGCTTCATGATGTAGCCGTTGGCCCCGGCCGACAGCATGCGTTCCGCGTAAATCGTCTCATCGTGCATCGACAGCACCAAGATCGGCAGTTGCGGGTGGTGCGCGCGCACATCGCGGACCAATTCGATGCCATCGCCTTGCTTCAGGCTGATGTCCGCGATGATGACGTCGGGGTGCAGCTCCTTGATGGCTGTGCGCGCGTCGCGCGCGGTTTCAGCCTCCCCGCACACGGTGAGATCCTCCTCGTTCTCCATGACCCGACGCAACCCCTGACGCACGATCGGATGGTCGTCGACGATCAGAACGCGTCGCACCTTGCGTTTGACATTGCCGATCCCCGGGTGGGAAATCGGATTTCTTGCAAAAGCATTGCCGGCAGCCATCATAGGTCGCTCCTCGCTGTCCGCGCGCCGCTTCCTATCGCCGCCGTCAGTGGTTGGTCCCCCATAACACGCACCACAGTGCCTTGTGGTTCGTTGGGAGCAATCTCAAATGTCGCGCCGATCATCCCGGCACGATACTTCATAATCTTCAAACCCATACCACTATAAGGCGACGCCGGCTGGCAAAAGCCATCACCGTCATCCCTGATGGACAGCGAAAATTTGTCCCGCGTGACCCGAAGTTCAATATCGACCTCGTCGGCATGGCCATGCCGCGCGGCATTGGTGAGCGCCTCCTGTGCGATCCGGTACAGGTGACTGGCGTCCGTTTCATCCAGTTTGAGCTCCGGCCAGGGATCTGTGTTGAAAGTCACTTCCATGCCATAAAGATCGCGGCTGCGCGAGGCCAGTTCCCGGAGCGCAAAGCCCAGGCCGCCGGCGTCCTTGCGCACCGGCAGGAGTCCCCGCGCCAACGAACGGGCATTCTCGATGGAGCGATTCACCATGGCGACGATTTCGTTGACCGACTCCGTGGCCTCGGGATTGCGCTGCTGCAGCCGGCCCGCCAATCCCCGCAGCATCAAGGCGATGCCCGTCAGCTCCTGTCCCAGGCCGTCATGCAGGTCCCGGCCGATGCTGTGCCGCTCGCGGCCGGAGACATCGAGGATTTCCTGTTCCAGGCGCTTGCGCTCGGTGATGTCGCGGGTCGAGATCGAAATGCCGGTGCCGATCCCGCCGTCGCGGACCAAGACCGCCCGATTTTCGAAATACTGCACCTGACCCTCCACCACCGACTCGAATTCATAGGTGGTGGTCTCCCCGCTGCTCAAAATATGCCGCAGCTTGCCCAAGACGCCATCGCGAGCCGCCTCGGGCAGGAGGACGTCGATTTCGCGGCCGAGGATGTCCTCGGTGCTCATGCCGCCGACGCTCTTATTGATGAAGCGGACCCGTAGCTGCGTGTCGACCAAGAGCAGCGTGTCCGCGGCGTTCGTGGTGGTGGCGTGCAGCAGTTCTTCGGATCGCCGCAACCGCGCCTCGGATTCGCGCCGTTCGGTGATATTTTGCAGCACGCCCACCAAGCCCCGGGGCAAGTTGTGCTCGTCGAACAGGGGGCGCACGGTGGCAGCGTACCAGCGATAGCGGCCGCTGCGGGCTTTGAGGCGAAATTCTCGCTGCACGTCCGCCCGCTGCTGCAAGGCTCGTTCGATGGCGCGGCTCACGGCCAATCGATCGGCAGGATGCACCCGCGTCAGGAACCGCTTCATGTCGGGAAACAGGCTCGGCAGATGCGCCATGTCGCCGCCGACCTGCGCGAATTCAAACACGTCCTGAGTCCGATCCCAGCGCCAGGAGTGCATGTGCGCCATGTTCATCGACAGCTTGAGCCAATCCGTGCTGTTTTCGAGGGCGATTTGCGCGAGCTTCTGGTCCTGCACGTTCTGCACGGAGCCGAACGCACGGAACGGGCGGCCGTCCAGGAGCTCGACCTGCCCCATGATCCGCACCCAGATGCGCTGCTTCTTGAGCGTCGTGATTTCGAGCTCAAGATCGAGCGAACCTCCGGTGGCTTCGGCGCGCCGACATGCCTCGTTGAAAAGCTTCAGAGACTGCGGTGTGCATTGCGCCAGCATCGAATGCCAGGACACCGCAAATTCCTTCGGCTGGGCCTCATAGATGCGATACATCTCATCGGTCCAAGTCAGCTCGCGCATGGGGTAGCTATATTCCCAACCGCCCATTTTGGCGGTCCGTTGCGCCTCCGCCAACAGGTCGGTCACCCGCCTGATTTCGGACACATCGACGCAACAGCCAATCGCGCGCACCGGATCACCGTCGGCATTGCGCTGGATCAGTCCGCGTTCCAGTATAGAGCGATAACGCCCGCGCACATCGCGAATGCGATACGTCGCGGTCCACCCGCGACCGCTGAGCAGCCCCAGGTTGACCGTCTTGCGGACGGAGTCGAAATCCCGGGGATGGATCCGTTCGCACCAAGCGGCGATGGTCGGCCCCAGGTCGTCCGGTTCGATCCCCAGCACCTCCAGCACCCCGCCGGAGCGGTTCACATAGCCGCTAGCCACATCGATCTCGAAAATGACGCCGTTCACGGCGTCCGCAGCCAGCCGAAACACCTCTTCGCGCTGGGCAAGCCGGCACTCCGCCGTCTTGCGTTCCGTGATGTCGCGGGCGTTGATCACCACGCCGGCGATCAACGGATTGTCGAGAGCCGAGGTAAAACTTGACTCCAACCAGCGGTAGAAGCCGTCTTTGTGCCGGACTCGATACTCATGTGAAAAGGATTTGATCGCGCCGCCGGTCAACTGTTGAAACTGATCTCGCAGCGCCGACTGATCGTCCGGATGCACGTGCTCGAACAGGTTGTGGGTCTGCCGCTCAGCAGCTGCGTAGCCGAGGGAATTCGTGACGCCGCCGCTGACGTACTGCAAGTTTCCGTCCGGCGCGGCAATCAACATGATGTCGCGCGCATGCTCGGTGAGCGCCAGCAGCCGCCGATCACCGCTGTTGCGCGAATACCGGCGCAGGCGACGCTCAGTCACCTCGATCGACAGCACCACCAGGCCGACGACGCCCGAGGCGCCTTGCAACGGCTGAACATCGACCTCGAACCAGCGCGTCGGCCGCCCCAACGAGCCGATCTCGACGGCGCCATCGTGAAACCGGCTGCCTTGCAAGGCACGCGCGAACACATCAGGATGCAGCGCGGAGGTTGGACTCACGCGCAGGGCGGACATGCCCAACACCACCGTGCCCGGCACCGCCGCACCGGAGCGCACCGCAGCCGCATTGGCGTAGGTGACCTTCAGGGCGCGGTCGAGGATCAAGAGGTCGAACGGCAAGTTGTCGATGGCGTCGGCCAAGCCAGGTTCAGCCACCGCCGGCGCGAAGGTCAGCATGACCAGCCGGCCGGGCGCCGTCGCCAACAGCTTGAATTCGGTCGCCACAGAGATCACGCCCGCGGCACTTCGCCAGTCAAGGATGTGCCGGGAAGACGGCAAAGACTCCGATAAGAGATCCAGCGCGGTCTCGATGGTCGATACCGTACCGGCCGCAAGCCACCCCAGCAGCGGCGAGTCAATCAGGGGTACCGAGTCCGCTCCGGCAAGGCAGCCTCGCGCAGTCGCATTCGCAAGGACTACCGGCCACGGTTTGCGGCGGGTATCGAAGATGATTACGGCATCGCTCAGGCTTTCCAGAGCCGTATCAGCCAAGGCGCGCGCCGAATTAGACGCTAGCCTCAGGAAATCCGGAGACGTCGCCATTGTCTCGCCTTCTAGTCTCCACAAAATTTTTGCAGCGCTACTAGTTTATACGCTCTGGACAAAACGAGACTATCCCTGTCTTTAATATGCGGGATTCCCTGAACCCGAGAACGACCGAGGGATGGATGGGAGCGAAGTGATAGTTGTCGCGCTTTCGGCGAACGCGCAGTTATCGTCAATCGCCAAGTGTCACTAGCCGTGTTTTTCTCGTCAAAACCGCGACGAGTCAAGTTCTACAAGAACGGCGAGTATTCTGACGCCGAATTATCTCGCCAACAACGAACTCAAATTACTTCTTAAATAAATCATCGAGAGCGGACTTTGTGCGAGCGATCTCCGCCGCGTCCTTGGCCATATATGCATTTGTCTTAGGCTTAAAGAAATCACAAAAATTTGCCTCATCCTTTTTGCGCACTTCGTCTGCGGTAGGTTCCTTACAATGATGAGCATACGATGTATCGTATTCAATGCACATTCTGCACACGTGCAACTCTCTATTGCATGCTTTGCAAACATCGAGACGACGAAGCGGTAAGCTTAATGCGGCCAATGATGAACCGCAGTGCCAACAAACTAGATTGTGCGACAAATAGGTCTCACAGACTCATCGCAAGCGCTTGCCGCAGTGATTGACCTACAGTCAACACAGTGAGTTTCTCATCCGAAGCGGCTTGGTCGCGGATCGTAACTACCGTGTCGTCGCAGCCTGAGAAAGTGAAGCAATCATGTGCCGAGCCAAAAACGCCGCTGACAGAGGGATTGCGCGCTCCTCACCCATCCGCCAAAACGCTAACCGCCGTTACCACTCTGGATCAGTAGGTTCTATTTTCCGCTACCAGTCTGGCCAGCGAGTTTGACCGCACTACCACTGCCGGTTTGACCCGCAAGCTTGACTGCACTCCCGCTCCCGGTCTGGCCGGCAAGCGTGATTGCACTGCCACTGCCCGTTTGGCCAGCGAGTTTGACCGCACTACCACTACCGGTTTGGCCGGCAAGCGTGACTGCACTGCCACTGCCCGTTTGGCCAGCGAGTTTGACTGCACTACCACTACCGGTTTGGCCGGCCAGCGTGACCGCACTGCCACTGCCAGTTTGGCCAGCGAGTTTTACTGCACTGCCGCTGCCCGTTTGGCCGGCAAGCGTGACCGCACTGCCACTGCCGGTTTGGCCAGCGAGTTTGACTGCACTGCCGCTGCCCGTTTGGCCGGCGAGTGTGACTGCACTACCACTACCGGTTTGCCCGGCCAGCGTGACTGCACTGCCACTGCCAGTTTGGCCAGCGAGTTTGACCGCACTGCCGCTGCCCGTTTGGCCAGCGAGTTTGACTGCACTACCGCTCCCGGTCTGGCCGGCAAGCGTGACCGCACTGCCACTGCCGGTTTGGCCAGCGAGTTTGACTGCACTGCCGCTGCCCGTTTGGCCGGC
>Ga0181537_10002622_pt1 | contig 15755 bp, 15 predicted proteins | sample PEATcosm2014_Bin_39_FD_119765 | JGI IMG/M metagenome (GOLD analysis project Ga0181537, IMG submission 119765) | Peatland microbial communities from MTU Mesocosm Facility, Houghton, MI, USA - PEATcosm2014_Bin23_10_metaG | ecosystem: Environmental > Terrestrial > Soil > Wetlands > Peat | place... | reverse complement strand
GGGATGTGCTGGCGAGGATGGTTGAGGGCGCGCCGGATGTCTTGCGATCCCACCCTAGCCACAAAAACAAAGACGTGGCGAGTGTGGGGCACCCAGCTTTTCAACTTGGACAGGAAAACGAACCCCCAAATGCTCCCAAGGCGGAGGGCGGAGGTTGTGATCCCCTGGACATTCAGCGGCGGGTTCTGACGCGGCTGGCTAGCGGGGAGCCGGTGAAGGTTTCTACTCTGCGGACGGCTACGGGGGCAACGCTGCCTGCGCTGGCCGCGCTGTTGCGCAAGAAATGGATTGCGCGGGAGACGGCGGCGGTGGAGCGGGATGCGCGGCGGACGGAGCGGTTTGCGGTGCTTATCAATGAGGCGCGGCTGCCGGCGTTGACGGAGAAGCAGCAGGCGATTCTGGCGGAGTTGGCGGCTTGCGGAGGGGAATTGCCGCTGGTGGAGTTGCGTCGGAAGGGACTACCGAGCTCGACGTTGCAAACTTTGGTGCGGCGGGGGCTGGTGAGGATTGACGAGCGGGCGGCGGCGTTCCGGCTGGGAGGGTTGGCGCCGGGGGGGGAGACGTTCCGGCTGAATGAGCCGCAGACGGAGGCGCTGGCGGAGGTTGCTTCGGGGCTGGGGGGATTCAAGGCATTTCTGCTGCATGGGGTGACGGGGTCGGGGAAGACGGCAGTTTACCTGGCGGCGATGCAGCGGGCGCTGGATAAAGGAATGTCGGCGATATTGCTGGTTCCGGAGATTGGGCTGACGCCGCAGACGGCGGGGTTGCTGGATCAGGCGTTTGGGGAGAAGGTGGCGCTGCTGCATTCGGCGCTGACGCCGGAGGAACGGAGCGAGCAGTGGAGGCGGATCAAGCGCGGGGATGCGCCGATTGTGGTGGGAACGCGGTCGGCGATTTTCGCGCCTGCGCCGAGGCTGGGGTTGATTCTGGTGGACGAGGAACACGACCAGAGTTACAAGCAGGAAGAGACGCCGCGGTACAACGCGCGCGACGTGGCGGTGATGCGGGCGAAGCTTGAGGGTGCGGTTGTGGTGCTGGGATCGGCTACACCGAGTTTGGAGAGCTGGCAGAACACTCTAGCGCAAAGCGGGAAGCAGGGTAAGTACAAGCGGATTGAGATGCGCGAGCGGGTGATGAACCGTCCGCTGCCGGAAGTGGAACTGATCGATATGCGGCAGGAGTTTCAACAGACGGCGAAGAACGATTTGTTTTCGCGGGCGCTGGTGGAGCAGACACGCGAGGCGCTGGAACGCGGGGAGCAGGCGCTGATTCTGCTGAACCGGCGGGGCTACTCGTTTGTGGTGATGTGCAGGGCGTGCGGGGAGAAGCTGGAGTGCCAGAACTGCGCGATTTCGCTGACGCATCATAAGCCGACTTTGGATGAATCTGGATTTGCGCGTGCGGGGCAGCGGCTGGAGTGCCACTATTGCGGGTATACGCGGACCGTGCCGGCGAAATGTCCGAAGTGCGATAGCGAACACCTGTATTACCTTGGGGCGGGGTCGCAGCAGGGCGAGGAGCGGTTGACGGAGATTTTTCCGGGGGCGCGGATTGGGCGGATGGACCGCGATACGATGCGGGGACGCGGCGATTTGGAGAGGCTGCTGGCACGCTTGCACTCGGGCGAGATCAATTTGCTGGTGGGCACGCAGATGATTGCGAAGGGGCACGACATTCACGGCGTGACGCTGGTGGGGGTGGTGGGGTGCGACCACTCGCTGAGCATGCCGGACTTTCGCGCGGCGGAGCGGGTGTTTCAGCTGATGACGCAGGTTTCAGGACGGGCGGGACGTGGGGAACTGCCGGGGCGCGTGGTGGTGCAGACGTTCTATCCGGAGCATTATGCGATTGTGGCGGCGAGCAAGCACGACTACGCGAGCTTTGTGGAGCGGGAGTTGAAGTACCGGCGCTGGATGCACTATCCGCCGTTTGGCGTGCTGGCAAATGTGCTGGTGCAGTCGGCGAAACTGGAAGAGGCGGTGGGGTGGGCCGGCGAGATTGGAAAATGGTTTCAGAAGGCTGCGCCGGAGGGGGTGCGGGTGCTGGGGCCTTGCACGGCGCCGATCGCGCGGATCAAGGGGATTTATCGATTTCATTTGATTTTGAAGGCGGCTTCGCGGAAGGCTTTGAATGGGGCGCTGCGGGGGATGCTGGGACATGCGGATGGGGCGGGCGTGCCGCGGCGGAATTTGGTTGTGGATGTGGATGCGCTGCGGCTGATGTAGCGAAGCGGAGTTAGCGGTGTTAGCCGCGCTGCGCGCGTGTTAGCGGGGTTAGCGAGTACCGTCGATCGCATTGCGCGCGATGGATGGGGCACCCGGGAGGAAGGGTTCGAGGCGCGAACCTGCTTGCTTGACAAGTGAGAAGTGGAGCGCCACACTATACACATGATCAAGAGCTTCCGGCATAGTGGGATCGAGAAATTCTTCACTACTGGAAGTAAGGCTGGAATTCAGCCTTCCCATGCGGCCAAACTCTCAGTTCAATTGTTTCAGTTAAGCCGGGCCAGGACCGCCAGAGACATGAATGCAGCGGGATGGGGATTGCATGCCTTGCGCGGCGATCTTAGAGGGCATTGGACAGTGAAGGTGAATGGCAATTGGCGTTTGACATTCACATTTGAAGGCGAGGATGCGATTCTCGTCGACTATCAGGATTATCACTAGGAGAAACGATATGCGCATGCACAATCCGCCACACCCCGGCAAAGTGCTACGGGAGTTTCTGGGCGACGTGGATGTAACAACCGCCGCGAAGCACTTGAAGGTTTCCCGCGCAACGCTATCGCGCATTCTGAATGGTAAGGCCGGTATCTCGGCCGATATGTCGCTGCGGCTTGCTGCTGCGTTCGGGACCCACGACGCGATTTGGTATGAGTTGCAGGCGGATTACGATATGTGGCGCGCTTCGCGAAAGAAACAGCCGAAGATTGAGCCTTTTGGTCGGGCGGCTTAGAAAAGAAAACAGGCGAACTGCGGTGATTCCCACCCATCGCAAAGTACGCGATGGACGGGGCGCCCGGCAACCAATGGGGCTGCGACCCGGCTCAAGGAGACGCAATAATCTGTGACAGAGACTTTGAGGTTTTTTGACTGCAATCACGCTGAAAGATTCGCCGCTCCTTCGACATCGCACAACAGATTTCGCGGCTTGTTGTGGGTATGTCACTTCCAATGAGTACTCTGAAATAAATTCCCAGCGCAAGTATCGCAAAACATGTACCTGGGTAACCGCGAACCTGAGATGGTATCGAAAAAGACTGGATGGAAAGTGGGTCGGTGCAGGCCGTTGTAACCACCACCGCTTCTGTGGGGAAGCCCGTCGTTCCAAGAAGATACTTTCTAATTGGTTCCTCAACAGCGCCGAGGTTGAGTAACGCGGTCTTGCCGCCAAATGGAATTTCCCATTCGTGAACGGCCGCACGCCAAATTACGCTGAGCGCGAAGTATGCTAATTTCTCAGTATCGACGCCAATAGCTGCGCCCGAAAACGATCGGGTATCTGACCAACCGGGGAATAGCGGAACCGCAACAGACAGGCGATCACCGAGTGGAAAGCGCTTGCCGTTCCAGACCCATTTGAGTATCCCACTCTCTCCGTTCTTATTGAAGAGATCTTCGCACTTCGCGCATAGAAGATAATCTTTCACCTGCTTGGAGGTCGTCGCCCTTCCAGTTCGGGCAAACCCCAGGGGATTTGGGTTTTTCTCCGAGGTCGTTCTAAGATATTTATACATTGCCCTTGGAATGAAGTGACTGTCCTGAAGCTCCTCCATTTGCAAACAGAGCTTGCATACTCCTGGCCGCATTTTTTCCGTCCTCCTTGAGGCAAGTGGTCGGGTACCTCATCCTTCGCTTTTTTCTGGCAAAGGATGGGAGGCGACACTCTTCATTCACCGCGTCCAAGGCCGCTAGTCTCACCGCAGGCGGTTCATGGCGCCAGTTTCTTTTTCGACTTGCCTAGCGGCAGATAGTTCTCGCCGGTCACTACATTTCTGCCGGTCTTGGTTTCAAGTTCCACTCGGGCGCGATGGGCAATTCCGCCGCCCGTCTTTGCGGCCTTTTTGTTGGCGGGCAAGCCCACCGCCGCCTGGGTCTCCGCGATCTGACGGGTAGAAAGCTCGGCCAGCGCCGTGAAGATGAGTTCGGCCTCGCTCATGTGGTCGCGAAGATTCTGGTGTTCAAGCCCTTTCATATCCTTGTGCTCTTTCACGGAGACATCGGACCATTCTTCGTGAATGATATTGGTGAGGATGGCGAATTCCTCCCCCTGCTTTATTTCATGACTGGCCCAATAGTCTGTCAGCTTGTTGCGCGTCTCCTGCCCGGTCATGCGCTGGGTGATCCACTTTTCGCTGCGGCCCAGCTTGCGCCAATTCTCTCTGGATCTCTCGAGGCCGAGAGCCGGATCGGCGATCTCCTGGAGGCGCTCATATCCCACCTTGGCAAGCCAACGCTTGAACGGCTCCGCCTTGGGTGAAGGAATAGACTGGATCAGCCGGAGAACCCCCGGCACGTTCCAGCATTGGATCCTCTGCATTCCTCCCTCCGTTTGAAAGGGAAGCGCAAGGGGGGGGACAAATTGTCCCCCCCCTTTGAACGCGTCGGCCAGGGAGGGGTCGCGGCGCCGCAGCTTCTTGAGATAGTCGGAGGGAGCGGGGGAATCGGTCAGTGCGCTGACGATGTCGGTGAGAACAAACCACCACTCGTCATCGTGAAAAACCCGGCGCACCGGACGCTCTTCAAAAAGGGCCATTTCGCTCATTCAGAAATCCTTTCTCAGGCAGCACTGATTCTGGAGCGGACGACCGCATTTTCAGCCATGTTGCAACTCTAGTTCATTTGGGCTAGAGAGCGTGAGTCACCCGGCGGCCTGGCGGACTACGGTGAGGACGGTGATGTCGTCTTCCTGGCCGAAGATCTGGGCGGCGGTGGCGAGGGTGGAGGCGGCTGCGCCTTTGCTGAGCATTTCGGCGATACGGTCGAAGCCGAAGAGATGGCCTTCGGCGTTCTGTGCTTCGGCAACGCCGTCGGTCATGAGCATGAGGACGTTGAATGGCGCGAGATTGAAGTGGAGGACGGGGAAGTGAATGCCGGGGATTGCTCCGAGGGGGAGCGCGCCTTCAATGGCGAGTTCCTGTCCGTTGAGGTAGGGCGGGAGATGGCCGGCGTTGGCGAGGGCGGCGCTGCCGTCGCGATCGATTTGCAGGGCGAGACAGGTGGCTAGGCCGCGTCCCTGCATGCGGTCGTTCAACAGCGAGAGGATGCGCGCTGGATCTGTGGTGAAGGTGGCCGCGGTGCGGATTGCGCCAACGACGAGGGTGGCCAACATGCCGGCTTCCATGCCATGGCCCGCGACATCGCCGATGACGATGAGGGCGCTTCCGTCGGCGGCGTTGGGGAGCACCTGGAAGAAATCGCCGCCTACTTCTTTGGCGGGGCGGTACTCGCTTTCGATGGCGAGGCCGGGCGTGTTTGGCAGATGCTCGGGGATGAGGTACTGCTGTACATTGCGGGCGGCGGCAAACTCGCTGGCATAACGCTCCTGCTCGCCTCGAGTGCGGGTGAAGCGAAGAATGAGAATGCCGAAGACGGCGAGCAGGAACAGCGTTTCAGTGAGTTCCGGCAATTCGATGGGGAAGGGGTATTGCGTAATGGGATCATGCAGACCGAATGTATGTTGCCAACCGATTGTGTAGGTGATCCACGCTATGCCGATAATGAGGCCCGAGCCCGCTTCGAGCACGATGGGGGCAAGGAGCATTCGGGCGTCTTCCGATCCTCTCCTGGCATGGAGAGCGACTATGCCGACCACCCAGGCAATGAATGGAAGAGAAAGAAATAGCGTCATCAAGTCATTCAGCGGGATCGTCAGGATTGATCCGGGCACGAACACCAGGTAGAAACCGAGAGTGTTCACAATCAGGAGGGAGGCGGCAATCTTCACGAACAACGTGCGACGCGGACGCAGGAGCACGAGGAGAAATGCGATGAGGGCAAGGTGCGATCCGAGTTCACCGGTAAGACCGAGTGAGTTCTCGATGGCTACGTTCCAAGCGCGGGTTTGATAGCTGGCCTGGAGCCAGGCATCGAACGCGTTGATGAGCATCATGAGGCCGAACCAAAGATATTCGCGTTCGTTGCGGCGCAACAGGAAGAGGAACAGTGCGCCGACAGCGGCGAGCGCTTGCAGGATGCCGAGTATCTGCACGCTTGTGACTTCCCAGTACTGAGCTTTCAATGCCTGCGAGGCGATGGGCTTGATGAAACGGCTGTCGCCGACAAGCCCGCCACCGCTCCGCGGACCTCCGCCGAAATAAGTGGCCCAACCCGGCCATTGCCAGACGCGGATCGCAATGTGGAGTGTTCTGTTGGCCTGACTGGGGGCGGGCAGTGAATACAGGTGGAAAACCCCACCTCTGTCGCCCCATGGGAGGGTATTGGGGGGCATCTTGCCATAGGTTCCTATGAGTTTTCCGTCGGAGTAGAGCTCATAGCAGGTGCGCATACCTGGGAGGTAGAGCGAAACGTGATCGAGGCCGGGCGGAACGACGACCTGAAAACGGTACCAGGCCATGCCGCCATAGTTTTTGTAGCCCTGGGTTGACCAGCTCTTGTCGGAACGGAGCAGCGGCCATTGGGAGTCATCGAGATTCGGGGCGGCCCAGGCGGGGTTGTCGCCGGTGTGGAACCGCCAAAGCCCGTCGAGGGACGTGAGGGGGACGCGGCCCGTGGTGAGGTCGAAGGATTGGGCGCGCGCGGATGCGCAGACGAGCAGCAGGAGCAGGATGAGGAACTTTTTCATTAAGTTGCGAGGAATCGGGGATGCCTTCGCAAGCTATAGCATGCGGGGGCGTTATCACAGAAGAGAATACTTCGGGCACCTGCGGAGCGGCAGACGCTCGCGGGGGCTCGCACGAACAGTGGACAGTTGAAATTGGACAGTGAGCGGACGCCCACTCATCGGTCGCCGCGACGACCGATGAGTGGGACACAGCTTTCTTGTGCTGCTTGAGCTCGATTTAGAAGGCGTGGATGAAGTCGAGGAGGGAGTTGCCGTGGAAGGGGGTGAGGGTGAAGGTGAGGAGGAAGATGGCGAGGCCGGTGATACCGAGGACGATGCGTGCCGGGCTTAGGGTGGTTTCGATGGGAGGCCTGGGGCGGCGCATTGCGGGGAGCAGCAGGATGAGGCCCCAGAGGATCCATCCGGCCCAGTAGAGGATGCCGGCGAGCAGGAGCGCGAAGGGAAGAATGCGGGTGGAGATCCGGTGGAGGCGCGGAGAGATGGCGTAGAGGATGTGTCCGCCATCGAGCTGGCCGCCGGGGATGAGGTTGAGCGCAGTGATGAAGAGTCCGATCCATCCGGCGAGGAGTATGGGATGCGGGGTGATGCGGTCGAAGGATGGGATGGCGGGGTTCCAGTGGGCGACGAGGGCATGGACCAGGTGGAGGGTGACGGGTTCGCCGCCGAATTGGATTATTGATTCGGGGGCTTCGCTTTGTACCAGGGCTTGGCGTGACCTCAGGGCTTGGTGTCGCTCGAGGGCTTGGAGTGCGTGGGGCGCGCTGGCGGGCGGGGAATAGCTGAGGGCAAAGCCGAAGGTCAGCGCGATCAGAGTGGCCAAATATCCCGCGAGCGGGCCATAGACACCCACGTCCATGAGGGCGTCGCGGGTGGGAATGCGGGAACGGATTTGAATGACGGCTCCGGCGGTACCGCTGAGTGTGGGAGCGGGCAGAACCCAGGGGAGCGTGGTGCGAATGCGATGCCATCGGCAGGCGAAGTAGTGGCCGAACTCATGGATGAGCAGGATAGCGAGGAGAGACGCGGAGAAGGGTAAGCCGGTAGAGAAGAGGCCGGGATGGCGGGCGAGCCAGCCCCAGGGCCAGAGGTCGGCGTCGCTCGCGATCGGAGGGGAGCCTGCAAGGAAATTGCGCATGAAGCGGGCGCCGCTGGCGGTGGTTGTGAGCACAGTGGCGACGAACAGAAGCAGGGGGATGCCATACTTGCCGAGAATCGAGCGGAGCTGACTGATCAATTTAATGGGACTCGTAATGGAACTCGTCGACGCACGGGAACTCGCGGTCGTGCGGGGCAGCTCAAGATAACCGGGCTGATTGACGTAAATGGGCTCCTCGATGCAAACGACACCAGGAGGTGGAGAGGCCGGGGCAGCCGGTCAAGGGCGGGGCCGGGGCATCTTGCGCAGCGTGCGGCGCGGAAAGTGCCGGGACCGGGGATCAGCTTTTTGAGGTGCCATCTCCGTTGGAGTCGAGTGCGTGGAGTTCCTTGCCGGGCTTGAAGCGGACGGCTTTTCCGGGTGCGATGCTGACCTCGGTCCCGGTTCGAGGATTGCGGCCGATGCCGGTTTTACGCGCGCGGACGCTGAAAACGCCAAATCCGCGCAATTCGATGCGCTCGCCGGCGGCCAAGGCCTGTTTGAGGCCCTCAAATACGGTATCCACCGCCGCCTCGGCCTTAGTGCGCGGGAGGCCGGTGCGCTCGATTACATGATGGACGATGTCCTGTTTAATCAAAGGGGTAACCTCGCAGGCGCGACTGGTTTGACTGTACTACGACTTGCCGGATTGATGCTACAGGATTTGCTTCGATTGTGGAACTGGGCTGGATTGCGACAGGATTTTCCAGCGAAAAAAGCTGTCATCCACTAGCGAAGACGGGTTCGGCATTCCCCGGATGCCAAATCGGGATGCCAAATGGTTGGATGCGCATTGTCAATTGCGGGCGGCTTTCGTAAGATGAAACATTCGAGCGTAAGCCGAGCCCGGTTTGTAAAGTCCGGACGGGTAAGAGGCTTCCGGGGCAGGAAAGGTATGTCGATTCGGAGCGACCGTTGGATCAGGGAACAAGCCACGAAGCGCCGGATGATTGAGCCATTCAGCGAAAAGCAGGTCCGTGAAGGCGTGATTTCGCATGGACTCTGGGGGCGAAGAATTACGCGACCGAAGGGCTGCGCCAGATCCTGTTTTTCCGTGGAGGAGAGTCCTGCGAGACCAGCTACGCGGACCGCAAGGGCAAATACCAGAATCAACAGGGGATAGTGCTGCCGAAGCTTTAGACCGGGGGCGAAGCATTGCCAGGGAAACGTAATCCGGACCCAATCCGCATCGGGCTGGTTACCGACGAGCCGATCCGCCTTGAGGGGCTCTTTAGTATCTTTGACGATTCCGTCCGGAACGGCGGCTCACAGTTCATCCCATTGACCGGCAGCCTTGAGAAGTTGCTCAGCGTCACCAACCTGGGGTGCCTGATTGTCGATCGCAGTTCTTCAGCCGGAAGTCTGGAGACGCTGCGCGCCACGTGCCGCGCGCGTCCGGGTCTTTGCCAGATCGTGATTGGCCCGCTTGGAAACGACGAATTGGTGCAGCAGGCAATCATTGCCGGCGCCCGGGCTTACGTGGATCCGACGGCCGGACCGGAAGTGCTGATCAAGGCTGTGGAAGAGGTGATGGGGGGGAGCATCTGGGCGCCTCGCCGGGTGCTTTCCAAGCTGATCGACCGATTGCTTACGGTTTCAAACCGCGATATTCCGGACGACAATCCTCACTTGACCGACCGGGAGCGGGAAGTGCTGGATTTGCTGCTGCTTGCCCGTTCCAACCGGGAAATAGCGGAGCAACTGGGCATTGAGGAGCGGACGGTGAAGGCGCATGTGGGGCGGCTGATGCGCAAGACGGGTGCGGATAACCGTATTGAGCTTTCGATGCGCGCCGTGAATGCGCCGCGCGGGATGGAACTGGGCGGTGTGGACCGGCGGCCGGCGGAGCGACGTCGGGGGGGCGGTCGGACAGCGGCCGGTGATCCGTTGCAGGAGTAAGGGACGGTAGTTACTTATTAACAAACATTACTGGTTACTTTGATCTCTAATCCTTAAGTACCCTTGTGCGATGTTACTTGCGTCCCGCATAGTCCTTTACAGAAACAACGCAGATCTGGGGAAAGGAGTTCCCAGGCTGCATGTTCATCATGAATCCTGGGAACTCCTCTTTTTTTCGTGCGTCATACGTGCGCCCTCTCTGTGTCCAACCCAATTTTGCCCTCCCCCCGTCCAACTCAAGAGCATGTAAAGAGCGGAAACCCCGCCCTTTATGTGCGCAATTTCGTGTTTGAGATTTGATACACGATTGGCTCAAGGATGCTGTAGGCTGTTTTTTGGGCGCCGGGATCATAACGACCGACGCGCCGAAGACCATCAATCATCGTTTCCGTGGCTGGACCGACATGGTCAGGCCGATCTCCATTGTGGCTCGCCGGCCTTTGGAGCGGAACTCAAAAACACCGCTGGACACAGTCCAATGGTGGCGGCGGAGCGTAAAGGACAGAGAAATGAAAAGGACTATTGCATCTATTTGTTCGCTGATTTTGACCTCGGTGGTGCTGAACGGCAGCGCATTTGCGGCTACGCGGGAGGATCTGCAGGCGCGGATCGACTCGGCGAAGCAGGTTCTAGACCAGATCATGAGCGCGGGAGATAGAAGCGTTCCGATGAACATTCTGCAGCAGGCTACCTGCGTGGCAGTGGTGCCCGGCATGATCAAAGGCGCGTTTGTGTTTGGCGCGCAGTACGGGCAGGGGGTGGTGACCTGCCGTACGGGTCATGGGTGGAGCGCGCCGGTGTTCATCCGGATGGCGGGCGGCTCGTGGGGGCTGCAGATTGGCGGGCAGTCGACGGACCTGATCCTGATTGCGGTGAACGAACGTGGCTTCCAGGACCTGCTGAAGAACAAATTCAAAATCGGGGGAGACGCGTCAGCCGCGGCAGGGCCGGTGGGGCGCACTGGAACCGCTTCCACCGATTGGAAGATGAATGCCGAATTGCTGAGCTATTCGCGGACCAAGGGCTTGTTTGCCGGGATCGATCTGGACGGGACGAGCGTGAGCCAGAACTCGGAGGATACGGAGCTTTACTACGGAGGTCCGCATCATTTTGGTCCGATTCTGAAGGGCGAGATTCCGGTGCCGGAGGGGGCTGTGCCGTTTGTGAAGGGCGTGGCGCATTACTTTGTACAGGCTAAGAACCAGAAATAACAGGGAATAGGGGTAAGGGATTAGGGAATAGTAGAAACCGACTGGAAGATGGGCGGCCGCACTGAGCGGACGCCTGTTTTCGTTTTGGGCGCAGCCCGGTTCCTTAGATTGCCGCAGTGGGTGGCAGTCTAAACTGATAATTGCCTTCAACGATGCGGGAAGATCTTGAATATTGGCTGGTGGTGGGCGTGGCGCGGGCTTTAGGGCGCGTGCCGCGGGGGCTGGCGCGCGGACTGGCCTGGTTGCTGGCTGTTGCGGTTTTTTGGGGATTTGGGCGGCTGCGGCGGGTGGGTGTGCGCAACCTGGAACTGGCTCTGCCGGAGGTTCCTCTAGCGGAACGGACACGGATTCTGCGCGGGGTTTACGTGCATCTGGGCTGGCAACTGGTTGAGTTTTGCCGGATGATGCGGTTCACAGCGGAGAATACGCGCGACTGGATCAAGACGGAGGGGCTGGAGAATTACCTGGCCGCACAGGCTCGTGGGAAGGGCGTGCTGGTGGTGACGGGGCACCTGGGGGCGTGGGAGTTGTCGAGCTTTTACCACTCGCTGATGGGGCACCCGATGGGGATGGTGATTCGGCGGCTGGATAACCGGCGGCTGGATGAGTATGTGAACGAGATCCGGTGTCTGCATGGGAACTGGGTGCTGCACAAGGATGATTTTGGGCGCGGTTTGCTGACGGCTATGCGTGCGGGCGATACGGTTGGGATTTTGATGGACACGAATATGACTCCGCCGCAGGGAGCGTTTGTGAAGTTTTTTGGTCGCGATGCGTGCACGGCGACAGGGCTGGCGCATGTGGCGCGGAAGACGGGGGCGGCGGTGCTGCCGGGGTTCATGCTGTGGGAGCCGGCGGAGGGGAAGTACGTGCTGCACTTTGGGGCGGAGATTGCGATTCCGCATACGGAGGATGCGCAGGCGGACATTCTGGAGGGGACGCAGAGGTGCACGGCGGCGATTGAGACGTGGATTCGGCGGTATCCTGACCAGTGGCTTTGGATTCACCGGAGATGGAAGACGCGGCCGGCGGGGGAGCCGGGGTTGTATTGAGGAGCGTAGGCGGCAACGGACGAATGGGTAGCCTCAGAGAGGCAAGGACGCTACTCGGAGCAACCAAGTCAGAATAATGTTGGAATAGGGGGTATCATCGAGAACATGGCGACTTTCCATATTTCGGAAGATGAAGCGGCGCGCGACTTCTCCGGCGTGATGGCTCGTGTTCGCGCCGGAGCCGAGGTCGTCATCGAATCCGATGCGCGCCCGGTGGCTGTGCTGCACGCACCGCTTCCACCAACCCGAACCCTTGAGGAAGCGATTGCCATGCTTCCGGAGAATTCGACAGGAATCATGGACGAAAGCTTTGCAAGGGACGTCGAGGCTGCGATCGCGGCCCATCGGGAACCACTGAACCCGCCAGCGTGGGATTAGCCACGTGGGCCTCGTACTTGATTCGACAGTATTCATCGCAGCTGAACGCCAGGGCTTGAGTGCCCGGCAAACGCCAGGTGACATCTTATCCCGTTTTCCCGGCCAGCCGTTCGCGATTTCAACTGTCACCTTGATGGAGCTTTCCCATGGTGTCGCACGCGCCAATACGGCGCAAAGAGCGATAACACGGCGACAGTATCTAAGCGATTTGATCGCGGCTTCCCCCATTATTCCGGTTACGGTTTCAATTGCGCTGCGCGCTGGCCAAATTGATGGTGAAAGCACCGCGAGAGGCGTCCGATTGGCGATCTTCGATTTGCTGATCGGCGTCACTGCGCTTGAACTTGGATACAGGGTTGCAACCGCAAACTTGCGCCACTTTCAGATGATTCCGGGGCTTGGTATTGTTCCTTTCTGATCCGGCGGGTTTTTTTTGAAGGAGCAGTCGATGACTGTGAGCGAATTGGTCGAGGTTCTGGGCGGTGAACTGGCGCGGGGCAGCGCGGAGTTTGTGGTTGAGGGCGTGAACTCCTGTGAGCTGGCTGGGCCGACTGAGCTTGTGTTTGCTGAAGACGCCGGGTCTTTGAATGAAGCGCTGGCCAGCAATGCCGGGGCGATCGTGGTTCCGGTTGGGATGGGAGCGTACTGCGATCCCACTCATGGGTCGCCGCGGCGACCTGCCATGAATGGGGCACAGCTGGACTCTTTCGAAGCACGGGTGAGTTCTTTGGAAGTGAAATGCGTGGTTGAGGCGGAACAGCCGCGGCTTTGGTTTGCTCGGGCGGCGAAACTGCTGAAGCCTGCGCTACCGCGTGCGTCCATTCACGCTCCGCATCATCTTGGGTCGCATTTGAAGATTGGGAAAGGTGTTTCGATTGGCGACACCGCTGTGATTGGCGATCACGTGGTTCTAGGGAATGGAACGCGCATTGAGGCGGGAGCGGTGGTTGGCGAGGGCGTGGTCATTGGCGAGGAATGCCGGATTTATCCGCGGGTGGTTATTTATCCGGGGACGACGCTGGGGAATCGCGTGGTGGTTCATGCGGGGGCGGTGCTGGGCGCCGATGGGTTTGGGTATGTGCGGGATGCTAAGACGGGCGCTTATACGCAGTTTCCGCAGCAGGGGACGCTGGTGATTGAGGACGATGTGGAGATTGGGGCGAACTCGACCATCGACCGCGGGGCGCTGAAACAGACGCGGATTGGGCGGGGAACGAAGATCGATAACCTGGTGCATGTGGGGCATAACTGCGATATCGGCGAGGACGTGATCCTGGTGATGGGCACGGGAATCAGCGGCTCGTGCACGGTGGGGAATGGGGCGGTGCTGGCGGGACAGGTGGGGATTGGCGACCATGCAACGGTTGGCCCGGGCGTGATTCTGGGCGGGCAGGCGGGCGTGCTGAGCGGGAAGACGGTGACGAATGAGGGGTTGAAGCCGGGGACTGTGCTGTGGGGGACTCCGGCGCGGCCATTGAAGCAGGTGCTGCGGGAGATTGCGGTGGTTTCGCGACTGGCGAAGAAACAGGGACCAGGGGCTAGGGGCTAGGGACTAGGGACTAGGGACTAGGGACCGAGGGACTAAGGGACTCGGATTTCGCAACTCGGTGGCGTCTTCATGGTTGCGGAGCTGGAGTTTCCGCGGATGGAAGTGCGGGGGCTGGCCGGCTGAAAGGCGTTGGCTCGGTCCCGTTTCTTAGCAGTACGGCGATGCCGCGGGCGCCCTCCATTTGGCTTTCTACCAGCAGGACATGAGCCATCGAGAGAAACTCGGGGTGGTGCTCGAAGTGCTTTGCGGCGGCCTGGACGGCGTGGACGACATGCGCCTCTGCAAACCGATCGCGATGGAAGCCGGCTACGCCGATGAGCAGACCTTTGACGAGGGTGAGTTGCGCGGTGAGCAACGCAAACTCGCGGGACATTTCTGGTAGAGCGGCGGGGCGCATTCCTTCCTTGCCGAATGGGAATTGGCAGCGAAGGATGGTGTTGACCAGGTAGTTCTCGAGGACATGCGGGTGATAGCGGAAGAATGGCTGGAAGTAGCGATCGTGGGCGAAGTTGTAGTGGGCTGTGAGGCTCTCGAGGGTTGAGCCGGGGCCGTTGCCGATGCCGGTGGTGAATGCCTGAATGCATTCGACAAAGCGCGGCCTGATGTTTGACTTGTGGAGCATGAGGCCGGCGAGTCGAAGTACGACGTCGAGTTGCGCCTTGGGATCGCCAGGCAGGGAGTCCATTGCCGGCCGGAGCGCACCGGTTGCCACGGTCGCGCCGAAGTCCGCAAGAAACTCAGGAACGGGGCGCTTGAGCTCGCCGCGAGCGATGGCGTCGAGGCGCCGGCATAGGATGCTGAGCAGAAACAACCGCTGCCAGAGGGGATATGAGCGATTGAGCACCAGGGCCAGGACCGTGTCTCGGATCGGCGCGAAGTTGGGTGGAAGCGGGGGCGGAGCGGGTTGGGTGAGGCTGTCCGGGACATGGCCGGGTGGGACGGGGAGTTCGGGTTGGTGGGGTGGGATGAACAGGTCTGGCGATAGGAGGACTAGGCGGGCCGCTTCCGGGCAGGAGAGTGCCAGGGATTCTTCGCGCAGACCCCCTTGTGAGTGCACGATGCGCGGGTATGTTTTGCATGTGTGGGAGAGCATTTCCTCGCCAAGCTCCGCGTGAATTGCGCAGAGGCGATCCGCAGTGAGCAATGGACATTGATTTGCGGAGTCCATGCGGATGGTGGCGAAGGGGGGGTGCTGCTGGTGCTGGGGAGCGTCTTCAGGCAGCGGCGTTCGCAGGATGCTTGTATCGATGAGCGCGCGGAGCGGGCTGGCCGGGAGACGCTGATACTTTTCCCATGATGCCTGGTCGACGGGGACGGTCCATCCCTGGCAGCACGTGTCTTCGCATGCGGGGCCGATGCAGCGGAATCGATCGGCGTAGGCGAGATGGATGTGCGAAGGCTGGGGCAACGGCGCTCCTGAGGCCGCGAAGGCAGGAGCGCCGGCGCGGCTTGATGGGAGCGATGCACATGATTGGCCGTTGGGTGAATTTCAGGATTGGAGGATTCTATGAGTTGGGTTGTGGCCATGAAAAGCTGAGGACTTGCGGCCCATGCTTGTTTGAAATAGATAGTTTTGAAGTGCGCGATCGGCGTTGCCTAAACCTGCTTAGCGGGCGGGAAGGGCTCGGGTTTGAGGGAGCCGTCGCGCTGCTTGATGAGGATTTGCACTTTGCCCTCGGCGGCGTCGAGTTCCTGCTTGCAGACTTCAGAGAGGCCAACGCCCTCTT
>Ga0181537_10002621_pt1 | contig 15757 bp, 14 predicted proteins | sample PEATcosm2014_Bin_39_FD_119765 | JGI IMG/M metagenome (GOLD analysis project Ga0181537, IMG submission 119765) | Peatland microbial communities from MTU Mesocosm Facility, Houghton, MI, USA - PEATcosm2014_Bin23_10_metaG | ecosystem: Environmental > Terrestrial > Soil > Wetlands > Peat | place... | reverse complement strand
GTCCGCCTGCTCAGCCCCCAATCCATCAAATGATCCAGCGGCGTTGCATTCGGCCGCGACTGCCAGACAGCCAGCGCCGCGAGCATGGTTGGCGTCCAGCGCGCGGCACGGCGACTGTCCAGATCGAAAGCTAGCCCGAGGATTTGCACACTGCTTGCCAACTCCTCGCCTCGCAACACCGAGTGATGCAGATGCACGCGTCGCTGGTCATACCCGACCAACACTGTATCGATGACAACGGCATCCCCGAGCCGCAATTCACGCTGATAGCTTGCGTACGTCTCCACGATCACGAATGACAGGCGCGTCCTGGGCGACGGCATTTCACCGCCGATTTCGAGCCAGAACCGATCGGAAGCCTTATCGGCCGCTCTCTGATATTCCAGGAAGTTGACGTGATCGAGCGCGTCGAGCCAACTCGCTTCGACTATGGTGGAATAAAGGCGCTTACCCGGCATCCCTGAACTCGATTCGCGTGGCGAGGCTCCATTCGACGGTTCCGTCCGCGGCTCGAGGCATGTTCAGGCGAAATGCCCGGCTTCCTCGAAGCTCAAACGGGGATTGCGAGGGAAGAGATTCTCCTCCGATCCATAGCCGATGCTACACAGGAAGTTGGATTTGATGGCCGTACCTGTAAAGAATTCCCGGTCTACCGCCTCGTTGCTGAATCCGGACAGCGGCCCGCAATCCAGCCCCAGCGCGCGCGCAGCGGCGACAAGATAGCCGCCTTGGAGGCTGCCGTTGCGAAATGCGGTGGTTTGCGCCAGTACCGGATCTGTGAACAGCACTTTCATGGCTTCCCCTCGGGCCGGAAACAACCTCGGTAACGTTTCGGCAAAGTGGAGGTCGTATCCGACGATCACTGTCACCGGTGCCGCGAGAATCTTGGGGCGGTTGGTTGCCAGCGCGTGCGCCGCCAGCCGCGCCTTGCCTTCCGCGCTCTTGACCCACACGAAGCGGGCTGGGCAGCAGTTCAGCGAGGTCGGTCCCAGCCTCATGAGATCGTAGAGCTCATGCAGCTGCTGATCCGACACCGGCCTGTCGGTCCAGCCATTTCGGGTGCGCGCGGCGCGAAACAACTGGTCCAGCGCGTGAGCGTCTAATGGATCTGGCACCGGGCTATCTCCCAATCAGGTCGGCGCCGTCTGGCGGGCGATGGCGTCCGCAAATGGCCGCAGACCCAGCACGAACGCGATCAGACCCAATGGACCGATGATGGCTGCGACAATGGCCATCGAATGACCGACCGCCGCGGGATTGTTCAGCACTTTGTCGGTGATCAGCGCAATCGATGTGGGACCGAGCGCCGTGGCGATCAGCGACACCACGAATAGATACAGTGCGGACATTATCGCACGCATGCGCGCCGGCGTGATTTTCTGAATGGCGGCTGCGCCGGCCGTGTACGCCAGGCCACCGGAGAAGAACACGAGGGAGAACATACCGATCGCCAGACCCGGCGCATCCACCAATACCCCCACTATGCAGGCGACCGTCTGCAAAATGATCGCGATGCAACCGATGCGCAGCGTGCCGTTCTTGATCAGTACCCAGCGGTCCGAAAGTGCGCCGCCCGCCAGCGCACCGAGTGTGCCCATGAATAGCACGCCCAGGCCGAGGCTGTGGCCAGCCTGTGCCGCAGAGAATCCAAAATGGCGGATCAGGTAGGTGGGCGCCCAAGAGGCCACGCCGGTGTAGGCCATGCCGCAGAGTGAGAAGCCCAGGAAATGCGCGGCGATGGCGCCCCTGCACGTGCCGATGAAACGCCACAAAGCCCCGCGCTCAATGCCGTCACCTTTGATCTGTCTGGGTCGGTACGGCTCGTGAATGGTCAGGGCCAGCAGGGCCACGATGAGTCCGGGCAGACCCACCATGATGAAGACCAGCTGCCACATCCGAAACGTACCGAAAGAGGTTTCGATAGCGCCCAGTTTCGAGGCCAACCCAATGACCGTGCCACCGATGATGAACGCCAGACCCGCGCCAACGTTGACGCCGGATGCAAATACGCCCAGCGCCCTACCGCGTTTGTTCTCTGGAAACAAATCGGCTATCAACGAGTAGGTCGCAGGACTCAGTGCCGCTTCCCCGACGCCGACACCCAAGCGCGCCGCGAACAGGCGCCAGAAGGTGTTCGCCAGGCCGCACGCCGCGGTCATCAGGCTCCAGAAAAATATGCCTGAAGCGATGATGAATCGCCGCGAGCCCCGGTCAGCCCAGGTTGCAATCGGCAGACCCATGGTCGTGTAAAAGATGGCAAAAGCCAGACCCTGCAGCAGGCTGATCTGCGTATCCGTGATGTGCAGATCGCGCCGTAGGGGCTCGACCATCAACGACAGAATGGTTCGGTCGATGAACGAGACCGTGTAAGCCACAAACAGCACCAGCACGGCCCACCAGGCGCGAGTCGAACTGGGATAGCTCTGTTCATCTCGATCAGCCATTGGCCGGCCCGCTTGTTTGAAACCGGACGCGGAGTTCGCGCCTGAGGACCTTGCCGGTGGCACCGCGCGGCAGTTCAGTGACTGCGATGATCTCCTTGGGACATTTGTAGTGCGCCAGGCGCGCACGACTGAATTGGATTAGCTCATCCTTCGAGACGGCGGAGCCCGCCCGATTGACGACGGCTGCGCACACTTTTTCTCCCCAGATCGGATCTGACACGCCGAACACCGCGGCCTCGACCACTGCTTCGTGGCTGGCCAAGATGCTTTCGACCTCGGAGGGCATGACATTCTCCCCGCCGGTGATGATCATGTCGTTGATTCGATCGCTCAGGAAGAGATAACCCTCATCATCGAGGTAGCCACCATCTCCGGTTCGAAACCAGCCGTCCGCATTCAGCACGCTGGCGGTCATGGCAGGCTCGTTGCGGTATCCAAGCATGCGCCAGGGGGTTCGAATCTGGACTTCGCCGATCGTGCCGGGCCCGAGAATCTGTCCGGTAGCCGGATCTGCAATACGAATCTGTATGCCGCCGTAGCCGCGACCCACAGATCCGAGCAGCCGCGTGCGTGGTCCCTCGAGGACATGGTCTTCCGGATTCAAAAACGTCGCCGGGCAATTGGTCTCGGTCAGGCCATAGCCCTGTGCAAACTCGCAACCGAGCGCTTCCATCGCCTCACGCAGCAGCGGCTGAGTCATCGGTGCGCCGCCATAGGTGACGATCTTCAGACTGTCGATGCGGAAATCGCCGTTGCGGAGTTCATTGAGCGCCATTCGGATCATGGTGGGTACAAGCACCGCGTGCGTCACCCGCCAGCGATCGATCGCGGCCAGGATCAGCGCCGCCGAGGTGCTGGCACTGACCACCTGTTGTGCTCCGATCACGAGACTCGATTGGGTCCATACCGATCCGGTCAGATGGAACACCGGCGCCACGATCAGCGTCGTCGAATCCGCGCCCCAGCCAAATGGAGTCTCCGCACCAATAGCAGCATCGGTTCGGGCCAGACTGTGCAGCACGCCTTTGGGCTTACCGGTGGTTCCGGAGGTGTAATAAAGGAATACCGGATCCTGAGGCTCCGGCGTCAATGGCGGCAGCGGATCCTTTCCCGAGGCGAGCAGCTGTTCAAATGAACGGTGCTCGCCGGGATTATCGAGATACACGCGTTCCGGCCCCGCAGCATTGCTGCCACTGCCAGCGATCAGCGGTGCCAGTTCGGATTCGACCAGAACCAGTTTGGGCGCGCAGTCGGCCAGTATCGCAGCAAGCTCGCCCGCCGTCAGTCGCCAGTTCAGGCCCACCACGATCGCGCGCGCGCGCCGGGCGGCGACCACGAAGATGGGAAACTCGACGCGATTACGGCTCAACCACGCGACGAAATCACCGGGTTGCACGCCCGCACGCCGCAAGCCGCGTGCCAGCAAGTCGGCACGTTGATCGACATCGCGCCAAGTCAGCACGCACTGATCCGACAGCACCGCCAGCGCATGCGGCATCGTTGCCGCATGCGATCTGACCGCCGCGTCCAATCCCATGGTGATATCGCTCAAGGCCGTGGTCGTCCTCTACATCCGCGGTGTGTAAGGCGCGAACGCCGGCAACACGAGTATGCCGGGGGGCGCCTTGCACACGGTGGGAATTCCTCGGATGACCGGCCCTGCCACACAGTACTGCATGGCTTTGGATCTATCCGGCAATCCTTCGGGCTCGACCAGATCGATACGCACGCGGACGCCGGGTGCGCCGCGGATATCGATTTCCCAACCATCGTTCTTATCCCAGCCCGGCACCGTGCGATCGCCCACCCATAGCATTTGAATCGTAAAGAACGGTTTGCCTTTGACCATGCCGCGCCAGCGCCAGCGGAAGTTGATGACACCGCCGGCCGCGATTTCCCCCGCAGCCAGCTGCACGTTGCGGTTGGCCACGGCGAACTCGTGGTCTTCGACGATCTGATCGTACTGTGTCTCAAGCGCCCGCCCGGTATAGGCGATCACTTCGCCAAAGATATGCTGGAAGACTCCGTGCAGCTTGGTATTTCCCTTGGTGAAGAACTCCAGCGGCTTGCCGGCACCCACCAGTTCGAAAATGAAAGGTTCGGACTTGATCTCTGCCAGGTTGTACACCTCGGTCACCGTTACATCATCGACCTGCGTGCAGGTCCCGGTCATCGCGACGGCGATGCGTTCGGTGATGAAACCTGGATTGATACCCGTGCCAAATAGTGTCGAATTCCCCTCCTGGCAGGCCGCCTCGAATCCGGCGGCGTAATCCTTGCCCATCGCAGCCGGATATACGTGACCTACCGTCGTGATGACATTCTTGCCCGATCGAAGCAATCTTTGGATGATCCTATCGTGCGATTTGACATCGCCGGCATTGAGCGGCAGATACAGCACGCAATCGGCTTCGAGCGCCACGATTTCATCTTCCGAGCGCGTGGCGATGACACCAGTCTTCGGCCGACGTGCGATGTCGCCAGCATCCTGTCCCGCCTTGCGATCCGAATACACGTACAGCCCGACCAGCTCCAGATCGGGATGATCGATCACCGACCGCAGACAGGTCTTGCCGATGGCACCCGTCGCCCACTGAATGACTCGGTAGGTCACGGTGCTGCCCTACGAATGCGGCCCCACTGCACCAGCGAGCCGCCATCGACGACCAGCGTTTCGCCGGTAATCCACGAAGATTGATCGCTGACCAGGAAATGACAGGCCGCCGCGATATCCTCGGGCACCCCGAATCGCTGCATCGGCAGACGCCCGCCTGCGGAGGGACCGGCAGTCTCGAGGAACGAGGCCGTGGCATCGGTCTTTACGATGCCCGGCGCAATAGCGTTCACACGAACGCGCGGCGCGAGTTCCGCCGCCAGTATTCGCGTCATGTGCAGCAGCGCGGCCTTGCTCAGGCTGTACGCACCCATCCCCGGCTGCAGGCTGATACCACCCAGCGACGCGATGTTGAGCACCACGCCCCCGTGCTCGCGCATCCACGCGCGCCAGGCGGCCTGAATACATAGGTAAGGGCCGCGCAGATTCAACTCCCAAGTAGCATCTAGGTTCTCGACCGGCAGATCCAGCATCGCGCCCATTTGCAGCGGGCCGCCGGCGTTGTTGACCAGAATATCGACGCGACCGAACTGCTTCAGCGTTTGCGTCATGCAGGCATCGATGTCGTAGCTGCTGGACGCATCGCCACGCACGATCAGGCAGTTATCGCCGATCGTGTTGCGCGCCACCTCCAGGGAGGTTTGCTCGCGTCCGGTGATCACGACCTTGGCGCCCGCGGCCGCCAGCTCGACGGCACACGCCAGGCCGATGCCACGGGAGCCGCCGGTGATGACAGCCACGCGTCCGGCGACATCACGTATGGCAGCCGGCGCATCATTTTCGCTGGAATTGACGATGGCACCCTCCCCCACGGTGACAGCGGGATGCAGCTCTCTCGGCTCTACCCGCGCTTTGGACGAATCGCCCACCGAGAGCATCGGGCAGCGAGGCCGGCTTTGTCAACATTCTTTACTTACCAGGCTCGGGCACCGTGGCTCTCGCTGGAGCTGACGCGACGCAGCATCAGACAATCTCCATCACATCGACGCGCGGATTGCCGGTCAGGGTCTTGAGTACCTCAGCATTCGTGCCGGTCACGTAGTCGGCGCCAAGGTGGCTCTTGAACGCATCCTTGGAGCGGTAAATTTCCACGATGCGGTACTCATTCGGCTGGGCGCGCGTGCGCAGCACATGATAGGCAACATTGTCCGGCTCATTCGCGCTCACCGCGCGCGCGATTCCTTGCACCAGTGCCTCGAAGACATCGCGTTGATCTTCCTGAACCGACAGGCTGACGATCAGGCCGTACATGTATCAACCCTCGATGGCATCGACGTAGGTGGCGTATCTGGGGTTGTCGATCGACATCTTTCCGATCGCCGTCTGCCACAGATGATTCATCAGCCCGTCGTTGCGGTATGTGAGTTGCCGCTCGCGAATTCGCGCGCACAGCGCGCGATTTGCTTCTTCGAGCGTACCCGAAGCGCCAAGCAGGGTGTGCAAACGAGCTTGCTCCGCATCGTCCAGTGCGCCTGCCATGGCAAACTCGCGTGCCAGAATGGCCAGCGCGTTCAGCGACACCTGCAGGTGATATTTGTCGCTGCCTGTGAGCCGCGGCAGCAACTGCGCACGCAGAAACTCCTGCACCGCCGCCATCAGTTCCACGCTGGTGGGCGAATTGGTGGGCATCGTCTACTTCTCCCGTATCAGACTCAGCAGATCCATTTCCGTCTCCGAAGTTCGCCGTCCGATGACCGCGCGCTCGATTACGCGCACATCACCGTGCAGGTACTGGGACGCAAAGAACAGGCATACCAATCCCCACTTGAGCGATCCGAGCACCTGCCAGAACTTCACGCGCTTCATGTCCAGCGCTCTGCCGCCAAAGGTTCGATAGTGTTCGGCCAGATCCGCCAGCTTGCCGAATCCGCCCACTTCGTTGTCCAGCCGCCCGAAACGCCACGACGGCACGGAGATCCAGCCGAAGTCCTCAATCGGATCGCCGATGTGGGTCATCTCCCAATCAAGCACTGCGCGTATGCCATCAGGCCCCACGATGAGGTTGCCGAGACGAAAATCGCCGTGCACGACGGCGTTGGCAGCGACCGGTGGCAGATGGTCCTCGAGCCACTGCAGCGCCAGTTCGAACACCGGAAGTTGTGCCCCCGATCGCCGATAGATGCCTCGTATCACCTCAAGGCTCTCAGCCGCCGATCGGATCGGCAGCGGCGGCAGAGATGCTGGGTCCAGAGCGTGAATGCGCGCCAGGATGATGCCGCACTGCTTTGTCATCTCGGACCTGGCTTGCGCCAGTTCGGGCAGTTTGAGTATCCGGGTGCCCAGTGTTTCGCCCTCCACTCGCCGCATGACATAGCCATTTCCGAGTCCGTCACGGTCTTCGAAGATGAATTCCACGCGTGCCACGGGTACTCCGCCTTCGAAGGCAGCTGCCTGAATCCTGCCCTGCAACGCGCGATCGTGACTGGCCTCGAATTGCTGGGCGCCCGCCGTGCGCTGAAGGATCAGCGGCAGGCGCGCATCCGCGTTCATCACATCGAATTGCCAGGTCTCGGCGGATGCGCCGCCGGAGAGTGCCTTGAGTTCCGCCACGGCGGCACACGGCCCGAAGTGTCGCTGTACCGCCGCCTGCAACTGCTCCGGGAACTGCCCCTCACTCATGAGTTCTGCAGATCCTTCAACCCGAAGTCGTGTCCGGGACCGCCATCCTGATACAGGCGCAGCAGTCGTTTCGCGCCGGACTCGATGTGGACTTCATCGGGACCATCGTAGATACGTCCTTCGCGCGCGTGTCGATACATGATGTCAAGCGGCGTGTCGGCGGTCAGGCCCTTGGCGCCGTGAACCTGGATAGCGCGATCGATCACATCATGCAACATCTGCGCACCCACGACTTTGATGATCGCGATCTCTAATCGGGCATCATGTCCCGCATCCATCTTGCGGGCCGCATCAAGGGTCAGCAGGTGGCAGGCCTGGATCTGCGCGGCGCTCTCAAACACGTAACGCTGCAGCATTTGCTTGTCAGTCAGTTTGCTGCCGAATGCAGCCCGGCTATTCATGCGGCTACACATCAGATCGAAGGCGCGCTGCGCCTGTCCTAGCCACCGCATGACGTGGAAGATGCGCCCGGGTCCGAGTCGCTGCTGCGCAATCCGGAAGCCCTGCCCTCGCGGCCCAAGCAGATTCTCGTCGGGCACCACGACGTTGTCGTAGGCCACCTCGCAGTGACCTCCCATTAGTCCCAGCACAGGGGTCTCGCGAATGATGCGGTAACCGGGAGTATCCGTAGGCACGACGATCATGCTGAAGGACTCGTGCGGCGGCGCTTCGGTTTCCGTGCGGCACATAACCGTCGTGTAAGCCGCTTCGTTGGCGCCAGTGGTAAACCATTTGCAACCGTTGATGGTCCATTGGCCCTGACTCAGCACAGCAGTGGTCGCAATCTGGGTGGGATCGGAGCTTGCCACATCGGGCTCTGTCATGGCGAAACTGGGCACGATCTCGCCCGAGACCAATGGGCGCAGATAGCGATCCCGCCACGTCGGACTGGCGTAGCGCAGCAACATCAAACTGTCCTGCAGCGACTGAGTGCCGAGTATGGGCATGGCATAGGTCGAGCGACCGATGACCTCGTTGATGTAGACGTAATCCATGAAGGCCATGCCCTGGCCGCCGATTTCCTTCGGATGGCCCAGCGCCCACAGGCCCGCGGCTTTCGCCTCATCGCCCAGTTGATTGATGAGCTGCCGCCGCGTCGCGCAGTTCGCGCTGTCGAGTTGCTTCTCCAATGGATAGATGCGTTCTTCGATAAAGCGACGAACTTTTTCGCGCACCTCCAGCAAGGAGTAGTCCGATATCGATGGTTTGCTACCGAGCGTCATGTGGTGTGCCTTGTTGTTTGCCTTGTCGTTCGCCTAGACTCACGTGATGTTTGATCTAACGGGTCGTACGGCGCTGATCACCGGTGGTGGTTCGGGCATTGGGAAACACTGTGCCGAAGTCATCGCGCGTCACGGCGCAGCGGTCGTGGTGGTCGGGCGACGTGCCGACTTGCTCGAGCTGACGGTGCGGAGCATCCGGTCCAGTGGCGGCACTGGCTTTGCAGTAACGATGGATGTTGCCCGGGAAAGCAGCGTGGTCGCCGGCATCGGGGAAGCCACGCGGCTCGCCGGCACGGTCGACATCCTCATCAACAACGCAGGCATCGCCGGCACCTCTTCGGCACTCGACATGACGGAGCAGGAATGGGACGCGGTAGTCGATGTCAATCTCAAGGGGGCGTGGCTGTGCGCGCGGGAATTCGCACGCCGACTCGTCGCGCAGCAGAAAGGCGGCACCATCGTCAATGTCGCCTCCATCCTGGGTCTGATGACCCAGAAAGGCACGGCGCCCTACGGGGCTTCGAAGGCGGCACTGATCCATCTGACCCGCATCCTGGCGTCCGAGTGGGTTCGCTACCGGATCCGCGTCAACGGCCTGGCACCGGGATACATTTCGAGCGATATGGCCGATGGTTTCTTCGCTACGCCCAGGGGCGCCAAGGTGCTGCAGCTGATTCCCCAGCGCCGAGTTGGCACGGTCGAGGACCTCACGGCACCGTTGCTGCTGCTGGCGAGCGACGCTTCTTCGTACATGACCGGAACGGTCATTCCGATTGATGGCGGCCTGTCGCTGGGCAACTACTAGCCATCCGGCGCGAAGCGGATAATCAACCATCGACTTCAATGGCGCCGCACTGCACGAGCCGTTCAATGTCGGCCTGACCATATCCTGCGTCGAGCAGCACCTCGCGCGTGTGCTCGCCCGGCTCCGGTGGCGGCCGATGCGCTTCGCTCGGAGTGCGACTGAAGCGAGGTGCGGGCGCGGGCTGTGTAATGCCGTCGATGCGGATGAACGCCTGGCGGGCGATCGCAGTCGGGACCGTGGTGGCATCCTGCATGGACAACACCGGTGCAACGCAAGCATCGGTGCCTGAGAATATCTCGGTCCAGTCCGCCTGTGTCCGGGTGCAGAACACGGCTGCCAATTTTTGACGATACGTATCCCACAGCCGAGGATTTTCGCGATCGGGAAAATCCATGACACTGAGACCGAGGCGCGCCACCAGCAAGGTAAAGAACTTCGCTTCCAGCGCACCGACCGACATGAACTTGCCGTCCGCGGTTTCATAGACATCGTAGTAGAAGCAGCCGGAGTCGAGAAAGTTGCAACCCCGTTCGTCTCGCCACTGTCCCATCGCTACGAGGCCATAGAGAACGGTCTGCAGTAGCGCTGCGCCATCCACAATGGCGGCATCCACCACCTGCCCTTTTCCGGATCGGCTGGTCTCCAGCAAGGCAGACAGAACGCCCACCGCCAGCACCATCCCGCCGCCGCCGTAATCCCCTACCAAATTCAGCGGCGGTACTGGTCGTTCGCCCTTGTGTCCGATGCCATGCAGTACACCGGAGATGGCCAGATAGTTGATATCGTGGCCGGCCATTGTTGCCAGCGGGCCTGTTTGTCCCCAGCCAGTGGCGCGTCCGTACACCAGTTGAGGATTGCGACGCCAACAGCTGTCAGGTCCCAGCCCCAGACGTTCCATGACGCCGGGCCGGTTTCCTTCCAGTAGCACATTGGCGCCGGCGCACAGCCCGAGCACCAGCTCAACACCTGCCGGATTCTTCAGATCCACACCCAGTGATCGGCGGCCACGAGCGATGACATCCTTGCGCTTCTGCAGAGCGATGGGGGCATGTGCTTCGCCGAGGCGATCGATGCGCACAATGTCGGCACCCATGTCGGCCAGCATCAGGCCGCAGAATGGCACCGGCCCATGGGCTGCCATTTCAATCACCCGCATGCCGGTCAATGCGCCCATGGCGCGCGACTCCCCCGTCTAACCCGAGCGCGGATAAAACAACTCGCCGTTCGCGGCCATTTGTCTGAGCAGCTCCGGCGGCTCAAAGCGGTTGCCGTGTGCTTGCGCCAACGCCTCGCACTCCGCGACGAAGCATCGTATGCCAATCGTATCGATCATGCAGAACGGCCCGCCGGTGTACGGGGCAAATCCCCAGCCGAGCACCGCGCCCAGATCGCCATCGGTGGGCTTGGTGATCACATTTTCGGCCAGACACCGGGCGGCTTCGAGCGCCTGTCGATACAGGATCCGCTTCCGCACATGATCCACATCAGGTTGCACTGCGGCCTGCGGATAGTGTTTCTGAATGCCGCCCCACAACGCTTTCTTGTCGCCGTCCGGATAATCGTAGAAGCCGGCCTTGCTCTTGCGCCCCATCCGGCCCAGTTGCTGCACGAACAGTTCCAGCACCGGGTCGGCCGGATCGGACACGTAAGCGGCACCGACGTCGGCTTTCTCCGCGGCCCGTACACTAAACATCAGCTGCATGCTGACTTCATCCGCGACCGCGAGAGGTCCCACGGGCATACCCGCCATACGTCCCGCGTTCTCGATCAGCGCCGGCGCAATACCTTCCGCAAGCATTGCCATGCCCTCCTCGGGAAACACGCGGAAGCACCTGCTCGTATAGAAGTTCCGATTGTCGTTGACAACGATGGGCGTTTTACGAATCTGTCGGACGTAGTCCAAGGCCTTGGCCAGAGTCTCCGGCGCGGTCTTGGCCCCGGGGATGACTTCCACCAGCTGCATTCGGTCCACCGGGGAGAAAAAATGCAGGCCGATGAATTGCCGGGGTCGCGCAAACGTTTCGGCCAGGCTCGTGATGGGAAGCGATGAAGTATTGGAAGCGAACACCGCTCCGCTGGGAATGACCGCCTGCGCCCTTGCCGTGGCGTCGGCCTTCACGCCGCGGTCCTCGAACACGGCCTCGATGATCAGATCCACACCGGCCAAATCGGAAAAATCGGCGGTGGGTTTGATCCTGCTGAGCACGGCCTCTATGCCGCCCGCAATTTCCTCGCCGCGCGCTTCCGCCTTTACCAGCAACGCGCGCGAATGTTCCCTGGCGGCGTTGGCCAGATCAGTGTTTCGATCCACAATCACCACCTGCATGCCGGCGCGGGCCGACACATATGCAATGCCCTGCCCCATCATGCCGCCGCCAAGCACACCGACTTTTTCCACTTTGGAGTGCGGTATGTCGCTCGGCCTTGCTTCGAGCTTGTCGGCCGCCTGCTTGTTGACGAACAACGTTCGCACGGTGTTGCCGGCCACCGGATCGCGCAACAGCGTTGCGAAGTAGCGCAGCTCGATGGCCAGTCCCGCATCGATCGGCACCTGGGTTCCCTCATAGACGGCCGACAGAATCGCCGCCGGTGCCGGGTAGTTGCGCAGGGTCTTCATTTGCAGTCGCGCTGCCGCGCCGGCAAAGAATGCGGCCGATTCATCCGTTCTTTGACCGTTGATGACCCCCGGCATGATGAAACCATCTGTGTCCCAGGGCGCCACCGCGCGAGGTGCACCCAGGAGCCATCTCTTCGCCTCGCTCAGCAGCTCGTTCGCAGGCACTACGGCGTGGATGAAGCCCGCTCGCAGCGCGTCTCGCGGCGAGAGGCTGGTGCCTTCGAGCATCAACGGCAGTGCCGCCCGGATGCCGATCAGGCGCGGCAATCGCTGCGTGCCGCCAGCGCCCGGCAGCAAACCGACTTTGACCTCTGGTAATCCCAGTTGGGCCTTGGGGTTATCTGCCGCAATCCGATGATGACAGGCCAGGCAAAGCTCGAGGCCGCCGCCGAGCGCGGTGCCGGTGATGGCAGCTACGACGGGTTTGCCGCAACGTTCGAGTTTGCGCCACAGATTGCCCATCTTTGCCACGTGCTGCAGCAACGCACCCGGATCCTGTACCAGGAGGCCGAAGGCTAGTTTCTCCAGCTCACGCAAGTCCGCCCCGGCGATGAAGGACGATTTGCCCGAAGTAACTATCGCGCCTTTTACAGCAGCGTCCGTGGCGACGCGTTCGATGAGCTGCGCCAATTCCTCGGTCATTTTATCCGAGAGCACATTCATGGAGCGACCCGGCATGTCGATCGTCAAGGTCGCGATTCCGTCCCCATCGACGGCATAGGCAACGGCGGCTGACAAGTTGGAATCCTCGTGAGTGGGCATGGTCGGGCCTATAATCGCTCGATGATCGTCGCAGTGCCCATGCCGGCACCGACGCACAGTGTCACAAGCGCCGTGCCTAGTCCGCGTCGCTCGAGTTCGTCGAGCACGGTGCCCACGAGCATGGCTCCCGTGGCGCCGAGCGGATGGCCCATGGCAATCGCACCCCCGCACACATTGATTCGATCGCGCGGCACGCTCATATCATCCATAAACATCAGCGCGACCGCGGCAAAGGCTTCGTTAAGTTCGAACAGGTCGATGTCGGCGCGGCTCATGCCCGCCTTGCGCAGTACTTTGTTCGCCGCCAGCGTTGGACCGGTCAGCATGATGGCGGGTTCACTGCCAATCGATGCAAATGCGCGGATGCGGGCACGTGGCTTTCTGCCGATGGCGCTGCCGAGGGCTTCCGCGCCGATCAGCACTGCGGCAGCGCCATCAACGATACCGCTGGAATTGCCGCCGTGATGCACGTGGCGGATCTTCTCCACATGCGGGTAGCGTTGCATCAACACACTATCGTAGCCCGCCTCGCCCATAGCGATAAATGCCGGCTTGAGCGCTGCCAACGACGACACTGTAGTAGTCGGGCGCATGTGCTCATCCTGCTCCAGCAGCGTCAGACCCAGGGGATCGCGAATGGGGAGCACGGACTGCTTGAATCTGCCTTCGGCCCACGCCGCGGCCGCCAGCTGCTGGCTCTCCACGGCGAAGGCATCCACGTCGGTGCGCGAATAGTCGCGCAGTGTGGCGATCATGTCCGCGCCGATGCCCTGCGGCGTGTAGTAGGTCTTGAAGGCCACCTTCGGATCATTTGCCCAGGCGCCGCGGTCTGAGCCGATGGCGATGCGCGACATCGATTCCACGCCGCCCGCCACGATCAGATCGGATGCGCCTGCCATTACCTTGGCAGCGCCGATGTTCACCGCCTCGAGCCCGGAGGCGCAGAAGCGATTAACCTGCATCCCGGCAACCGACTCGTGGTAGTCGGCATTCAGGGCCGCCACGCGGCCCAGGTTGGCTCCCTGCTCCTGGTGAGGAGCCACACAACCGAGAACCACGTCGTCGATCAGGCTCGAATCCAGTTGGCTGCGATCGCGCACGGCGCGCAGTACCTGTGTCACCAGTTCGATGGGCGTGACGCCGTGAAGACTGCCGTTGGGACGTCCGCGCCCGCGAGGACTGCGCACATGATCGTAAATGTAGGCGTCCGTCACGACGTGCTCCTCCGATCGATCACGACACATAGTCCAGCTTCTGCCGACCCAGCCAATCGGCGCAGGCGCGCGCCGCTTGAGCAGCCTTGTCCGGCTGACCGAAGTAGTAATGATTGGCGCCGGAGATCGCGAGCGCTTCTTTGCGATCGTGGGCGATGGCCGCGAACATGCGAACGCTATGACTGGGCGGCACTGCATCGTCCGCCGTGTTGGTGATGGAAAGCACTGGCGCTCCAACCGTCGCGGCGCACTTGAGACCATCGGCGTTGGAGGCATCGTAGCTCCACTGCGAGAGCCAGCTGCGCAATGAGCAAAAACGCCCAAGGCCCACTGGACTCATGTTGACGATGCGCGGATCTCCCAACATGCACCAGCGCGGTTTGCGATCGCTGGGATCCACAGTGGGATCCAACCATCGTGGATCGGCCATGGTGCCGTGAACAACGAAATTGAACTCCTCGTTGGTTCGACCCTGCTCCCTCAGCTGATCCAGCTTTCCTCTGACCCAGGTGGTGATGCTTCTGTTGCGAGCCAGCTGCGCCGCACGATACCGCTCCAGAAAGGCCGGCGAGTAAGGCGGCTGATTCTTGTTGGCGGCATCGTACAAATCCAATTCCGGATCACGGCGACTGGGGTCGGTCTCATCCAGGATCGAGGCATCGAGCCATTCGGTGAGCGTACGATTGCGGCTCATATGCGCTGCCAGCAGAATGACGCCGTCCGCCGGAATGAGCCCGGCGGCGGTCAGATCCGGCGGGTCCCCCGCCGGAGTGGCCGTCACCGAGGGATTCTCCGCCTGCGCCTGGTAGAACAACGACATCGAGCCGCCGCCGCTCCATCCACCCAGGATGACCCGCTGGTAACCCAGCCGCTGTTTGGCATCTTTGATACAGGCGCCGAGATCGACGATCACTTTCTCCATGATTAACGCGTAGTCGGCGCCGCGGTAGCGAGTGTTGAGGTAGATGACGTGCAAACCGTGCTTGGCCAGAGTCGATGGCATGGGCAGGTACTGTCCGCCACCGATGGGGTGCGTGATGATGACTACCGTCTTGGAGGGCCGGTCCTTCGGCACCAGCAGCTGGGCCTCGAGCACGACCCGATCGAGCTGCCCGCCGTAGGTATCCTTGAAGCCGGCCTTCTCATCGAAAATAACCAGATATGGCGTGCGATCGTATTTGTGCCCGCCCGACTCTGCAGCCATGTGATACCCCTTCTGATTCATTGCACCCGTCGAATGGCGTTTCCGGGAGCGCTTCGGCTAGTATTTTAATCTCGCCTAAATAGGATTATATAAGTTGTTGGGGAAGTCAATCGAGCCGGTAGCGCGCCCCGCGGCTGGCATCGCATCCATCCCCTACTGCACACAGGAGCTCCGCGTCTCATGCTGATATTCGAAGGAGCATTGGAACTGGCCGCTCATGCCGGTCGCGAGTTGGGCGTGAGCGAGTGGCTGACC